>Ga0302325_10000194_pt1 | contig 177953 bp, 151 predicted proteins | sample Palsa_T0_2_FD_201948 | JGI IMG/M metagenome (GOLD analysis project Ga0302325, IMG submission 201948) | Peat permafrost microbial communities from Stordalen Mire near Abisko, Sweden - Palsa_T0_2 | ecosystem: Environmental > Terrestrial > Soil > Palsa > Peat permafrost | place: Sweden: Abisko...
CCTTCATCATTCGCTCCATTTCTGCGAATGAGACCATCTGTTCAAGGCTCACACCTTCAGCGTCCCATCCGCGTCAAGCGGACAGATCACATGCTAATTGAAGCGGACAGATCACATGCTAACAACATCGCACCCTCGCCGGGCTTGCAATCGGCGCCGTATTGTGATATGGATTTTGCTCGGAGGCACATTCCATGTCCGCAATGGCTAACCGTAGGACGGCCGTTTTGGCGCTCCTTTCAGCTAACCTGATCCTTTTCTCCTGCTCCAGCAGCGACGCTCCGCAGCCCGGCACTCCGGCTTTCTATTGGTCCGCCGCCAAAGAAACCTACGCCGCGGGAGATTATCAGAAGACCATCGAGCACCTGGGCAATATCATGTCCAGTCAAAACGACTACGTCGCGCGCGCGCAGCCTTGGATGCTTATTCTGACCTCCGGCATGGCCCATGGCTACATGGACCTGGCCGACGCCTTTGAGGCGGGCGGCCACGCCAATCAGTCGCAGAGCACAGCCTTCCATCGCCTGGTGAACGAGTATCGTGGTTCCGCCAACCGCCTGTCGCTGCAGTTTGCCGAGACCTTCGGGAACTTCCAGAGCAAGGACGATTACGTGACCCTGTCGTTTCCTTACCCGACCGGCAGCCCCACCGAGGTGGTCCTGCTGGGCAGGATTTCCAAGGGCGCCATGCCGCCGGCCACCGATATCGAGACGGCCCAGAAGCGCGCCATCGAACGCGCCGTGCTGCTGGCCACCTGCCGCGCCGCGGGCGCCGAGGGCGATCCGGCCAAGGCCCAGGACCTGCTCAAGAGCGGCGCCGCCAAGGTCTCCCGAGCCACCTTCGTCCAAGCCATGGCCACGGCGCTCTATGAACAGTCCCAGCTTTACAGCCACAACAAGATGGACGATCCCGACAAAATGAAGATCTTTTGCAGCCGCGCGCAGGACGCTTTGAAATTGCTGCCCGCTTCCAAGCAAACCGACGACCTGAATAAGAAGATCCAGTCGGCGCTCAAAAAATCCAAGGCCTGATACTCTACAGCAGTTGTTCCAGCAGGGCGATCAAGTAATCGGCGTCAAAGCGCCCCGTGCGGTGGGTCCGCGCATCAAAGAATCGCCACATCGTACGCCTCTTCTCGAGGGTGTAGAAGAGCAGCTGCTCTTCGATCAGGTCCTGGTCGAGTAATCGCTGGTTGAAGCAGCGGACAGCCCCTTCGAGGATGTACGGTACGCGGAAGTCCTCGGTGGATACGAGTTCCACCGTGGCTTCGAACCTGATCTGCAGGATGCGGCCGCGCGCATTGATCTGGAAGAGGTGGATGCCGTCCTGCTGAATGCTGTCCGGATGATAATCGTCCGGATCGAACTCCAGCTCGGTATGCGCCAGCAGCTCGTTCAACCCGCGCACGAAGTCCGCACAGATCCCGTACAGCTCGAGAGCCGCCTGTCGGCGCAAAGACGCGATCTCGCGGGCCCTCTCGATCACGCTTTCGTCCTTGCCGGCCAGCGCGTCGATGCGCTGGGCAAGTTTCTTCAGACGCTCTTTGTGCAATTGGGAAGGACCCCGCGCGACGACCGGTCCGAATCCCCACTTGGCCTTCACAACTACCAGAATATGCTTGCGCCGCTCCCCGGAGCAATCGACACTACAGGCGCCGGATCACCAGGCTTACCCTGCCTTTGATCAGTTGCAGCAGGCTGCGGTCCGGCAACGCGACGGAGGGCCACTTCCTGGAATCTTCCCCGGCGTCCCGCCCCAGCAGGTATAAGCGCCGTGCGCCCTGACGCACCAGCCGGATGCCGCTTTGGCCGCCCAGATCCAGCGCGTAATAGCCTTCGTCGGGGTTGCCGCGGCGCGCCTCCGAACGGTCCAGCAACACCACGGCGCCGCCGCTAAACAGCTCGGGCATGCGCGGGTCGGAGGCAAGGCGCGCGGCCACCGGGGACTCCAGCCCCTGGAGGTCGTCCGGTAGAAATGGATATCCGCCATGCCCGCTCCCGGCCGTCGGATACGGATGCTCCGGTCCGATATAGCCGTCCAGCAGCGCCACGGTGCAGTGGAGCGGCTGTTCCCGGGGGGCGCGGCGCGGAATATCGCCGGCTTCGTGGCCTTCCAGCAGATCCAGCAGGTCGATACGCAGGCGCCGGAGAACCTGGTCCGCCAATTCGGGTGAGAAAACGCGCACCCCTTTCAGCACATTATGCATATGAGGTTGTGAAATCCCGCTCAGCCGGGCCAGGCTTCGCTCCGTGCCGTCGCCGTTGCGCACGCGCGCCTTAATGTGTGCAATCAGACGAATTTGCAAGAGCTGAAAATCCACTTTCAGGCACTCCAACCCTATTTCTGCCGGAAATACAGGGTTTACCGGACCGTAATATCCCAAACAAACTTCGCAATACTACTAATAATTTCAACCGTTATTAAACTCATAGTAACTCTAGTACCCAGAGTAACATACCAACTAAATAACGAAAAGCGCCCCATATTTATTTGGCATTATCCACGAAAATAGCTTGACGGTTTTCTTGTGCGCGATAGATTTGAAACAGCTTTAAGTTGCGGCTCTATCGATGGTAGACCGCCGAGAGGATATTCCAATAAAATGAATTGGGACAGATCAAACACCATTACGCTTGCAAAAGCCACATGCACGCATTGCCATGGTTACGGATTGCGCGCGGGCCGCTACGATCGGGAAATTCCTTGTAATTGCGTCTTTCGAGCCGTTTTTCGGGCTTGCTATGGACGCTTCCGCGATCTGGCGACCCAGGAAAAACATTTGAGCCGCGTCAATCTCGAATTCGGCCACGGCCAGGACAATCGCATGACCTACGGCCGCAAGAACGAGGAGTACCTGGCCGACTTTTGTCTGGTCAGCCGCCGCGCGCTGGACCCTTTCGAATATGACATATTCCGCTACCATTTCCTCCTGGGCGCCGATTGGAAGCTTTGCTGCTGGCGGATGGAACTCGACCGCGGCACGTTTTTTCACACGGTTTACCGCATCGAGCAGAAATTGGGACGGGTTTTTCGCGAACTGGAGCCCTACGGCCTGTTCCCACTGGATGAGTACTTCGGCGGAACCATCCGCAACGCGGCGCCCCCCGAGTCGCGTCCGCGGACGGTCGTTCCCATTCGCCCGGCGCGAGGCGTTCTGCGGCCGCCTTTGAACCTCACCGCCGCATAGCATCGCTTAGCATTGTTAAGCATGGCGAGGCGCGGAGCGGGTTTTCAGGACCGCTCCCCGCCTCGTGATACAATCCTGCGAGCAGCATTATCCTAAATGGACCCGCTCACGCATTCAGCCACCGGAATCTTCCTCGGCCGCGCGGGATTGAACCGGTTCTGCGAACAGGCTCCCTGGATTCTGCTGCTGGCCGCCAACGCTCCCGATATCGATATCGTGACGTTGCTCGGCGGATCGCTGAGCTATCTGGACTATCACCGGCACCTGACCCATTCGCTGGCGGCCTTGCCCGTGATGGCGCTGCTGCCGTTGCTGGTCGTGCGCCTGTTCACGCGCAAGCCGTTCCGATGGCGCGCGGCTTACTGCATTTCATTCGTGGCAGTGGTATCGCACCTGCTGCTGGACTACACCAACATCTATGGCATCCGCTTTTTGCTGCCATTTTCGGGGCAGTGGTTCCGCCTGGACCTGACCCCGGTAGTGGACCTTTGGATCTGGGCGGCACTCCTGCTGGCGCTGGCCGGGCCGCTGTTAGCCCGCCTGGTGAACACGGAGATTGGCGCGCGAACCAGCCATCCCGGCCGCGGATTTGCGATCTTCGCGCTGTTGTTTCTGCTGGCCTACAACGGCGGGCGGGCAGTGCTGCACGCGCGCGCCGTCGCCATGCTGGACTCGCGGATTTATGCCGGCGCGGCGCCCCTGCGCGTAGCCGCGCTGCCTGGCCTGGGGAGCCCTCTGGTATGGCGCGGTCTGGCCGAAACGCGCGACTTCTACCTCGTGCAGGAGTTCAGCCTGCGGGAGGAGTTCGATCCGTCGCGCGGCACGGCCCTCTACAAGGCAGAGCCTGGACCCGCTATTGCCGCCGCCAACCGCACGGCGGTCTTTCGCGACTTCTTCAATTTCTCGCAGTTTCCGCTGGAGCAGACCACGCCCGCGCGGGAGCCCGAAGGCGCCACGCGCGTGGAAGCCATGGATATGCGCTTCGGAACCCCCGCGGAGCCCGTGTTTGTGGCGACGGCGATCGTGAGCAACCGCTTCGAGGTGCTCCAGTCCTGGTTCAGTTTTGTCAGCAGTGGCACGGTCCGCCCGCGCTGAGTTATTATCCGCCAGGCGCGTCGTGCGCGCCGGTGCCGCCCTCCTCCTCGACTTTAGTTCCGCGGCAATCCACCCTTTGCGGCAAGGCGGCGCGCATGTTTACCTGGTCCTCGGTAGCGGCCCAGGTGGAGGGTCTGGCGCCAGGGCGCCCGCGGGCAGAGACCGCCAGGGGCTGCGAGGCATCCTCCAGGATATCGCGGAGCGCCTTCTCGAGCGGCGCGGCAAGCGGCACGAGATCGGTGCGGTCTAGAATCTGGCAGTATTCCGAAGGTGTCATGGCTTCCAGCATGACTCCGCCGGCGTCGGGCCATGCGGCCACACGGCAGGGCAGAAAACCGGCGAAACGTATATCGGCGGCTAGCAGGGCCGTATAAAGCTTGGAGTGACAAAGCGTGAACACGAAGGCGTCGTGCGGGCCTCCGGCGCTCCCGTCCTGATGCGCGGGGCCCAGATGGCTGACTACCAGCACGCTGGAGTTGTGCCTCTGAGCGACGGTTTTCAGGACGAGTTCGATCGCCTCGAATTTGACAGTTGAGCGGATTTGCAGCATGGCATGCGCCTCCTTTGGGTTCAATGATACTAGAACCTCTGAAATTGCGCTAGTACCCCACACGCGGCTCGCCCAGGGAGTTCAGTATCGCACGCACGCCATCCACCGACAGCACCGCGGCGTGCCTGGATTCGGGGCGCAGGCCGCCCAGAGCATCTTCGAGGGCGGCGGCCCGAAGCGCGGCCATCTCCGGCAGCGTCTTGCCGGTCAGCCATTCGGTCAGCGCCGAGCCGGCCGCAATCGAGGCGGCGCATCCGCGCGTCTTGTAGCGGCATTCCACCACGCGGCGTTGTTCGAGCCGCACCGACAGCCGCAGAATGTCCCCGCAAATCGGGTTGGAGACTTCGACCGTCACCGCGGGCGGGGGCAGCTCGCCCACGTTGCGCGGGTTCTGGAAGTGATCGAGCAGGCGCTCGGAGTACATTTATGCTCCCATCATGCATAATGAATTGGATGCGGCAGTATTTCCCCATTCTCGCGGAACGCGTGCGGCAGCGGGAGTTCAATTCGCTGTTCCTGTTCGTCACCTCGCGCTGCAATTCGCTGTGCCGCACCTGCTTCTACTTTGACAAGCTTAACAGCACCGACGATCTGACTACGCCGCAGATCGAGCGCGTCTCCGCCACGGCTCCGCCCTTCCGCAAGCTGTGGCTGTCCGGCGGCGAGCCGTTCCTGCGCGAGGATCTGGCCGAGATCGTCGCCATGTTCGTGCGGCGCAATGGCGTGCGCAACGTCAATCTGCCGACCAACGGCCTGCTCCCGGAGAAGATTTTTCGCAGCATGGATCGCATGCTGGAGCTTTGTCCGGAAGTTGCCATCGATCTGAACTTCTCGCTCGACGGGCTGGCCAATACGCACGATTCCATCCGCGGCGTGCCGAATAATTTCGTGCGCACGCTGGCCACCATTCAACAGGCCGAGCGGCGCTATGGCGGCATACGGCGGCTGCGGCGCAACGTGCTGACCGTGATCACGCGCGAGAATTACGACGAGATTGTGGCGCTGGGTCTGCATTTGATGGAACAGACGCGCATGGACGGGCAATACTTCGAAGTGGTGCGCGGCCAGGCGCCCGATCCGACCCTGAAGCAGCTCTCGAGAGACGGCATAGCCGCGCTGCACCGCCGGCTCATGCCGTTCCATCGCCATTACGCGGACAAGCTTTTCGCGCACCTGCCGCCGGGCGCGCGCCACTTCGCCAAGATGTATTATCTGGGCAATTTGCGCTTCCACTTCGACCTGCACGAGCAGTGCCTGGAATCCCCCAGGAAATGGCCCATGCCCTGCACCGCCGGCGAGACCTCCATCGTGATCGATCACAATGGACGGTTCCGCGCCTGCGAGATGCGCGGCATCGTAGGCAACCTGGCGGATTTCGATTTCGACGTGCGCCGCGCCCTGGAATCGGAGGCTATGCGCGCGGAGATACGCGATATTCCCGTGGCGAATTGCTGGTGCACGCATAGCTGCTTCATCCAGGACAGTTCCAAGTTCCAGCCCAGCGTGCAGCTCTTCCACATTCCGTGGGCATGGCTGCGCCAACGCATCGGCCGTCTTCCGGAGCTGCCGGCCGCGGAGCTGGAGCGCTTTAAGGCTCTGGAGCTGGCCTGATTTTGCAGACAGTAGTCGCGGCCATCATCGAGCGCGGCGGGCGCATCCTGATTTGCCGCAGGAAACCGGATCAGCCGCATCCGCTTAAGTGGGAGTTCCCCGGCGGCAAGGTTGAGCCTGGTGAAAGCCCTCCGCAGGCGCTGCGACGGGAGCTCGAAGAAGAGCTGGCGATTTGCGCGCGGATCGGCCCCGAGGTGGAGCGCTACGAGTTCCGCTATCCCGGCAAGACCCCGATTCTGCTGATCTTCCATGCGGTGACCGAGTTCTCGGGGGAGCCGCACAATCGCATTTTTCAGGAGTTCCAGTGGGCAGAACCCAAGCTCCTGCCGGAATTCGACTTCCTGGAGGGAGACGTGGAATTCGTGAAGCGCCTGGCCGCCCGGCACTGATCTAAGACTGATCTACTTGGGCAGCCGCACGTCCACGTTGCGCTCGCGATTCAACTGCTCGGTCAACTGGCGGTCCACCAATGAAACCGAGACTTGGTTGTGAACATTACCCTCGGTGAAATAGTGGAGCGTGTCGCCCTCCACATAGTACGCCACCGCCGAATAGATGGTGTGGTCCTTGAACGCGATCAGATAATACGACGCTTCGGGGGCGCCGCTATCGGCCGCGTTGGACGGCGCCTGGTAAAGGCGCATGTTCGAGGCGGTGTCGGACCCTTGACCCTGGTCGGGAGGCGCTGCGCCGAGATACTGGTTGATCACCACCGGCGGCTGCGAGGGCGGATAGACAACCGTGACGTTGGATTGCGGCTGGGCCGCCTGGTTCGGATCGTAACCATTGCCGTAGCCTGAACCATAGCCATAGCCGTAACCATAGCCGCCCACATAGACGGGGAAGGCGTACGTGCCATAGCCGGAACTCCGGCCATAGCCGCCGCTGGACGGGATGCCCGGATGCACCACGCTACCCCAGGGATTCCCGCCGGTCGGGGCATGCCCCAGGGCAGGGAAGACTACATTGCCGAACCCGACTGCCGACCCGTTATGCTGCTGGGCCGAAACCGGCCCGATGGCAAGAAAAGCAACAACGGCCGCACCGATGACTCGCATAGCGCCCTCTCCTTCAGCTAGCACCAGCTTAACACCACCTAAGAGAGCCTGACGCAAGCGAACTAAAAAACGTTGCCTGCGCTGGCCTACTTCTTGGCAGGTGGCGGCGCCGCGGGCTTGGCGGCCGCCGGAGGCGCGGCAGCCGGCGGGGCGGCCGCGGCAGCCGACGGCGAATTCTTATCGTATAGAGCGATGATGTCCTGGGTGATATCGGTGCCGTTGGCGGCGTACATGACCGGCGTCTGGGGCGAGCTGACGTCCAGGATCACCGCATAACCATTCTCTTTGCCGTATTTCTCGAGCACGGCCACAATGCGCTGGCCCAGCTCCGCATAGATTTTGTTCTGTTCCTGGTCGAGCTCCGCCTGGGCGTCCTCGGTCTCACGGTTGAGGGACTTGGTGGTCTGATCGATCTCGCGTATGAGCTTCTGCTTGGCTTCCTCGCTCATGGTGTTGCTGCCCTTGCGTAGCTGATCTTGCAGTTGCGCAATGGTGCTCTGCTTCTTGTCCAGCTCCGCCTTTTTGGGAGCGAATTTGGTCTGCAGTTCGTTGGCCGCCTTTTGCCCATCCTTGGTGCTGATAATGGCGTTCTGGATGTGGATGATGCCGACCTTGTTCGGGACCGGGGCTCCCGATTGCGCGTGGGCGAGTGTAACGGCGCACAGCGCCAAAGCGGGAAACACAAAATAATTCTTTGTCAAGCTGAAACTCCTTGAATTTGTTTCGATACTATCATATCGCACGCGTCGCGGCTTCAGCGGCATCAAAACGTCCGTCCGATGGTGAAGCGGAACATCGAGCGCTGCTCAAAGAACGGGTAGGCCGTGCCAAAGGATGCGACCGCATTCAGGAAGGTCGCTTCGTTGGGGAAGAACGAACGGTCCGCCACGATGGGCGGCTGCAAATACTCCCGCACGACCAGCGGATTGTACGCCCAGTAAACACGGAACGGCGCCTGCACCACGGGCAGGAGCACTTGTATCTCCAGACCCGTTGACGCCACCGGATTTTGCGTATCGGGGGCGATTACCGCTCTTGGCGTAAACCCCGCGCCAGGGTATTCGGTATTCAGGTAATTGATGCGGCTTTGAGCTATATTGAGCTCGCCGGGACGCAGTATCCGATTGACACCGGCATCCCCGAAGAGAGCCAGAACCACGGGTCCGAAGATCGGAATGCGATACTCGAAGTTGGTCACCACGTGGGTGTCGCCGCCAGGGAAGACCAGCTGATAGACGGGGAGCCCCATGGTGATGTTCGTAGCCGTCGGGACACCGTTCACGTTGATCAACTGGGTGCGCTGCGTGCCATCCTGATTCAGCACGTTGATGACAGCTTCGCTGGGGATGAAGGCGATGGGGCTAACGCTCCAGGTCTGGAACCCACGAATATCCTGCTCGCCACCGAGGTAGGTTCGGGAGAAGGGGGGGATCTCCTTGCCGCCGTAACCGGTGATCATGGCGCCCCGCATATGGAAAGCCAGGATGTGCTTTCTGTGCCAGGGCGCGGGCTTAAAGTACTTGCCCTCGATCACGGGCTGGATGGTATTGACGTTGCCACCCAGGAAGCTGCCGGCGAACGAGGTGGAGATGAAGAGGCTCTTGCCGCCCGTGGGGGTGATGGGGTGGTTCACGGTATTGTATATGAACGACGGTACAATGCGGCTGGTGCGGATGCCTGTCAGTGCGTTCGGCCCGGAGATACCGTTGAAATCGATGTAATCGAAATACGACGCGGCGGCGGTGGTTTCCGTCTTGATATTGGAAACGTCGAAGCCGTAGGTGATGGCGATGCGCGAAAAGCTGCGCCGCAGGGGATAGCTGAGGGACGCCGAGAATCCAAACCCGTCCTGAATGTAGTTGAGCAGGTTCTGGCTCCCCAACTGGTTATAGAGCGGGATCAGGTTTTCGCCGGACAGAATCGAGGCTTCGCGGGCCTGGTTGAAATCGTAGCGGGTTACGTGCGCCTCGACGCCGACCTGCAGGGGGCGGTCCAGGAAATAAGGCTCGGTGAAGCCCGCCGTAATGCTGCTCAGGCGCGTGCCCACCTGCCCGTTCAGCGACAAAGTCTCGCCTAATCCCAGAAAGTTGTTGGTGGCATAGTTCAGCCCCACGAAGCTGCCGGCGATACCCGAAACGCCTCCGTTGAGACCGATTGAATTTTTGCCGCGCTCTTTGACCTTGAGCGTGATATCCACCGTGTTGGTCTGTGTGTTGCGCTTGATATCGGCGGCTTCATCCGCCTTCAACTGCTCGAAGTAGCCGAGCTGATTCAGGCGCAGGATGCTCAACTCCCAAAGGTGGTTGTTAAAGATGTCGCCTTCATCCAGCAGTATCTCGCGGCGGATGACTTTGTCGCGGGTGGTGACGTTGCCGGAGAAATCGATGCGGCGCACGAAGAACTGTTTGCCCTCGTCGGCCGTCAGCGTCAGGTCGATTTTGTCGGTGTCGGGAATGACATCGAAGGTCGGCTCCGGCACGAAGTCGATATAACCGAACTCGCCGTAGAGCTTGCGCATATTCTCCAGGCCCTTGCGCAGCTTGCCGGTGGAGAAGACATCGCCTGCCGCCATGCCGAACAGCGGGCGCATCAGCGTTTCCGGCGTGCGGAACAGCTTGATGCCGAAGAAATTGATTTTGTTCAGGTGATACAGGCGCCCTTCCTCGACCGGGATGGTGATGTCCATGGCCTTGCCGGGCTTGTTCTCTTTGAGCAGCGGGATCTTGAAGCCGTGTCCGCCGGTGTCCACCATCTGGGTGCTTTGGTCGAGGACCTTCGCTGCGAAATAGCCCTTCTGTTGGTAGGCGTCGCGAATGCGGTCCTTATCCTCTTCGAGCTTGCTCGAATCGTAAGTCCTGGCGAACATATTTTCAAACAGAATGGAGTACGGAATGCCGTACGGATGCAGGTTCTTCATCGCGCGAATGACTTCCTGCTGGCTGAAGGCGTGGTTGTTTTCGATGGTGATCTTGCCGACTTTGACCTTGGGACCTTCATTCACGTTGAAAACAATTTCGAGCGACGCGGGCGGGACCTGGCGCACTTCCGGATCGACGGTGGCGAACTGTCTGCCTCGCTCGGCCAGGAATTCTTTGAGCACGACCGCGGCCCGCTGTACCTTGTTCGGATCGTACTGCGACTCCACCGAAAGGCCGACTTTGCGCTCCTTGAAGCGGTCCAGGATTTCGGAGACGGTGACGGACTTCGCGCCTTCGTACTTGATGGAACGCACCACGCGCCGCTCGGCGACGACAAAGGTCACGATGAGGCCGCCATTGGGGCCGGGCTCGGTTTCGAGAGTGATATCGTCGAAGCGGCCGCTATTCCACAGGTGCATGAAGTCGCGGCGCAAAGCTTCTTCGTCGTAGATATCGCCCTTCTTGCTGTCGATCAGGGCGCGCAAAGTATCCGGCGGCACGCGGCGCGCGCCTTTGAAGTCGATGGCTTCGATGACCTGTCCGGCAGGCGCCTTGGGCACTTCCGGTGCTGCCTTGGGAGTTTCGAAGGGCGCTTGCGGGGCAGGCTGCTGCGGCGGCTTGGTCTGCTCCGGCTGCTTACCTTCAGGCACGGTCTCGAACGGATTCTGGGGCTGCTTCTTCTGCTGGTCTGGAGCAGGTTGCTGCTGCGCCGGCTGTGCTGGTGGTGCTGGCGCTTGTGCCCAGGCCGCGCAAGTCGCGACGGCGCAGAGGCAGTAAAACGCACTGGACAGGCAGGCGCGCCTGTAACGAATCATGAATGCTTACCTTTCCACTCTGCGCTGTAACGGAGACGTCGATTTCCGGGAAACAGTTTCACTCGGCAATGAGCCAGTTCGCAGATCGAGCAAAACAACAGTTTAGCCAATGCGCGCAGCGGGAACAACGATGCGGCTGCGTCACAGGTGTGCGCACGAAGCAACAGGGGCAAGCTGGGGTTAGAATGAACCCATGGCGCAGGTGCAAACAAGTTCGAAATCGAAATCATACGATGTGGTGGTGGTGGGGTCGGGGGCCGGAGGCGGCGTCGCCGCGCATGTGCTCACGCTGGCGGGAGCCAAGGTCTGCATGCTGGAAGCCGGCGGATGGTATGAAGGCACCCGGCAATCGGACATGTTCAAATGGCCCTACGATGCTCCGCACCGCGCGGCCGGCACCAGGGAGAAGCCTTTCGGCTATTACGATGCCACGCTGTTGGGCGGATGGCAGGTGCCCGGAGAGCCGTACACCAACGCAGCCGGTACCGAGTGGAAGTGGTGGCGCGCGCGCATGCTGGGCGGCCGGACCAACCACTACGGCCGCATCTCGCTGCGCATGGGGCCGTACGATTTCAAGCCATACAGCCGGGACGGCAAAGGTTTCGACTGGCCCTTCACTTATGAAGACCTGGCGCCCTATTACGACAAAGCCGAGGAATTGATCGGCGTCTTCGGCACGGCGGAGGGTCTCGAAAACACGCCCGATGGAAAGTTTCAACCTGCGCCCGCGCCGCGCGGCTACGAACGGGTCATCAAGCTCGCTAGCGATAAACTGAAGATCCCCTGCATCCCATCGCGTCTGGCCATTCTGACGCGGCCCCTGAATGGGCGGCCGGCATGCCACTACTGCGCGCAATGCGGGCGCGCATGCGGCGTGAACGCGAACTTCAATTCGCCGGGAGTACACATCGCTCCCGCCATGAAGACCCGCAATCTGGAAGTGCGCACCGGCGCCATGGCGCGGGAGGTGGTGGTGGGTGCGGACGGCCTGGCGCGGGGCGTTTCCTACATCGACACGAAATCGCGGAGTGAAGTAACGGTCTACGCCAAGATAGTGGTGCTGGCGGCGAGCTGCTGCGAAACGGCGCGGATCATGCTCAATTCGAAGAGCAGTCAGTTTCCCAATGGTGTGGGAAACTCGACGGGCCTGGTGGGCCGGTACGTGATGGATACGGTCGGCTCGGACGTGGGCGGTTACCTGCCGATCCTGGAGGATCTGCCGCCGCGCAACGAAGACGGTGTGGGTGGCATGCACATGTACATGCCCTGGTGGCTCTACCAGCAGCAGAAAGCCGGTAAGATGCCCTTCGCGCGCGGATATCATATTGAGATCGGCGGCGGGCGCGGATTGCCGGAAGCCGGCCAGTTCGGCGGTTCCGAGCAGATTCTAGGCGGCGGTTACGGCGCGGAGTTCAAACGCAACCTGCGCAAGATTTACGGCTGTAACATTTACTTCTCCGGGCGCGGCGAAATGATTCCGAATGCAGACAGCTATTGCGAGATCGATCCGGAGGTGGTGGATCAGTGGGGTATTCCGGTGCTGCGCTTCCACTTCAAATGGAGCCAGGATGAGATCCTGCAGGCCAAACATATGCAGGAAACCTTTCGGGAGATTATCACTGCAGCGGGAGGCAAGGTGATGTACGGCGCGAGTGCGGAGAACAACTGGGGAATCTCGCGCGGAGGTGAGATTATTCACGAGGTGGGCGCGACCAAAATCGGCGACAATCCCAAGACGTCGGTACTCAATCAGTACTGCCAGGCGTGGGATTGCAAGAACCTCTTCATCACCGACGCTGCGCCGTTCGTCAGCAACGCGGACAAGAATCCTACACTGACGATCACCGCGCTGGGCTGGCGGACTTCGGAGTATATTGCCGGGCAGGTGAAGAAGAGGAATCTGGCCGTTTGAGCCATCGGGAGAAACGTCATGGCAGAAACTAATAACGATGTTCCTCGCCCCGGAGTGAGCCGGCGCGAACTTTTTCATGTGTTGGGTACGGTGCCGGCATTGGCGGCGGCGACGGCGGCGTCTGGCCTGGCGCAAACGCACGGCCACCCCTCGACTGCTCCGCATCCCGCGGCTGATCCGCACGCCGGAGCTTATCATCCCAAGATCTTCGACGAACACCAATGGCATACCGTGCGGGTGCTGTCCGATCTGATCATTCCGGCCGACGAGCGCAGCGGCAGCGCCACCGAAGCCGGCGTGCCGGAGTTCATCGACGATTGGCTCGATTTCCGCAACCGGGAAGATGGCAATGAGGATTTTACGGCGGGGATTCTGGGCGGTTTGGCGTGGCTCGACAGAGAAGCTCTACAGCTTGGCGGCAAGAGTTTTGCGGATGCCACGCCCGCGCAGCAGACGCAGATCCTCGACCGGATTGCGTGGCCGGAACGCGCCGCGGCCGAGCTACATCCGTGGGTTATTTTCTTCAACAAGTTTCGAGACCTGACGGCCAGCGGTTTCTTCTCGAGCAAGACGGGGATTCGAGACCTGCCTTATCTGGGAAACACAGCGGTAGAAGAATGGAAGGGCTGCGACCCCGACGTATGGGCCAAGATCGAAGAGCGCATGAAGACTGGATACAAGGGCGTGGGCGGTGAAGCCAAGCCCTGGACTTCGTAGAGATGCGCCGAAGTTTTCGCGCACTCCTCCTGATAGCTCCGGCTCTGGCAGCCGCCCACCATCTGGCCGCTGAGTTAGCGCCCGCTGTCAGCACCAAAATCGATGCCGCCGTGGAGAAGGCGCTGGTGGATAGCGGAACTCCCAGCGCCTCGATCGCCGTGGTCAAAGACGGCAAGCTCGCGTACGTGAAGGCGTATGGAACGGCGCGCCTGGAGCCCGCGACTCCGGCTCGCGCGGAGATGCGCTATTGCATAGGTTCGGTCAGCAAGCAGTTTCTGGCCGGCGCCATCCTGCTGCTGGTCGAGGACGGCAAGCTATCGCTCGATGACAAGGTGTCGCGTTATCTGCCGAACCTGACGCGCGCGAGCGAGATCACTATCCGGCAGCTTCTTTCGCATACCTCGGGATATCAGGATTACTATCCACTGGATTATGTGGCGCCCTTCATGCTCAAGCCTGTCACGCCGACTGACATTCTCGACCGGTGGGCGCGCAAGCCGCTGGACTTCGATCCGGGCACGCGCTGGCAATATAGCAACACCAACTATGTAGCCGCCGGGCGGATCATCGAGCAGGTCACGGGCGCGCCGTTGATGACTTTTCTGCAAGGCAGGATCTTCGGTCCTCTGGGCATGGAAACAGTGATGGATCTGGTACAGTTTCCTCTGCGGCCATCCGATGCCGCGGGCTATACGCGCTTCGCGCTGGGACCGCTCCGCCCGGTGGCGCCGGAGGGCCGCGGCTGGCTCTTCGCAGCGGGAGAACTGGCAATGACCGCGCGCGATCTGGCGTTGTGGGATCTTGGGCTGATCGAGCGTAAGATCCTGAAGCCCGCCACGCTGGATACGATGATGACCCCTGTGCGCCTGCGGAACGGCGCGCTCACCAGTTACGCTCTGGGCGTGGGCGTGGCCAATGCAAACGGGCATCCGAAGCTGCAGCATGGCGGCGCGGTCTCGGGCTTTGTCAGCCAGAATACCGTCTGGCCGGATGAAGGCGCGGCGGTGGTGGTGCTAACGAACGTGGACGGATCGAGAGCGCCAGGCGCCATCACGGATCAAATCGCGCCGCTGCTTTTGGCGGAAGTGGAGGATCCGCAAGCCGCGCGGGAGCTCGAGCGGGCGCGCCGCATTTTCGACGGTCTGCAAGAAGGCAAGATCGACCGGTCGCTGCTGACGTCGGACGCGGACGCTTACTTTACGCCGCAAGTTTTGGAGGACGCAGCCGCTAGCTTGAGGCCGCTGGGAAATCCGGAGAGTTTCCGGCAGACTTCCGTACAACTGCGCGGCGGCATGACTTACCGGCATTTTGAGATCGGGTTCCAGAGTAAGTCGCTGCATTTGAGTACATTCACCGCGGCGGATGGCAAGTTAGCGCAGTATCTGATTCAATAGGATGAGTGCAAGGGCGCATCAATGCCCGGTAACATCTCCCTGACGGAGCGGCTGCAGTTATTCATGCAGGGTGATTCGGCGGTGGTCGAATCCCTGCTCCGCGAGGTCCTACCAAAACTTCATCAGATAGCCCTGCGTGAGCTGAAACGTGAGCGGTATGTGGCGCCCCTCTCGAAGACTGAATTGATTCACGAAGTCTGGTTGGGCAGCTTGTCGAAGGGCGGTTGGCAGATCCGGGACCAGGGGCATTTCTATGCGCTGGCCAGCCTGGCGATGCGGCGTGTCCTGGTGGACTTAGCTCGCAAGAGACTGGCTCTGCGCCGGGGCGCCGGAGAGACTACGCTGTCACTCGACGAATCTGGCAGCGTGTTGGGAACTCCCGCGCGCGATGCTCAGCAGATCGTCGAGATCGGTATTCTCATGGAACGGCTGGAAGCCAAGGACCCGGACGCCGCCCGCATGGTGGACATGCATTACTTCAGCGGGTTCACGCTCGAAGAGATTGCCAAAGAGACAGGACTTACCGCGCGGCAGGTGCGCTCCCGCTGGGAGAAAGGGCTGAAGTGGTTAAAGAGGATGCTGCAATCGTTACCCGAACTGGGCGCCTGACTCCAGGTCCACGACCAGCGGGTTGGCAAAGGCTCCCGCAGCCTGAGGCCGTTTAGCAGGATCGAACTCCAGGGCCGTGGCGAGCATATCGATCGACTTATCGGAGAGACAGACCTCCAGGCTCTTTAGCAGAGGCCGGAGCCGGTCGGAGAGATCCAGGGCGGCATCCGGCAGAAGGTCTTTCAGTTGGCGGCCTGTAAGCATTTCGATGACCAGCTTGGCAAGGCTGTAAATATCGCTGGAAGGTTGTGCATAGCCGACTGCTTGCTCCGGGGCCATATAGTCGAAGCTGCCGGCCGCCCGCGAGAGGCCGTGGAGCGTCTCGTTGGCGTCTTTGACAATGGCGATAGAGAAGTCGATCAGCACCGCCGCTTCGTTTGCCGACGTGGGCGAGCCTTCGTTACGGATGATTACATTCTCCGGCTTCACGTCGCGGTGGCAGATACCAAGCGCGTGTATCGCATCGAGCGCGCCGGCAAGCTGCCGCAGAAACCGTGCCGTGCGTTTGGGCGGCAGCGGACCCATCTCGAGAATCTCGCGCAAATTCTTGCCTTCGACGAATTCCATAACCAGGTACGGCGCGCCTGAGGGGGCGGTACCGTGCGCGTAAATCGACACCACGTTGGGATGGCGCACTTTTTGAAGAGCAGCCACCTCCTGCTCGAATCTCCGCTGCATCCAGGCTTTGTCCTTGACCTCGCCGCGGAAAACCTTGACGGCGCAGCGCTGCTGTTGGTCGCGATCGTATCCGTCCATCACGTTGGCAAAGCCGCCGCGCGCAAGCAGTCCACCGACATCAAAGCGCGAGTCGAGCAGCGTTCCGGCAAGCTCGTGAACCTCCGGCAGCAGCGCGCCGAGGCGCCACGCCGCGAGATCGGGCAGCAGTGCCGCCTCCTCGGCTTGATGCCTTCGATGTAGCAGATAGCCGCCGGCCGAGAGCAAAGAGCCAGTCATGAAGTAGGCGGCCAGCAGCGGCCAGGTCAGCCAGATCGTGCGCAGCACGGTGAAGGATCGGCTCACGGTTCCCGACCATGGTCCGGTGAAGACGCGGCCCTGCACCTCCAGCGTATGCGGGCCGGAGGAGAGCGATCCAAGGGCGAGATCGAGGCTGCGAGTCTCGCTCCAGGACGATTGTTCGGGGCGGATTCGATAGCGAATGCGGAGGCCGTTGCGGCGGTCGAACTGTAGCGATCCGATGTGTGCGGTTAGCTTTGACCCGTGCGGCAGCGCAGTGACTGCTTCGGCAAGCCTGGGCGCCTGGCCATTCCAGGAGAATGCAGATACGAAGACCTGCGGCGAGAATTGGGGTGTAACCAGGTCGGAGGGAGGCGTGTAATGAAAAATTGAGACGTCGATTCCCAACCAGATGGAGCCATCCGTGTCGGCAAAGTAGCTTCCGCTGTTCACGCCTTCACCCGACAAGCCATCGGACTGATCGAGATGCAGCCACTTCCCGGCTTCCGCCTCGGCCGGATCAGCCACGGATAGCCCTCGGTTCCCACCGCGCCACAGCCAGCCGCGCTGGTCTGGATCGAGCGTAATGCTTTCGGGATCTTCAATACCATCACCGGCACGGAATTGCCGTACTGTGAAGCGCCCGCCTCCGGTCGCGCGGATCAGGGCGAATGCAGGTGTGTTGTAGTAGCCGTACCACACGTCGCCGTTGGGAAGGGCGGCAAGCGACCAACAAGGGTTGACGAGAAGGCCATCCTTGGTGGTGATCTCGCGCCAGGTCCCGTCTTCGTCTCTCTCCACGAGGCCGCCGTTATAGCAGGCCCATAGCTTGCGGGTATGCTCTTCGTACTGAACGTCGGCGACATTTCCCGCCGGTTGGGTCTCCAAACGGTGATTTTTGAAATTGAGGCGGGGGCCTTCCCGTTTCAGCGGTCCTCCCAGACTAATGCCACCCAACCAGACCTGCTGGTTGGAAGTCTTTGCTAGCCGGAGGCCATAGTCGCCGGAGTAAGGGGCTGCCGTGCGGGCAAGAACCGTGCCATCACGCCGCAGCAGAGCAACGCCTCCGGGGTTCAGTGCTGCGAGAAGAGTCCCATTGGTATAGGGCAGCAGGTTCATGATCTGGCCGCTCTTCCCGAAGGATGCTACGCTCTGCCACCGCTGTCGGCTTCGGCTCAGGGCTCCGACATCGCGATTAAGGCCTGCATAGATGTCCGCTCCGCTTCTCTGCACACACCATGGGGTATCCACCCCGTCGCGGGCAGTCCAGTACTCCATGAGGAAGGGTGAGGCAAAGCGATAGAGTCCTTGGGTGCCACCCAGCCACAGCGTGCCGTCGTTCGCTTGAATCGCAGCGAATAGGGGCGCGGGCAGACCGTTGGCCGGCCTGGCAATGCGAAACGAACCCGGACGTCCCACGGCCAGGACGTCGTAACCTGGTAACACCATTGAACCGTCTGGAGCCTCGCGAAAATTCGCGCCCACGTCGGCTTCCTCGAACGGTGCGACCCGCCAGATGTGATCGTCGCAATCGTAGATTTCATCGCGTTCGGAGCCCAGCCATACGCATCCGAACCTATCGCGAATGACTCGCATAGATCCAGCCCCTGGTGCATCGGCGACCGGATGGCGATTGATCGGTACCTGTATCTCGGGGCGCCAGCGAACCACATCGTCCAGCCGCATCTCTTTCCATCCATGCCCCGGCCAAGGATACAGAAGCCATCCGTTACGATCCAGTGTGAGCGGACCGGGAGAGTCGAGGCTCATCACGGTTTCGACTCTCCACGCGTCCCCAGTTCGCTGCATTCTGACCAAAGATGCGTTGTTGGGAATGCCTCGACCGGGTGGTCCCATGGCCGCCACCGCGAGGTCGGCTGAAGCGGCGATCACGCTGACAGCCACTCCTTTAGCGATTTCTTGAACGCGGCCGTTCGAAAACCGGTACACTCCCGTTTCCGCTCCGATCCAGATGGCACCGCTGGTGTCCTCGGTGATGTCGTAGCTCGCGGCGGGCGGGAAGCCGTAATCTCGAAGGAAAGAGAAGCGCGTCCCATCGAAGTAAGCGAGATCGTCTCCTCCCAGCCACAGACGGCCCCGCGAGTCCTGAAACAGGGTCCTGACATTCTTTGGTGAGCCGGGTACGGGAAGAAAGGGATACTGTTGACCGAACGCCTGCGAGCCGGTTCCCGCCAACAGCCACAAGGTGAGGATGCATGAAGGGGCGCAAGAGAACCTGTTCATGTCAATTTAGATATACAACGATGGCGATGCCGACATCCCGCCGTTCAGCTTGTAGACCATACCTGTATCTGCGCAGATTCCGGTTTGCCATGACACAGAATATCGCGGCACGCCGGACTAATTCCCAAAATTCTGTGGCGAAAAAATCCGCTTGCTACGCAGATGGAGCATAGAAGGCCCCAAAGCAATTCGGCTTAGACCCGAAAGGATGGGGGAATTTGAAAGGGATGGAAACAATGAACAAAAAAAGAGCAAAACAAATCCTGCGCAACGCCCAGCGGCACATTCCCGGGCAACGCGCTCTTCCGGGCATAGGTACGGCGATTGCCTTGCTTAGGACTTCGCTGTTTGTGGGTCTGCTTGTTGCCAGAAGCCCGCTCAGCGCTCAAGACGTGCCAACCGGCCATCAGCTAGCTGTGCCCACTGAGTCCGCTAAAGCGCTCCCGTCTACAACCGGCGCGCATCGCCAGCAGCCGAACGATTTCACCGTAACGTTCTTTCCGGCCTCGGACTACAATCCGGACACTCCCGTGATGGACGCGACCTTCGGGACCACGTGGTATTTGATTGACACGTTCGAGGCGACCCCGCTTCTGCCAGGGTTGAGCATTACTCTGAGCGCCAACATAGACCCGTCCCCGGTCACTTGGACAAGTCTTCCCAATCTTTATCCCGTTAGCACCGAGACGGTTACGGTCGATAACGAATGGGATGGCTCGGATGTGGCCACCAACAATCCTCAGAACCAATACGGTGGTAACACTGACTATTCAACCGTCATCACGTTCAACTATCCGGCAGGCGCTGCCTCCGTCGGGATTGGGCTCGCCAACTTCCAGTCGCTTACGCCGCCATCACCATTCTATCCGATCACGCAACACGACTTGTTCGTAAACGGAGTGGATCTCGGGACGATCGAAGTCCTAGCGGGAAACAACTGGACCCCAGGTATAGTGCGGAACGCATATGTCCTGATCGACGCAATCAACGGCAACGCCAACCCGATTACATCGGTTGGTTTTCAGAACGACGCAGGTATCGATTGGCTCCTGTTCGATCACCTGGCCATTCAACCGGTAGTCGCGCTGACGCCCACATCCGGCACGCCGCAATCGGCGATCGTAGACGGGGCGTTCCAGTCTGCCCTGACCATCACCGTTACAAATCCTCTCGGCGCGCCCGTAAGCGGCCTGACCGTCAATTTCGCTGCTCCAGCCTCCGGCGCAAGCGCTACGCTGTCCCCCACCAGCGTGGTCACCGGATCGGACGGGACCGCTAGCGTGACTGCCACCGCCAATGCCGTAGCGGGGCCCTACACCGTCGCAGCCACACTCTATGGGCTTACCGCAAACTTCTCACTGACCAACGTCGCGTTATCGACCCTGACGCTTTCGCCTGCTGCCGTTGTAGGCGGCAATCCGACGACGGCCAACACAGTTGCGCTGACATCGGCAGCCCCGCCAAGTGGCGCTATTATCACGCTAACCAGCTCGAATCCTTCGGTCGCGACAGTTCCGAGCTCGATCACAGTGGCGGGCGGGTCGGCCGTCTCACAGCCGTTCACCATTACCACCGCCTCGATAAGGGCCCTTACCGACGTTACGGTTAGTGCGAGCGACGGCACCAACACAAAGCAGGCCACGCTTACGGTCGCCCCGGCCTCGTTGACCGCTGTGAAGCTGTCTCCTAAATCCGTGGTCGGAGGCAAATCGACTACAAATAACACGGTCAGCTTGAATGGCCCGGCTCCCGCGGCCGGCGCGGTCGTTACGCTGTCGAGCAGCAACTCCGCCGTAGCCGCTGTTCCCGCATCCGTGACGGTACCCGCGGGGGCCACCGCTTCGCCGACATTCACGATTACGACTACGGCCGTGGCGACGCAAACCGAGGTGACGATCTCGGGAACGTATCGCGGTGCGACCAAGACGGCTACCATAACTGTAAATTCTCCGCAGCTTGCGTTGCTGACGCTCAGGCCCACAAGCGTCAAAGGCGGTGGAACCACGACGCAGAACATACTCGCGTTGAATGCTCCGGCGCCAGCAGGTGGCGCGATAGTGATGCTGACCAGCGGCAACCCTGCCGTCGCTTCGGTGCCGGCAACGGTGACTATCCCTTCGGGCGCGACGTCCACATCGTTCACAATAACGACCACGGCAGTAACTGCCAATACCCTTGTGCCGATTACCGGCACCTATGGCGGTAGTACAAAGTCTGCCACTTTGACTGTCACACCCTAGCGTGTGCTGTCCATCTAATTCTTCGGAATCGCTCCCTGACAACCGCGGCTCCGAGTCAATTCTTGGGGCCGCGCGCGTTACCAAGGGACGAACCGCTGATGCCAGAAGCCGAGCAGGCCGGACACGCTCCGCCGCTGCGGACAAGCGGTGGAGCTTTTCCGCCTTACAATAGAGGAATGAGCAAATGTTGCCCGCGCGCCCTGGCGATCGCGGGACTGTACCTTCTGGGAGCCACGCTGGCTGGCGCCCTGGCTGCCGCCGAAGATTGGAATGAGGCCGACTCCCTGCCCGCCGTCGATCTGCACGCCCTCACTCCCGCGCAAAAGGGCACTGTACTGAAACTGTTGCGGGAGCGCGGCTGCTCGTGCGGCTGCGGCATGAAGATCGCGGAATGCCGCGTGAAAGATCCGGGCTGCATGTACAGCCGGGGCTTGGCCTTGGTGATGGTGGATGCCGTCAAAGCCGGCAAGAACGAGAAGGAGATGCTCGCCGCGGTGGAAGCCTCCAAGTTCGCGCATCCGCCGGAGGTAAAGTTATTGGAAGATCCCGTGGCCATCCCCGTGGCGGGCTCGCCGGTTACAGGGCCGCAGGATGCGCCCATCACGCTGGTCGAATTCTCAGACTTCCAGTGCCCCTACTGCTTCCTGGCCACGCCCCAGTTGCGGGCGGTCCTGAAGGCTTATCCCACGCAGGTGAAGCTGATCTTCAAAGAATTCCCGCTGGATATGCATTCGCAGGCCGCTCTGGCTGCCGCGGCGGCCATCGCGGCGCACCGGCAAGGGAAATTCTGGCCCATGCACGACGCGCTGTTCGCCAGCCACAATGATCTTTCGCGGCCGACGATTTTGACCCTGGCATCGGCCATCGGGCTCGATATGAAACGCTTCGAAGCGGACCTCGACTCCGCCGCAACCAAGCAGGCTGTCGCGCAAGACCAGGAGGATGGCACCCGCGCCGGGGTCATGAGTACTCCGACAATCTTCATCGATGGACAGCACTACAATGGGCCGATCAAATTGGAGACGTTGACGCCGCTGCTCGAGGCCGAGCTGAAACACCCCGCGCAAGTCAAGACGGCCGCTTCGCCCGTGCCTGCCTCGCACTAACCCGCCGACGATGCCCCTCCATCGCCGGATCGCCAGCGGGGCAGCGCTGCTCCTGCTCTACTCGATCGTTGTATTTCTGCTGCCGCGCCCGATCTCGGTAAAGCCGGAGGGCTGGCGCCTGCTCGGCATCTTCGTCGCCACCATAGGCGGCCTAATCCTGCGGCCGATTCCCGGCGGAGCGCTGGTGCTCACCGCCATCACGCTGGCGGCCATCTTCGGCGGTCTGACCGCCACACTGGCGCTTGGCGGATTCGGCGATTCGGTGGTCTGGCTGGTGATGGCCGCTTTCTTCATTTCGGACGCTTTGATCACCACCGGCCTGGCCCGCCGCATAGCGCTGTTGTTCGTGCGCGCGGTGGGCGGCAGCTCGCTGGGCGTCTGCTACGCTTTGTCGCTTACCGACATGCTGCTCGCCCCTGTGATCCCGTCGAATGGCGCGCGCTCCGGCGGCGTGGTGCTGCCGGTGGCGCGGTCGGTGGCGGAGCTGTACGGCTCTAGTCCCGGCCCGACCGCGGTGCTGCTCGGCTCGTTTCTGATGACCGGCGTGTATCAAAGCATCTGCGTAACGGCGGCCATGTTCATGACCGGACAAGCCAGCAATCCATTGGCGGCGAAAATCGCCACTGAAACGCTGCACTACCCGGTGACGCTGGTGAGCTGGTTCGCCGCCTGCTCCGTTCCCGGACTGTGTTCATTGCTGGTGGTGCCGGCGGTGGTCCACCGGCTCAACCCGCCGCAAATCCGCCGCACGCCGGAAGCCAGGGCTTTCGCCGCCGGGGAACTCGTGCGCATGGGCCCCATGGACGGCCCTCAGATCACGGTGCTGATGGTCTTCGTCGGGGTTTGCGGACTCTGGGTGACCACCGCAATCCATCACATCGATATCACCATGACGGCCCTGCTGGGCGTCGTGGCGCTGCTACTGAGCGGCGTTTTGAAATGGGAGCAAGTGGTCGCCAACAGAGCCGCCTGGGATATCTTCATCTGGTATGGAGGCCTGGTGCAGTTGGGACACGCGCTCAACGAAGCCGGGATCACCACCGCGTTTGCGAGGAGCGTAGGCGGCATCTTCCCCGGCGCGGGCTGGGTGGCTCTGCTGGTAGTGGCGCTGCTGATCTATTTCTACTCGCACTATGGATTCGCCAGCATCACCGCGCACATCCTGGCGATGTTTGCGCCGTTCAGCGAGGTGCTGATCGCCAAAGGCGCGCCGCCGGGCCTGGTGATCTTTTCCCTGGCCTGCTTCAGTAATCTGGCGGCCGGCCTGACTAACTACGGCACGACTCCGTCACCCATGTTCTTCGCACAGCATTATGTTTCTTTTCGCAAATGGTGGAGCATCGGTTTCGTCGTCTCGCTGGTGAATCTGTTGATCTGGTCGACGGTTGGTTTTGCGTGGTGGAAATTGATCAAGGTATGGTGAAGAGAGTGATCAAGACGGTCATCTTCGATCTGGGCAAAGTTCTTATCCCTTTCGATTTTTCGCGGGGTTACCGCGCCATGGAGAAGCTTTGCAACTATCCCGCCGCGGAGATTCCCAGGCGCATCGCTTCGACCGACGTGGTGCATCGCTTCGAAACCGGACTGGTAGAGCCGCGCGAATTCGTCGAGCAGCTCAGCGGCATCCTGGATCTGCGCGTCACTTACGATGAGTTTTGCGAGATGTGGAGCTGCATCTTCCTGCCCCATACGCTGGTGCCGGAAAGCGTTCTCGAAGGATTGCGCCGCCGCTATCGGCTGCTGGTGCTCTCCAACACTAATGCCATTCACTTCGCCATGGTGCGTCAGAGTTACCCCATGCTGCGTCACTTCGACGATTTCGTGCTCTCGTACGAAGTGAAAGCTATGAAGCCCGCGCCGGCCATTTATCGCGAAGCCATCGCGCGCGCGCAGTGCCGGGCCGAGGAATGCTTCTACACCGACGACATCGCGGAGTATGTGGAGGGCGCGCGGAAGGAGGGCATCGATGCGGTGCAGTTTGTGTCCGGCGAGCAACTGGAGCGGGACCTCGCGGCCCGCGATATACGGTGGTCATGATTACGGACCTGGTGCAGATTAAGCTGCTGGGCGAAAAGAAGCGGCCGGAGAACGAGCGCTTCCGGCGGCACCTGAAGACGCACGATCACTCGGACCGCGTCCTGCGCCGCATTGCGGAGGGCGTTGAGGAGCAGATCGATTGCACCGTGTGCGCGAACTGCTGCCGCGTGGCCACGGTGAAGCTCTCCGAGCGCGACGTCGAGCGGCTTGCGCGCCATCTTCGCATCACGCCCGCCGCCTTCTTTGCCGAGTACACGACCGAGAGCGAGGACGAGGGGACCATCCTGCGGCGCACGGAGGAAGCCGGCTGCGTGTTTCTCGAAGGCACGGCCTGCACCGTCTACGAAGCGCGTCCGGACACCTGCCAGCGCTTCCCGCACATGGTGCGCGGCAACGGCTCGATCGCCAGCCGCATGTGGCAATTCATCGATCGCGCCTGCTACTGCCCGATCGTGTATAACGGGCTGGAGGCCTTTAAGAAGGAGACGGGTTTCCGGCGGTGAATGGGTTTTAGCGGTACGCACACCGCGCGGAACTCGACTACCGCATGGCGCGGCATGAGGAAAATTCCGCCGATGTGATTCCGTGGGAGCAAGTCAGGGCGGGCCTGGTATGAGGATATTCGCCCCGAGCCCGGCATGCGCTTCGCGGTGGCGGTAGAGGAGGCAATCGCACAGCAACGTGCCGCAGCGTTTCACAAGGGTCCTTTGCGCGATACGCCGTGCGAATATCGAAGCCCGCAAAGCCGGAGATGCATTTCCAAACCCGAATGGCGAAGATGGCTTTTAGCTCGACTATTTCCCCCGGCACACCCGCACTACTCGGACTAAACTGATACCGCATCACGCCATGCCCTGACTTCGTAACCTCCGACTAATTCCTTGCCCCCGGAAATTGCCGCCGCGCCGTTTTCGGCCGCGTGGAAGACAGCCTCGCGGCTCGGACGCGCTCTGCTCCTTCGCCAGTGCGATATCCTTCAGGTAGTAGCGTTAGCCACGCCGTTGGAGGTTCGATGAGTTTCCGCGAACAACTTCACGCATACATTGCGCAACTGGAACAACGTCTGCGCTGGAGCACATGGCTGCGCGGCTTTGCCATTCTCACCGGCGGCGCTTTAGTGGCGACGCTGGTGCTGGTCACTATCGCCAATGCACTCGCCTTTTCGCACGGAAGCGTGACCGCCGCCCGCTTCGGACTGATCCTGGTTCTCGCCATTGCGGCCGCCGCCGGGCTGGCGCTGCCCTTGCGCCGCCTGACCCGCCGCCGCGCGATCGGAACCGCCGAAGCCGCCTTCCCACAATTCGAGCAGCGCCTCAGTACCTTCGCCGAGCGCGACGGCCAGGATCCCTTCATCGAACTTTTGGCCGGGGACACCCTCGAAGTCGCCCGATTCGCCGAGCCCGGGCAAGTGATCACCGACGGCCGCCTTTGGATCTCGCTCTGCGCCGGCGTGGGCGCCTTTGCCATGCTGGTGTGGATGATCGCCGCCGGACCCGGTTTTCTTGGGTATGGCGCCTCGCTCCTTTGGACCGGTCCGCACAGCGGCACGCCAGCGCTCTACGACCTGCGAGTGACTCCCGGCGACGCCATCGTCCGCCGCCACGCCGACCAGATGGTTTCGGCGCTTCCCACCGGCCTGCGGTCGCCCAGCGTTAAGTTGTATGCACGCTTTCAGAGCTCCTCCAAGTGGGAAGAGATTGCGATGCAGCCCACCGCGGCCGGCAGTTTCTCCGGCGGCTATGAATTTCTATTCGCCGGTTTGCCCGAGAACGTCGAGTACTATGTCACTGCCGGAGCGATGACGTCGCAGCACTTTAACATTCGCGTCACCGATTTGCCCGCGGTGAAGCGGATTCGCGTCACCTACCATTACCCCGCCTGGACCGGCATGCCGTCCGAGGTCGAGGAGCGCGGCGGCGATCTGCGCGCCGTCACCGGCACCGAGGCTGAACTCGAGGTCTCGACCGACCGCCCCCTTCAGGGCGGCCAAATCCAGTTGGACAACGGACAGCAGATCCAGCTCACCGGCAACCAGAATAACGTCTATCGCGGTACCGTCAAGATGGATCGGGATGGCGTCTACCACGTCGCTGGTGTTGCGGAAGGTCAGCCCGTGCGCGTCAGCGAGGATTTTTTCATCGAGGCCCGCAAAGCCAACCCGCCGCAGATTTCGTTGGTGCGTCCCGGTCGGGGTGACTACAACGCCAGCCCCATCGAAGAGGTAACCGTGACCGCCAAAGCCACCGACGATTACGGCCTCAACGGCGTTGCGCTGCATTATTCGGTCAACGGCGGCCCCGAGACTACGGTGGATTTGCTCCGGCAAAAGGGCGCAAGACAAGCCGACGGATCGACCACGCTGTCGCTGGAGGATTTCAAGCTCGTTCCGGGCGATCTGGTTAGCGTCTACGCTACCGCCAAGGACGCCAATGCCGAAGCTCACACCGATATGATCTTCATCCAGGCCGACCCGTTTGAGCGCGAGTTCTCGCAATCGCAACAGTCCGGCGGCGGTGGCAGCGGTGGCCAAGGCAATCAATCCGAGCAGATTTCGCAGCGGGAAAAGGAGATCATATCCGCCACCTTCAAACAACAGCGAGACAAGAACTCGACCCAACAGCAGGCCGCTGACATCGCCAAGCTACTTTCCCAATCCCAAGCCACTTTGCGCGAACAGGCCGTCTCACTTTCCGATCGCTTGCAGGCCCGCGAGTTGACCGATGAAGTACAGGCCATCAGCGACTTCCAGAAGGATATGGTCGCCGCTTCCGCCGCCATGGCGCCGGCCGCGCAACAATTGCAGCAGGAGAAGTGGAAGGACGCCATCCCCAACGAGCAGAAGGCTCTGCAATCCCTGCTGCGCGCCGAAGCTACTTTCCGGCAAATTCAGGTTGCGTTTGGAGCGCGGGGAGGCAGCGGGGGCGGCGCGGCGCGCGATTTGGCTAGCCTCTTCGATCTCGAGCTCGATACCGAGAAAAATCAATATGAGACTCAGCAAAGCGCGGCTACTACCGCCGAACAAAAAGCGCAGCAAATCGCCGACGCGCTGAAAAAGCTCGACGAACTGGCCAAGCGCGAGGAGGATCTAGCCCAGCAGCAACGCAATGGCGCCCAGACTGCCGAGCAAAAATGGCAACAGGAGATGTTGCAACGGGAGGCGCAGCAGCTCCAGCAACAGATGGAGCAGCAACTTGCTCAAAAGGGTCAACAAGGCCAGCAGAGCCAACAGGGTCAACAGAGTCAACAGAGTGGCCAGAGCGCTTCAGCGTCCGGGCAGCCAAGTCAACGCGGCGGGCAAGCGGGCGGCCAGGACAATGCCGGCGCCGCCACTCCCCAGCAGTCCCCGGACCAGGCTGCCGACAGCCGCCAACAGGCGGCCCAACAGGCACTCGACCGTTTGCGCCAAGCCAACGACGACATGAAACGGGCTGTATCCCAGAATGCCAGCGCAGCAGATTCTCGCCGCGCCGCCGACCGCTTGCGCCAGGCCACCGATCTGCTTGGCGGCATGCAGCAGCAGGACGCCGCGAGTCGCCTCAACTCGATGGCCAAAACAGCCGATCAATTGGCCGCCCAACAAAAGCAGCAAGCGGATCACGTGCGCGACTTGATGGCTCAACAGAATGCCGCTCGCGCCTCCGGCCAGCCGCAGCACTACCCCTCCGCCCAGGAAGTCGACAAAATGGTCAACGATCGCCAACAGGTGACCGATGACTTAGGACGCCTCACCCAGCAAATGCGCACCGCGGCGCGCGAGCTCGCGCCCACGCAACCGGCGGCTTCGACTAAGTTGCGGAGCGCGGTTGATGGCATGGACGAGAACGATCTTGGCACCCGCATGCAACGCAGCTCGGATCGGCTGCGTAGCGGCGCCTTCTCCGACCCGGTCGAGACCGGCCTCACCAGCGACCTGCAAAAGCTGGGTCAACAGGTCAGCGACGCGGCTCGCGCTTTGGGCAGTGCGCAGCACACTTCCAAAGACGCCGCGCTCAACGGCGCCATGGACGATCTCTCTCGTCTTCGCGACCAACTTGCGGGCCTCGGCCTAGGCCGACTCACCCGCAACGGGCAATCCGGCGATGCAGGTCAAACCGGCGGACTCCAGTCGGGCCCAGTCGGCAACCGCCTCGCCGGTCCGGTCGGCAATCCGGCCGGTGGCGCAACCAATCGCGACCGCAACGTGTTTGGCGCCTACGACACCGGCAATACTCGTATCTCCGGTCGGGCGGTGGCGCCCCAACAAGGTCCCAACCCCGCCGATGCCCAGCGCCAAATCGATCAGGGAGTGAACCTTCTCAACCAGGTTCGTGCCGTGGTGCAGGATAGTCCCGAGGCGCGTCAACAGTTGCAGTCTCTGATTGATCAAATGCGCAATCTGGATCCCAAGCGTTTCCCCGGGAACCCCGCCCTGGTCGAGCAGATGCACAAGCAACTGGTCAGCGGCGTGGACGCGCTGGAACTGCAACTGCGCCGCCAACTCGATGAAAACCAGGGCGGCACGATCCGCAACACCGACCCGGCCAAGGTCCCCGCCGGCTATCAGGACTCGGTCGCCGAGTACTACCGCAAACTGTCGGCGGGTCGTTGACGCGCGCGGCCTCCAGGTAGTTAAGGTCTCGCTCTCGCCATCAGCATATTCCGCACCGCCGTGTAGATCCGCTCGACAGCCGGCCGGCGGTAAGCCCATTGCTCGTCCGGTTCGGGCGGGTTGACCACCATCGTCGCATTCGCCTCGAACAGCAGAATCTCGCCCCGCGCGTTCAACCCGAAATCGATGCCGGCGTACTCCAGGCCCAGCGCCTCCTGAATCCGTGCAAGCGCTTGCATGGCTCGCGGGCCGAGCACGCCGGCCATGTTCTCCAGGAACTCGGCATCTTCGGCGCGGTGCTCCGGGTGGCCGGCCATCTCCGCGGTAAAATAGTGGACTTTCCAGTGGCTCGATATCGCCAGGTGCAGGGGATACAGCTGCCCGTCGATCATCATCACGCGGTATTTGCGCACTTTCCCGTCGGGCCCGCGTGCGTCGAGGTATTGCATTACCGTCAACACCTGTCCGGGAAGCTCCGCCAGCGCGGCCTGAAGCCCTTCGGGCCGTTCGACCCGCGGAAAATGTCGGCCTGTATGAAAGCCGGGCGTGCGCAATAGAAGCGGGAATTCGAAGCCGTGGCGGGCCAGCGTAGTGTAGGCGTCGGAAGCGGAGAGCAGCTCTCGGGGCAGGGTTGCGGTCGCCGCGGTCACCACGCCGGGCAGGCGGGCCAGGCGTTGCGCGTTCGCGGCGCGTCCCGTGGCCTCTACGGCCGAGGGCAGGTTGATGACCGCCGCCGTCGTGAGAGCGACCACCGACTTGGCGGCAATGAGTGCCGGACCCGCCAGCTCGGCATCGCCGATAGCGTTAAAGACAAGCTGATGGGGCGGCAGCGGTGCCTTGGGATCGCAATACTCCGCGACGATGACGAACGTTTGAAACACGCGGTCGTCCAGAAAATTCCGAATCGGTATATTTCCCCCAGCCGCCGAGACAAGCTGCAGCAGAGACACCGGCGGACCCTCTCCGCGATATGGCAATGCGATCAGCGACCGGTTCTCAAAACCCTTGCGCCGGTGCCGTGCGGCGCCGTCTTCGTCTCCGAGTTCCGCCAATACGTAGGCCAGTCCCTGGTGCGCCTCGGGATAGCCGGGCGCGAGACGCAGCGCCGTTTCATAGTGCTCGCGAGCCGCGGCCAGCTCGCCGTTTTCGCGGAGCACGTTGGCCAGGTTCACGCGGCTCATGGGATCGTCCGGATGCGTTGCAACCGCTTGCAAGTATGCCGTACGGGCTGCTGTGCGATATCCCGTTCCGTAAAGCAGTGTACCCAAGTTGTTCAGTGCAGCCCGGTGCGAAGGCTGATGGGCCAGCACCTCCAGATAAGCGTTTCTGGATTCCAGGGTTCGGCCCAACTCGGCCAGCAGACAGGCGCGCTCGAACCGAAGCTGGACCGCTCCGGGATCGGCCGCCAACTGTTCATCCAGTTCTCGCAATGCGGTTTCCCGCACGAGGCGAGGCTGCCACTCCGGGCTCTTTGCGACGCCGGCTTGAATAGAGCGGCCCAGAGCCACGGTCTTCTCAACCAGGGCGTCGATCTCGCCCCGCCCGGTACGGTGATTCACGATCGCCGCGCGGATTGCCAGCCGGCCGCCGATGACCGCGGTCGAAGGCGCCACGATCCCCGACTCCTGAAGCTCGACGACAATCCTGGCATTTACCTTGTGGGCCTGCTCGGCGCGATAGCGAAAGCAGACGATATTGAGCTCCACCGGCGCGAGCAGCTCCAGCTCCGGTGTCGCGAGAATCCGGCTCTCCAGATAGCGCGCCAGAACGCAGGTGCGCGAAATGACGGCTCCCAGCGCCTCGAGGCCGTAAACCTTCAGCGTGAACCAGGTCTTCAGCGCGCGAAACCCGCGCGAGAGATCCGGGCCGAAATCGCACGGCCAGGGAGGCCCGGCGGCCAGGCCCCGATCCTCCCGCCTCAAATATGCAGCCGAAGAGGCGAAGGCATTCCGATGCAGGACGCCGTCCCGCACCAGGACGAATCCGGCGTCATAAGGCACTTGCCCCCATTTGTGGAAATCGAATGCCAGCGAGTCTGCCCGTTCGATGCCTTTAAGTCGCCGGGCAAGATCCGGAGCGAGCATCGCCAGAGCGCCGTACGCGCCGTCAACATGGAACCAGAGTCTCTCCCGGCGCGAGATGTCGGCGAGGGCAGTGAGGTCGTCGATGGCGCCGGCGTCGACGGTCCCGGCGGTCCCGACAATCAAGAAGGGCTGGAAGCCCGCGCTGCGATCCTCTGCAAGCGCTTTCTCAAGCGCCTGGAGGTCGATCCGATGGCGGCTATCCGTGGCGATCGGGCGGAGCGCATCGCTGCCGAGCCCGCAAATATCCATGGCTTTGGCGATGCAGCCATGGGCCGCCGCCGAAGCATACGCGGTCAGCTTCCTGGAATTCGCGGCGAGGCCCGCGCATCGCACCTCGAAACCCAGCTCCGCGTCGCGCGCGATCAACACGCCGATGAGGTTGGCCATCGAAGCGCCGGTAACAAACAGGCCCGTGGCGCTCTCCGGAAAGCCGAAGATCTGGCGCATCCACTGAACGATCTGGCGCTCGACTTCGATCGGAACGTGATCGCGCCCGCCCAGGTTGGCGTTCAGCCCCGCCGCCAGCATCTCCGCCAGCATTCCGGCCGGTGTGCCGCCGCCATGCACCCAGCCCATGAAGCCAGGGTGCACATTGCCCGCGGCGTAGGGCAGGATGTGCCGCATAAATTCCTGATGCACCGTAGCCAAAGCGGCCGGCGCGACGGGAAGGGGGCTGTGGAAGCGGGCCCGGACCTCATCCGGGATCGGCTGCCACACGGGACGCTCTCGAATATTCTGGATGTAATCGAGAATATCGTCGAGCATCCGGTGGCCCTCGGTTCGGAAGCTCTGCCAATCCGACGGGTCGAGCGTCGCGCCCGCGTCAGATGGTGGGTCCACGCTCATGTTCTCACTGTAACCCTCGCGGGCGGGCCAGCGCCCATAAAAGCGATGCAAGCACTGGCGGTCCCAGCCCTGTATTTCATCGTGTTGCTGGAACCTTGCCTACTGTCCGCGACGCAGTTCACCGGCACGGTAAGGGCCGCCGACCAGTGGATTCCCGGCGCCACCCTTACCGCCAGCCAGGGCGCCACCAAGCTGGTGGCATACACCGATGATGCCGGCCATTACACATTGGACCTCGCCCCCGGTGTCTGGAAGATCCAGGTCGAGATGTTCGGATTCGCGACCGTGGAAGACCAGGTCACTATCGGCAACCAACCAGCCGCCAGGCACTGGACTCTTGAAATGCCGCGCATCGCTCAGGCGGCCGCGCCCCGGCCAGTTTCGCGCCGGCCCCGCGGTGGACCTGGCAGTAGCCCTAATCCCGCGGCCGCGGGCCGCCCAGGTTTCCAGAACGCCCAGGTCAAAGCCACTGACAATGGCCAACAGGCGCTGGCCGATGCCGCCGCGAATGCCGCATCCGCCGATCTGTCCGCCGGCTTGAGCGCCGAGGCTCAGGATTCCTTGCTGGTGAACGGCAGCACGAGCGGCGGCCTGGCCCAATCGAGCGATGACGAGGCCAGGCGCGAGCGCATGGCCGGCGGAGGCGGCGGTAATGGCGGGTCTCTCATGGGTGGCGGGCCCGGCAGCAGCCAGACCCTGGGTCTTCCCCCTGGCATGAGCGCTCCGGGCAGCGATCCTCTCGGCTTGGGTGGTTTCGGAGCTAGCGGCATCAACGGAGGATTCGGCCAAGGCCCCGGCGGCGTAGGTCCCGGAGGCGGTGGAGGTGGCTTCGGCGGTGGAAGAGGTGGCGGCGGCGGACGCGGATTTGGCGGCGGTGGAGGTGGAGGCGGCGGCCCAGACGGCAATCGCAACAACCGGCGCGGCCCCTACAACGGCCAATACGCCAGCTTCGGCAACCGGCGGCGCAGCCAGCCCGTCTACACCGGTTCGGTGTTCATGAAGCTGGAAAACTCCGTCCTGGACGCCGCTCCTTATTCGCTCAACGGCCGCGCCGAGCCGAAGCCCTCCTATGCCATGAGCAGCTTTGGCCTGAACGTCGGCGGCCCGCTCAATATTCCCAAGATCCTGCATTACCCGCGCGCCAGCTTCTACCTGACTTACCAGGGCGCCCTGAGCCGCAATCCCTATAGCCAGCAATCGTCGGTCCCCACACTGGCGGAGCGCAACGGCGATTTCGCGCAGACGATGCTGGACAACGCTCCCGTGATCGTCTTCGATCCGACTACTCATGCGCCCTTCCCCGGCGATGTGATACCCGCCTCGCGAATCGCAACGGCTTCGGCTGGACTATTGCCGTACTTTCCGTTGCCCACTTACACGGGCTTGGTAGAGAACTACGCGATCGTCACCTCCATTCCGAACAACAGCAACAATGTTGGCCTTCGGCTGAATATGCCCATCTCTAATAAGGATCGCCTGAACTTCAATGGCCAATTTCAGAAGCGCGATTCAAAAACCGAGCAGCTTTTCGGATTTCAGGATTCCACTAGCGGCTACGGCGTGAGCGCTTCGGCGGGCTGGAGCCACAGCTTCGCGCCGCGCTTCAACAACAGCGCGACCCTGACCTTCAGCCGTAACATCAACCAAACGTCCCCGTACTTTGCCTACGCGAATGACATCGAGGGTAACCTGGGCATTACCGGTACTTTGCAGAATCCCCTGAATTATGGCCCGCCCAATCTTTCCTTTACTAACTTGGGAAGCCTCTCGGATTCCGCGCCGGCGCTCACTCACAATCAAACCACCAATTTCACCGACACTATCACCTACGTCTTACACAGACGGCATAACTTGGGCGTCGGATTCCTCTACCGCCGGACGCAAGTCGATAGTCTCAATTATCAGAACGCGCGCGGAGCGTTCACCTTCAGCGGCCTGCTCACCAGCCAATTGAACACCCAGGGTCAACCTGTATCCGGTACGGGCTTCGACTTCGCCGATTTTCTACTGGGCTTGCCGCAATCCAGCTCCCTGCAATACGGCGACGGCAGTTACGATCTGCGGAGCTGGGCAACTGGTTGGTATGCGCGGGACGACTGGCGCCCCAGCCGGGGACTGTCGATTAACCTGGGCATCCGCTACGAGTACTTCGCTCCTTATACGGAGCTAAATGGTCACCTGGCGGACTTAGTCGTATTTCCTGGATTCACCGGCGTGTCGGTAGTGACACCCGGCGCGGCTGGACTGCCCAGCAGCCTTATCAAGCCCAACCTGCATGCGTTCTCGCCGCGCCTGGGCATTGCCTGGCGGCCTTTCGTGAAAGCCTCCACAGTCATCCGCGGCGGATACAGCATATTCTACAGCCCTTCCGCGTACTCCCAGCTCGGGACTTACTTAGCCACCCAGCCGCCCTATTCAACCACTCTCTCACTCACCACCAGCTCGGCGGCTCCGCTATCGCTACAAAACGGGTTTCCGATCATCCCTTCTCAGACCATCCCGAACACCTTTGCCGTCGATCCGAATTTCATGCTGGCTTACGCGCAAACGTGGAGTTTCGCGATTCAGAATGCTCTTCCGCATGGCTTCCTCCTGGAACTCGAGTACATCGGCACGAAGGGTACCGATCTGCCCGTCGCGGAGCAGCCCAATCGGCCGCTGCCCGGAACCTCGCTGCTGAATACCCAGGAACAGTTACAGATCCCCTACGCCACCAGCTTCACTTACGAAACCTCGCAGGCTAATTCGATCTTCAATGCCGGACAGGTGCGTTTTACCCGCCGATTTGCGAGGGGTGTCTCCTGGGTGCTGCTCTATACACGCTCCAAATCCATCGACGATGCATCCAGTTTCAGCGGCCCTGGGGGCACGGTCGTGCAATTCATCGATAATCTCAATCTCGAGCGCGGTCTCTCCAGTTTCGACCAGCGCAATAACCTGTCGACCACCTACCTGCTCTCTTCGCCGGTAGGTGTTCACGGCTTGTTGCGCAACGGAGGCTGGACCACCCGAACTTTGTCCGGCTGGACGGTCAGCGGAACTTTCACGGCCGCATCGGGCACGCCGCTCACCGCGCTGGTCGCCGGCAATCTCTCCAACACCGCTGGCCTGGCCGGCTCTGGAAGCACCCGCGCCCAAGCCACGGGCCTCCCAATCTCTGCCGGTGGTTACCCGTACTTCAATCTTGCGGCTTTTACCAGGCCTCCGGCGGGTGAGTTTGGAGACGCCGGCAGAGACACCATTCCGGGGCCATTCCGGGTTTCCTTCAACTCCGCGTTGAACCGCGCATTCCGCTTCGGCGACACTCGCCGTCAACTGCAGTTGCGGCTCAGCGCCACCAATGCGCTCAACCACGTAGCCATTACGAGTTTCGGTGCGACCGTTAACTCGGCAACCTACGGGCTGCCAACAGCGGCCTCCCCTACGCGAACTGTCCAGTTACTCATGCGATTCAGCTTCTGAGACAAATGCGCATATTTTTCACAGTCGCCATCTTCACGTTGCTAGCCCTGTCAGCCGCCGGACAACAGCCTCAGCCGACCTTCTCGGCGAATAGCAACTTAGTCATCGTCGATGTGGTGGTACGGGACAAATCCGGCCGGCCGATCGAGGGTCTCAAGCCCGCGGATTTCGGGGTGTTTGAAGACGGCAAGCCCCAAAAGATCGCCGTATTCGAATTTCAAAAGCTCAGTGAAGAACCCGAACCGCCGGCCAAGTTAGCTCTTGCGGACCAGCTCAAGCTTCCCGAAGCTCCCAAGACCGCCATCACCGCGGAAAAGCCCGGCCAGGTGCAATATCACGACAAGCGATTGATGGTCTTTTACCTGGATTTTTCGTCCATGGGCATTAGTGAACAGTTGCGCGCGCAGGATGCCGCGCTGGATTACGCCGCCAAACACATCACCAAGGACGACCTGGTGGCGATTCTGCTCTACACCAGCCAGGTGCAGGTGCTGACAGACTTTACAGCCGATCGTGACGTCATCAACAGCATCCTCAAAGCTTTGCCCATTGGCGAAATGAGTGAGATGGCCGGCCTGGCGGATACCAGTGATGCAAACGGTGAAGACACTGGCGCGGCCTTCGTCGCCGACGAAACTGAATTCAATATTTTCAATACCGACCAGAAACTGGCCGCCATCGAGCAGGCCGCCCGTATGCTGGCGCCGCTGCCCGAAAAAAAAGCCCTGCTGTATTTCTCGGCCGGTGTCAACAAGACCGGAGTCGATAACCAGGCGCAACTGGAAGCTACTATCAACGCGGCAGTGAAAGCGAATCTGGCGATTTATCCCATCGATGCGCGCGGGCTGATGGCGGACCCTCCCGGCGGGGATGCCAGCCACGCCGCGTCGCGCGGAACCGGCATCTTCAACGGCTCTGTCTACAACCAGCAAAGAGCCACTATCAACGATTCGCAGGAGACGCTTTATACTCTGGCTGCCGATACCGGCGGCAAGGCTTTCTTCGACAGTAACGACATTACCGCCGGCATCGTGCAGGCACAGCAGCAGATGCGCAGTTACTATCTGCTGGGTTACTACACCACTAACCCGGCCCAGGATGGCAAGTACCGTAAGATCACGGTCAAGCTGAACAATGCAATGTCGGCGAAGCTCGAACATCGCAAGGGCTATTACGCGTCCAAGGTGTGGGGCAAGCTGAACGGACAGGAGAAGGAACAGCAGTTGAAAGAGGCGCTCTCCGCCGGCGATCCGGCGACAGACCTGCCCCTGGCGCTCCAGGTTAACTATTTCCGCGTGGCTCCTACAAGTTACTTCGTTCCGGTTTCGATTAAGATACCCGGCTCGGTTGTGGCATTGGCGGCCAAGGGCGGCGCGAGTGTGACTCAGTTCGATTTTGCCGGCCAGATCCAGGACGAGCAGCATGCCGTGGCCGGCAATGTGCGCGATAACATTACTATCCGCCTGGATCGGGACAACGCCGCAAAGGCAGGCCGGCAGAGTTTCCAATATGACGCCGGATTCACCTTGGAGCCCGGCAAATACCGCTTGAAGTTCGTCGTGCGCGAGAACGTGACAGGCAAGCTGGGGACCTTCGATATGCGCTTCACCATCCCGGATCTGAGCGCGGATACGACGGGTCTGAAACTCAGCTCCATCGTGTGGAGCAGCCAGCGTGAGCCCTTGAAAGCCGCTGTCGGCGCGGCCGAAAAGATCACCGTCAAAGAACGCCTGGCCAATCCGCTGATCGTGGGCGACGAGAAAATCGTGCCCAACATCACGCGCGTTTTCCGGCGCAGCCAGAATCTCTACGTGACCTTCGACGTCTACGACGCGCAGCCCGAGCCCGCGGATGCGCAAGCGTGCCGCTTGAAAGTGCGCATGAGCCTGTTCAATCGTAAAGGCGTCAAGGCTTTCGAGGTCGGGCCGGTGGACGCCACGCGACTGGCTGCCACGCGCCCCGGAGCGGTGCCGGTGCAGATCCAGGTTCCGCTCAAGGATCTTGCCCCGGGACAGTATATTTGCCAGATTGATGTGATAGACGAGTTAGGCCGCAAGTTCGCATTTCCGCGCGCGCCGTTGGTGGTGCTATAGAGATGAGCCCGCGGGACGGCAATCCCGCAGCACCAATGCCCACCCCGGCAGGCCACGCGCCGCCGCATAGGCGTCATTCTCCAATGTGAAAGCCACGTCCACACGCGCGCCGGCCGGCAGTTCCCCTATCCGTTCGGCGAAGTTCCAGGCCTTCAGCGCGAGCGTGCGGCCGTGCTGCCGCAGCATTACGCGCAGGTGCTTCTCCTTCCACACTGCGGGCGGCCCGGCCACTTCCACATCGAGCGCTGCAAACAGCGGCACGGGATTGCCGCAGCCAAATGGCGCCAAACTGAGCACCTCCTCGACGCTGCGCTCGTGGATCTCCCGGAATTCCACCAACGCATCGATTTCCACCTGCGGCGCCAGATCCTCGAGCGAAAGCCGCGCCAGGGCAAATTCGTTGAGTCGCTCCCGAAACAGATCCAGCCGATCGCACGCCATGGTCAATCCGGCCGCCTGCCGATGGCCGCCGAAGCGGTCGAACAATTCCGGCATGGCCTCCAGCGCTTCCAGCAAATGAAACGGCCGAATGCTGCGTCCGGAGCCTTGCGCCAGGCCATCTTCCGGGTTGCGGCTGAGCACGAACACCGGCCTGTGAAAGCGCTCTACCAGGCGACTGGCCACGATGCCTAGCACGCCGCGATGCCAGTTGTCCGCCGCGAACACCAGCGCGCGCTGCCCATCCAGCACCGGAACGCGCGCACACTCCTCGACGATCTGCCGCGTAACGTCCGCTTCCGCCAGTTGACGCTCGCCATTGAGCGCATGCAGTTGCTGCGCCAACACTCCCGCTCGCTCGGCATTGTCCGTCAGGAACAATTCGATCACGGCGTTGGCCGTGTCCATGCGTCCCGCGGCGTTCATGCGCGGCGCGATGCGAAACGCCACGTCGGTAGAAGATGGCACGCGCCCGTTGGTGAAGCCCGACACGTCCAGCAGTGCCCGCAGGCCTCGATTGCGCACGGCGCCCAGGCCGCTGAGCCCGTGCTTCACGATGATGCGGTTTTCGCCCATCAGCGGCACCACGTCCGCCACCGTGCCGATGGCCACCAGCTTCAGAAAAGATTCGACTACCCGGCGCAGCTTGTCCGGCGGCCAAGCGAGGCTCGAAAGCAGCGCCTGCACCAGCTTGAAAGCAACTCCCACGCCGCAAAGATTTTTGTCCGGATAGGCGCAGTCGAGGCGATTGGGATTCAGCACCGCCAGCGCCGCCGGCAACTCCGCGTCGGGAAGATGGTGATCGGTGATGATCACATCGATGGCCAGCTCGCTCGCGCGGCGCACCACTTCCGCGGCGCGAATCCCCGTATCCACGCTGATGATCAGCTTGACGCCTTCGGCGGCCGCCTTCTCCACCACCTCGGATCGCATCCCATAGCCGTCCCGCAGGCGGTGAGGGACGAAGAAGGACGCGGCGCCGCCGGCCATCTCGATGGCTTTCGTCAGGATGACGACCGACGTAGTGCCGTCCACATCGTAGTCGCCGTAAATGAGGATCTTCTCGCCTGACCGGACGGCGCGCGCGAGCCGCTCCACGGCCTCGGTCATGCCGCGCAGTTTGGCCGGCTCGTGCAGGTCGTCGAGCGAGGGCCGCAGGAAGCGCCGCGCGCTATCGGCATCGCATATTTCACGGGCCAGCAACACACGCGCGACGGGCAATCCGATGCGGAGGGCCGCGGCCAGAGCGCCGGCTTGCTGCGAGTTAATGTCGGGAATCAGCCAGCGGGCCGGAATGGGCATGCCGGACGTCAGTTATTCGAGAAGTAACCGAAGGAGCCGTCGTCTTCCTCTTCGCCTTCGCCTCCGGGAAGATGCACGGCAATCTCGTCGCCGATGCTCAGAAACTCGTCGTACCAGTCCGGGCGGACTTCATATACGTACATACGCGCGTGATGATCGAACGCCAGCTCCAACGCACAGGTCACGCCTTCGTGAGCGCGCAGCTCGCGCAAGCGGGCTTCCAAGTCGCGGCGCTCTTCCCGGCTCAAATCGCACTCGGCCAGTTGCTCGACGGTCTCGTCGACTTCCGACGTTTCGAACTCGCGCGCCGCGAACAAAATCATCTTGGCGCCGATCTTCCGCGCGGTCTCCAGAAACATCTGGTAATCGGGGTATCCCTCGGCATCCCAAAGCACCATGGGCAAGCCTTCCAGGCCGCCCGGCGCGCTGCGAAAAACTGCAAATTCGGAATGCTCGAGGTACGCCAGGATTTCCTGTTTCAATGTGTCCAGATTCAGATCCATTGGTCCTCCTTAGCGCTGAGTCAACACCAGAATATCAGAGGGTGAGGCTAAGTCGCGGGCCGACGGAGTAATGATCGTCTTGGGTCCGATGTAAATTTTTCGTGAGTGTTTGATGGCGTTGCGCACATCCTCTTCGCACACGAAGTCCACGATGGCCGGCGGGGGAGCCGCGGGCGTCTCCCGGGCAGGCGTGGTAGCAGCGACCGGCTGGGAGCAGCCGCAAGCCGGGGCAGACGGCGGGGCAACAACTGGCGCCGGCGTGGGTGCGGCTTGCGCCTGGCCGCGCCGCGCCAGAAATTTATCCACTACCTCCGTCGCAATGCCGCCCCCACCTGCCGCCGGACTTTGGAAGGCCTCCGCGGGCGTTCGCACCACGTACGCCAGCCGCTTGATGTTGTAGAGATGCTGCGGCCCCACATTATCGCTGGTGATGTTGCCCGCCGCCGCCCCGCAGCCCAAAGTCATGGAGGGGAATACATTCGTAGTAATGCCGGTGGAGCCTTGCGGCGCGGGCGTGTTCACCAGCACGCGATTCGCCGGCATGCGTTGCGCGTACTCGCGGATGCGCGCGTCGTCCTTCGAGTAGATCACGCAAGTGTGGCCCAGCCCTCCGAAACGCAGTAGACTCTCGCAGACGCTCATACCGGAGGCGAAATCCTTTACCCAATACAGTGCCAGCACCGGCGACAGCTTCTCCATCGAAAGCGGATGCTGCTTGCCGACGCCGTCCAGTTCGACTACCAGTATGGACGTATCCGGCGGAACGGTGAATCCGGCCATCCCGGCGATCTTGGTGGGCGCCTGACCCACGCACGCCGGATTGATGCTAAAGTTCGGCGTAACCAGCAGCTTGCCCAGCGCCTGTTTCTGCTCCGCATTACAGAAATACGCTTTGCCGGCTTTCAGTTCCGCCAGCACGCGGTCCTTCAGCACATCTTCCGCTACGATGGCCTGTTCGCTGGAACATACGGTGCCGTAGTCGAACGACTTGCCCTCGATCACTTTGGCGATGGCGTCCGGGACGTCGGCGGTGCGCTCGATCAGCACCGGCACATTGCCCGGGCCCACGCCGAACGCCGGTTTGCCGCTCGAGTACGCCGCGCGCACGATACCGTGTCCGCCCGTCGATAGGATTACGCCAGTTCGTTCGTGCCGCATGAGCGCGTTGGTGCCGTCGATCGAGGCATGGCCGAGGCACTGAACGATATCTTCGGGCGCGCCGGCTTCGAGAGCGGCGCGATAGAGCAGGTCCGCCGTCGCGCACGTGCAGCGCACTGCGTGCGGGTGCGGGCTCAGCACGATGGCATTGCCCGCCTTCAGCGAAATCAGGATTTTGTAAATGGCCGTGGAAGTCGGATTGGTGGTCGGGAGGATGGCCGCTACCACGCCCACCGGGACGGCGTATTCGACCATGCGCTCTTCCGGTATTTCGCGCAGCAGGCCGATGGTCTTCATGCCCCGCATCTTGCGCGCCAGGAAGTCCGCGTTCAGCAGGTTTTTGACGATCTTGTCTTTGACGTTGCCGTAGCCGGTTTCTTCGACCGCAATTTCGGCCAGCTTCTTGGCATTGGCGCGGCCCGCGGCGGCCGTCCGCTCGACGATGGCGTCCACCTGCTCCTGGCTGTAGGTGCGGTACTTCAACCAGGCGGCGTAGGCCTTTTCAACCTTGGTGCGAACCTCTTGAATGGAGACGAGGTCTTTGTCTTCGAGCATCAGCCGAGAGATTTTTTGACCGGTCCGGCGCCGGGCAGCACCTTCTCAGTCTCTTCATGCGGACGAGGAATCACGTGCACGGCGACCAGTTCACCCACACGGCGAGCAGCCGCGGCGCCTGCGTCCGTGGCGGCTTTGACAGCGCCCACATCTCCGCGTACGGTGATGCATACGAACCCGGCGCCGATGAATTCTTTGCCGGTGAGCACCACGTTGGCCGTCTTCACCATGGCATCGGCCGCTTCGATCGCGCCGGTGAGTCCTTTCGTTTCGATCAGGCCGAGGGCCTCCATTTTGCCTCCAAAGAGAATGAAACTATACGCTATCACAGAATAGGGCGGGGAATGCGCCCGGTTGCACACCGCGACTGTTACCGAGCCGCGACCGTCAGGGAGCGTTCTGAACGGCATATTTGTGTGGCAAGATTGTGTCTATGAAGGCGGCTTCCGGCGCTAGCACCGATACAGAGACTGGCCATGAGGTCCTCATGCGCCGCCGGGCCTACGAGCGTCTGCGGACTCTTCGCGGCGCTGAGCCGCATGCGCGAGACGTACCCCGGCGTCGTGAGAAGCGGCCTGCAAAACGCAAGGAGGCCTGATGGTCCTGGGTAGGCCGTACGCCGCCGAGTTGGACAGACTCCTCAGCCTTGATGAAGTGACAGGACACGAATTGGTCTACGGAGAACTGCTCATCGGCGATCGAGGAGGCCGCCGGAAACTGTTGGCCGCCTACGAGCGGATACATCAGGCGAACCTGGTCCCTCACAACGATGTCGTCGCGTTCGTTCGGGATCGCAACCTGCACGGTCGCGGGGTCGGTTGGATTGACGTTCACCTGTTGGCCTCCGCGATCGTCGGGCGAATGCGGTTGTGGACGGCGGACTCACGTTGCTCCGCTGTGGCCAAAGAGCTTGGCGTGGCCTACGCAACTGAACCCAATCACTTACTGAACTGATGACTGAATCGGAGAAGCTCTACTACGACCGGCGCGCGCCCGAGTACGACGACTGGTATCTGGGCACGGGACTCTTTGCCGCGCGGGTCCGGCCCCGGTGGCACGAGGAGCTCACCTCCCTGCAATCGGTCTTGCGCTCTCTGTCCATCCGCTCCGTGCTGGATGTGGCCTGTGGCACCGGTTTCCTCACGCAACACTTATCCGGCCATGTAACCGGCCTGGACCGGAGTTCTTCGATGCTCCGCATCGCTCGCGCCCGGCTGCCCCGTGCCGCCGTAGTACAAGGCGATGCGCTATGTCTGCCGTTCGGCTCGCGAGCGTTCGAGGTTCTGATGGCCGCCCATTTCTACGGGCACCTGGATGTGCGGGCGCGCGCGCAGTTTCTCGGCGAAGCGCGGCGCGTTGCCGAATGCCTGTTGGTGGTCGATGCAGCCTGGCGTGAGGATGTTCCGCTCGAACAGATGCAGGAGCGCGTGCTCCAGGATGGTTCCCGCCACTCTGTTTATAAGCGCTACTTCACCGCCGCGCAACTGGTATCCGAACTGGGCGCCGGACGAGGGGGAAGCCGCGTGCTGCATTCGGGCGAGTGGTTCGTCACCGTAATAATTTGACGCGCTCACTGGCGCTTGTAGAACTCCGCGGAGAACTCGGACATAGATCGCGGCGGCTTAGCCGCTTGCAGGCCGGCGACGATGGCTTTCTTGTCGGCGTCGCTGCGGTCCTGGCCCAACTTGAACTTGCCCTCGAGTAACTCAATGTCCATCTGGAATCCGACGATGCCGCCGATCATGCCGCCTATATATGAGTCCGGAAGCTTAGCGAAATCATAGGCCGAGTCCTTGCCCTCGAACTTCTGGATGAGCTTGGCCAGCAAACCGTGCAAGGCGGTTGGATCGGTGATCGGCTTGGGTTTTCCCGTGGCGTGGACCACGGCGAAATTCCATGTGGGAACGGCTTCCGGCTTGGTATACCAAGTGGGCGAGATATAACTGTGCGGACCGTGGAAAACGATTACCGCGGTCTGCTGGCCGTCGAATGTTTTGCTCTGCGGGTTCTGGCGTGAGATGTGACCGTAGATGGTGCCATACTCGCTGCCGGCTAGATTGAGGAAGACCGGAATGTGAGTGATGCGAAGGTCGGGGCTCGCGGTAATGAGATCGACGAAAGGAAACTCATTCATGAAGTCCTGCAGGAATTTGCGGTCTTCAACCAGCTGGGGCTTGGGAATATAGAGGGATTTGGGCGGCGGCTCCTGGGCTTCCAGTTCCAATCCTGCAAGCACCCAGCCAATCAGCAGATCGCGACGATTCATATCATCATGATATGCCGAATCCCGGTGGGATCAAAAAGAAAATGGTTCCAAGTGACCTGATTTCACAGCCAAACTCCCCGCCGGCATGCACGGCACAGAGCTTTGCAACCAGGATCGCCGGGTGCTGTCCCTTCGGCTCCCCGCCGCCTTCGTTTGAAAGCAACGGTTCAATGCCTCCAGGTTCACCTGCCAGCTTTCCTGGCTGGAACCGGCATCTCGAAGCGGCCTTTCACTCTCCTAAAACGACTGTCCGTCTCCGAACCGCCATTTCAAGGTCAAAGTTCCCGACCTACTCCTTCGATACCCTGCCAAACATTCGCCGAGCCCGTTCGGTTTCCGATTCCCCTACGCGCTCCGGTTCGCCCCGGCACGCGCAGGATCGTTACCAAAAACCCGTTGCCTGACTCCCGTCCGGCAGTCCCAACCGTTCCTCGGATCTCCACTCCCCTTCGGGGCCTTTCAAACCCTTCCGGATCAAAGCGTTCAATCCGATTCCCGGCTATGAAGCTCACCTTCCGAACCCGCCCGATTGCCTGTCACTCCCCGACACCGGATCTATTTTATTAGTATCGATGCCAGATCACCGCTCCAGGCTCGCTTCGCGTTCAGCGGCTTGCTGTTCCACAGACCTCTTGGAACCACCCCCATCATGCACCTGCGGCTATGTTACAGTCAAATGAAAATTCCGTTTCAGGAAGATTTTCTCAAGAATATATTTCCAGCTTTTTCAAATAGTTAGAAGCAACCTGCGGTGCATAGCTTGTGGAAAAAACGCGCGGACGGGATTCTGTTCCGGCTTTCGGCGCGGCCGGAAGTCACAGCAGCCTCACCGGGACGGCCTCGGAGACCGCGTCCCGGAAGCCAACGGCAATCGCATAGTCGCCTGGCTGCACGTCCGGCGGCCGCATGGCGTTGATCTGACGCAGGCCCTGCGGATCGGCTTCGGACAGAAACACGGCGGGCAGCTCGTGGCCGCCCAGCCAGACCGCTACGCCGGCCTTCGTAGCCCCTTCCGGCAATCCCGAGACCCACAGCGAAATGCAACTGTTGATGCCGCCATGGACCAAGTTGCGCTCCCAGGTCCTGCCATCCGTTACGACGGCGATGCGGATGTTGGAAGCCTCGGTCGGGCCGGGAGGCTGTTGCCGGTCGTCGGCGGAAAGATCCACGCCAATGCGCACGCGGTTTCCCCAGGCGCTGTTCCCGGTGCGCAGCGTGGCCTGATGCCAGCCGGGGGTCAGACCAGGCGGCAGCTTGCAGTTCACGTGCCAACCGTCGCCGCCGGTCGCCCGCAGCACCACCGGATGCGAGCCGTAAGCGCCTATGCGCGGGCACACCTCCGCCGCCGTCAGGTCCGCTCGCGGGCTCTTAAACCAGATGGTGAGGTAATCGTCGTTGTCGCTTGAGAATTCACGCTGGTGCGTGGCGGCGTTTTCGACCGAGGTGAGATAGGGCGCGGGCTCCCGCGGGTCGCCGATCTCGGACCACTGCCGGTAACAGGTCACGTGCGCCCGGTGATCCAGCACGCTTTCCAAATGCACGCTGGCGAAGCCCGCGGTGCGGCACATGGCCAGCAGACAAGCGACGTTCGGCCCCACCCAGTTATCGAACTGCCCGCACAGCTCGGTGGTCTCATAGAATTCCATCACCGGCCTGGCGAAAAGATCGCTGCCGCCGTCGGTGACAAACGACTGGACGCAAACCATCTCAGTCGAGAGCTCGCAGACTCTCTCCAGAGCCAGCATGGGATGTTTCAGGTGATAGAGCACGCCAAGGAACAGGACGATGTCGAAGCGCCCGATCTTGTCCGGCGACAGGCGGCAGACATCATCGACACGGTACTCGACCTTCGAGCCCAGTAACTCGCGGGCGATCCGGAAGCGCTCGTGCGGCGTCGCATCGACGGCCATCACCTCGGCTCCGCGGCGTTCCATCTCGAAGCTGAACCAGCCGTCCCAGGCGCCGATGTCCAGCACCCGCTTGCCGCGCAGGTCCGCGGGAATAGGGAACTGCGCGATGCGCATGCGCAAGTGCTCGATGCTTTGAAAGCCCGCGATCACCCGGCCATCGGGCAGCTCCATGCTGTGATACCAGCCGAGGCGGTCGAGGGCCTGCAGTTGTTCCTGATTCGGATCGGTCAAGGATTGTTCTTGAGCATATCACGACGGCGATGCATGAGATGGAGGGCGCACAACTACAGAAACTAAGGGTGTTGCTGGGGCGGCTTCAGAACTCGGGGCAGCCAACTCTCACATAGCGCCCATTCCTCATCCGGAGATCCCTTCTCGCCGTCGCGTTTGAAGACCACCACTTCACCCACCGTCGGTGCTTTGCCAAAAAAGCCCGACTGGCGCACATGGCGCACAACAGGTTCACCAGCCGTCTCTATCTTCACCGTTTGCCCTTCTCGGCCCGGGAGCTCCGTGAGTTTTGCCACCCCAAGGTCCAGTGGTTTAAGCCGGCTGTCGATCAGGGCTTCCAACGCTCTCCAGGCAGGGCCGCTTGGGCAGTGGTGGCGAGCCACTTCCCGGCAACCCATGGCTAACGTATACATGGTAATGTCCGCCCAGTCGATCCTGCTGTTTGTAGTCAGGCATCTGGGGTCAATCCCAACCTTGACGGAGTACCCTTTCTTGTTCGCGGGGCTGACGCCCCGTAGTTCCGTTTTCTCCAGGTCCTTGAGCAGGATCCACGCCATCTGAAGACAGTACTTATCCCACTTGTCCCGGACGGCGGGGCAGGGGTCTCCGCCGTCGCCCCGCTTAATGAATTCCGCCAGAAAGAGAAGGATCACCGCGACTAACTGCCCTCTGACATTCCATTCCAGCCACATCCCCGATTCGTCATGGCCGGCATGACCGTGGGCCTTCTTGTTCCGGATATACTTCAATGCGGTGACCACTGGATAACCCAGATGATCGTCGTCCGGAAAGATGACGGTCGGGCGGTCGTTCCGGACGCCGTCGACGTATTCTTTGGGAACCAGAGCAGCTTCCAATAACTCGAAGGGCGCGGACAACAAGTCGAAATAACGCCCATGCAGCAAATATTCCCGGAAGTGCGACGCCAGTATTCGTTGAAGCTCCTTCTCGGCGATTCGAGGCCGAACGGGGTTCCCACCCTTGGGGAGATTGTAAGGCGCAGGCGAAGCATTGTCGCAGTGGATGGAGAAACGGGGATGCGCCGGGTCCCAATCCTGCAAACCCACGAAGTGCTCCCAAACCACGCGCTTTTCGTGCAATTCCAAGGCCCGATGCACGGCTTCGGTCAGGTCCTTACAGACCCGATCCTTCGCGTTTTCCCGGTAACCGCTCAAGACGGGTTTGGCGAAGGAGATAATCACATTTGGTTTGGTGCTTAGAGCGTCTATGATGTCGCGCTGGTGCGTGCTGGAGAAGATGATAATCGGTAGGCTTGGATCGGCTTCGCAAAGCAGCAGCGGGAGCAAAGTCCATTGCAAGGGCGTCTCCGCCTCGCCCTTCAGACGTTCTTCCGCCGCTTCGAACGCCAGTTCCAACGGGGTCTTCGGCCTCTTATCCAAAGAACCCGGAGTACACGCAACGGCCGGCGCCGCCTCGCGGTAGCTATCCGTCAGGCCCTTCATCACCGTCAGGCGCTCCAGGAATCTCTTCTCCTCCGGCGACATTTGGGTCCCGCCGGACTCGGGAAACAATCGCAAGTCGAGGAATAACACGTCAAAGTATTCTTCACCGAGAACACGCAGTTTTTTCCACTCGTCTTTCGAGGCTGTCGCGCTTTCCAGCAGACTAATCAGGATATCCGGGTTAGTCTCGGCCTGAATCGATACGCGTTTTTGATCATCATACTTCCACGATGTCTCGGCGCTCTTCCACGGCTCGCCTTGTTTGCCGGTCAGGAACAGCGAGAGAAGGCGCGCATAGCCGAGGCGAGCCTGGTCGTCGACCAGTAGGAATCTTACGCGCTCGCGCTTGCCTTTAGGAAAGCGTTCAAACGCGTCTCTGTCAGGGAAATGGCTCGGGGTCTCGGGGTCCTTGGATCTATGGGGCTTCTCATCAGGCTTGCTCGACAGATCGAGCGAGTACAGTAGCCAGCATAGCGCGCTAACCAACTTGTCTTTCTGCAACTCGTCCCAAAGCTCGTCTGCGCCGCGATATCCTTTGGAGACCATTGCGTCGGCGAGGATCAACGGCCCGATCAAATTCGCCACTTCATGGCGGCCACCGGCGCGTGTCAGCGACTGCACCCAAAGCTCCTTGATGCGTTCTCCGGCGGTGTCGGAAGTGTCTCCCGGCCGCGCGGACAAGTCCCGGGGCGGCAGCCCGATTTCAAGATTGGCCCCCGCGAGGCCCAAATCGCAAAAGAGGCGAAACTCGCTGAAACCGTCGCGCCCCAAATGCGCTGCCAGCCGGCCGCGCTCGTCGGGGTAATCCAGTAGCAGCGTTACGATCGCGGATTCATCCGGCCCGTGCGGCGATCTCCTATCCGAGTTATTGGGCGGCGCTTTGACTCGGGGCGCTCCCGGCGGAGGGGCCAACTTGTACAAACGCACCCAAGGCAACTTGGACAACAGCAGCGGCAGTGTTTGCACCCCAAACGATCCCGGGTGGCGGTGGCTGGCAAGGTCGAGTAACATTACGCTGAAGCCAGCGCACTTACCCAACGCTAGCCACGCGATCCAATCGTATGCCGTCACGCGGTCCGCCAGGTTCAACCCGTTTTGCTCCTCTTTGGATTCGGGCACTGAGTCGAACACTACAATCACTCTCTCGATCGCGCCATTCCCATCCGCCAGCGGGAAGTCCGGGTTCCACAACTTCTCGAAATCCTCGTTGTATGAGTACACGCGAACGGGCAATGCCGTCAGAGGGTGTTCAAAAATCTCACGCAGACATTCGGCCAAGCCCGGTTGCTGATCCATTGGCTTTTACTCCTTCGATGTACTCGCAGCCCGCCGGTGCCGCGCGTAGCGCAGCACTCGCCCGCTATAGGTTTCGGGCGCGGGATCTCTACCGCTCAACTCGAAAATCCGTTTGATTAAATCGGCCGCCTGCATGGTGGTCAGGTTCTGGCCTAGCAGGACCTTCATGGCTTTGGTCGGGCTCAAATCACCCAGGAGTTCGCTTTTGCGGGCTACCCCGTAAGGGTCGCGGGTAAGATCGAGCGCAGCCTCCAGCAATTCCTCCGCCTGCTTGCCATATGTTTGGTTGAGTTGGTGCAGAGCACCTTCCAACTCGCTCCGCTGACTCTTGACGCGACGCTCCGCGGCCGCACTGTCCAACATTGGCGCCGGCGGTTGGGAGCCCGCAACTTTAGTGGACTTGCGCTCCTTTAGCAATTCGCGAGGCAGGTGCCGTTCCAGGGCCTCCTCCCAGGGGCGGGCGTTGCGCGCAACTTCAGTCGCAACACCGCGCAAGTCGGCCACGTTCCCCGGCCAGTCGTAGAGTAACAGACGGTCCATCAACGCGGCTTCAATCTTCTTCGGCCAGACGCCTTCGATGCGGCGTGTCTCTGCCTCCAGGAACTGCTCGAAAAGCAGGGGGATATCCTCACGGCGTTTGGCGAGCGGTGGAAAGGTCAGGTGCACGCCATACTCCCGGCCGAGACGGTCAAATAAGTCCGGCAGAAAGCCGGTCTTTGCACGATAGTCCGGGTCGTCGATGGGTTGATTCGTAGCGGCGATCAGGAAGACGTCAACGAAGATCAACTGGGTAGTGGAATCGAATTCGCCGACAATGCTCTTGCGCGCTTCAGTCCCCGTCGCATTCGCCGAAGGAAAGTTGCCGAGACGTTTAACAGCTCGGCGCCGATCGTCACGGAGCCGGCCATATTCCAGTAAGTCGGCCTGGCCTCGAGGCGGTAGGTTGGCAATCTCGTCCAGAAGGAGAGTGCCGTCGTGCGCGCGTTCGGCGGCTCCCACCTGCGCATTAGGGGAGTCCGTGTAGGCGCCGGGCCAAGCCCCGAACAACTGCGCCACCAGCAACTGCTCGCTTCCGGGCTGAACGGTAAACGTTTGCATCGGGCATTGAGCGCGCGGCGAGTGCTGGTGGATGTAATGTGCGAGCGACGTTTTTCCCGTGCCGCGGCCACCCAAGACGAGCAGGTTGCCGCGCGCGTTGCGGGCCGCGCCTCGAGCGGCGCGCAAAGCTTCAAGCAAAGCTACGCTCCTGCCGCAAAGGGCGCCGCTCTCATCTTCCAACAAGCCGTGTTCGTCCAGGAGCACGCGTAACCGGTCGATCGTCAGTTCGGTCTTCTCCACATAGGCCAAGGCCCCGAATCGCGCCGCCTGGCCACTTCGCCGCGCCCGTTCCTGATCGCTCAACACAACCACGGGAATCTGGCAATCGCTGGGCGCTTTGTCCGAGCCGGGCCACCGGTCGATCATCGCTTGCAAAATGTCCAGACCAAACGTGGATCGGCCGTGAGTCGGCCAGTTCCGATCCGGATGTAACGGACCATCCGCGATGAGCCCTTCATCGAACTGCAAGTCCAGGAGCACCAGGGCGAGCCTGCGGCCCGCCCCCTCATTCCAGAAGTCATCGACGAACCTGAGGGCGACGGAGACGTCATTCTCGACCTGGTTGGCGGTCCGTCTTTGCGACGGGCTGAAGCGCGCATCGGCGATGGCGTCCTCCACTTGCAGATCGTCCCCGAGATTCAGCGGCTGCAGCTTGAGCCGGCGGCATAGCCGGTAGCGGTCGCTCTGGCTATTGCCGTACACATCGTCGATGACCAGGATCAGGGGCCGGTTCACGGGAGAATAACTCCTTGCGGCAGGGCGAGCGCTTCTCTAAGGGCAAGGGCCTTGGCTTCCAGTTCAGACAGGAATGCGGCCTTGCGTTCACGGTCGCCGGTCCGCCAGACTGTTTCCAGTTGGCCCGCGGCGCTCGAAAACTCCTGCACGGCGAGCCGCAGGTCCTCCTGAAAGGGGAGAATTGCGCCACTCGCCACAAATGCGTCATGGAGGGCCCTCCGGAGCATGTCCTTGACGGAGTCTTCCAGTTGAGCCAGAGGACCGTGGTCCACTAACTGCGCGGGACTAAAGTCCTCTACCATCGACGCCAGGAACTTCTGCAATCGTCCGATGTGCGCGGGAATGCCGGCGAGGACTTCGGGCAATTGGTCGCCGGGTTTCGCATCCAACCACGTGTCGCGATCCACCTTGAGTCCGTCTAGCAATCGCCCCTCGAGCCAGGTATGACGCAATGTGCCCCTTTCGTCGCCGCCAACGCAGGGCAAACCCGAGCGCACCTTCAACGCTTCAGGAGTTTCAGATGCTGCCATATTTTCCTGGAGGCCGATTCAGCCTTGCTCTGATCGACAGATTCCAAGCCCAGGGGTAGATCCGAGTTAGCCTGTGCAATAATGCTCCTGAACTTCGGGCTCCTCAGCAAGGCCTGCTGCAGCGGGGATGCTGGCCCGGCCGCGGCAAGGGCTCGCAAGGTTACATAGGCTGCCAAGAGGTGTTTCGGCCATTCCGGATCCAGCACGTTCCAATCAATATGGGACTTCGCGCTGAGGGCGTGAGTCCCGAACCCTTCCAGGAGCTTAAATAGATCGCCGACTGGCGCATCCGGGACTGCAAAAGAGAGAAAATGAACTCGGCCAGGGTACTGCAGCCGGGTCTGCGCGAGTAACTCCTGGTGCTCCGGCCTTGCCAAACCCGCCAGCATCTCGCCCTTAAAACACAAAACAAAAGCATTCTCGTATTTCAGCAACTCGGGAAGCACGTTCCTCACGTACACATCGGCATTCCTTGGCAGGTGATTCATAATCAGGTGGGGCTCATTCCTGTGTTCCCCGGCCACGCTGTAGTCTTCAGCGGGAAAGCAGATGCGTCGATTCGAACATTTGATTCGATACCTTTTCATACCCCCGGCTCCCTGTCAGTCCGGGACCGGCCCAGCCCATTCGAGAGTGATCGTAGCTTTTTCATCTTCAAACTTTCCGAACGTCAGAGTAACGCGCCCCGAGTGCTTTTCCAACCAGAAGACCCGCACCTCGTCCCTCTTTCCGTCGACCTTCTCTCGCTCGTCCCTCTCTCCCTCGTCTTTCTCTTCCCAGCCGTCGCACTGCGGCTCGTCCCCAAAGATCTGCATTATGGCGAATACCATGTTGCCACGCGTAACCGAGGTTTCTTCCTTGTAAGCCCGGCAGCCCTTTTTGATTGGTTTTAGCTTGGTCTCAGCCACTCTTTTCGCCGATTCTCCGGCAAATGTCAGAGCCAAGGTAGCAGTCTGTCCAGCTTCTCCCCGTTTGAGCCCCAGGTCGACAGACGCCAACCCGCCATATTCGCGGCATAATTCCTCAAGACCGGACAGAGTATGTACGGGCATTTCTGACGAGATCCAGAACTCCGCCTCGTTGTTCAATTCCGGCTTCGCGCGGGCGCTGGCGGCGCCCTTCGGAAGGAGCAAATCGAGACCGGCATTCAGATAATCCACACGCATGGGCTCCTCATGGCGCCCAGCGCGATAGAACCAGTACTTCGTCACATAGAATAATTCCTCGACTTCTTTCTGGCCCTTTAGGTTGGACGATCCGCGGCTGAATAGCTCAGGGAACCGGTCCAGGAGAATGTCAGCCACCCGGCGATAAGTATCGTTAAAGTTCAGCGCGTATCGCAGGTATTCCCAAAGCGGCGCCTTGGCCTCTTTTAATTCGCCAAAGACCGCCAGCAGCACTGCCGCAATCTGCTCGGCTGCCAGAGCATCCCGGGTCTCCGGGTTGTCGAAGTGGTCGTATTCGTGGCCGATCTCCACTTGATGCTGACCAGTACGGATCTCGAACATCTGGCGCGGTCCGGTGAAGAACTTTTCGTCCACAATGTTTGAGGCGAAGAGCCCCCGCACTGGCGACAGAACGGCGTGCAGCCTGCCGAGTGGCCGCTGTGCCTCCTGGAGGTGTTTGACCAAAGCCTCGATAGGTTCCCGGATCAGCGTATAGGTCAAAGCAGCCTGCTGCGTACGGGCTCTTTGCTGCCTCTTATCGAGGTCCTCAATGATCGACAGATTGCCCCAGGACATCTGATAAAACACCATTAGAGTCTCTACCAGCGCGTCGAAATCGCCTTTCTTCTCCGCTCTCTCGGCGTCTTTACCGTAACCGTACTCGAATGCCTCTCTCCACTGCCGCCTGACTCCCAGGCAGACGTAGGCACGGAAGTAGGCGTTGGCGATGGCTCTGGGAGGTTCGTCCCTAAAGAACGGTACGGGTTTGGTGTGAAGAAACTCGTTCAAGATTTCGCGGTTGCTCCTGATTTCCTGAAGAGCGCCAGTCACACCGCCAACTCTTTTCAAATTCTCGCCCCATTTCCTGCTTACTAAGTAGGGCAAGATGTTTATCTCGGCATTTTCTGTCTGCCCCTGGTCCCTACGCCAGGCTTGAATCGCCTTGGAAAGCGGGCCCCCGGATGGGGATGGCGTGCATTGATGCTGCAGCCAGCTAAAGAGATCGCTGTCCGGCGCGGGCTGGGACAATTCCACATCGGCAGTCTGCTGCCTGTCGGTTGCGCCGTGAAATGTCGCGAAGACGGGCAATTCTCTTCCATGCTCGATCGCGCTGATCGCAAAGAACGGCGCTCCCTCAAGTGCTTTGGTCACGTTATTGACGAAGTACCGGTGCTCTTGCTGGAAGTCGGTGGGCTTCGCCGGATACACGCTCTCTCCATACGCGACCAACTCCAAGAGAGCCGCGTTCTGTTTGGCCATATCCCGGAGGATAGAATCCAGCTTGGCGAGAACAACGACCGGTGCAGCCATCGATTGACGCTCCTAAAGCGCAAACTTTACATTACGTCGGCAGATTATTATAGCTCAATCCCAATCAGCTGCCAACCACTCGCCGGATTTTTATTCTATTTTATTTCAATTCAACAGACTTTATCGCATTTACCCCGTCTTCAGCGCCCGCAGAACCTCCCGCTCCATCTCCACGAACAGGGGGGATTGCCGCAAAGCCGGGCCTCGCTCCGCACCCGCGAGCTCATTGCCGGACAAATCTTTGATTTCCTTGATGTGTCCAGGCCTGGGACTCAGCAGGACGATCCGGTCCCCGAGATAGATCGCCTCCTCCACGTCATGCGTGACAAATACGATGGTGGTTCCGGATTCCTTGCGGATCTTGAGGATCAGCTGTTGCATCTCGCCGCGGGTCTGCGCGTCGAGCGCGCCAAAAGGCTCGTCCATCAGGACCACCTTGGGCTGTACAGCCAGCGTACGGGCGATCGCGACCCGTTGCTGCATACCGCCGGAAAGCGTCTCGGGATACGCGTCCTCGAACCCCTGCAGTCCCACCGACGAAATCCATTGTTCCGCGACCGCCTGGCACTCCTGCCGGTGCTTATGCATCAGCGTCAATCCGTAGGCCACGTTGTCGACGACCGTCAGCCATGGAAACGATGTGTACTTCTGGAAAACCATGCCGCGCTCGCGGCTGGGCCCGTGGATTTCCTGGCCATCCAGAAAAATCCGCCCTTCAGTGGGCCGGTCCAGACCGGCGATCTGCCGCAAGAGCGTAGACTTCCCGCAGCCCGACGGTCCCAGCAGAATGCAGATTTCGTCGCCGATATCGAAGTCGATATGCTCCAAAGCGCAAACGGGCTTGCCATTGGCCGTGGGGTAACTCTTGCTGACGTCTCGAATTTCGATCTTGATCGGATTTCCCATCGATCAGTTCTCCGCCTTCCGGAGAAACCGCCAGGGGAAGAGCCGCCGTTCCAGCAAAGTCAACAGCCATCGGAAGAAGAATGCCGCCAGCCCGATGGCGATAATGCCGGCGTAGACGCGCTCGAAATCCAGGACCTTGCGAGCCGCCTCAACCATGTAGCCTACGCCCTTCCGGGCATTCACCATTTCGGCGAGAATGACGTATGTCCAGCCGATGTCGTAGAGGATTCGAAACGATCCGAAGATGGAGGGAAACGAGGCGCGGAACAACAGCCAGAGCGCTTGAGGCCGCGTTGCGCCGAGCGTGTAGGCCGTCTCCAGATACGCCGGGTCCACGCGGTTGACTTCTTCCACCACCAGCGCCAGCAGGTAAAAGAACATGCCGAACCAGAGGAAGGAAACTTTCATCAGTTCATCCAAGCCGAACAGACCCAGGAAGGCCGGCAGAAATGCGGTGATCGGCATTGACCGCATCGGTGTCGCAATCGGGGCGACTAACGCGTTGAGCCATCGAAAACTGGCCATGCAGAGACCGAGCGGTATGGCAATCAGCGCCGACAGAACGAACGCCTGGGCGATCCGCCACCAACTTTGTATCACGTTGCCGAGCAGATCGTATTCTTTCCAGAGCCGAACCAACGCTACCAGCACGTACCACGGTTGCGGAAACGAAAGGGGAGGCAGGAGCCTGAATTCCGTGACGATGTACCACAGGGCGATCAGCGTCACCCAGCTCAGAAGGCCCAAGCCCCAGCGGACCGGCTTTCCGCATTCGTTGCGAAGAGGCGCAAAGGAATGGCTGGATCCGGCTCTGTTCGACCCTGGTGAAGTATTCCTTATTCGTATCAGCATTGCCGGTTGTCCCTACGGCGGCCGAGCCGGTCGAATCCGTGTACCCTTCGACGCGAATAATCGCGTTCTCGAAGGCTGCATTTCCTCGGGCAAAGCTTGTTATCTGTGCGTGTCACACCAAAGAAGCCAGCGTTTTGAGCCGGTGTTCTGAGATCGACGCTTTTTGCGATTTTTCCCCAGTTGTTTACCCGTTATTCGGGTACGCCTTGATATCCGAGCGCCGGTTTTGCTCCCGCCCCTCGGGCGTCTTATTGTCCGCCACCGGATGGTCGGGACCCGCGCCGCGCGTCAGGATCCTGGCGGCCGGGAACCCGTATTTCTGCGTGAGGTAATCCTTTACCGAGTCGGCCCGCTGCTTGGACAGAATGATATTGTGATTGCGGTCTCCGCTCGAGTCCGTGTTGCCCACGATCTCCACCACGGTATTCTCATAGGCCTTCATGAAGCCGCCGATCTCGTCCACCACCGCTCTCGAATCCATGCTGATCTGCGCCGAATTCACATCGAAGTTAATGGTCGCGCGCTTATCCGAGATGGGCGTGTCCGTGTCCTTGATCTTATTGCTCGCGTAACTCGGGGCCTCTATCGGATGCACCGGGAATCGGTTTCGGAGTGCCAGAATCGCCTGCCGCGTCATGGTGGCTTCGATATCGGGCGTCCGCTGCTTGATCTGCAGCAACTCCCGGTACATATTCTGGGCCATGTCGAAGATATTGGCATAGTCCGTCAGATCTCCCGGTTTGCCGAAGAACGCTTCATTGTCGGAGTAGTCCGACAACTTCACGCCCTGAAGCATGGTCTTGGCCAGATCCGCGGGCATATTGAAGTCCTTGATTCCGCCGATCAGGTTGTAGGCGCGCGCCGGATCGGTCTTTACGTAATCAACGCCCTGGAGCCAGCCTTGGGCGAACTTGTTGACGGTTTCGGAATGCGCGCGCAGATAATCGTCGGAAACCACCAGGATGTCCGCGATCAGCTTGTCAGCGATTCTGGTGTCGTAGATCTTCACCGATCCGGCCCGCTTGCTCACGGCGTCGCTCATGTCGGGATCCCAGGCCACCGCGGCATCCACCTTCCCCTGGGCGAACAGAGTAGCCGGCTCGATGCCGTCCTTGGTGTGAATTGCTTTGTTCATGATGGCGTCGCGCTGGTCGCGCGTCAGGCCGGAGTTGGCTAGCCCGTACCAGATCAGGAAGTGCGATGGCGTGTACGGCGCGTAGGCGATGCTCTTGCCGGCCAGGTCCTCCACGCGGCGAATTCCGTCGCGGCCGATGACACCGTCCGCGCCGCGCGACCAGTCTACCATCAAAAACGCCTTGGCGCCGAAGCCCTTTTCCTTGAACTTGGCATAGTCCTTTGCCCAGACGTCGGTGGTGGTCAGCATCACGTCGACGTTGTTGCTGGCTAGCGCGGCCGCGCCTTCCGTCCAGTCGTCGATGATCTTGAACGATACCTTAAGACCCAACTGGTCGAAAATCGAACCCGGCTGCGTGTCCAGCCCGCCATTAGCCGCCAAGCCGCCCGCGCAGCCAACCCAGATATTCACCCGGCAGCGGATCTCGCCTTCCTTGCCGTTGGAGCCAGACAGCAGGTTGGATGTACCGCTCCCGCCGCCACTGTCAGAACTATACTTTTTGTATGCGAAATATCCGGCCGCCAGCACAGCTACAACGATGGCTACCGCGATGAGCGGGTTCCTCCCGCCGCCTCCGGTCCCGGTTTCGATCTTCTCCAGCGGGCGCTTGCAGATCGGACAGATGAAATCCGCGCCCTCCGGGACCTCGAGTACTACTCTCTTGTCCGCGTTGTCGCATTCGCCAAAGTTCTTGCACTTCCCTTTGCGCATTGCCATTTGTGTCTCCTTGTTTAGCGCCTGTTCAGGATCTCTTCCGCCGTGTTCGCGGCATCCAGGTAATTCTTGTAACGCCGATCCAGCGGATTCTTTACTTGCTCTCGCAGCGCATCGAGATCCACGTTGATGGTTGCCATCAATTCGGCGCGCTTTTTTTGGTTCAGGTAATCGCCCGCCAACCCGGCCGTCGTCAACGATTCGAGCTGGTCCATGATTTCGCCGGTGGCGTCCTCGGCCGCACGCTCGAGGGTGATTCCCAACAGCATGGGTGGATTGTCGCGGCCGCGTTCATTCTTGGTGCGCAGGTAAAAGCTCGATATACCGGTATCCGGATCCTCCAGTTGCTGTACGGCGTTCATCGCCTTGGCGATGAGCAGATATGGAAACACGTCGCGCGGACTCGCCGAACGGACGTAAAGACTTGGAAACTGCTGCCCATCGCCCTCGCTGTGCAGCTCAAACGAGCCGGCGCCCAGCCGACTTTCGTACTTCTGACGCAAAAGCGCCACATCGCGCGCAAAACGCGCCGGAAAGACGTTGGTGATATTCACTAGCGTGATTTCCTTGCCCTTGCCCCGGTTGTTGTTTTGCCCGGTATCTTTGATGAGGATCGGGTCCTTCTCGCCGGTCCTGGCATCTTGCAGTTCTCTAGCCAACTGCGCACGGAAGTCCTTATTCTCCGCATCCGGCAGGATGATGGTGAAATACGAAACGCAGGTCTGGTCTTTGGGGATGCCGGGGCCGGCCCGCCCCACCTCCGCCGAGTTCATCGCCAGGAACGTTCGAGCGCGCGAAACCACGTCCAGGACGTAACGGCGCAAGGCGTCTCTGTTCTGACCAAATTCCTTGGCCAGCCGGTCCACGATATTCACGCGGAGAATCCGATTCAGATTCGGATCGTTCGAAATGGCGGTGTTGTGCGCCTCCTCGGCGCTTTTGACGCAGGTTTGCTCCAGAATGCCGATGAATTTTTCTTTGGTGTCGACTTTTGCGTTGAAGATGCTGAACTTCTGGTTCTGGTCATCACCGAGCTGCGCCCCGATTGCTTGACGCACGGCATTCGTTTGCTTCACCTGTTCCGACTTGTTCCGGATCAGCCGTCTGGCGAAATCGTCCACAGCCTTCGGATCGTAGAAGCGAACCACTTGTTTGGTCATGTCCGACTGCCCACCATCTTTGCAGCGGATGGCCACGTTCCGTTTGAACTCCTCCGTGGCTTCGGTGATCAGGCTGGCGGCCTTGGCGACTTCGCTGGCGAGGGTGGTCAGCTCCGCGGTGAGCGCCTCCAGAACTTTCTTCGCATGCTGCCAGCCGAGAGTGCGCGTCCTATGAATGTTATACTCCGCCAGCACCACCGCCTGCTTCTCGAACACGCGGTTGTGCGCCCCGGGCATATGGATCGCCCCGATTCCCGCCCACTCCTTCTTGTAGGCTTCGATGGTGGCTTCCGAGGTAGTCTCGTTATCGCGGGACTGGGCGGTCCTATCGTCCATTGCCGCGCACCGTTGGACGAGTGAGTTAACCAGCGCGTCCAGCAGCTTCGAAATGTCATGCATCGAGCGGGCGCCGTTCTTCCAGTCGGCAAACAGCTCCGTTTCGATTCGCCTCCGGATCTCCCGTACTTGGCCCGGAATACCGGCGACCTTGGTCTGGTAGAACTTCGGTACACCCAGTTCGCGATAGTTCTTGGAGTACGCATCCTCGCACTTCTGCAACAGCTTGGCCATCCACACTCTCTCTTGTCCGGCGTAAGTCTCGCGGATGTCCGACTGGAAGTTGGGAAGCAGTTCGTTCCAGTAACTGTTGATGGACTTCCATCGCCGGTTGCCGATCTCGTCGGGCAGGATTCCCAACGACAGGCAAAGATGTTCATCGGTGATGCGCCAGTTCTCGAGCGTCTCCTTCTGGGTTACGAATTCCTCGAAGCTTTGGTTGGATCCTTCCTCCACATAGCCGCTTGAGTCCGACCAGTTGTTGAACCGCAGTTGCAGGGCCGCCTGGCGTGCGAATTCATAGGTCAGCAGTTCGCGGATTTCTTCTTCCGGATACGCAATCTGCTTCACGCCGAACGAAAAGAACAGTCGGCAGCGCTCGGGTTTGCCGGTGCCCGGCGAATTCTCGGTGGACTTGGCTTGCGTTCCGGTTTCGAAGGACTCCTGGCGCCGCAGCGAATCCCAGGTGAAATCGTTGACTTTGACGGCAACGATTTTCTGGTACAGGAAAGAACCGACAATGTCCGGAAGTTCATTATCGATGTCGACGCGGTTGCCGGCTTCGTTCTCATCGGTGAACAAATAGCAACAATTGAACGGGTCGGCAGGCGACATGCGCCCCGGATTGACGCCGGAAACGTCGTAGGGCAGATAGGCGCCTACCGCCAGAGCGTTGAGTTCCACCAGGGCGGCATATCCGTTGGCGTGATAGTTGGCGCCGGCGCGCTGGCCGATAGGATCCAACTCTGGCAGCAGCGCATAAATGATGATTTTGAAGCGTGTCGTGTCGGAATACAGCGACCGGATCTGACAGATTACATCGATGATGCTTCCGCTGCCGGTGCCACCCGCCAGCCCGGAGCAGACATGGAACACGGTTTCGACCATGGCCCCGGTTTGCATCTCGCGAACCAAAGCCTGAACCTGGCTTCGGAATTCCGCGGCTTTGCAGGCGAACAGGAATCGCCCCAAACGGCGCTTCTGCCCGCCCACTACGTTGGCCGCATCCGCGGACATAATGATGGTCCGAAACTGGTCGCGGCTCCCCAGCCAGGGCCCGATTCCCGGGTAATCCCCCAGGTTATCCAGCACCTGGTTGAGATTCATACCCTTAATTTGCAACTGGCTGTTCTTCCGGAGTTGCACGCTGGTACCCAGGATCTTCCAGGTGGGGTCGTCGTCCCCCATCATCTCGGCGCTGGAATCCACGTACAGGTACCGGATGCTCACACCGGGGGGATCCTCGGCGCGATGATTTTGATAGATCAACTTGCGGAACGACCGGATCATCTTTCCGCCGTTCCCTCCCAGACCTACTACCAGATGATTGGGCATCGAATTGTTCCAGCTCCTTTTCTGGAACTTGCAAACCACTAACTGGGGTCGGTCCGCCTATTCAGTCCTTGACGATTCCGTAAGCGCCGACCACCAATGCACTTCTTGTGCCAACGCATATGGGTCTGTCCGTCCGGCTTGGAACTGCGGCCCGTGGCTCAACTGCGAAACCCCGACCTACATGGACCCTCCAAAGGGCCCCCACTTGACTGATCCGCACCATCTACTATCTGGAGCTTGCGCTGCGCCATTGGTACGGCGGCTATCATTTTCGATATCGGATATGACTTGCGATAAACCCAGACGCGAACTTTCAGGCCCTATTAGCACTGGCATACAAATTGCCTGAACCAGGTGGAACGCGAAATCCATTGTTGCGAGAAGGCATCGGAACGGCGTTCCAGCGATTCACGATTGTACAGCACCACACGGAAAAAGGGAACTCTGTTTCAGCCACCGGGATCGGGCGCAGGTCTACAGAAAAGTGGTCATTCTAGGGATCAATTCGGCGTATCACGAATCTTCCGCGGCATTGTTGGTGGATGGCGTGCTTGTTGCGGCCGCGGAAGACGAGCGGTTTAGCCGGATCAAACACGGCAAACATTCAGCAGTGGACAATGCACATGACCTCCCGTGGAAGGCGGCGAAGTTCTGTCTGGACCGGGCGGGCCTTCGATTTTCCGACGTCGACCGTGTCGGCTATTCGTTCGACCCCTGGGTTCGCCGGGCGGCCGTTTGGAGTGATCATAGTAAGCCGCAAAACGCTGATTTCGGAACTCCGGAAGGTGAACGGGTCTTCTTCGAATCCAACCTGCGGGCCAGAGATTTGATTCTCGCCCGGATGCCCCGGGCCCAGTTTCATTTCTTGTCGCATCATCGATGCCACGCGGCCTCGGCTTACCTGGTGTCGCCGTTCTCGCGGGCAGGAGTGCTGGTGGTGGATGGTATCGCGGAATCCGCCTCCACCTGGGCCGGGTTTGGCGATTCCCAATTGCGGAATCTCTTTGAAGTGGAGTACCCGAATTCGCTCGGTTTCCTATGGGAGAAGGTTTGCGAATTCCTGGGATTTGACCGCTACGACGGGCCCGGCAAAGTCATGGCGCTGGGCACTGTCTCCGATTCGCGTGACATCGAATCCGGCGTGGACTACCGGGAAGCCTTCGGCGAATTCGTTTGCTTGAAGCCGGAGGGGCAGTTCACCATCGCTCCGGAGATACTTGGCTATCGCGGCGCTGGTTTCGAAGGTCTCGAGCGAGTGCTCGGCCCCAGGGACGAATTCACCCTTGGACCGGCTCGCCGGAGCTCGATTGCGGCCGGCTTGCAGCAGGCCACCGAAGAAGTGCTGGCGCATGTGGCCGGCGAATTGTGGCGCCGTATCAACTCCGGGAGAATGGACGAGGTTTCCGACCTTTGCCTGGCGGGCGGCGTCGCGTTGAATTGCGCGGCGAATCGGACGCTGTTGGAACGAACTCCGTGGAAGCGCCTGTGGATTCAACCGGCGGCGCACGATGGCGGAACCGCGTTAGGGGCAGCGCTGCTGGTCTGGAACGAGAAACTGGGAAAAAGCCAGCGGCCCGAAATGCAGGATGCCTACCTGGGCCCATCCTTTTCAGACCAGGAATGCGAGGCAGCTTTATTGCGGGCCGGGCTGCCGTTCGAAAGGCCGGCCCATCTTCCACGGCGAGTCGCGTCGCTGGTTTCGCAAGGACACGTCGCGGGCTGGTTTCAGGGCCGCATGGAATTCGGCCCGAGAGCGCTAGGCAATCGAAGTATTCTGGCCGACCCGCGCCGGACGCAAACGCGCACGGTGCTGAACCGCAAGATCAAAGAACGGGAGTGCTTCCGTCCCTTCGCGCCCAGCGTGCTGGCGGACGATGCCGCCCGCTGGTTCCCGATGCCGGGCGCGGGCAGCATAGCTAGCGGCCCCGGCGAGTTTATGCTGGTGGCTGCCTCGGTCAGCGCGGACGGGCCCGTCGAATTTCCGGCGGTAGTTCATCGCAATCGGCACACGGGGGCGGCCACGGCCCGCGTGCACGTGGTGAAGCCCGGCCGCAACCCGCTGTATGAAGAGTTTCTGAATGACTGCCGCGAAACTCTGGGCGCGGGAGTTTCGCTCAATACTTCTTTCAACGTCGCCGAGCCGATCGTCTGCAGTCCGGACGACGCCTGCGGCACTTTTATCCGATCGGGGTTGGATGCCATGGCTATCGGTTCCTATTTGGTGATACGACAATGACCCAGACGTCCCTGTTAGAATTGCCGGTTCTGGCTCCGCCGCCGTTTTCCCACTGTGAGCCCGTGGCCGCGGAAATGGCCCCAGCTAATGTGCGCGGCGAGCAGGCGAATCGCCTGATGGTGATCTTCCGTGCGCCCGGCTGCGCCTATGACCTCCGCGCCGGCGGCGGCTGCACGTACTGCGGCTTCCGGCGCCTCACCACGCACGGCGCTCCGGTCACGGCAATGGAATACATCACGCAGTTCGATAGCGCCCTGCGCGGTCGTGATCTGGAACGAGACTCCGTACGACAGATCGATCTCTTCAATTCCGGCAACTTCCTGAACGACGGCGAGGTGCCGGCCGAGGGCCGCATCGAAATCCTGCGGCGTTGCGCGGCTCAGGCCGCTCTCCGGTTGGTGGTGGCGGAATCGCGCCCGGAGTACATCACCGTCTCCCGGCTGGAGGCAATGCAGAATCCCATCCGGCGCCACGGAAAGCTGGCCTTGGAGATAGCCATCGGCTTTGACGCTTTCGACCCTGCTCGGGCGCAAGCCATTCGCAAGGGAATCACACGGGCGTCATTTGAACGGGCAGTCCAGTCGCTTGGTAAGACCGGCACGGACCTGATGACTTATGTGCTCCTGAAGCCCTGCGCCATGACGGATGAAGAAGCGCTGACCGATGTACGGCAGGCGGCGGAGTACGTCCACGAACTCGCCGCACGGAATGGAATACGGGCGCGGATCAGCCTGGAGCCCACTTTCGTTGTGCCGGAGACTTTCCTGGCCCACGAGTTTCGCGCAGGCCGCTATCAACCACCGACCCTGGATTTAGTGATGGAGGCCGCTTCGAGTATCGCGCATCTTGGCCCGCTGAATGTAGGTCTGTGGGACGAAGGGCTTAATCCGCTGGCGGTGCCCTCGGCCAAGCCGGCGGACTTGCCCCGGATCGTACGCGCACTGAAACAGTTCAACCTCACTCAGAATTCCGACGCGCTCAACTGGAATTGACTACTTTCGGACACTGTCCGCCAAAGACGCGATAATTTGAGGTTCACGCTTTGGCCCCTGAGGGGTTCAAACTGTTCACGCTAGCGAACATTCCCATTTACAAACCCTAACAGCGAGGGAGGGAACCAACCGAAGTGCATATAAAACTGCCCGTAAAGGATTTTGCGGGTAAAGGCGGCCTGAAGTTTCGGAAGTATTTGAAAAGAGTAAGAAAAGGCTGGCGGGGACGACGGGGCTCGAACCCGCGACCTCCGACGTGACAGGCCGGCGTTCTAACCAACTGAACTACGTCCCCGCAAGGGTGCGACCCTTCCATGCTAACACGCCCCTCACCGCGCTGCATACATGCCCGCCACCCGCTTTCGCTCCGCGTCGGAAATCCCCGAATGGGTGCGGATCCCCGAGCGCGCCTCAAGCGTTCGCCGATAGCGGCTAAAATATTCGAGCACATCGCCGCCGTATTGAAAGCTGTACATGATGTCGGCGAAATCCGCGGTGTGCGGCAGCGCCAGGACGTGGCCGGCCTCATGCAGGCAGGTCAGATACACGACTGTATCGCGGAACAGCTTATCGTTCTGCCCGGCTGCGGCGATCCGCGGTCCGAATTGCGACAGGTCCGGCTGTACTTCGATGTCCCAACTCCGCTTGCCGTTCAGATAGACCACCTGCGTTTCGCCATAGAGTTGGGGCCGTTTGTCGAGCCAGTAGATTCGAATCCGCGCGTCAATTCTGCTGTCTGTCGTAACGAACTGCAATGCTGGCCCGGCCGCTTGCTGCCAGGCATCCAGCGCCCATCGCGCCAGTTCCGAGTCCCCCGCAACGCACGCGGAGCGCGCCGCCACATCTTCCGAACAGGGCTGAATCCAGTAGCTATAGGTTTCGGCCCCAGGCGCGGCCATCACCCAAAGCGTCGCCCAGAGCATAACCCAAAATACCGAGGCTAGTCGAAGCCATCTCATTTGCGCCGCGACTCGGTAGCGAGGCGCTCACCGGCCAGTTGGCGTACCAGCGCTTCGAGCTCGCTGACGCGCTGGGCCAGATCCTCCAGCGCTTGACCTTCCGGGTCCGGCAGCGTGCCATGTTCGAGTACGCCTGCCTCGCCGCGCGTGCGCACCGAGCGCCCTGGAATGCCGACCACGGTGGAGTTGTCCGGCACCGGCCGCACCACCACAGTTCCCGCGCCGATCTTGACGTCATCGCCAATGCGAATGCCGCCCAGCACCTTCGCGCCGGCGCCCACCACCACGCGATTGCCCAGCGTAGGATGCCGCTTACCCTTCTCGTTTCCCGTGCCGCCCAGTGTCACTCCCTGGTACAGCAGCACGTCGTCGCCAATTTCAGCGGTCTCTCCAATCACCACGCCCATGCCATGATCGATGAAAAACCGGTGCCCTATGTGCGCGCCCGGATGAATCTCAATGCCGGTGAAAAAACGCCCACACTGCGAGATCAGGCGGGGCAGCAGAGGAACACGCGCCAGGTATAACTTGTGCGCCAGGCGGTGCAGCAGCACGGCATGAAAGCCCGGGTAGCAGAGCAGGATTTCGACCACACTCTTCGCGGCCGGATCTTCCCGGAAAATCGTATCGATCTGCTCTCGGATGGTCCCGAGCATACCTACCTTTAGATGCTGTTCTGCCCGTATAAGATTGTCAAATCCGAAGTTATCGGCTACCGTTCCGCTGCCACCAGCGGCCGCAACAAGCGCAACGCGGGCCGTGTGTTGTATTGTTCCCGATACAGCTTGTGCGCGGCGTCGTCCGGAAAGTGCTCTCCATTGCCGTATGGATATTGCGACATGCCGTGAAAGGGCAGGGGATCCACGGTCTGCGAATAAGCGGTGTTGGCGTCGGCATCCTTCGCCCAGCCGTCTACGAACAGCAGGAAATCCCGCTGCCAGCCCGCGCGCAGCCCCCCGGCCGCCCGCTCCGGAAAGAGCAGCCTCAGCTCATCTCCGGAACCCATAATCACCAACCGGTCGTCGAGCGCCTCCACCAGCGGCTTCACGTCGCCATAGCGCGTATAGTAGCCCGCCGTGGGATTCCACATAGAGACTGCCATCCACTGCGCGTACTCGAAGCCCTCCGGCTGCTTGCGCTGCGGGTGAATCACCGGTTTGGAGAAACCGCGGAAGTGCAGATCGGCCGATTCGGCGTCGATCGGCGTCAGCCGCACCGGCGGCGCGGCGTTGTCTTCGCTCAGAAAAATCTCGTCCCAATACACGCACAGGTTAGTTACGATGCGCACCTCGCGCGAGGCCGACAGGAACTTGCCGGTCAGGTCCACGGCAATCGTCTTGGGCTTGCCCGCCGGAATGCCCATGTCTTCGATTACCGTCCGCCAGCGGCCCGCGCCATCTTTCACTTGCAAGTACGGCAGCACCAGATCCTTCTTCGCCTGTGCCGCGGCCATGAAGGTGCTGCCATCGGCCCAATCCACCCAGCCGTTCAGGATCAGCACCGCGCGATTGTCCGGCGCCGCTTTGCCGAAGTCCAGATCGAGATGATGCAGTTCGGCCACGTCCAGGTAATCGCGGCGGAAGCCGTCCGGATAGGTGCGATCGCGATCGAGCAGGCGGGTCAGCACGTCGCGGCCTTCATTGTCGCGCGCGCTTACCGGATAGACACGCCGCTTCACTCCGAACAAACGGAACTCCGGAAACGGCGGCGATTTGAACTTATCGTTGGTAAAGACTTGCACCTCCGCCGGATGATCCACCGCGATCAGCTTCACCTGATCGAGATACGAAACTTCGCGCAGTTCCTCGGTGATGCGGACCTCGTAGCGCCCGTTCACCGCGTGCATCGCCGCACCCGGAATCTGCACGTATTCGTCGTGATCCACCGGGAAATATTTGCCGTCGCCGGAAGCTGCCCCCAAGGGCGCCACGCCCAGCACGTCGGTAATGAAGCGGAACTTCTCGCCATCCCAGGTGAAGATCATCGGGCACGAACCAGACAGCCTCTCCTTCTCCTGGTAATCGATCGATTTATCGACCGGCTGCTGCGGCTCGTTCTGGATCAGCCCGTTGGGCCAGGTGATGCGGACCGTATCCACGGTCTGATAGGAGTCCAGGCCGAACAGCAGCGGCACTCCGCGGTAGATGCGTTTCTGATAGCTGGAGCCCGTTTTCACTTCCACTTTCGCGGCTGGCGCGAGCTTCAGATTCTTGATGCCCGTCAGCTCCGCGCGCAGCCAGTGGGCGCGGCTCGCGGTGTCGTTGTGCAGCAGATCCAGCGTGCCGTCGCCGGCGATCAACGCCAGGTCGAAGCGTCCGTCGCCATCGAAGTCCGCCCCCGCGGCGGCCACGGCCGTAGGAATCTCCACTGGCGATTTCTCGAAGCGATCCAAGCCAAGGTTCCGGAAAATGCCATTGCCGGCGACCACATCGCCAGCGCCTCGCCCCTCGAGATCGGCGAACGCCAGCGGACCCTTGGCCTCCAGACCAGCCAGCGGTTCGAGCTTTCCGTGATGATTCAGCAGCAGCGTGCCGCCGGCCGCCAGATCGGTCCAGCTATCGTTATTCACGTCGTAGGCCGCCAGCCCCTGCGCGCCGGCCGGCAGCGCATCCAGCGGCACGGCCTCATATTTGCCGAGCAATCGGTCTCGATAGATCACGCCGGAGCGGTCCGCATAGGAAACCGCTAAGTCCATACCGTTGGTATCCGCAATCAGGTCGATCATTACGCCGTCAATCGCCTTTCCTTTGAGGAACGGGAAGGAGGCGGTTGCATCGCTGAACCCGGCTTCGCCGTTGTTGCGCAGCAGGACGGAATTGTCGCCGAGCAGGAAAAGATCCAGATCGTAGTCGTGATCGTAGTCGAGCCACACGGCCTTGGCAAAATGTCCGGCGGGCAGCTTGGGCAGCTTGATGGTGGATTTCTCGAATCTGCCTTTGTGGTTGTGATATAGCTCGGCGCCGGAACGCGTGATGATGCAAAGGTCCGGCAGGCCGTCGTTATCGTAATCGCCGGCCGCGATCGAGATCACGTCCTTGAGGCCCGCCAGCCCGGAATCGTCCACCAGCTTGGTTCCGTTCTGGTAAAGCTGCACGCCGTTGGCCGACCACGCCAGCAGGTCGGGCCGCCGGTCACCATCCACGTCCAGGACCACCATGCCCGACGTGGCGGGATCGAAGCCGCCTGTCAGTTTGCGATCGTCGAACTTCAGGGGCGCCGCCGGCTCGGTTTCTGCACGCGGCGCGATGGGATCGTAGATCTCGGCATAGAAGCTCCACTCCATATCTTCGGGAACCGCGGCGCCGGCGGTCAGCTTTTTCACCTCCTGAAAGGTCTGCAATTCGCGCGCGGCATCGGCGGCGCGGCCCGCCTGGCGATAGGCGTTATAAAGTTGGAAATGCGGTCCGGCCAGATTAGGATTGAGCCGCGACGCGGTCTCGAACTCCTTGATCGACTCCGCCCGCTTGTCCATCAGCTTATACAAGACACCCAGGTTGTAGTGCGAAACCGGCTCTTCGGGCGCCAGCCGCAGCATCCCTTCGAACTCCCGCGCGGACCGCTCGTAATTGCCTTCTTTTTTAAAGGCGATGCCGAGGTTGAACCAGGTGTGCGGAATCCTGGGGTCCTGCTTTTGGGCGCGCTCCAGCTCCGCGACGCCCTCGTTGGTTTTGCCGGCATGCAGCAGGGCCAAGCCATAATTCACGCGCTCGCGAGCCGAATCCGGCGCCAGGTCCAGAGCTTTTTTGAACTCCTCGACGGCCTGGATCTGCGTAGTGGGATTCTCGTAGAACGCTTTCCCCAGATTGCGGTAATGCCATAACCGGTCCTGTTGCACGCGCGACGCGTCCGCTCCCGCGAGCAGCATGAGAGCCGCGGCCGCGAGCACGGCGGCGAAAATCCAGGCGCGAAATCGGTTCATGGTGGCTGCCCCTCTTGGTCCGTTCTCTCATTATGCAACGGGTTGGAGCTATGCCAGCGGGATCACCAACGATTTGCGGATCTTCCGATCGCGCGTGAGCAAGGGCACGTGGTGAACTATGCTCGTCGCGGAGATGAGCTCGTCGGCGGGATCGCTCTTGAAGTCCAGGCTCCGAATGCAGGCGCAGATCTCATAAGTCAAAGGCCATACATGCACCGGCGCCAAAAAGCGGCCGAAATCGCCGGAGTCGATGTCCACGTCGATTCGTTTTAAGTTCGCAAGCATCACGATCTCCCAGAGCACTATGGCTGAGATGCTCCACTGCTGGGACGATAACAAACTCCGTTCCCGGGACGTCAGATCTCCGGACAAGGCGTAGAGCAGAATGTGGGTATCCAAATTTATCATTTCCTCTTCCCGGCATCCCACTCCAATCCCGTAGACAGCACGTCGCCTTTAATCCGAATCTTGCCTTTCATGGCTCCGATCAAATGAGCGCAACTGGACTCGATGGGAATGATCTTCGCCACGGGTTTGCCGTGTTTCGTAATCACGATCCCCGCTGCATCCAGATGATCGACCAAGGACAAGCATTGCTCCTTGAATTTGGAAACATTCATCATGCCCATACCGTTATCCTACCAAATGTCCATTAATTCTGTCCAGTCAAAATATTTGGCTGCTTCGCGCCGGGGAGCTCTCAGTCCCCGCGTCTCCGTGTCCCCGCTCGCCCCCGCGCCCGCTCGCCCCCTCGCCCCCTTGCCCGCTCAGTCCCCGCGTCCCCGTATCGCAGTATGATATCTCCTGGTCTATCCATGCGTCTCCGAGCGCTCCTCCCGGGCCTCCTCTTCCTCGCGGCGGTCTTGCGCGCACAGGCCCCCGATCTCATCTTGCATCACGGCCAGCTCGTCACGGTCGATCCGCAATTCCGCATCGTCGATTCCATCGCCATTCGCGGCGATCGCATTCTGGCTGTGGGAAGTTACGCGGATATCGCCCGCCTGGCCGGCCCCGACACGCGCCAGATTGATTTGAAGGGCAAGACCGTGCTGCCCGGCCTCGGCGACTCGCACGTGCATGCGGCCGAAGCCGCCCTGTACGAGTTCGATCACCCTGTACCCGACATGGAAACGATCGGCGACGTGTTGCGCTATATCAAGTCGCGCGCGGCCGTCGCGAAGGCCGGCGATTGGATCGTGCTCACGCAAGTCTTCATCACCCGCCTGCGCGAGCAGCGCTTTCCCACGCGCGCGGAGTTGGACGCCGCGGCGCCGCGCAATCCCGTCTATTTCGGCACTGGTCCCGATGCCGCCGTCAATTCCCTGGCGCTCCAGCTCAGCGGCATCGACAAGAACTTCCGCATCACCGATGGCAAGCCGGGCCGCGTCGAGCGCGACGCCGCCGGCGAGCCCACCGGCATCCTACGTAGTGGCATCCGCCTGGTGAGCCTTCACTCCGGCGAGAAAATCCCCACCGACGACGACCGCCGCCAGCGCCTCAAGATGCTGCTGGCCGATTACAACTCTGTAGGCCTGACCAGCATTTCCGAGGCCGATCTCGGCGATGTGGATCTGGAAGTATACCGGCGGTTGAAGGACTCGGGCGAGCTGACCTGCCGCGTTTTCGTCGTGTACGACGTGGATGCCCAAATGCCGCTCGACCGGATCATGGCCCGCATATCCGCGGCGGCGCGGAGCCCCCTGCATCGCTACGACAACATGCTCTGGCTGCGCGGCATCAAGACTTTCCTGGATGGCGGCATGCTCACCGGCAGCGCCTTCATGCTGGAGCCCTGGGGCGTCAGCAAGGTCTATTCGATTGACGACCCTACTTACCGGGGCATGCGCTATATCGAGCCCGGCAAGCTGTTCCAGATGGCGCGCTTCGCTTTGAAAAATGATTTGCAGTTCACCGCTCACTCGGTCGGCGACGGCGCCGTGCAAATGCTGATCGACGCCTACGCGGAGATCAATCGTGAGTTCCCGCTCCGCTCCGCGCGGCCCTCTATTTCACACGCGAACTTCATGACCGCCGACGGTATTCGCCAGATGCAGGATATAGGCATTGTGGCCAATCTGCAGCCCGACTGGCTCTGGCTGGATGGCGCCACGCTGCGCAAACAGTTCGGCGATCGGCGGCTCGCGTATTTTCAGCCTTACAAGACCCTGTTCGAGAGCGGGGTGATAGTAGGCGGCGGCTCCGATCACATGCAGAAGATCGGCAGCTTCCGTTCCATCAATCCCTACAATCCGTTTCTCGGAATGTGGATCGCGCTCACGCGCCAGCCGCGCTGGACCGACCGGCCGCTCGACCCCGAGCAGCGCATCTCGCGTGAGCAGGCTATCCGTCTGTACACCATCAATAACGCCTTTCTGACGTTCCAGGAGAAGGAAAAAGGCTCGCTCGAAAAAGGTAAGCTGGCCGATTTCATCGTGCTCGATCGGGACATTCTGATGTGCCCGGTCGAGGACGTCCGCAATATTCAAGTCGTGCAAACCTATCTTGGCGGCAAGTTGATTTACTCGTTAACTCGGTAAAGTGATCGGCGGCGTGCCGCCCGTTACCGAGCCGTGACCGTAAGGGAGGGGATCTTGCGAGAAGGAATCTGTTCGCGCGGTTGGCCACCAGCGGATTAGGGACACCCGGTTCTGGAGCCCCCCGCTATTCCCGCCGCAGCGCCATCGTAGGGTCGATACGCGTGGCCCGCGTGGCCGGGATCAGGCACGCCATCACGGCCACGGCCAGCAGCACCAAAGGAACTGTCACGAAGGTTAGCGGATCGCCAGGACTCACGTCGAACAGCAGACTGCGCAAGAGCTGTGTGCCAAATGCGGCGCCCACCAAACCCACTCCAATCCCCGCCAGCGCGGGTTTCATCCCTTGCACCAGGACCAGGCGCCGTACCTCGCTCGACTGCGCTCCTAACGCCATGCGGATACCAATTTCCCCAGCGCGCTGCGAAACCACGTAGGACAAAACGCCGTACAGCCCTACCGCCGCCAGCACCAGCGCCAGAGCCGCAAACAGCCCCAGCAACATCACGCTGAACTCGCGGTTCTGGGCCGAGCGGCCGATGATTTCATCCATCGTGCGGATTTCAAAGACGGGAAGATCGTGATCGAGCGAGTGAACCTCCCGCCGCGCTGCCGCGGCCACGCTGTGAGGATTGCCGGAAGTGTGCAGGACGATGAACGCTTCGTGCCGGTCGCCATCCAGGATAGGCAAATACATGGTGGGCCGGACGGGCGCGTCCAGATGCGGCACTACGTCACCCACCACGCCGATAATCTCCCAATGCGGCAATTTCCTCGTGGCCGAGTCCCACGGCAAATAGATCCGCTGGCCGATGGGTTCTTCGCCCGGAAGGAAGGCCTTTACCCAGGACTCGCTCACCACGACCGCGCCCAGCCGCGGATTCTGGTCGTCGAATCCGGCGCCGTCGCGGCGCGTGAACGTGCGCCCGCGCACGAGCGGGATGCCGGCAGCTTTGAAGTACCCTGGATCGGCGCTCCGGTAGAGAGCATCCCGCAGCTTGCCCGGCGGCAGAGCATGCCCGTCAACCTGGAAGACTGAATCGCTGCAATCACCGGCGACTGGTGCGCAGGTCACCAGTCCCACCGATTGTACTCCGGCGACCGTTTCCAGGTGACCGATCAATTCGCGGTAAAACGTGGACACTTTCGCGCGCTCTTTGTAGCCGGCGTCCGGAAGAGCGATCGCCATAGTGAGGGTGTGGTCGGCACGCACGCCTGTGTGTACGTTCTGTAACCGGCTGAAGCTGCGCAGCAGCAGTCCCGCGCCGGCCAACAGCACCAGCGACAGGGCCACTTCCGCGGCCACCAGCACATCGCGAAAGCGGGCATGCGTGCGCCCGGTGCTGACGGAGCGGCCCTTCAGACTCTCCACGACATCGGAGCGTGAGCCCTGAAAGGCCGGAAACAATCCGGCCGCAATGCCGGTCCCGAGCGCCACGCCGAAGGTGAACAGGAACACCCAGTGGTCGATGGCGATGCGGTCCACTCCCGGCAGATAGCCGGCGTTCGGCGCGCGCGCGGCGAGCGCATCGGTGGCGAACGATGCGAGGAACAGCCCGCAGCCGGCTCCGAGCAACGACAGGATGATACTCTCGGTGAGCAGTTGCCGGATGATGCGGCCGCGCGTGGCGCCCACGGCGGCGCGTATGGCCACTTCGCGCTGACGGCCAAGCGCGCGGGTAAGCAGCAGATTCGCCACGTTCACGCACGCGATAATCAGCACGCATCCCACGGCGCCGAATAGGATCAGCAACGATGTACGAACGTCTTTCACGCTATAGCCGTAGAGCGAAACTACGTTGGCGCCCTTGCCCATGATCTCTTCCGGATGCTGATGCCTGTAGCGGCGCACGATGCCATCGATCTCCGCGCGGCCCTGCTCGAGGCTCACTCCAGGCCGCAGGCGGCCGACCACCATAAGCTCGTGGTCGCTATGATTTTTCAACTCTTCCGGGCCCAGGTACGGTTGCAGCGGAACCCACGCCTTCACCGTGCGATAGGGATAACCGAATCCGCGCGGCATCACGCCGACGATATCGTACTGCTCGTTATCCAGCCGGATTTGCCGGTGAATGACATCGGGAGAGCCGGCGAAACGGTGTTGCCACAAATCGTAGCTGATCACCGCAACGTGCGCCGCGCCCACCCGGTCTTCCTCGATACGAAACGTCCGCCCCACCGCCGGCGGCACTCCCAGCGTCGCAAACAGATTGGCCGAGCAGTAGGAGCCGTCGATGCGCTCGGGAACGAAAGATCCGGTCTGGCTGGCCAGGTTGAAAGCCGTTTCACCGGTCGCCGCGATCTGTTCGAAGTCCCGTGCGTCCCTTTGCCAGTCCAGAAAATTGCCGGGCGCCACGGGGTTAAAAGGCGCTTCGCCGATTACGTCGCGTTCGAACAACGCCGTCAATTTTTGTGGATCGGCATACGGCAGCGGCTGCAACAGAACTGCGTTCACCACGCTGAACATGGCCGCATTTCCACCCAGGCCCAACCCCAACACCAGAATTGCCACGATGGTGAAACCCGGCCGCTGGCGGAGTTGCCGCAGCGCATAGGTCACGTCCTGGCGCAGAACTTGCAGAGTGTTGAGCATCGGGTACCCCCGCAAGAGCTTAGCAAGTCACTTGCCAGAACCGTCGGCCTGATGACTGAATTCAGGGAGCCGGCACTGACCGCGTGTGGGATGGGGTGTTCAGCAGCGGACAGAGGCGACGCCGTATTTTTCTTTCAGGACTTGCCGGTGATGCAGCTCGTGCCCCGCAATAATATATGCAATCGCGCGCACCGAAATCTCCTTCTCGTCCGCTATGCCGACACGCATCCAGGCTTCCGGAGTGAACTGCCGGAACAGCATCAAATTCGATCGCCGAACCCAGGCGAATTCCTCGATCAGGTCCGCCAGCCGCTGTTGCGCGAAGCCGCCATTCCGCACATAGTCGTCCTGTTCAAAGCCCGGAAGCGGCGTGCGATCGTTGCGCGCGATGCGTAGCGCCCGATACGCAAAAACTCGCTCCGTGTCGATGACGTGCCCCAGCACTTCCTTGACGCTCCACTTCTCCGGAGCGTACCGGTAGTCTTCGTCCGCGTCGATGAAGCTGGAAAAAAGCGCTCGCGTCTCCTGCGCCTGTTCCGACAGCGCCGCGAGGATATTCTCACCGTTGACCAGTGAAATGTACCGGCCATAATACGGCGCGTATTCGGAGGCGTCCGGGGCCGCGACGATAATGTCGTCCTGCGAGCGCCACGGGATCTCCGGGTGTCCCAAAATCGAAGAGCAAACGGCGATGCACTCATTGCAGATGTACGCTCGGGGATAATCACTGGGGTTGGGGATAAGCCCCTCCACGACGTCTTCACTCTTGTGGCAAAACGAACAGCGAAGAGCATCGGACGATCGCGCGGGCTTCTCGCTGCGATTCACAGCCTTACACCGCGCACTCGCCGCGGCCGAGTTGCAGCGAGTAAGCTGTGTCGTCGCCCCAATCCTGATACATTTCGGGGTACAACTCCGCTGGCTTGGCCAAATCGTTGGTGAACGCGCGGAAAGTCTCCACTTTATAGCGCATCACGTATTGGCGAAAAGTCTCGCCCGGCGCGCGATGGGCCAGGTAATGTTCCAAAACGCGCGTCACGGCCTGGGGCGCCAGGCGCGCCGGCACGCTCTGCACGGCCAAGCCGAACCGCATGATACCCTGCTCGTCGAAACCGCCTCCCAGCAGCATCTGGTAATACGGCACTTCCTTGCCGTCGATCTTGCGCGCGTTTCCGTAGAACCCGAAATCGGCGATCCAGTGCTGCCCGCAGGAATTCGGACAGCCGCTCACCTTGATCGATAGCTTGCGCACCACCGGATCGTCATAGCGCCGCGTGACCTCCTGCAGCGCCGCGCCCAGGTTCATGGACTTGGTCAGCGCCAGGTTGCAGGAATAAGCTCCAGGGCAAGTGGTGACGTCCGCAATCTCGCCCGCGCCCGCCGAGCCCAGCCCCAGCGAGCTGAGCGCCGCGTAGAGCCCGCGCAGCCTGCCGAGCGGCACGTACCCCAGCAGCAGATTCTGATCGATGCTGATGCGCAGCATTCCGTCGCCCGCGTCCGCTGCCAGCCGCGCCAGGCCGTGCATCTGATCGCTCGTGAGATTGCCTTGATCCACCCGCACCACAACCGCGGCATACCCGGTCTGCTTCTGCTGAATAATGTTGGTCTCGATCCAGCGGTCGTACTCCGGGTCGCCGCTGCCATTCGCGCCGATCACCGGCAACAGCGCGCCCGTACCCAGGGGCTGCGGCCGCGACTGGTAACCGCCGAATCCTTCGGGCGCCATCTCCGGCCAGGCGATGCCGCCATTCTCCAGAATGTCTGCGTACTCCCGCTCGATCTGCTCCCGCAGCCAGTCGATGCCGCGCTCGCGCAGCACGAATTTCAGGCGCGCCTTGTTGCGGTTCTGCCGGTTGCCGAACTTATTGAACACCCGGATTACGGCCTCGCAACGGTTGAGCAGCCGCTCCTCCGGCACGAACTCGTCGAGCAGTTGCGCTTCGGTGGGCAGCGGTCCCAGACCACCCGCGATGACCATGCGGAATCCGCGCCGGCCGTCCCGAATCTCCGCCCGCAGACCGATGTCGTTGACGGCTCCGGCGATGCAATCCCGATGCCGGCACCCGTCAAACGCGATTTTGAATTTGCGCGGTAAATTGCTGGTGAGGTCTTTGCGCAGAAACGCGTAGGCCAGCTTCTGCGCGTAGGGCCGCACGTCGAAGACTTCATCGTGGCTCAACCCCGCCAGCGGGCAGGTGGTAACGTTCCTCACGGTGTTGTAGCAGGCCTCGCGATTGGTGAGCCCCGCGTCGGCCAGCATGTGCATCAGGTCCGCCACGCGCGCGAGTGGCACGAAGTGATACTGCAAATTCTGGCGGGTGGTGATGTGGCCTTTGCCGCCGGCGAAGGTCTCGCTGATCACGGCAAGCTGCTCCATTTGGGCGGCGGTTATCAGGCCGCCTGGAACCTTGCAGCGCACCATTTGTACGCCGGGCTGGCGCTGTCCGTAGATGCCATGCTTCAGGCGAAACGGCCGGAATTCGTCTTCCGGAATCTCGCCGGCCAGAAAAGCACTCGCCTTGGTCCGGAAGGTCTCGATCTCTTCCCGGACCACTTGGTCGTGATGCCGCTCGAAGTCCTCGCGGACGCTCAGAAGGTCCTCAACTGCCGTAGCCATGCGAATCTCCGTATTGCCTATAGAGATTAGCATGATTACAACGAAAAAGCAAGGGCCCGTGTAATAGGCGGCATCCTTGATCGCGAGATCAAAGGCCGCCGCTTGTACTCACTCTTAAATTGGGCGGTAGTGTGTTCCAGCACATGCAATTCCGGGGGGTTACGCTTCACCGATCCCACCAACCCAGAAGCACCGAACAATTTTGTATCGTCTCTCGGTACAGCCATCTCCTCACTCTCCGTCGTTGAAACCACCCTCGAACTGGCTCGGTTACGCCAACGGTAAAAAGGGAGCTGACAGGAGCCGTCACCAATTATTTTCGCTTCGTCTGTCATCGGGTGTGCAGTCCCTTTTTTTTGGCGATAATATAGTTGACATACCAAGCGATTCAGGGATAGACTTTAATCATGGACAGCAAAACAACCCTCCGAGACGCGATCCTCTATTTCGCCAACTTCGAGCATTGCCGCCAATTCATGATCGAGTTGCGCTGGCCTGACGGAGTGGTGAAATGCCCCCATTGCGGTTCCGACCACATAACGTGGCTCGCAAACGCCCGCGTGTGGAAGTGCTACGCCAACCACCCCAGGCCCCGCTTCTCGCTCAAGACCGGGACCATCTTTGAAGATTCGCCGCTCCCCTTGGAAAAGTGGCTCCCGACCGCATGGCTTATCATCAACTGCAAAAACGGCATCAGTAGCTATGAAGTCCATCGCGGCCTTGGTATCACGCAGAAGACCGCATGGTTCATGCTGCATCGGATTCGCCTTGCGATGCAGGACGGCACATTCAACAAACTGGGTGGTGAAGTCGAAGTCGATGAAACTTTTATCGGCGGCAAGTCGCGCAATATGCACAAGGCGAAACGGGAACAGAAGATTACAGGCACGGGCGGCAACGACAAAGAGATCGTATTCAGGATGGTGGAGCGCGGCGGCAAGGTCGTTACCGGACACGTTCACAGCCGCACCAAGAAGGAATTGCAGGCTACCATCCGGGAGCGCGTTGAAGCGGGTTCCGCTATCTTCAGCGATGAACTGAAATCCTACGACGGGCTGGAAAACGAATACCAAGACGCCGTGATTGACCACGCGGTAGAATACGTGAACGGCAACGTCCACACGAATACGATGGAGAACTTCTGGAGCCTCTTGAAGCGTGGCTTGCATGGAACCTACATCAGCGTGGAACCATTCCATCTGTTTCGGTACTTGGATGAACAGCCGTTCGGTATAACTCCCGTTCGCTGCGGATGCGGAACGGTTTTGCACAGTAATGAAGCAGATCGTCGGGCCGCCGAGTTACTTACAAGCAACTGACTGGCAAAATGGAAGGATGTATCGCCCATGGCTGACGAGCCGATACCTACAGAAGAGACAGGGGCGCGGGAAGAGAACCTACGGCCCCCGCTGACGGCGGACGAATTTGAAGCGCAACGCGAGTTTGCCCACTTCAAGACGGTCATGAAGCGGCTCCTAGCCGTGCCGAAAGCGGCGCTAGACCGCAAGGTGCGCCGAGCGAAGAAACGTTCACCAAGGGCCGGGAATCCGAATGCGCCGGGGCGGAAAGCGCGCAATAGATCCAAGACGCCATTAACCACATAAAAGCGTGCCCGATAACATAGACCCCAAACGCACAAGCGAACCGCCAATAATAGACCCGTCCGGACGTATCAAGACTCCGGAAGAGATAGAAGCAAGTAAGCGCACCGAACAGGATCGTCAAGATCAAGACTATAAACAACTGCTCCTCGATGCTGAGACGCGGCAGGCGAATGCCCAACATGCCCAAGCAAGAGCCAGTCGCGCTATTGTCATTCTTACAGGTGGATTGGTTATTGTAAGCCTCATTAGCGGATTCGTCTCTTACCTTCAATTCAAAGCTGCTGACAGGAACGCCAAGACTGCGGAAGATCAAGCCTTCATAACAGCATTGACCGTTGGCCAAACTCAGCATATGGTTGGGCAATCTATCGAACAGACTAGAGCGGCGGAAGTGAGTGCCGGCGCGGCCAAAAACTCCGCAGATACCGCGAGGGCCGCGCTCAGGCAGGCTGCGATATCTGTAGAATTGCTGCAACAATCCAACCAGATCAACCATGACGCTCTTGTATCTGTGCAGCGTGCTTTCCTGACCTTTGAGGGCTTTGGTATTACCGGCACGGTGGCAAGCGCCGCTGACAAGAGTAAAGTGGAATCCTGGACGTTTGCCGACGAATGTGAAAATAGCGGGGTTACTCCCGCGATCAATGTGCGTCATTGGAACAATGTCATAACGCCAGGCTCCCCACTCCCAGACAGCTTCGATTTTAAAGACGTTGGGCCGGATCAGCGGGCAATAACTAATGTGGTTGGCGTAGGTCCCACCCTCATCGGACCGCGGGCTAAAAAAGTTCTGTTTCAGGTCCTTGAACCTGCCAGTATCCTTCAGGCCGTTAAAGAACGGCGGACCTGCCTCTATTTCTACGGATGGGTGACGTACAACGATATTTTTAAAGACACCAAGACACATATAACGAGATATTGCCAACAAGTGGAGATCGTTAGCGGAAATCCCATTGACTCTTCTGTCGGCAGCGGATTTGCGTTTAGCGTGCCGGAGGTCTGCTTGCATTACGCTTGCATGGATGCCCAGTGCAAATGAACGTATCGTGAGGGCTACCCCGACCACGCAAAGCAGCATGAGTAGCCAGCCTGTCACGCCGATTTCCAGCATACCCAGGAATGGGCGTGGTAAGGCAAGTATATTGTTGCCCCTTTTTTTGAGCGTAGCGTATTACTCGCTTAGAGTAAGCAGGCTTCACTCTCTGCCTCTCAGGATGGCGGCCATCACGCGCGGGTTGCGGCTGCCATGAATAACGGTCACAACCCACTATGGCTTTTCGTCTGGCGCGTAGGCGATAAGGTAATTGTGCTTGTTCGTGAATCTCAAAGGCCGTGCGGTGAGATCGGGACGGCAGTAGCCTCGATGCGGAAAGGGCGCCAGAACTTCAATGGTGTCCAGAATATCGACAATCGCCTTGTCTGCGGCGGCTGGGCTATCCTAGGCGATGAAGTCCCAAATTTCGGCAAAGTCATTCTCGACTTCCGGGTGAAAATCGTACCCGGTGATCAGTGCGCGACTTGCCGGGCCGCGCTTCGTGCGCGCAAGCGCTCTTTCATCTCGTCGCCGCTGATGGGTTTCACCCTGCCGCTATTCAGATCGTCATAGCGGCTGTCGAGCATCTGCCGGGTCTCGGTCAGTTCGTCGAAATAACCGAGAAAGGCGTCCTCCCGCAATTCATCCGCAGGGCGGCCGGTGTCAATCGCCAGCCGGTCTAGCTTGGCCTGTGCGTCGGCGGTGAAGTGCACCTCCATGGGTTCGGCTCCTTCTTTCAGGATACGCTGCTGCTACGCTAGCGCGGCGAGGCCGGGCTGCGCAAATAGTTGCGTTGAAATGCCCCTCTGCCTGGCGCTGGTGCGCCTTGGGGATTAAAGCCCGTAGCGCGCAGCGGAATAGTGCACCCTGTACGCGGTGTTGAATAATTTCAGGGCACCCGATGACCGTACCCGGTCTTAGGCGTCGGGCGCCGGCGCGATGTATTTGCTCCAAAAGCGCGGGGAAGTCGTCGGCGTTGTGCTTCGACCCGCAATATGCCCATGGCGAGCGCGTCGTATGGTGTCCCTTCGCAGGTCTCGATTATGACCGGTCTCCCGTGAATGCGGGCATGATAGCGTTTACCGCCACTCTGTTGCTCAATGGGGGGCATATCCAAAAACGAGCACACGGCCGCCGCGGCATGGTGTGGCGTCGGGAATCTATCCAGCAGCGCTAAGGCTTTGTCCCGTGGTGCGCCGGAGGATTGAGTACGGCACGATTTAACGCGATACGTCGGTCTTCGTCCGTGGCGGGAACTGGCGGCGAACGGGACAAGTCTTGGTTGCTGCCGGGGGGTTCGAGGTCTCCCCCTCCGTAACGGGGCCGGGAAGCGCAGGGCAGGTGATCACGTACCCCCCTGGGCCGACTCAAATAAGACCGTAAAGTGTATTCGGCCACAGCGCCCCTCATCCCTCCCCGTCAAATAACACCCCAGCCCTGCACAAACGCCGCCAAACCCTGCACAATCGTGCACAATCGTCACATCCCCACTTTTGCGAAGCGAACCCGACGCCCCCCATATCTCCAACCGCATCAACGATTTACCAATAACCACCAATCTCCGTACATCCTTTCGTCCCTTTCAGCGTCAAATCCTTAGAGTACGCTATACTTAGCATAAGGACGGTTTTCCCGGATGGCCCAAAAGCGGCGCTCTTTCTTGTTCTTCCTGGTTGTCATTTTCTTCTGCTCGATTCTGGGCGGAATCTATGGACCTCAGGTCCAGGCGGCCGCCACCGTCGGCGAGGGTGACGAGATCGGCGCCAGCCTGAAGTCGTTTACCAGCGTCTACGGATTGGTGGAACAGAACTTCGCCGAACCCGTCGATGCCGACAAGGCCATCTACAAGGGCGCCATTCCGGGTATGCTCCGGACCCTCGATCCGCATTCCAATTTCTTCGATCCGCGCGACTATCAGCTCCTCCGGGAAGACCAGAAGGGCCACTACTTCGGCGTCGGCATGCAGGTGCGGCCGTTCAACGGAAAGACCATCGTCGTAGCGCCTTTCCCCGCTTCGCCGGCTTACAAAGCGGGCTTGCGGCCGGGCGACATCATTATGAAGGTGAACGACAAGCCCACCGACAACCTGACTACCACCGAGGTGGCCGATCTGCTGAAGGGTCCGCGCGGCACGCAGGTCGCCATCGTCGTCTCGCGCGAGGGCAGCGAGCAACCCCTCACCTTCACCGTGACTCGCGACGAAATCTCGCGCAACAGCGTCGGTGAGGCTTTCTGGCTGAAGCCCGGCATCGCCTACGTCGCCGTCGAGCAGTTCAACGAGACCACCAGCAGCGAACTGGATCACAACCTCAAGGCCCTGGGAGAAAAGAATATCCATGGTCTGGTCCTCGATTTGCGCGGCAATCCCGGCGGCCTGCTGAATGAAGGCGTGGCCGTAGCCGACAAGTTCCTGCAGAAGGGACAGACGGTCGTCTCCCATCGCGGCCGTGCGCAGCCCGAGAAAACCTACATCGCCAAAAACGGCAATCACGGGCTTGACTATCCCATCGTGGTGCTGGTCAACCGGAATTCCGCCTCCGCGGCCGAGATCGTCGCGGGCGCCTTGCAGGATCATGACCGCGCCTGGGTGCTCGGCGAAACCACCTTCGGAAAAGGGCTGGTGCAGACTGTCTATCCGCTGTCCGAGAACACTGGACTGGCTCTCACCACCGCTCACTTTTACACCCCCAGCGGCCGGCTCATCCAGCGCGACTACACCAACAAATCCTTTTTCGATTACTACTACCACAGGGACGATAACGCCAAGAATGCGCTCGACGTGAAGATGACCGACAGCGGCCGTACCGTTTACGGCGGCGGCGGCATCACTCCCGACGAGAAGTACGCGCCACCCAAGCTCGATCACATGCAAACGGAATTACTGGTGAAATCGGCCTTCTTCAACTTCGCCCGGGTCTATTTCGGCCAGCATGACGCCAAGCTGCCCGCGGGTTGGTCGCCCGACGCCACCGTCCAGAACGAGTTCCACGACTATCTGCTGAAGCAAAATTACGACTTCACCGAAGCCGATTTCGCCCAGAATACCGACTGGATCAAGCGCAATCTTAAGCGCGAGATGTACGTCACAGCCTTCAACCTGGACGAAAGCCTGAAGGTAGCCGCCGAGACCGATCCCGAAGTGGAACGGGCCATCGACTCCATGCCCAAGGCCAAAGCCCTGCTGGATACCGTCCACAGGATCGTAGTCGAACGTATGCAACCATCGCAGCCCGTACTCGCCAGGTGAGCTCCGCCGCCCAGATAGTTGTCCTGGATGCCGGCGGACAGTATTGTCATCTGATTGCGCGTAAAGTTCGCGACCTGGGAGTCTATTCTGAAGTTCGCCCCAGCGAAACACCCGCGGCCGAGCTTTCCGACGCCAAGGGTTTGATCATCTCCGGCGGCCCCAGCAGCGTGTACGACCCCGCGAGTCCCACCGTCGACCCCGCCATTTTTCGCGGCGGCGCGCGCGTGCTGGGCATCTGTTATGGGCAGCAGCTTATGGCACACCTGCTCGGCGGCACGGTCCAGAAAGGCAAGAAGGGCGAGTATGGTCTTGCCATGTTCGATCTGGATGGCACGCCCGGCTCGCTGTTCGCCGGCATCTCCGGTAGCCAACAAATCTGGATGAACCATCGCGACCTGGTGACCGGGGTGCCGCGCGGATTCTCCGTGTCGGGGAGCACGGCTACCTGCGCCATCGCCGCGATCGAGGCGCCCGCGCGCGGCCTTTACGGCGTGCAGTTCCACCCCGAAGTGGTCCACACTACGCGCGGCCGCGAGATCCTCGCCAACTTCCTGTTTGGCATTTGCGGCTGCCAGCGCGATTGGGATCCGCGCCACCGCGTTTCGCAGATCGAACAGGAGATCCGCCAGTGTGTAGGCGACCGCAATGTCTTCTTCTTCGTCAGCGGCGGAGTCGATTCCACCGTGGCCTGTGCGCTCTGCCAGCGCGCTCTTGGCCCCGAGCGCGTGCGCGGCGTTTATGTCGATACCGGGCTGATGCGCGAAGGCGAAACCGATTACGTGCGGCGCATGCCCGGCCTCTCCGTCGAGCCGGCTGAAGCGCAATTCCTGGGCGCGCTGGCCGGAGTTTGCGATCCCGAGCGCAAGCGCCATATCATCGGCGAGGAGTTCGTCCGCGTGCAGGAGCGCATCATCGAATCGCGCCATCTGCTGGACGACCGCTGGATCCTGGGCCAGGGCACCATCTACCCGGACACCATTGAATCCGGCGGCACGCAAAAAGCCGCAGTCATCAAGACCCATCACAATCGCGTACCGGGTATCCGGAAGCTCATCGAGGCCGGCCGCCTCGTCGAGCCCCTGCGTACTTACTATAAGGACGAAGTGCGCGAGATCGGGCGAGAGCTCGGGCTCCCCGCCGAGGTGCTCGATCGCCACCCGTTTCCCGGCCCCGGCCTGGCCATACGCTGCCTTTGCGCGGAGCACGAGGCCGGTGTTGAAGCTACGCCTGAAGGTTATGTCCTGCCGCTCAGGTCCGTCGGAGTGCAGGGCGACAGCCGCAGTTATGCGCATGTCTTGTCGATCGATTCGCTCGACCAGGCCCGCGCCTCGGAGCTGATCAACCGGATCGCCGGCGTGAACCGCGCCATCGCCTGTATCGAGGCCGCCTTGCCGGTGTCCGCCATGCGCGTGCGCGCCAGTTCGCTGACACCGGAGCGGCTTGCCCGCCTGCGCCGTGCCGACGCCATTGTGCGCCGCCTCTCGCACGAAAGCGGATTCGACCGGCGTATCTGGCAGTTCCCGGTGGTGCTGATTCCGCTAGGCTCGGATGCCGCCCCGGACTCCGTGGTGCTGCGTCCGGTGGACTCGGTCGACGGCATGACCGCGCAGTCCGTCGCCATGCCCGATAGCCTGCTGCTCTCGATCTCCAGTGCGCTGTTGGCGCTACCGGGAATCGCCGGCGTATTCTACGATCTAACGCACAAGCCACCTGCTACGATCGAGTGGGAATAGCGTCGCCCTTCGGGTCCGACTCAATCGTGACATCCTTGTACTCATCGAACAAGCCTGCGTTGTGCATCTGCCAGGCAATCGGCCCCGCTTTGCCTGCCGTGGCGTCCTTGAAATCAAGTACCTCAACGGCCGTGTTCCCAGGCGGCTGAGCGACAGCCATGCGAGCTGTTCCCTTGGCGGCGTCCGCCAGTATCTCGACCCGGCTCCACGCGTGGACGTCGAACTGAGTCCTGGTCACGGACGTAAACTCCTGCCCGCCGCTGTTGTTCATGCCTGGCCGGTAATCCCAGTGTCCACCGTTAGGAACCTGAAACTGAATCCCGCCGAGCGCATCGAGAGGCTTCTCCGAGTTTTGCGGGCGACTGCAAAAGATGAGCACGCAGGCCTGATGGTCCGGATTGCCTGAGATATGCCTCATCGTAAAAATCAGCCGGTAGCGGCTGTAGTCCTCCGCCGTGTAGATGACTCCGCGCCCGCTTCCCGTGCTGGCCATAGCGCCGTCCTTCACCACCCAGCCGGTTGAAGAGCTACGCGCCAACTCCCCCGGATAAGCATCTTCAAGCAATAGCTTGTTCAGCCGCGCCAGTTGCTGGCCGCTTGGATTCTGCTTGAGCAACTGCTCGGTCTCGGGCCGCAAAACGACATTGCTGAACCGTGCCTGGTCATAGATCGATAGCCCGGAGATCACCTGATTCAGGTCCGCAACCAGCGCATCCGCCTTCACCGAACCCTGCAGTCGGCCGCGCAGAAATACGGAAATCGCCTCCGACCCATTCGTAAGCTTGCCGGCCAATGCCACCGGATCGGTAATGCCGGCCTTGGACAGCGACGTAGCGCTATTCTCGATCTGAATCCATCCATCGAGCGTCTTACCGTCGAACAGAGAAGCGGTTAGTGGCTCTCCCTCCGCGTTCCGAATACCCGCGACAGAGCCGGCGACCGTAATCCCGGCCAGCTTAACCAATCTCCTTCGGCTTAGATGGTTCGTTCCGTTCTGTATGGCCACGCTTACCGGTACAGCCGCACCAGCCACTCGGCGTAAAGCGCCGGTTTCGGGGCTCCCTCTACTTCGATTATAACGGCCCAGACCACCTGATAGCCTTGGTCGATCTCCTCCACCCCGTGCAGCGTGAAACGCGGGCGGATACGCGAACCGGCGGGCACCGGCGCCGGGAAGCGCACGCGGTTCAGCCCATAGTTGATTCTCATCTTGAAGTCGCCCCGTATCTCCACCGACTGGTGCGAAAGCAGGCTGAGCAGCGACAACGTCAGGAAACCGTGCGCGATAGTGCCGCCGTAGGGCGATTCCGTCCGGGCGCGTGTCACGTCCAGATGTATCCACTGGTGGTCTCCGGTGGCATCGGCGAAAAGGTCGATGTGCGATTGCTCGACCGCGAACCATTCGCCCACCGCGACCTCTTGGCCGATCAGCGACCGCAGCTCTTCGATACTTTCGATGATGCGCATGGTATTTACCGGAAAGTGCGTAGATGCGGCTCGTTCAGGTGCGGCACGCCGTTGAAGGTGAACAGCATCAGCTCGTCGTCGCGCAGGCGCATGGTGGTCACGGCTGAATTGTATAGCACTCCGGCCAGCCGCATGAAGAGACCGTCCGAGAGGCCCAGGGCCGACGCCATCCAGATGGCGATGGGAGTGGCCGAGGTGAATACGGCCACCGCGTCACCGGGCTGGTACGCTTTGAGCGAGGCGCGGCGGTCGAGCACCCTCCGGCGGAAATCGGCCCATGATTCGGTGCGGCATGGAAAGCGGCTTTCCATCCAGGCGCGCATCGCCAGCGTATCGCATTCCGTCCAGGCGCGATGGATGGGCGAGTCTGCATTCTCCAGTATCCGCAACAATTCCTGGTATTCCTGTTTGAACCGCGGATCGGCCTCGCTCAGCAGCGGCGCGAACTCGCTAAACACCGCGGTCATGTCGAATTCGTTCCAACCGGGATCGGAGACAATCTCCGGAACCGCGAGGCCCGCTTCGCAATAGGCGCGCCGGACCCCGGCCGCGGTCTGCCGCTGGCGGTTCAGGCAGCCCGCGATCAGCGCTTTGAACGGAATCTTCTGACCGGCCAGGTATTGTCCCAGCAGGTAAGCCTGCTGGTGTCCCAAATCCGAAAGCGCGTCGTAATTCCAGCGGGTGCCGGCCTGGCCATGGCGGATCAGGTAGAGGGAGCTCAACCGGCTCTCTCCCTATCTTTACAATGGATAATTGCTCGAACCATCCTTCCAATGTATCGAAGACTAACCCTCATTACCGAGCCGTGACCGTCAGGGAGCGGTCCGCTCTGGCGAGTTTGAGGGGGGAGGCGGGCATCCAATCGTTTCTGGGACCAGAAAAGCCATTTCGAGGCGGGTTTTGAACTCCGTCTCTTATCCGCGTTTATCGGCGTTAATCGGCGGCCAATACTTCTGCTCGCTTAAACAGAACGTCTCAGCAGGATTATCGGCCGCCGATGAACGCCGATAAACGCGGATAAGAGACGATCATATGAGTGTGTTTTGCCGAAGCACTATCCTAGTCACGTGCCGAAGAAATAACAGTAACTCGCCCATAATCTGATACTCCCGGCGAGTAAGCCACGTTATCCGGCGGTAAATAAGAGACTCTCATGAAATAATAAAGTATCTAAGGAGCTCTCTCCGCCACCTCGGCGGCAACCTCCACGAGTCCGCGAACGCGCTCGCCGAAATCGCGAAACCGCTCGTCCCGCGTCTGTCCGCGCCGGTACCGGAAATAGATCTGCTGTAAGACCACGGCGACCTTGAAAATGCCGAACACTTCATAATAGCCGAGCCCGGCAACATCCCGCCCGGTCTGGCGCGCATAGCGCTCCACAATCTGCGCGCGCGTGAACCAGCCGGGCCGCGTAGTGATCTCGCTAAGGGCCTCGCGGCGCACCGGCGGATCGCCGGCTTCCGGCCAGTAGCAAAGCACGCAGCCGAGATCCACCAGGGGATCTCCGGCGGTGGTCATCTCCCAATCCAACACCGCCTCCACGCGGCCGGGGTCGCCGGCGTCCAGCATCAGATTGTCGAGCTTATAGTCGTTATGCACCAGGGTGGGCGGCCCAGACTCCGGCAAACGCTCCGCCAGCCAGCCTATGAGCTCGTCCATGCGCGGCAGCGTTTCGGTTTGCGCGCGCTGCCAGCGCTCGGCCCAGCCGCCCACCTGCCGCGCTAAGAAGCCCGCGGGCTTACCGATCGACACCTGGCTCACGTCGACGGCGTGCAGCGCCGCCAGGCAATCCACGAACGCCTCGCTGACGCGGCCGCCCAAGTCGGGGTCGCCCGCCAACGCTTCGGGGATTTCGCGGCGCAGCACCAGCCCGCGCCGTCGCTCCATGACGAAGAAGATCGCGCCAATCACCGATGCATCTTCGCAAAGCAGAAACGCGCGTGGCGCCCGTGGAAAAAGCGGGTGTACCGCGCGCAGCACATGATACTCGCGCGCCATGTCGTGGGCCTTGGGGGCCACCGGACCGAGCGGCGGCCGGCGCAACACATATTCGCGGCCGCCCGCTTCCAGCAAATACGTCAGGTTGGAGTGCCCGCCGGGAAATTGCCGCAACGTCAGTCCGGATTCGACTCCTTCGAGCCTGCCGCGCAGGTAAGCGCCGAGCGCCTGCGCATCGATCTGTTCCCCTGCGCGGACGGGCGCGAATTCGGGCGGCGTCGGACTCATACGATGGCCAGCGGCCGTATGGGCGACCCCGTACCGCCGCGGATTTTGAGCGGCGTGGCCGTGAACAGAAATGCATAGCAACGCTCCCGGGCGAGCTGCTCCAGGTTGAGGCACTCGATAATGTGTATGCCGCTTTCGACCAGCAGATGGACGTGCACCGGCATCGTTGCGGCGGGCACCTTCTCAAACGCGACCGTATCGGACCCCGCGGCGAATATACCCCGGCCGCTCAGCCAGCGGGCGCCGGGCTCGTCCGGTCCCGGCCCGTGCACTTGCGCGATGAAGCGCGCCGCGTCCCCCCAAAAGCGCGCCCATCCGGTGCGCAGCAGCACGACATCGCCGGGCCGTACTTCCACGTGCGCGGCGCCGGCGGCCGCTTCCAGGTGCTCTGGCGCGATCTCGAAATCGGCGGGCAGCGCATCCACGCCCGCCTGCCCGGCGATGTCCAGCAGAATGCCGCGGCGAAAAATGGGTGCGATGGTATCCACCCCATGACGCTCGAGCCCGCCGGTGTAGCTTTGCAGACCGGCCGCCTCTTCGCCGCCGTGCAGCTTTCCGCCGCACGAAAAATGGCACAGCGCGTCGATGTGCGTGCCCACATGGCCGCCCAGCGTCAGCGCTTCGGAAGCCGAGCTGCCGCCATTAGACGCGACGTAATCGCCATGTTTCTTGTTCAAGCCGAACAGGAAGGGCGGGTGATTGGGATGATGCGGCATCCCGGGATAGTACGGCTGCGCCAGGTCGTAGACGCGGCATGATCGGATGGCTTCCAGCAACTGCTCCATGGACTAAGATTCTCGCACAGCGCGATACAATTGGAGCAAACAGCGGAACAAGCGTGAAGATCACGATTTCCAAGGAGAATTACCTCAAGGCCATCGCCGAGGCCGAGTCGCAGGGCGAGAGCGTTAAGGCGGCCACGCTGGCGCGCTGGGTGAACGTGTCGGCGCCCGCTGTGACCATGGCCATTAAGCGGCTGAAGCGCGACGCGCTGATTCACGTCGGCGAGGAAGGCCACATCACTCTGACATCGGCGGGGCGCGAGATCGCCAATCGTATTCTGAATCGCCATCATCTGATCGAGCGCATGTTGGCCGAGATTTTCGGCATGGAGTGGTACAAGGTCCACGACGAGGCCGAGCAGCTCGAGCACGCCGTCTCCGGCGACTTCGAGCGCAAATTGATCGAAAAGCTGGGCACCGGGGAAGCCTGCCCGCATGGCAACCTGGTCGGCATGGATACGCCCGCGAACCGGCGGCAGCGCGGCCTGAAGACGCTCGATGAGAGCCTGTCCGGCCAGACCGTGGCGGTGGTCAGCGTCTACGAGCGCGACCGGCTCCTGATGGAATATCTGGAGGGCTTAGGCGTGCGGCCCGGCGCCACCGTCCGCGTGGAATCGCGCAATTACGACGACACGCTGACCCTGCGGGTGGACGGCAAGTCCGTGCCGCTCGGCCAGGCGGCGGCGCAAAAGGTGTGGGTGAAGTCGAGCGCCCACTGAAACGAAACCGAATCGATGTCCATCTCATGGAAGAAAAACGTTCGATGTTTCGTCTCAATTGCCGGTGGTTGATCTGAGTGATCGGCAGATCGGCGCGGAGATTGTCGCAGCTTGCCGTTCGGGCGATCGGGATGCCTTCCGTGTGGTCTATGACTTGTATAAGGACCGTGTATATTCCATTGCGCTCTATTTTTTTCATGGCGATCCAGCCGCGGCCAGCGATGTGACGCAACAGATCTTTCTTAAGTTGATGACCAGTATGGGCCAGTTTCGCGGGGATGCCGAGTTCTCAACCTGGCTATATCGGTTGGTGGTCAACGCGTGCCTGGATGCGGCCAGGCGCCGCAAGTCGGACGCTGTGGTCTCGGATCGATCCTGCCTCGAAGCATTCGCCGCGCCGGGCTCGCAGGAGGATGATTACTCACGTGCACAGATGGCCAGCTCGGTGCGGGCAGCCGTGTCGGCTCTCCCCCCGAAGTTCCGCATGGCCGTCTTATTGCGGTATTTCGAAGATCTCTCGTACGAGCAGATGGCGAAGGCGCTGCACTGTTCCATGGGGACAGTGGCGTCGAGGCTGAGCCGGGGACACAGGATGCTGGCAGAGCGGCTAAAAGGGTTGATACAGGGATAGCCATGTTTACCAGACATGTTTCGCGTCAGCTCGCAGCTCATATCGACGGCGAACTCGCCCAGCCGAGAGCGCGGCAAGTTGAGCTCCACGCAGCACAGTGCGCGCAATGCCGGGCCGAACGCGAACAAGTCAGATTTGGAATGGAGATTCTCGATCGTCTTCCGCCGGTTGAGGCGCCTGATGCGATATGGGTGTCGATCGAGGCGGCGCTTCGCGAGCAGCGATCCCGCAAGACATTTGAGACATGGGCGGTGCGCCGGTGGCGGTGGGCATTCGCCGCAACCGCGGTATGCGTTCTGCTTGGCGCCGCGCACTGGAGCGTCGCGCATCGGTCGGCGACGCGGTGGGACGTGGTACGGATCGATGGCTCACCGACAGTAATCAGAGCCGGCAAATGGATCGAGACTGACTCGGCGTCGAGCGCCACCGTTAAGATAGGTAACATTGGATCGGTGGAGGTCGCGCCAAACACGCGGCTGCGCGTGGTCACAGCGCGACCGGGCGAACACAGGCTGGCGCTCGCGCGCGGAGAGATCCGGGCGAAGATCTCCGCGCCGCCACGGCTGTTCTTTGTCGAGACAGTGTCCGGCACCGCCGTGGATCTTGGCTGCGAGTATACCCTGAACACCGATGAAGCCGGCTTCGGTCTGCTGCAGGTAACCAGGGGGTGGGTTTCGTTTCAGTGGCAGGGGATCGAATCGCTCGTCCCGGCAGGGGCGAGTTGCAGGATCCGGCCGAACGTTGGGCCGGGTATTCCTTACTTCGACGATGCCTCGGAGAATATGAAACAGGCGCTCGAGAACTTCGGTTCTGAAAAAGCCGGGGACGTCGCGCTGAACGTCATTCTTGCCGAGGCTCGCGTGCGTGATACGCTCACGCTGTGGCATCTCCTCTCGCGCGTTGAAGCTGAAGATCGGGCGCGTGTATATGACCGCATCGCCTCCCTGACACCCGTTCCGGCCGGAGTTTCACGTAGAGAGGCGCTGAAGCTGGATGCAGAAACGCTAAGACGGTTGAAAGAAGAGTTGGCCTGGACGTGGTGAGCCGGGAAGAAAAATTCCGGCCTTAGCGTCTAACTGCCCAGAAAGGAGCTTTTCGATGTTACGCCTTAAGATGTTACGCCTTAAAATGCCGCAACTTAAAATGCTGCGACTTGGTATTACGGCCTGCGCCGTGGGAGCGTTAGCCTTAGCCGAAGGGTTCACCTTCACCATCGGCAACCCCGTGGCGTCCCAGGAGTTTCAGATGAAAACGGCCGCGTTCGTATTTCGTACCAACGGCTGCGCGGAGCCTGCGGCGTCGCAAATTTCCGCAACTGCCGAAGGCCTGGTGAAGGGGGCGCGGCAGTCGGTGGTTCTCAAGGTGAAGGCGGCAGCGAAGCCTGGTGTGTACGCCGTGTTCCAGAGCTGGCCCGCTGAAGGCGATTGGGTCGTGAGCCTGCGGGGCGTGTGCGCGAGCGAGAGCGCCGGCGCGATAGTCCCGATCGGCCCGAAAGGCTTCATCCGGGAATCCGCCAAGTTCTTTCCACGCCCGGCCACGAGCGCGGAGATCGAGGCGTCCTTAAAGGCTCTCGCCCAATCAGGGAACAAAGGAGAGAACAAATGAAAAGTATTATCTCGGCCCTGGTCGTCGCGACCGCGGCACTCTTGATTGCGTCCGATTTCCGCCCCGCTCAGCCCGGTGACCTCACGGTCCACGAGTGGGGAACCTTCACGTCTGTCGCGGGTGTGGACGGCTCCGCCATCGAATGGGACGCCCTGGGTGGTAAGAACGACCTTCCCGCATTCGTCAACGACTTCGGATATCGCGGTTTCAAATGGAGACTCACGGGCACCGTGCGCATGGAGACGCCTGTGATGTACTTCTATAGCCCGCGAGAGTTGGATGCGAGTGTAAGGGTCGCATTCCCTCAGGGGCTCATCACCGAGTGGTACCCACGAGCCGAATACGAGGTCTTTCAGAAGAGCAGGCTGGACGGCTCCGTGCGCCGGCTCGAAACCAATCTGAACGGGATCGACACCTCGCTGAGGAGTCTGACCGGCGCCATCGAGTGGCGGAACATCAAGGTTCAACCGGACACCTCGCCTGCTCTGCCCGTCGAGAGCGCACCCAGCCGCTACTACACGGCCCGCGGAACGGATGCCGCTCCGATAGCAGTCGGCAATCAACATGAGAAGTTCCTGTTCTATCGCGGCGTGGGACGCTTCCCTGTTCCCATCGCCGCCCGCCTCTCCGGCGACGGAAAGGTCGTGGTTGAAAATCGCGGCGTCGACCCTATTCCCAGCGTGATCCTTTTCGAGAATCGCGGAGGACGCCTGGGGTATCGCAATGCGGGCGCTTTGCAGGATGCTGTTACGCTCGATTCACCATCACTCGACAGCGGGCTCGCGGCGTTGCGCAATGATCTGGAGACCGCATTGATCGCGCAAGGGCTATTTCCGAAGGAGGCTCAAGCGATGGTCGAGACGTGGCGGGATTCGTGGTTCGAGGAGGGGTCGCGCCTGATCTACATTGTCCCTTCGCGCGCCATCGACGCCATTCTTCCGCTTCAGGTCGACCCTGCTCCGTCACAGACCGCGCGGGTCTTCGTGGGGCGCATCGAACTGATCACTCCGGAAACCACACGTGCGGCGGAGGAGGCCATGGTCACCGGTGATCGGTCGACGATGCAGCGCTACGGCCGCTTCCTGGACCCGATTCTGCAGCGCATTTCCGCTGAGAGTCCCGCAAAGGCGAGTCAAGTTGAGCAGTTTCGCCAGAGCTTGCCAAACGGTTTACCGCAATAGAAGCTGCCTGATCTCACTCTCGCAGGCCGCCTTGTCCACCACGCCGGTGTGCAAGGCGGCGATCTTACCCCCGCGGTCGATCAGTGCCGTCATCGGCATGGAAGCAAGTCCATATTGTTTGGCCAAGTCTTCGTTGCCTATCACCACCGGGTAGTTCATCTTTTTCAGCTGGAGATATGGCTTCACCGATTTCCAACCGTCATCATCCATGGAAACTCCGATAACAACCAGCCCACTGTCCTTGAACCGACTCTCGAACTCCATGAACCAGGGAATCTCAAGCTTGCATCCGTGGCACCAAGTGGCCCAGAAATTGAGTAGGACCACCTTACCTTTGTAGTCGGACAATCGGACAGGGGCGCCTGTCGAGTCTTTCAGAGTAAAGCCCGGTGCGGCCTTCCGAAGTTTGGCCTCGGTGATCGCGGCGGGAATTCTGGCGAGCGATGCCAGGCACACGGCCGCCAGGAATAACGTCTTCAAATTCATATACCTCTCCTTGATTAATAAATTGGACCACAGACTTCTTTGCGGAAGAGAGGTTCTCTAAATACGCAGCGATACAGGTACGGAAATAGTTGTCCTAGGATTGTGAGTAAGTGAGAGTACGGTAGCCTGCGATAGAGCAGGCGAACTACAGTCGCTCTCTGGAGCTAGTGCCGCCACGAAGAGCTTTCGTCCCGGTATACAGAGCGTTTCTCGAGTTATGGTCGTATGACTCGTGGCAGCCGGCAGCCTGAGTCCGGCGGGATCCACAAACACGATCGCCGGCTTCGCCGCGGAGCCTCCATATACCCGAATGGCCGTAATGGGCGGCGGCAGGAGGTCTACCAGGGATGTTCGACCGGATGCCTCCGGCTTTCGCCGATAATAGCAGTGAATCCCGCAGTGAGGGAGGTCCACGGCAACCGTCACTTCCCAGTCACCGAAGCTTATCGTGGGAGCCGTATAAAGACTGCCGGCGGGGACAGTGAATTCACGCACAGCGGCACGATTGAACCCGGCATCCGTGGGGGAATATGTAACATACAACTCGAACTTCGCCGGCGTTGCAGAGCCGGGAATGGGGATTGTGTAAATACTCTGCGCATGCAGCAATCCGGCCAGGCACGCGAATGCCGCCAATCCGGAAAAAAGCTTTTGGCGGAGGCCCACGTGGTCAAGTATACGGCGTGTAGGGCACCCGGTTCAAGTGCAGCCGCTCTGTTATTCTGACCGTATGGACGAGGAGCAGCTCCGGTCGTTGTTCGAGCAAGTGCGCGCGGGCGCGGTGGATGTGGACAGCGCGCTCCACCGCATGCGCCATATGCCGTTTGAAGACCTGGGCTTCGCCAAGGTGGATCATCATCGCGCGCTGCGCCACGGCATGCCGGAAGTGATTTTCGGCAAGGGAAAAACGCCGGGGCAAGTCATCGCCATTGCCGAGAGTTTGCTGGCGAACGCCAGGAACGTGCTCATCACTCGCGCGGATCGGGACACGGCCGAGCAGGTGGGCGCGCGCTTCGAATGCGCCGAGTACTTCCCGCTCTCGGGGGCCATACGGTTCTGGCGCGACAAGACCGTGCGCGGCAAGGGCAAGATCGCCGTGGTGTGCGCCGGCACCAGCGATATCCCGGTGGCCGAAGAGGCGCAGATCACCGCGGAGGTGATGGGCAACCAGGTGGAGGCCATCCACGACATCGGAGTAGCCGGCATACACCGCTTGATGAGCAACCAGGCGCGCCTGATGGAAGCGCGCGTGATCGTGGTCTGCGCGGGCATGGAAGGCGCGCTGCCCAGCGCCATCGGCGGCATGGTTTCCTGCCCGGTAATCGCGGTGCCCACGAGCATCGGCTACGGCGCCAGCTTTGGCGGCCTGGCGGCCCTGCTGGGGATGCTCACCAGTTGCGCGAGTAACGTTACGGTGGTCAATATCGACAATGGTTTCGGCGCGGGGTACGTGGCGAGTTTGATCAACCGGTTGTAGGTAACCTCCGCCGCACCGCCTTCATGATCCGATCGCTGAGCGGTCCGAAAGGCTGGTCGGTGGTGATGTAGGTCCAGGTTGCTCCGCGCTCAATACGCTCGCCGTCGGGCGAATCGACCGCACCGGCAATCTCTTCTTTCAGGCATCGGCGGAAATCTGCATAGATCTCCCGCTCGCCGGTCAGGAACTTCAAGAGCGGGTTACCGCCGGTCCACGAAGCCCAATGTATCCCACCCCTCAATTCCGCAACATTCGCAAGGTAGTCGGCCCAGAGATCGTCGATGATAGCCAGATCCCGTTGCCGCCCGCCTGGATCGAGCAGAAGCTCGCGGCGCAAGTCATACACTTCGCGGCGGTGATGTTCAACGGCACAGTCGTATTTCCAGAGCGTCTCCCGCATCTCAAGATTCTGGCTTTCCGCGGTGCGCTGCACGCTGTCGATATCCGGGTTCTGTGCAATCCCGAAGCGCACCAGCAGGTCATCGTCAAGGCTAATGAAGAAGCGGGAGGTGCCCGGATCGCCCTGCCGTCCGGCACGGCCGCGCAGTTGGTTGTCAATCCGCCTCGCCTCGTGACGAGTTGTGCCGATGACGTACAGACCGCCAAGCTCCACCACCTTCTCGCGATCGCTTGGCGGATTGCCTCCCAGCAGAATGTCGGTGCCCCGTCCCGCCATGTTAGTGGAAACCGTCACTGCCCCGAGCGCGCCGGCCTGGGCGACGATCTCGGCTTCCGCTTCATCGTTCCGTGCATTCAGGACCGCATGCTGTATGCCGGCCAATTGCAGGCGGGAACTTAATATCTCGGACTCCTCAACGCTTGCGGTTCCCACCAGAATCGGACGGTGTGTCTCATGGATCTTTCGAATCTCTTCCACGAGCGCCCGACTGCGCGCCTCCTTGTCGGCATACACGACGTCGGGGAGATCCTGACGAATTACCGGCCGGTTCGTCGGGATCACCGTTACCGGCAGCTTGTAGACCTTCCAAAATTCCGCGGCTTGCGTCGCAGCGGTGCCAGTCATGCCACAGATTCGCTCATACATCCGGGCCAGGCTCTGCACCGTGATCGAACCGAGGATGCGCCCCTGTGTTTTCAGCCGCACACGTTCCTTGGCTTCGACGGCGGACTGCAGCCCCGCCGGCCATCGGCAGTTCCGGGCGATACGGCCTTTGAACTCGTCCACCATCTCGATGGAACCTTGCTTGACCACGTAATCCACATTGCGCCTTAGGAGTGCATGCGCATGCAGGGCGTCCTCGACGGCGGTCAGAGTGCGAAGGTTGTGTGCATCGAACAGGCTTCCGCAGCCGAGGGCTTCTTCCACTCGCTCGATGCCCGCATCAGTCAACCGGGCGTTGCGTGCGAACTCATCGAGCGAGTAATGTACGCGAGGGCGAAGCTCGGCCACCACTGAGTCGACGCGGTATGCGAGCGCGGAATCTTCGGGCACTCCGCCCGCTATGACCAGCGGGATGCGCGCCTCGTCGATCAGGATGGAGTCGGCCTCGTCGATGACCGCAAATGCGAACGGCCGCTGGACCAGTTCTTCCACGCTACGCGCCAGACCGTCCCGCAGGTAATCGAAGCCTATCTCGTTCGCGGTCGCATAAGTCACATCGCAAAGGTATGCGGCGCGGCGTCGCTCCGCGGTCATGTTCTGCGAGATATGCGCGACGGAAAGCCCGAACCAATCGTAGATCCCGCGCATCCACATGGCATCGCGCCGGGCAAGATAGTCGTTAGCGGTTAACACATGTATGCCGCGGCCCTGCAGAGCGTACCAAATCACGGCGGGCACAGCGGCAAGTGTCTTGCCCTCGCCGGTCTGCATCTCTGCGATGTGCCCGCGTTGCAGTGCGAGGGCGCCCAGGATTTGCACGTCGAACATATGCAGCCCGAGGACACGCTCCGCAATCACCGCCGCCAGCGCGAACGTTTCAACGACGTCAGCGTCCCGGCGCACACTTCTCGCAGCAGACTTGAGCTGATCGTCAGTTAGTCCAGACAGCTCTTGTCGCCGCCGGACAATTGCTCTTAGTTGGTTTTTAGACTCACGATACCCGGGTCCAAAAAGACGCAGTAAGTTTCCTAAAGACACTAGTCCTCTCCTTTTTCGTTTCTCTTGGTAGGTTGTGATTAGGCGAAGAGAGAAGGAGGTGGTCGTTGGAACAGAACCGCTGCGTCCTGTTCGGGCCTGGTACGTGACACGTACGCAAGTGCGGGTTGCCGAACTTGTATGTCTGCCCGAATGCGCCGGGGTTCCCGCGGGGTCTGTTGTTCGGCCTCGACGCAGCAGACAATTTCGATGGCCGATACAACACGTACGGACGGCACGCCCGCCTGCGTTGAGAGCAATGCAAGCAGCGCGGCGAATGCGTATTTCACGACCGCTCGTGCCATTCCTTAAGCTTACCCCAGCCCCGGCGGCTTGCGCTTGTGCCAATCGGTGCGGTTCTGGAATTCTCTGCCAATTGCCAACAGCGTGTTTTCCGAGAACGGCAGACCCGCCAGTTGGATGGCCACCGGAAGCTTGCCGGCGAAGCCGCAGGGCAGCGAGAGTGCCGGCATGCCGGCCAGGTTTCCCGCCGCGATCAGCGCGGTCAGGCCAGGGTTCAGCGGCGCGGGCCGGTCCGGATGCCGGTCCAGCGGCTCGCCGATTGCAGGCGCAGGCCCCAGGCGGCTGGGGGCCAGCAACACATCCAGATCGCTGAAGAGCTTGAAAATTTCCCTGGTAGCCAGCCGGCGGATGCGCATGGCTTTCAAGTACACGCTGGCGGGGATATCGAGGCCGGCCTTCAACCCGGCGATCTGCTTTTGGTCCGCCAACTCGTCCACTTTGCCGCTGGCGATGAGGGGCTCGAAGACCGATGCGGCGTCCACGGAAATGATGGTGCCGACCATCGGTCCATAGGGGAAGTCAGGCAACTTGGTCTCCACCAGTTGCACGCCCAGGCCGCGCATCACTTCCAAGGCCTGTTGAAAGGCCGGCCGCGCGGATTCGTCGGCCCAATCGGTGAAATCCCCCGCGGCAAAGCCGACGCGCAGCTCGCTCATCTTGCGCGCATATTGGGGGACGTAATAGAAACTCTTCCCGGCTGAACCGGGATCCTGGTGGTCGCTTCCGGCGATGGCTTCGAGCACCAGCCCGCAATCCTCGGCGGAACGGCAGAAGGGCCCCAGTTTATCCAGAGTCCACGAAAGCGGCATGGCGCCGTACCGGCTCACCAAGCCGTAAGTCGGGCGCAGCGCGGTCACGCCACAGAAGGCGGCTGGCGTGAGGATCGAGCCGGAAGTCTCCGAACCGATGGCGAATGGCGCCAGGCCGGAGGCCACGGCGATGGCGGAGCCGCTCGAGGAACCGCCGGACCAGCGGTCGCGGTCCCACGGATTGAGTCCCGGCCCGGTGAGCGACGCGGAGGCATAGCGGTAACCGGGTCCACCAGCGAGTTCCACCATGGCCAGCTTGCCAATGATCAGCGCGCCCGCGTGCGCGAGCTTCGAAACCACCGTGGCGTCATAGTCGAACACCTGTGCGGCGTAGGGCCGTGCGCCCCACGTGGTGGGCTGGCCGGCCACGCTCAACAGATCTTTGGCGCCGTAGGGGATGCCCTGCAGCGGGCCGCGCAACCGGCCGCGCTTGATCTCGGCATCCACCGCGTGGGCGGCGCGAATAGCGTGCTCGGTGAGCGGCAGCGCCAGCGCATTGTAGCCCGGGCCGAGGCTCTCGAGGCGCCGGCCAAAGGATCGCGCCAGTTCGACCGCAGTCACCTGTTTGGCGCGCAGCATGGCATTTAACTCAGCGATGCCGGCGAAGAAGATTTCGCTGCCGGGTTCAGCCATGGCGCGCCTCAAGCGGCGAAATGAAAGGCCGGCTCGGTATCCATGGGGAGCGGAACCTTTGCCAGCGTCTCACTGGTGCGGCGGTTCTGCCCACGCGCGGCTTCCAACTCCTCGGCGGGGTTAGCCGGAATGGCCGGCGCAGTCTGCGCGGCCATGGTCGCGGTGGCGGTTAGTATCGCGCCAGCCAGTTGGCGGCGGGTCATCTTGTTCTTCATGTCGTGCAACTCAGCGCCTCCAGCGCGGTCTTTTCCATGAGGGAACGGGGGGCCGGCTCGCCGGTCCAGATCTCGAACTGCCGCACCGCCTGTTCAATGAACATCTGCATGCCGGGGATGACCGTTTTGCCCTCCTGCCGGGCGCGGCGCGTAAGCTCAGTTTCGAGCGGATTGTAGACCATGTCGAGCACGATGCCGGCCGGAATGCGGCCGTTGAAGAAGCACTCGTTGACGTGCGGGAACATGCCCACCGGGGTGGCGTGGATCAGCGCGTCGAAAGAGCGCTGTTCGATCTGTTCGATGGTAATCGCCTCGGCGCCGCAGATCTTGGCGAGCGACCGCACGCGGTCCGGATTGCGGCCCACCAGAGTAATGCGCGCGCCCGCATCGGCAAGCGCGCATGCCGCGCCGCGGGCCGCGCCGCCGTTTCCCGCAATGAGGATGGAGGCGTTGCGCAGGCGCAGCTCTTGCCCTAGTGGAACGGTAACGCCGGTCACGTCCGTGTTGGCGCCCCGCCATTTGCCGCTCTTGCGCCAAACCGTGTTTACCGCGCCGATGCGCCGCGCCAGAGGGTCCACGATATCCAGGTAGCGCAGGATTTTCTGCTTGTGCGGGATAGTCACGCTGAAGCCGGAGATCGGCAGCTTTTCCGCCAGCCCGAGGAAATCACGCATGTGCGTCGGCGCTACCAGGAATGGCAAATATACCGCCTCGATGCGCCGGTATTGAAAGGCGCGATTATGCACGGCCGGGGAAATCGAATGGCGTACGGGGTCGGCGATGACACCGTAGATCCGGCTGGAGCGGGACAGCTTATCGATGCGATAGAGGTGCCGCAATTGGCGCGCGCAAACCTGTCCGGCCGCGGTGCCCTGGGTCGCCATGGGGGCCGCGTAAGTATACATTCCGCCGAAAACTGCGGAGAGCACGCGGCTGGGGAAGCCGAGTTCCCCCATGCTCAGGACCACCATCTGCGTGCGGGGATGGGCCCTGGGCAGCCCGAGCACGCGCCCGTAGTCGGAAGGCTTGCGCGCCGTGGTGACCACTTTATATGCGTCGGCGGGAATCCGCATCATGCGGCTCAACAGGGTTTCGAGCTGCGGCGTGGTTTCGTAATTGTGATAGGAGACGATCAGCCGGGCCCGCCCGCGAAACATGCCGAGCTTTGCGGCGGCCATCTCGGCGCTCTCGATTTCCACGTCCACAGCCTGCGCTCCGGCGCGTACGGCCAAATCGAGCACGCGGATCTCGTCTTCGATGCTGCCGTTGAATTTGCCGCGATTCTGATGGCGGCGGCAGGTGGCCAGAACGATGCAGTCCGGATACTGGTCGACGAACGCGCGTATGGCCCGCGCGCCCTGCTGGGGATCTTCCAGGTAGTCGAGACGGAATTCCAGAAACGATTCGCCGGCCTCGGCTTCCCGCCGCGCGTGGTCGAGCAGTCGTTCCAGATCGGGAATACCCAACGCTATGCAGATGCGCGGGAGGGGCCTGTTCTGCGCCATTTCGAGAGTTTTTAGAATATCACAAGAACGGATGCCCGACTCTGGCGCGCGCCGGCCGGTAGCGCGTTAAGGGTCTTCGGGTCTGAGGCCGGTACGCTTGGCGATGCGCGGAAGCATGTTAGGGCCGATCTCATCGTCATCCCCAAACGCCCAAGTATATTCTTCCCATGCCGAGCGGAATAGCTGGATGTGAGAGGAGCCCTTGCTCACATTCAGGTGACGCGCATCTCGGCCACGTATTTCCGGACGGTCCGCCGATCCCAACTGAACACAAACCGCTATTGGCCAAGTCACGAAGTGGGTAGAGCACATGCCCAAGGACGGACTTGGCGGTCCGCGGCGCCTTGCGTGCGGTTCTACGTCGGCGGGTGTGCACTCATTCAATATAGAAAGTCATGCTGGCCTTTGATTTGGTTTTGCCGGCGGCTAGAAGACCATGCAACATAGTCGCACCGGGCGTCAACGGAATTGTGTTGGTGAAATTATAAAGATAGAGACCCGGACCGCAAGTGATGTTGAAATACCCGCTCTGGATGACGGTACTGCCTTGTGTTAAGGAGTAGGCGATCGTACACGGGCCAGTGTACGAGTTGTTTTGGAATGTCAGCACGTAAGTGACCGCCGTTCCTTGACTGACATAGGCCAGCGGGAAGAGCATGCCGAGGGTGTTAGGGACAGTATCGCCGCATCCTGGGGCGGCGCCGAAGCAAGGGAACCCCGGCACCTGGTTAGCTACTATGACACTGGTCATGGCCACGGCCGGAACTGAGGTTGCCGGCACGGCGTCCGCGCTGTCCTGCGCAAAGGTGGGACCACAAACTGCCAGGGCCATCACAAAGGCTGCTACGAGCTGTAGTTTTCGCATCTTATGCAATTCTCCTCTTGAGTTGAATGTTAACCAGGATTTCCAGGCGGATGGAGATACCACGAGCAAACATGTCAACCTCGGTTGTTTTGTTGGCTAAGAGGGGGAGTATCAGATCAACTGCCTTAGTTCAGATGACCCGACAGGGTGAGCGGAACTGCTCAGACATCAGTTATCCTAGTTAAGTCCTACCATACTTGTCAAGGAAAGAAATATTGTTGTGTGCGATGTAGTCCAGCAGGAACTCTTTGAGGAGAGCAATAAGAATTGGTGGGGGACAGTTTCGTGATGATCCGCCGGTTTTCTAAACTGATGAGATATGGCCAATTATAACCCTTTGAAGTGGAAGCTGAAATTGGCGGCGCAACTGGCACGCGAATGTATTTGCTGCGGTAGGTGCGGGCGGAACCTGCCAATACCACCACGATGCCACAAATTAACGAGCGCTTCCGTTTTGCCTTCAAACACGCCGTGAGATGATACTCCCATCTCGCCTTTTCGCTCGATTGCGAAACGATTTTCATCGGGAGCACTCCCCACGGTCCGCCCTCCACACCGGCACGGCCAGAATCGCCCATATTGCGCCCTGTTCTTGCAGTACCCCTCTTCGCCCAGCCTGTGGTAAGACTGATTCCAATGCAGACCCGACCACGTGAAGTATCAGCGGGCGTGTCTAGCGCCGCCCGTGTTTCAAGGCTATCCTGTTCCCCGACTCTGGCGGATGGATCCCAGGTCTTGTTGTTGCCAGCCCCGCCCGTGTTTCATAGTGTCGATCGATCTCGGTCTCGATAGTGTATTTCATAATGGAGCCGCTCTCCAAACCTTTCTATCTCGACCGTATCACACGGGAAGAGCGTGGGCCGCGGGCGTTGTGGATGAGGGCAGGCCATCGGTGACTGAAAAGGCTTGCATAAATCTTGATTGCGGAAGTGTGACCGGCGATCACGCCACCGCTCGCTTATGCGCGCGGCTCAGCATCCGGAGGGACCAGCTCCGCTTTCCACGCATCCAATATGCTCGCCGTAGCCGTGGCGCCAAAACGCGTGCAGCCCGCTTCGTAAACCTCCTTGGCCTTCTCCAGCGTGCGCACGCCGACCGCCGCTTTCAGTCCCACGCTCTCGGGCAGGTGGGCGCGCATCAGGCGCAGATCTTCGATGGTGTAGCCGGAAGGGGCGAAGCCGGTGGAGGTCTTGGCGAAATCCACTCCGGCGCGGCCGCAGATCCGGCAGGCGACGATTTTCAGCTCGTCGGTCAGCCAGGCGTTCTCGAAGATCACTTTCAGCAGCGCGCCTTCTTTGTGGCAGGTTTCGGCCATCTGGAGCAGCTCGGTCTCTACATATTGAAACTGCCGCGAACGGAGTTTGGCGATGTTCAGAACCATGTCGATTTCGCGCGCGCCGCGCCGCAGGACATCGCGGGCTTCGTAGAGCTTAACGGCCGTGGTGCTGGAGCCGTGCGGGAATCCGGTCAGGCTGCCCACCTTGACCGCGCTGCCCGCCAGCACCCGCGCCGCGATCTCCACGTCGCAAGGCCGCACGCTGACGCTGGCCACGTCGTATTGGCGGGCCAGCTCGCAACCGGCCATTACCTCGTCGTCGGTCAGCTCGGGCCGGACGAGCGAATGATCGATCATTTTGGCCAGGTCCTCGTACCGGGCGAGCGGCGGTCGGACCTCTGCTGCGTTCGAAATCACGATCGCTTCTTCGCGTGCGTCACGGGGCCGCAAGTGAGTCCCAGGGTTTTCACCTGCGTGCGAGCCTTGCCAGCGAGATCGTTGGCCGGGAAGCGCTTGACCAGCTCGCAGAATTCCTGCTTGCCCTGAGTTCTCTTGCCCATCTTCACCAGCGTTACGCCCTTCATATAGAGGGCATCGGGAGTCTTGTTGTTGTCCGGGTATTTTTCCAGGACCATGTCGAATTCGCGCAGGGCGTCATCCAGATTGTTCTGTTTCAGGTGCAGCTCCGCCACATAAAACTGCGCGTTCGGCGCCAGGTCGCTCGAGCCGTAGTACTTCAGGTAATCGCTGAACTCCTGCAGCGCGAGATCGTCCTTTCCGCCGCTGCGGTCGCGATAGGCGTTTTGATACAGTGTTTCGGCGGGGACTGGGGGGGCGCCTGCCGGCGTCCCTGGCGGAGGGCCCGGCCCGCCTCCGGTCGAGGGTGGAGGAGCCGCGGCCGGCGTCTGCATGGTGCGGACGGCATTGCCGATGTCGATCATCTGCTGCTGCAGCTTACCCACCTGGCTGGAAATGTCGGCAACGGTTTCGCGCAGCGCCTGGAAATCGGTGCTCATCTGGTCGATTTTGGCGCCGACACCCACCACGGGTTCGACTACGCTCTTTTGCTGGTCCTTTATAGTCTGTTGCATGCCGCCTTGCAACAGAGCCACGGCAGTGGTGGCCTTGTTGGCGGCGTCGACCGCCTGCTGGACGAGCACTACCAGACCGCCCAGTTTGTCGTCCTGGGAGCGTTGCAGCGTGCGCACCTGCTCCGCGAGAAGGGCGACATCCCGCTGCAGCTCGACCATTTCTTTACTGGCAGGCAGCGCCAGGGACGGGCAGATCAAGAGGGCGGGCACCAGCCGCCGCCAAAAGGTCATAGGATCTCCTCGTTAGCGGGACGGGCCAACCGCCCCGCCGGTTGCGGAAGGGCCGGACATAGCGCCCGGCCCCCTACTCGATTTTACTGCCCCGTCGAGAAGTGCGCGCGGCGGTTCTTTTGCCAGCACGTCTCATCGTGGTCGGTGCACTGCGGCCGCTCCTTGCCGTAGCTGATGGTCTTCAGCTTATCGGCCGGGACGCCCAACTGCGTCAGGAAGTCCTTGGCGGCCGCGGCTCGGCGATCGCCGAGGGCCATGTTGTATTCCGCCGATCCACGCTCGTCGCAGTGACCCTCGATAGTGATGGTGGCGTCCGGGAAATCGGCCAAGATCGCCTTCAGCGCATCGGCATCCTTGGTCAAGGCGGCGCGGGCATCGTCGCGGATGTCGTTCTTGTCGTAATCGAAGTAAGCGTCCGCAACGTTGCTGGAGAGCATCTGCCCGAGGTCCTGCTTGGCGGCCGGCGGCGGCGGAGGAGGCGGCGGAGGCGGCGCGGTCACGCTGACTGTAGCCGTGGCGGTCTTGGCGCCGCCGGCTCCGGTAGCGGTCAGGGTGTAGGTGGTGGAATCGCTCGGGAACACGCGGCGCGTGCCGCTGGCCTGCACAGAGCCGATTCCATTATCGATGGAAAAGCTGGTGGCATCCGTGACCGCCCAACGCAACGTGGACGACTGGCCGCGCTCGATCGACGAAGGCTCGGCCACAAACTGGGTGATGGTGGGCGCCGCGGGCGGCGGGGGCGCCACCACGGCCGCGGGCGGCGGCGGGGGCGGCGGCGGGGGCGGCGCTTTCTTCTTGCAGCCTGCCGCGAATAACGCCAACATCAGGCAAATGCCGATGATACTGATCTTCCGTTTATCCAACATGAACTTAAGCCTCCTGAGAAGTTGTCGTACGTTTTACTTGGCCCATACCGGGGTCCAATTCTTCCCCGTCGTGGTTAATTGCTTTAACTGGGTTCCATCCGCGAGCATCGTCCAGATCTGTTCCGACCCGGTGCGCGTGGACATGAACCCCAGGCGCCTGCCATCCGGCGCCCACGTGGGATTCTCGTTGCGGCCGGCGCCGTAGGTCAACTGGTTAAAACCGCGCGTGGCCACGTCCATGATGAAGATGTTGAAATTGCCGGTGGCGAAACCGCGCGTCCAGGCGAAAGCGATCACCTGCCCGTTGGGGTGCCACGAGGGATTGGACGCCTCTCCCTCGCCGTTGCTCAAACGCTGCACGTCCGTGCCGTCCATATTCATGCGGTAGATCTGTTGAGGCCCCGAGCGCCCCGATACAAAGGCCATATCAGTTCCGGTTTTCGGATTCACCTTCGGCTCGACTTCCAGGGCGCGCGTGCTCGAAATACGCCGCAGATTACTTCCGTCGATGTTGGCGACATAAATCTGGGCCCAGCCGCTGGCCGTCGACGAATACAAGATCTGCTGTCCATCCGGTGTGAAATCCGGAGTCGCATTCATAGATGCGACTTGATTATAAAACGGAAGCCGCCGTCCACTGTCTGTTGAGAGAATAAATATAGCAGGATTTCCGCGAGCAAAGCTAGTAAAAGCTATTTTTGTCCCATCCGGCGTGACGGCGGGCTCGATTGATAAGGAATTGAAATGGCTGATCTGCTTCTGATTGGAGCCGTCCGGGTCCATTACCCAGATTTCCTTGTGGCCGGTCCGGTTGGAGACGAAGTAGATTTTGCTGCCGAGCAGCGAGGTGCCGCCAAACTGGCTGATAATATCCGCGGCAAATTCATGGGCGATCTTTCTGGCGCCGGTCTCGTCGACGGAGCCGAAATAGCGCTTGCCGAGGACCTGGGCCTGCGCAATGGTGGGCTGCCCTACGTTGAACAGCCAGCCGTACAAGACCAGGACGTCGTTTTGCACCGCGGTGTAACCGAAGGCCAGGTAATTCGCCGAGACCGGAGGCGAGGACCAGTCCGAGAGCCAGGCTCCGCCGCCACCCGTGCGTGGTTGTTGGCCCGGGCGGGTCGACTGCTGAGCCGGCGCCTCGTGGAAATCGGAAGGCTGCTGCGGGACCTGGAGCGGGTACATGGACTTGGGCACCATTTTAAAGATGCCGGATCCGTCCAGATCGTTGTAGAGCGTCTCGTTGAACGCATTCATGAGCGGCTGGGCCGCGCCGCTGCCGCGCAAATCCGGCACGGCAATAGCGGGACGCTCGCCCGAGCTTATTATTTTTATTTGAACATCACTCTGCTGCGCCGCGAGCGCCAGGAGCAGACCCGCAAACGCAGCAGCGAACCATGCAACTCTTTTCATTCAGCGCCTCAACTCAAACCAGAATTCGATTACGGCATCGTTGCGTTCATACCCGGCGGGCAGGGGCGGGAAAGGGCTGGCATCGTAGATGGCCCGTTGGGCGGAATAGTCCAACGTCGCGTTCCCGCTGTTCTGGCTGATGCGCACATCGCGCACCGAGCCGTCGCGCATGAGGTCGAAGGTGACGATCACCGGCGGCGCGGTCTTGATGCGCGGATCGACATCGCCGGTGTGCCACCTTTCGGCCACGCGCTGCCGCAGGATCATCACGTAATTGCCGAAGCGATTGCCGAAGGGCGAACCGGGCCCAACCCCCACGCCGCCCGACCCAGTCTGGCCGATCATGGGCGAAACCAGCGCCGGGCCCGATTGGCTGTAGAGCTGGTTGGGACGGTCCTGCTGCTGCGCGCGAAAGGTATTCTGGGCGGACCTCGTCACTTCGACCTGCTTGGGATGCGCGCGGCTCTTGACGGGGATGGCGTCGGGCTCTTCAGCAGGCGCACGGCGCTGCGGCTTGGCAGCGGGAGGAGGAGTGGGTACGGCCGATTGCGTGTCGTTGGCCAGCGGGTTGACGATGCCTGAGCGCGAAGGCAGCGGAATCTTGTTGACCATGTTGATAGCGATGCTACCCGGGCCGCCCGAATTGGCGTCTCCCCACGCCACGCGATGGCTGGAAGTCACCACTTCCCAGACCAACAGCGTTCCAAAAATCGCGCCGTGCAACGCCGCCGATCCCACCAGCGGCTTGCGAAGCGAGTCCCTCTGCCCGAGGATGTCCACACCCGCCGGCATTATTTCGGCCTCTTGTCGGCAGAGTCCTCCGGCTGCGTGACCACGTTGACCTGGAGTTTGGCGGCGCCCAGTTCGCTCATGACCCCGGCGATGGAATCCCAGACCGTGTCTTTGTCCGCGCGCAGGTAGACTGCCTTGGCGTCGCCGAAGCGCCGCGCGATTTCCGCCGGAAGCTCATTGATGTTGACCGCTTTTTCATTGAGGTACAACATACCGTCCTTGGTGATGTTGACCACCGGCAGTTCCTTGGCGCTGTCTTTAACCGTGCGGACTTTGGGGACATCCACTTCGATGCCGAACTCCATGACGTGGGCCGTCAGCATGAAGATGATGAGTAGCACCAGCATCACGTCCACGAAAGGGGTGACGTTGATTTCGGAAATGGCGCCGGAAGCGCCACGGCGGCGCGATCGGGACTGGCCCCCTCCATTGACTGTGATCGCCACTTTTACTCTCCGAAACTCCGCTCGGCCATATTAAGAAACTCCAGCGAAAAATCGTCCATGCGCGCGCCGAGCTCGCGAATGCTGTTGCCGAAGTGGTTATAGAAAATGGCGGCGGGGATGGCTGCCGCGAGTCCCACGGCGGTGGCAATGAGCGCGTCCGCGATGCCGGGCCCCACCGCGCGCAGGCTGGCGCTCCCTTGCATCCCGAGTTCCTGGAAGGCGCGAATGATGCCGAGCACGGTTCCGAATAAGCCGATGAAAGGGCTGACCGAGGCGGTGGTGGCGAGCCAGCTCATGTTGCGCTCCATCTTGGCCAGCTCTTCGCTGATGCCCAGCTGCAGCGTGCGGTCGAGCGAGACTTTGTTGCTGATGGTCCCCCGAGCTTTAACCTGGCGGTGCATCTCCTCGTAACCGAACTCGAAGACCGACACCAGGGGGGCGGGCTTGAACTGCTCGCTGGCCACCATCACCGCGTCGAGGCCGGCGGCCTTGCGGAAGGCCCGCAGAAAGCGCCCGTCGGCGGCGCGTGCCGCGCGCAGAGCGCTCCACTTCGAGAAGATGATGGCCCAGGAAAAAATGGAAAAGATCAGAAGAATGGCCAAAACTCCGATCGTCAGCGGACCGCCGCGACCGACCATTTCCCAGATGTTGACTTGCAGCAGTAGCGCAGGCGGTTCGGCCAAACGATCTCCCAAATTCAAATCTAACATATGGACGCGGGCTGGGCTGGAAAAGACGCTGTCGCGTGTATCTTGGTACAGGGAGGACGGGCGTCTTGAATGTACTGGAGCTTACGGCGCTGGTGGCGCTGATCTCGGCTGCAGCCGGATTCCTGGGCGCGCTGACCGGATTGGGCGGCGGCGTGATCATCACGCCGGCCATGGTGCTGCTGTTGGGGATCGACCTGCATTATGCTATCGGCGCGACGCTGGTTTCGGTAATCGCCACTTCGTCGGGCGCGGCCGCGGCGTACGTGCGCGAGGGATTCTCGAACATTCGCATCGGCATGTTTCTGGAGATCGCCACCACGGTAGGCGCGGTCTTCGGCGCTTTCGCGGCGGCGAGGATCTCAGCCTCGGCGCTGGGAGTGGTGTTCGGCGTAGTGCTGCTTTACTCGGCATGGCTCTCCTCGCGCACCCGCGGCGCGCCGCCCGCGGACCAACCGGACGATCCGCTGGCGGTGCGCTTGCGGCTGAGCGGCAGTTACCCCTCGCCGCAGGGTCCCAAGCACTACAAGGTCGGCGGAGTGAAGACCGGCTTCAGCCTGATGTTCGTGGCGGGCACGCTTTCCGGACTGCTGGGCATCGGCTCGGGCGCCGTCAAAGTAATCGCCATGGACCGCGCCATGCGGCTCCCTTTTAAAGTGTCCACCACTACCAGCAATTTTATGATCGGGGTAACGGCGGCGGCCAGCGCGGGAGTGTACTTGAACCGCGGATATATCGATCCCGGCTTAACCATGCCGGTGGTGCTGGGTGTGCTTGCGGGGTCGGTGATGGGCGCGCGGCTGTTGGCGGGAGCGCGCCCCAAAGCGCTGCGGCGAGTCTTCGGACTGGTAGTAGCGGTGCTGGCCATCGAGATGATCTACAGCGGCTTGACGGGGAAACTGTAAGGAGACGCGGAGATGGGAAGAGCGCCGATCAGCGATCAACAAGTGGATGAGATCATCGGCGCGCTGCTGCGTTATGGTGTGATTCTGTCGGCGGCCGTAGTGGCGCTCGGCGGCGTCTGGTATCTGATTCAATACGGGACCACCGTGCCCAACTACCGCGTCTTCCTCGGCGAGCCTAAGGAAGTGCGCAGCATCGGGGCAATCGTCGGCGGCGTCGCGGGATTCCAGTGCCGCGGCATCATTCAATTCGGACTGGTGCTGCTGATTGCGACGCCGGTGGCGCGAGTGGCGTTTTCCGTGGCGGCGTTCGCCCTGCAGCGCGACAACACCTATGTCGCGATTACGCTGATCGTACTGGCGGTGCTGCTATTCAGCCTGCTGATAATGCATTGAACGCACGAATTCACTAAACAATTACATCCTGCTCACGACTCGCCAGAGCTCGGAACGCTAGTCTTATAAACAGATCGATACTCCACAAGCAATAACCGGTCGATCCATGAGAAATAAATAGGAGAAACAGTTATGTTTACAGTGTTAAAGATGACAGGGAGTACTATTGCCGCATTAGTCGCCGTCGCATCCGGGTTGGGCATGGCGCAGACCGCGGGCAGTCTGGATCCTACCTTCGGCGCAGGCGGAATCGTTACGACCACACTAGGTGGAAGCCTCAGTACCTTGACCGGCATCGAGCAATCGAGTGGCGACATCGCGGTGGTGACCGGTTTCAACAACGTGGGCGAGCACGTCAATCCTAACGAGGAGGTTGTCGGTCTGGTGCGGTACACCTCGAGCGGGACGCTGATTGAGACCACAACCGCGGCATGGTTCACCAACGGCATCAATAGCCCGAGTGCGGTCGCGGTCGAGCCCAACGGCGACATCGTGGTGGTGGGGACGGCGCAGACTGCCATTGATGCGCCACAAGTGTTCGGCATAGCGCGGTTCAAGCCCAGTGGCCAATTGGATACTACCTTTGGCAGCGGCGGCCTGGTGACAACCGCGCCCAGCGGACCTTTTCCCGCGCCGTCCGCAGTCATAGTGCAGCCCAACGGCCAGATACTGGTGGGCGGGTTTGTGGACGGTTCGGGCGTACATAAGTCAGGCCAGACGGTGCTGGTGCGGTACAACTCCAACGGTAGTCTGGACACGACGTTTGGCACGGGTGGAATTGTGGAGGCGCAGGATGGCATAGCTTCGCCCGCGGCGCTGGCGCAGCTCTCCAACGGTTCCTATCTGGCCGTGAGCGGCGCGACTTCAGTGGAGTTCAGCCCCACGGGAGTGCTGCAATCCACGGTGACGGCGGGGACGTTGGTGGCTGCCACCCAATCGGGGTCTGGTTGCTGTGGCCCGGTCCTTTTCCAGCCGAATGGCGACTTTGTTGTGGCCGGGGAAGTACCTGTCGGCAACAGCCACATAGACACTGACGCAAAAGTATCTCGTTTCAGCGAAACAGGGGTCCAGGATCCTTCCTTCAGTTCCACGCCCTTCACGTTCGGCGGCAACAGCGAAAACGAGACGCAGGCGATCGCTCTCCAATCGAACGGGAAAATCGTGGTTGGCGGAATCACTAATGGTCACGGCACGCCGGTTACGGGCGGCTTGGCGCGGCTCGATGCCAACGGCGATCTGGACACCACGTTTGCCAACGGCGGCGGGTTGATGAGCAACCAAATCGTTACCGGCCTGCTGATACAGCGGGACGGGAAGATTGTTGCCATCGGCGGAATCGATGGGAATCTAGTAGTGGCGCGGTATCTGGCGAATTAGATTACTTCAGATACTTGATGAACAAGACTTCGTTGCCTTTTTCGTTGTAGATCAATTCATCCACCAGATTGCGCGTCAGCAGGATGCCGAAGCCGCCGGGCCGCACGCCCTTCTCGGCCCGCAGCTCGAGGTGGCGCGCCGGGTCATCCGGCGGGTTGGCGATGGCGGCGTGCTCGATGGCATCGAACGAGAAGCCCGCTCCGGGGTCCTGGATGAGATAGACGATAGCGCGGCTCGAGTGCACGTAGGTGACCTGTACGCGCTTGGACGGATCCGATCCGCATCCGTGCTCGATCGCGTTCATGAGCAGCTCGCGGAACGCGGCCGCGATATTGTCGCGCTCGGCGGGCGGGAAATTCATGCCCATCTCGCGCACGAACTGCATCAGGCGGTCGGCCGTTTCCATCTTGCAGCGCAGACGCAGGCTGACCCATTGCGGCGCGGCCGAGAGCACTTCGATATCGTCCTCCCAGTGATCGGTGTTGACGGCCTGCGCGATCAGGTCGGCCACGGCGTCCGGCGAGAACGGCTTGCTGAAATAGCTGAAGGCCTGCTCGCGGATGGCGCGCACGATGTTGTCGGGCGTGTTATCGGCGGTCATCACCATGACCTTGGCCTCGGGGCGGATCTCACGGATGCGGCGCAGCAGCTCCAGACCGTCGATGCCCGGCATGTGGATGTCGGTCAGCACCAGGTCGTAAGGGCGCGCTTGGACGCAGGCGAGCCCCTCCAGCCCGTCGTAGGCGTTATGGATCTTCCAGTCCGTACGGCCCAACGCCGAAGCCAGGAGCTCGTGTATGGCGACTTCGTCGTCCACCACCAGCAGCGTGTGCGCACTCATGCCTTGCGTCTTTAGTCTAGCGCAGGCGCCCTACTGATCCTTCATGATGTTGCGCAGGTGCTTCAACTGGCTTCTCAAATCTTCGCTGGCTTCGGCGACCTCCGCAGTGTCATAGATCACGTGCGGGGTGAAGAAGACGATGAGCTCGTCGCGCGTGGTCGTGTGCGACTTGCTGCCGAAAGCCGCGCCGAGAATCGGAATCCGATTCAGGAAGGGGATGCCGCCGGACGAGTCGATGACTTGATCCTGAATGATCCCGCCGATCGCTACCGTATCGCCATCCTGCACCGTCATCTGGGTCTGGAAGCTGCGGGTGCTGAACGACGGAGATTGAATCGCGGAGGCGGACGACGGCGGAATCGGCGAGCTGACCTGCTGGTTGACGATCATGGTGATAATGCCGCTCGAATTGACCCGCGCCAGAATGGTCAACGTGACGCCGGTGTTGGCATTCGAGACGGTGTTGGTAAATAGCGAGCTGCCGGCGGACTGCACGCCCTGAGCTACCGCCTCGGAACTCAAAGTGGGAACCGATTCGCCTACATTCATGGTGGCGGGGATGCTGTCGGTAGCGATCAGCGACGGCGCAGCGATAGTCTTCGTCTTGCCGGTGGTCTCGAGCGCGGTCAGCGCCGCCAGCAGCTCCCGGCTATGACCCACGAGAAGGCCCCCGGTCAGCGTCAGCGCCTGGTTCAACGTGTTGCCGACAAAGCCACCAGGAGTGCCGGGCGCGGTAAACCCGGATGGCGCCGCGGTTCCCTTGGTTTGCAGGTAAGCTTCCACGCCGTACTGCAGCGCACCCGACAGTTGCACCTCGTAGATCTTGGCTTCGACCAGGATCTGGCGCGGCGGCACGTCCAACTGCGCCAGGAGCCGCGAGATCTGTTCCCATTCCTGCGGCGTACCTTGCACCAGCAGGGTATTGTCGAGAGGATTCGGGATGATATGCGGAATACCGCGGGGCGGACCCGCCACGCCGCCCGCGCCCAGATAAGAGCCGGTCAGATCGGAGGAGCCGCTGGTAGTGGCCGGGGTCGAAGCGGCCGTAGCTGCCAGCGACTGGCTGCTGCTGACCATCGGGTTGGTGTACTGCTGAGCGCCAAAAGCGCCAGGCATGTTGTTCCCGTATGCGCCATAGCCGCCGGCACCCATGGCGCCAGCACCCATGCCCCCATAGCCCATGGCTGCCATGTTGCCGTACCCTCCACCACCGTACCCGGCACCGCCATACCCGCCGTATCCTCCGCCTCCGTACCCTCCGCCTCCGTACCCTCCATAACCACCGCCGCCGTACCCGCCCAGGCCGCCTCCCCCGAGCCCCAGGCCATTACCACCCAGACCTATGCCGCTCATCTCGCCCAGCCCGATCAGGGCCATAGGATTGCCGGTATACAGCGCCATGATGGCGATGGCTATGGTTTCAGCGCGGCCATATTTCAAGCGGTAGACGTAATTATCAATGGCGCCCGCGGGCGGCTTCGGAGGGAGATCCAGCTTCTTGAGCCACGTATCCACTTCGTCGAAAATGCCGGGGTTCGGCGCCACCGCCACAATGGTGTTGATGCGGTCCACCGGAATGAACTTAATCGCCGCGGTCTTTTCGGAAAGGGTGAAGGCTTTGAAAACCGATTCCAGTTCCTTCACCAGGTCCGAAGGCCGGCCATGGCTGGTTTCGAACAGTCGAATCCGCTGGCTGACGAACTTGTCACTGTCGAAGAGCCCGATCAGATCCATGGTGCGCTTGAGGTTGCGGCTGTTGTCCTGCAAAATCAGCAAATTGGCCGGATCGTAGGTGGCCATGGCGGCGCCCTCGCCCAGGAACGGCGTGATCAGCTTGCCGATTTCCGCGGCGATGGCGAACTTCAGGAAGATCAGGTTCAGCACCATGCGTTCATCGCCCGGGAAATCTTTTCCATTGATCGACGGCTGGATCGGTAACTGGGTGACCTTGTCGATGGGCACCACGCGATAGAGGTCGCCAACCTGCACAATGGCCGCGCCGTTTACGCGCAGGATGGTCTGGAGCAGCGGCATCAGATCCGTCGGCTTCACTTCGCCGTAAGTGCGGATGGTGACGCCGCCTCCTTTAAACTTCGGGTCCACCAGGTAGTTGATCTTCAACCGCCGGGCAATGATGTCGATCAACTCGGAGAGCGAGACATTATCCAGCAGAAAGCCGCCGGTATCCGTCAGGGCGGCCCGCGGCGGAGCGCTTTGGGGGACGGTGCCGGTGTCGCCGGGTTTGGGCTGCTGCGCAGGCTGTGGCGTCCCTGGCCGCGGCTGCGGTGGGGCCGGTTGCTGGGGCACCACGACGGGTGGATTCTGCTGCGCGCACAGTATGCACGCCGCGCAGGATGCCGCCAGGAAGCCTCGAATACCTCTCATGCGGGGTGTCAAACGCCTACTCCTTTTCCGTGGTGCGGCTGGCCGAGCTGTTTTCCCGCTGGCGTGCCCAGATCTTCTGCTCGGTCTCGTCCAAATCGGTTTTCTTCTTGACCCAGGTGTGCTTTCCAAACGGGCTGACGCGCTCGAAGCGGACCGAATCGCCCTGCTCCACGGCAGTGGTCTGCTGGATTATGGCCTTTTGCTTGGTGTCCTCGGAATCCTCTTCCCAGCGGGAAACACCGAAGGGCGTGCGGCGATACATCCAGGCCTTGCCGTCCTTGTCGGTCCAGCGATACAGGCCGGGCGAGACTTGGACGGCGCTGGTGGGAACCGTCAGCGGCGCCGGCACATTTTTGGCTGGCTTCGCCGCCGGCTTGGTGGTCTTCGCCGGCGGAGGCGGGGCAGGCTGGGCGCTTTGGGCGGAGGCCGCCAGCAGGCTCGCGTCCATGAATAAGACAGTCGATAACAAACAGGTTAGAGGTTTCATGCCGTAGTACTCCGTTTCATTTCGAAAATGCGTATTACTTCACAGGCTCCCAATAGCAACTCGCGCCGAATGGATTGTTCTTGATCACTTTGCGCATGCCGTTGGCGGTGGTGCCGGCCGGCGAGGTATCGCCTTTCTGGCAGGCGCTGATGCCCCGGCCGCCCAGGTCGTCTCCCGGCGCGGCCTGTGCGGGAGGAGGAGGCGTAAGCTCCACGGCTCTGGCGGCGGTTGCCGGGTTGGAGGCCGCCGGAGCCGGCGGGGGCGCTGTACGATCGATCATATCGTCCACCTTCTTGGTAATCGTTTTGCCCTCCCACTCGAGCACGATTTCCTCGTTGTTCACGGCCACCAGCTTGAACTCGCCCACCAGATCGCCGGGACGGAAATCGCGATGCTCCGCTCCGGGCCTCTCGCTCAGGATGGCGGTAGCGCCGTCGCCCAAATTCAGCAGGCCGTGGAACACGGGCAGCGGCGGCATGGGCTTGGGTGGCGGCGGGGCGGGCACTTCGACAATCACGTCCGGATTGCGATCCTTCGAGAAGAGCGTCTTTTGCGCGATTTCGGCATAGCCGGCCGCTCGGACGGGCTCAGCCGCCGGCAGCGCGCCGATGGGCGGAGGGGGTACGGGCCTGATCCGCTGCCGCAGCACCGCCTGCTCGCGCGTGCGCGCTTCGAGCCACTCCCGGCGCAGATGGACGGTGAGGGCCGTGGCCAGCCCGAGCAGCACCAGGTTCGCGAGCAGCAGCTTGCGCTTCAAAACGAGTCCACTCCCTTTTTCTCCGGCACCAACTTGCGCGGCACCACTCCCGACAGGGCCAGCCGCACGGTCACGCTCTTATCTTTAAGATTGGCGACATTGGCCGTGGTCACGCGGATATCGCTGGTGGCCACCAGCTCCGGCAGGTTCGCCAGATCCGCCATGAAATTCACGAATTGGTCGATGCGGCAGTTGAAGGAGACGGCCACGATGACTTCGCCGTAATCGTTCGCCAGGGGACGCACCCGCATTTCTTCGGCGCCGCGCACGTCGATGCCTTCGTCTTTGCCGGTGCGCCGGACGATTTCCAGCAACTGCGCCTGCGCCTGCGCGGCGGTATCCGCCCGGACCATGCCCTTTTCGCGCGCGGCCAGATCGTTCATAACCAGCCGGGCCACTTGCTCTTTGCCGGGCACGGTGGCGACATCGGCGCGCAGCTTCGCCAGGCGCTTCTCGGTCATGGGAATCGAATCGGAAGCGGCCACCACGGCGGCCGGCTTATCGCCGAACACCATAAAACGCACCATCAGAACGACCGCCACTCCTAAAACCAGCAGCAGCGCGGTGCGGCGGTCCAGCGTGCCGGTGGTCATGGATGCGGCCTCCGGCGCTGCGTGCGCAGGCGAAATATTTCCGCGCTCGCGACCTTGGTGATGCCGTTGAATTCGGAATTGTGGAACAGCGGCGAGGCGTCCAGCATTTTCAGTAGCGGGGCGGCCTGCTCGGCCTCTCCGTTGACCACCGCGCTGTCGCCCGAAAGCTCGATGAGGTTGGTCCAGACCGGCGGCGGCAGCAGGCGGGTGAGCTCATTCAGGCTGTCGAGGTCCGACCGCGTGCGCGAGCGGAAGTCGTCCAACAGGCGCGCGCGTGTGCGGGCATTGAGGATCCTGGCGTCGAGGATGGCCGCTTGCCGGGCTTGCGGTTCCAGGCGGTTGATCTCGGCTTGCAGCTTTTGCATGTATTGGTGCTGCTCGAAGCCGGACCAGGCCACCGAAGCGCCCAGCACAATCAGCAACAATGCGGCGCACACTGCCGTGGGGATGAACACGCCTCGGGAACTGGCGGCGCGGCGCTCGGGGGGCAGCAGATTGGCGGCCGGCACGAGTCGCGGGCAAGCGCCGGCCAGCGCCGCGGCGTACGGCAGGGGATTGCGCGCTAGATCGTTCTCGACGGGATTGACGCGGGGCGCCGGCAGCAGGCTCTCCAGGCTCACCGTGGCGGTAGCGGGGTCGAGCCGCAATTCCGCGCCGGCCATGGCGGCGGCTCGCTCGGGAAGCACATCGAACTCCGCCGAAAAAACCGGACGTGCCGGGCTTTCTCCATACACTTCTACCGCGCCCGAAGGGGTGTGGCTCAGCGCCACGAAAGCGGCCGGCGGCGGCGGCCCGAGGCGTATGGCGCTGTGAATGGCGGCGGCCGCGAAGGTGAACGAACCGGCGGAGATGCCGGCCTCGGTGAACAGCTCGAGATAACGCTCCACGGTTGCGCGCCGTATCACGCCGACCAGCACGCCGCCCTCACCCAGCGCGCTCCAGCCGAAGAGCACCTCTTCATCGCCGTAGGGGTGCAGCGTGTCCATCTGGAAAGCGATGGCGGCCTCCAGATCCTTGTCCGCCACGCCCCGCAAGCCGATCTGCCGCACGATGGTCTCGCTTCTCGGCAGCAGCACGGTGGCGCGCACGTGAGTGGCGCCCAGCTTCCCCAGCAATGCACCGTATTCGGCGCCCCATTGGTCCGCCGGGCGCTCGCGGAAGCGGGCAATGGTGATGCGCCCCAGCACCCGGACGCCGGTCGGCCGCACGCGCGCCACGGCCACCTCCAGGTCCTCGCCCGATACCTGTATGCCGGCGCCGGTACCGAAGGTCAGTAGCTGGTGAAGTGCCGGAATCATCTTTTGAAAGGACGCTGGTGAGGGGGGAAAAGACGGAGGCGTGTGGCGAGAGGAGGAGACGCGCGGACGCGGAGACGCAAAATACAGTAACATGCTGTTTAGGGCTCTGCCTGGAGCAGATCGAGACGTTACAAGAACCATGGACAAACAACACGCCCACCAGATGCTCGACCAGCTCGGCCCCGGCCAGTTCGACGCCGTGGTCCGTCTGCTCGAAGTTCTGACCGACTCCGAAAATGTCTCGATCCGCCATGCGCCCATCGACGACGAGCCGGAGAGTGAAGAAGAAACACGCGCCGTCGCCGCCTCCAAAGAGTGGTTCAGAAGCCACCAGGGCATTCCGTTCGAAGAAGTGGTTGCCGATCTGGGCTTCACCATGAAACAGGTTCGCGAGCACAGGGAATCCGCTTGAAGCGGATCGTTTCTCCGACCAGGCCAAAGCCGACATCCGCGCCATTCCGCAGCCCTTCGCCATGAACATTCTCACCGCCTCGCCGAAACCGGCGCGGGCCGTGTGAAAACGCTCAAAGGCGAGGGCGGCGAAAAACGCCGGCGCGTCGGCGACTACCGCGTCCGCTTCACAGAGGAGAGCGGCGAGGGCAAGGAAGGCAGTGAAAGCGAGGGGGCCTTCCATGTCCACGCTGTACGCGATCGTAAGGAGGCTTACCGCTGATGGGCTACGAAGCGAAGAGGACCGAACACGCAGGCGCCAAACGAGGCATCGGCAGCAGACTCTCCAGGCTCATCGTGGGTATCGGGACGCGGGGACGAGCGGGTGAGGAGACGCCTTTACTGTCTCGTCACTAAAATCGCCACGGCTGCAACGAAAAGCGCGATCGAGCAACAAAGAATTGTCGTGCGCTTTCCCCATCGGCGGAAGTACGACATGAAGCCGGGTACGGGTGGTAGGAGCAGGCGAAACGCAACCAGGATGATAACCAGTGCAACCGTTCCGATCAATGCCATGCCGCTTCAAAGATATCACAAACCGGCCCCGCCCGCCTTCCCCCCGCCTCGTCGAGGTACCGATTCAGGGTGTTTTGCTAAGATTGGGACATGAGCCGTGAGAGCCAAGCCTTGCTGGAGGCCTTCGAACACTTGCCGGCAGAGGAGAAGAGCGTCTTGGCTGACGAGATTCTCCGCCGTTTGCTGCCCTTCGATTCCGGCCCGCTAGCGGATGAAGAGATTGGCGCTGCCGCGGCGGCACTGTTTCAATCCCTCGACGAAGAAAATGCCGACCCCGCAGCGCGGTGAGGTCTGGCTGATTGATTTCGGCCTGGCCGGCAAAATCAGGCCCGCAGTGATCGTCAGTGTAGCCTTCGGCGATCAGGACCGCGCCCTTATCACAGTTGTGCCGCACACCACCAGCTTGCGCGGTTCTCCCTTCGAGATTGCGGTCACGGTTCCGTTTCTCAAGCCTGGCGCCTTCCTGGCGCAGGGCGTCACGACCTTCCCCACAGTGCGGGCCCTGCATCGATTGGGCATTCTCTCGCCTCCGGCGTTCGAAAAGGTCTTCGGCGGCCTGTTGCGCTGGCTTGGGCATTGAGGTCGAGCGGCGAAGCTCATTAACACCGCACTCGGTGCTAGACGGCCCGTTCGGAGGCTTCGCCGGTATCGCCGAGGACTTCCTCGCGAATGATCCGCTCAGCGGCTTCGCCGAGGTACCGATTCACGGTGTTCTGTATAAGATTGGGGCATGAACTGTGAGAGCCAAGCCTTGCTGGAAGACTTCGAACATTTGCCGGTGCTGCGATCCCAACCCACTCACGGCGTCACGGAGAATACCGTGCCTTTTCCCGCAGTGCCGCCGGCGGAAGCGGTGCCGTAGAGCACTCCGCTCGAAGTCTCTGTCAGACCTGCCATGGGGATTGACCCATCGCCGTTCTGACCCGTAAAGCCGTGCAGGACGGTCTCCGTCCAGATTCCACCGGGAATGGTTGGCGGCGTCAACTGAAAGACGGTGCCGCAGCCGGATGTGCAGGCGGGCGTGACTTGGCCGCCAGAAGTGGTGGTGCCGTAGAGGATGCCGCTCTTATCCAAGAGAACGCTAGCTGCCGGGTAAGCGCCGTCACCATTAACTCCGGTGAAGCTGTAGATCACAGTCTCCGTCCAAGCTCCGCCCGACGCACTGGGCGGTGTCAGTTCGAAGACGACGCCACACCCCATAAAATAACCACCGTCCGAAGAACACGCCCCAGAGCCACCGTAGGTGGTTGTCCCGTAGAGCACCCCGCCTGGGCCTACAGTGAGGGCGGCCTGCGAACCGCAACCGTCGTTGGGCGCCCCACTGAATGTCAGGATTGCGGTGCCGGACCAATCGCCGCCAGGGGGATCTGGGGGCGAGACCTCATAAACCGAGCCGCAAGCCTGACCGTAGAGACCGCCAGAATAGTACGCTGTGCCGTACAGTGGTCCACCAGCGGACACTACGCCTCCAAGTGGATAAGTCCCCACGGGGTTCTTATCAAGGTTAAGCAGCGTGTGCTCTGTCCAATCCCCACCCGAAGCTGCGGGCGGCGTTAGACCGAACACCGCTCCACCAGTCGCAATGCCGGGAGGCAGGCATGCGTCCCAGCTTGCCGTTCCGTATAACACTCCGGTAGAGCTAACCGCTACGGCTCCGTACGGGATGCGTTGACCGCCACAGCCTCCAGCCAAACTGTATAGGACCGTCTCAGTCCAGGCCCCGCCCGCCACAGACGGCGGAGTTAGCTCGAACACCGTGCCGCCATTGTTGCCGGTCCCGCCCTCCAGAGTTGTGCCGTACAGCGACCCGGTCTTACTGAAAACCAAGCTCGCCGCAGGCAAGGATCCATCGGGTCCGCTGAAATTATGTAACACGGCCTTATCCCAGGAGCCGCCCGTGGAAGGTACCAGTAGAAAGGCAGTGCCCAGCGTGCCTGTGCCCCCCTCATAAGTCGTTCCATAGAGCCCCCCATTCTCTCCCAAGACTACGCCCGCGTGAGGTGATAATCCGTCAGCGCCACCTTTAAAGCTGTATAACGTCGCGTAAACCGGAGATTGTCCGGACACGGCGCCGGTCGTAAACAACGCCAGCGCCACCAGAAGCATGAAGCGAACAGGCCCGTCCGACGGCTCTCTCGTCGTATAGTACGCCATAATGTCCCCCAGCCGAATCGGCCCGTGTCATGTTAACATCCCCCCCGCGGCGTCAATGGCCCGCAGTCTTGCACAGCGCACCATGTTGGGTCACCATCGTAACAAAAATCTTTCTTTCCCTTTCCCCTGAACTTTCTATCACCTACAGCCTCACCCATCACCCGCACTCAATAACCCATCACCCGCTACTGCTATCGTGGGACTGGGAAGACTTGCGCCGGGAGCGGCGCAGTCCACTTCGAGGAAACGACCGGTTGTACAATGTGTACAATCGACCATGACCAGCATGTGCTCGCCTGGTCAGCGAGGGAAGAATTTAGCAGGGAAAAGCGAGTGTTGCATCTCGCCACTGTCTCAAAAAAGGGCGCAGTCCACCCGGCAGAGTTCTACACTATTCGACATAATTCGACAGATTTGACGAAAATCGACGGCTTGTCGAATGCCACTCCCCCGCGGCCACTCAACGCGGATCACTAGACGGCCCGCTCGGAGGCTTCGCCGGTATCGCCGAAGACTTCCTCATGGATGATCCGTTCAGTGGCCTCGTCGAGGTAACGGTTCAACGCCTCCCTGAGCTGCATGTACTCCGGCCACAGGGTCCGGTCCACGAACGAGCGGGGAGCCCTCACCACCACCGTGGTGTAGCGTTGGCGTTTGTAGCGGAAGGGTTCCAGGCCGTAGCGGCGGCACAGCGCGGAGAACAAGCGCCGCTGCCAGAGATCGGGCAGCATAAACTGGAATTCCGACGGTTGCTCGGTCTGCCGAAGCGCGCTCAGAGCGGCCTTTACGCGGCCAGCGGCTGCCGCCGCGGCACTCCGCTCTCCAGGCGTGGTGGCGCCTTCGAATAGCGCGGCGATCTTGCGCAGCCTGTCGCGTAGCTGCTGTTCCGTCATGCAACCATTGTCGCAGTGTCGCTCTGGCTCCTGGTGCGGTACCTATTCTTCGCGTAGCGCGATCATGGGGTCAAGCCGCGCCGCGCGGCGTGCCGGCAGGAACCCCGCCAGCGCCGCGGCCGCCGCCAGCATCAGAGCCGCCGCAGCCAACTGCGCCGGATCGTTTGGTTGCACGCCGTAGAGCAGGCTGGTTATCAGCCGTCCGGCGGCCAGCGACACGCCTAAGCCCAGCGATATCCCGACCGCCAGCGGTAGCGCCAGGTCCCGCAGCATCAGCCGGATCACGGACCCTGGCCGCGCGCCCAGCGCGATGCGAACCCCGATCTCGGCTCTGCGCCGCGCCACCGCGTAAGCCGTGATCCCGTAGAGCCCCACCATGGCCAGCAGCAGCGCGAGGGCGCCGAACACGGAGGAAAGCAGCGCCACGATACGCGGCTGCAACAGGGACTCGCTTACCTCGGTCTCGAACTCGCGGATCTCCAGAGAGATCTCGCGGTTCACGCCGGAAATTGCGGAACGTACGGCGGGGATCAACGTCCCGACAGCAACGTCCGATCGGACCGCAAAACGCATGGAGGTCCCCGGCTCAGCATCCTGCCCGCACGCCACGTAGGCGATTCTGCGGGGCTGCTCATTGATCCGGTTGTATCTGGTATCCTTCACCACTCCGACGATCTGGTAGACATCGTTCTGGTCCACCGCGATGGTCTTGCCGAGCGGATCGGCAGCGCCAAAGAACTGCCGGGCCGCAGACTCGTTGATCAGCATGACCTTCGGGGAATGGAGATCGTCGCGCTCGTTGAAATCGCGGCCCAGCAGAAGGGGCGTCCGTAAGGTTTGGAAGTATCCGGGCGAGACCCGGTTGAGAAATACCAGCGTGTCTCGCGGCGAGCCGGCCGCCATGCCTTCCGGCTGCACCGGCTGCGCCCAACCCTGGCGGCCGATGGGCGTGAACATCGCGCTGGCCGCGGCCGCAACGCCCGGGATGGCCTGCAGGCGCTCCCGAATCTCACGGTAGACGGCCATGCGCCTGGCGGCCGGAATGGCGGTTTGTTGCACGTCAGCGCCTATCAACAGAATGTTGTGCCGGGTGAAGCCTGGATCGGCAGTCAGCAGGTTGCGAAGAGTTTCCAAAAAAAGACCCGCTCCCACCAGCAGCACCAGCGACAGAACTACCTGGAGGGTGACCAGCGCCTTGCTCAAATTGAAGCGCGTCGCGCCATGCAAAGCGGCGCGGGCGTTCTCTTTGAGCACCTGATTCAATTCGATGCGCGTGGCGCGCAAAGCCGGCGCGAATCCGAATAGAAGGGCAGTCGAGACCGCCACGGCAAGGGTGAATGCCAGGACACGGGGGTCCGGCGAAAGATCGATTTCGAGCGGGTGACTCGTGTTGGAAAGCAAATGGACAAGCAGCCGGGCGCCCCAGGCCGCGAGCAGCATACCGGCGCCCGCGCCCAGTGCGGCGAGGAGCAGGCTCTCGGTGATCAGCTGGCGGACGACGCGCGCGCGACCGGCGCCGATGGCCATGCGCACGGAGAACTCCCGCTGGCGGGCGGCGGCCCGCGCCATCAGCAGATTGGCGATGTTGGCGCAGGCGATCAGCAGGACCAGGCCGGTAATCGCCATCAGGGTGAAAAGCGCGGTCCGATACTGCGCGCCCATCTCCGAGAAGCCCGTAGCGGCCGGCTGCAGAAAGAACGAATGGGTAAGGTATTCCTTCTGAATTTCGGCGGGAAATTCACCTGGAAGAGTGGCGCGGAAAATCTCCGGCGCGATCGCCCGCATGCGGTCGCCGGCCTGCTGGAGGCTCTCGTCGGCGGGAAGCCGCCCCAGTATCCTCAGCCACCACGAAGCTCTCTCGTCGAGCGAGCTGTGGCCGGCGTGCAGAATCGGCTCGCAGGCGATCGGGATGGCCACGTCGAAACTCTGATCCACGTCGAGGCCGTGAAACCAGGGCGGCGTCACACCCACGATTTCAAAGGCGTGGCGGTTCAGCCGCACGGTCTTGCCGACGACGCTGGCATCGCCCGAGAAATTCCGCTTCCAGAAGCTATAGCTGATCACCGCCGAGGGCGCCGAGCCGCGCCGGTCTTGGTCGCTGGTGAAGACACGCCCCTTGATCGCCGGCACGCCCAGGACGCGGAAGAAGTTGCCGCTCACCCACAGGCCTTGTGCAAAATGGCTCTCGCCCCCGCCGGCCAGGTCAAAGCGATCCGAGGAGTAAGCCAGCACGCCCGTGAATGCCTGCTGGTGGTCGCGCACCTGCTCCCAAATGGGATTGGTGAACTCATCGTCGCCGGACGGTCCGGGCCGTATCTGAACCAGCTGCCGCGGATCTTCGACGGGTAGAGACCGCAGCATCACCGCATCGAGAATGCTGAAGATGGCGGTGTTCGCCCCAATCCCGAACGCCAGGGAGAGCACGGCGGTGGCTGTGAATCCCGGATGCGAAGCGAGCATGCGCAAGCCATACCGAAGGTCTTGCCGGAGAGTATCGAGCAACGTCCAGCCCCATGCCTCGCGGCTGCTTTCGTGAATTTGCGTAGCATTGCCGAAGCGGCGCTGCGCTGCGGCGTGATCGCCAGCCTCCGCGGCGCGCAGTTCCACGTGCAGGCGCATCTCTTCCGCCAGGTCCTGGTCGAAGCGCGCTCCGTGGAGCCGGAAGCGCAATCGACGCACGAATTCGTAAAGCCAGTCCATGGTCGCCTCTTTAGGCCGTTTGCAGTATCTTCTGGATGGCGCCGCTCACGCGCTGGTATTGTGACATTTCGGTGTGGAGCTGTTTTCGTCCGGCCGCCGTGAGCTGGTAATACCGCGCGCGCCGGTTGCCGGCCGTGACGCCCCACTCCGCCGCCACCCAGCCCTTCAGCAGCATGCGCTGCAAGGCCGGATAGAGCGACCCTTCTTCCACCTGCAGCACGTCTTCGGAGACCTGTTGAATAGCGTTAGCGATCTCGTACCCGTGCATCTGACCGTGGCGCGCCAGCATTCTGAGGATCAGCATGTAGAGGGTGCCCGGCGGAATTTCATCGCGCCTTGGATTGTCTGCCATAGTTAGACTATGTGAAGTATCGCCCAGCAGGCGTGCCGCTGTCAAGCCTTATCCGTTTTGGGCGTGTTAACGTAATTGACGTATGTCGAGGAGATTGGCATGAAGATACTGATCGGTACGTGCGCGGTGCTTTTGGTTTTTTCTTTTCCGGGTTTCGCGCAGCAGCGGGGCGGACAACCACACGGCGGCGGGAGTCGTGACGTTGGCGGCGAGCAACACATTCCGGCTCACGGTCCTCCTCCAGCGAAAGCTCAAAAAGCTCCAAAAGCTCCGAAAAACAACGCTCCTGCAAAAAACTATGCCGACAAGCCTGGACATCCGGAAGCTCCGCACGTTCACGCTAACGGTAAGTGGGTCGGACACGATACCGGCAAGAACGACGCCAATTATCACCTCGATCATCCCTGGGAGCATGGACACTTCACGGGCGGCTTTGGCCCGAGTCATGTCTGGCATCTTTCGGGAGGAGGCCCCGAGCGCTTCGGATTTGGCGGCTTCTTTTTCGGTGTGGCTCCCTTCGACATCGGCTTCTGCTCCGGCTGGCTCTGGGATAGCGATCAGATCGTGATTTACGAGGACCCGGACCACGAAGGCTATTACCTGGCTTATAACGTGCGCTTGGGCACCTACGCCCACGTCCTGTATCTGGGGGCTTAGTTATACAGCCTAGTTACACAGCCTAGTAACTTTCCGGCGCAGTGGCGTTATCGTACCAGCGCAGGATGTGGTACGAAGCGTCGTAGCCGGGCGGCATCAGCTTCACCTGAGCGGCCACGGTGCGGCGCAAGTCGGATAACTGGCCGTTGGGCAGCCGCAGGCGGGCTGTCGCTCGTAGCGTAAAAATCGATTTGCCCCCTATGCGCAGGCGCGCGAAGCCTGCCCCGGCGCTTGGAGCGAAGGGCGCCAGATCGGCCTGCGTGAGAAAGGCCCGCACGCGGCGCTGCTGGACTATGGCCGTGACGGCATCCGGCGGAACGCCCACGGCGGCCAGCACCGCCGGTGGCGCGGTATTCACGTCGAATTGATCCGTGGCGCCGAAGATGGAAACGCAATCGCGCAGTCCCGTGCGCTGGGTGAGGCGCTGCGCGGCGCCTTCCGGCGCGTGTTCCCAGGTCCCATAAAAAATATCCGGGGTCACTCCTCTCACCGCCAGTAGTTCCTCGACTTCCGCGAAAGGCGCATGCGGCGGGCCTAACGGCTGCAGCATCGGCTGGTGAATAGTGCCGGACGGACTGACGCCTCCGGCCCCGCCGCCGCGCCAGTCCACAATGGCCGCCACGATCGCCTGGGCGCGTCCGGCCTCCACACCGAGATTGAGCAGCAGGCGGAACAGGTCTTCGGGAGGGGAGGTATTAATGTTGAATTTGGCCGTCTCCGGGATGACCTCGACCACCGCCTGCCCGGTTGGAAACTGGAATGGATAGCTCGTTCCGGTGGGCTTGAAGAGAGCGTTTTCGGGGTGCTTGCGACCCCAGTCCATATACAGGATGCCGCGCTGGAGCCCGGCGGTAGCGAGATAGTAGCTGCGCAGCCCATCGACCGCCGTGGAGGCGCGCTCGGTCTCGCCGCGCACGGTGTTAGCGAGCGAGAAAGCGATGGCGGCCAGAGCGGCTGAGAGCCAGAGGACGGCCAACAGCGCTCCACCGCGAGTGGACTTCGATGGCATGTCAGAAATCAATATAGGTGATGTCCGGCGCTCGGTTGAAGCGCACCGCCGCGGTAATGGTGAGCGGGCGCAGGCGGGAGGGATTGTCTATGAGCGGCGCCATCTCCACCCGGACACCTATAGGCCAGCGCGGCAGGACCCAATCCGGCCGCCAGCGCTCCACCTTGGGAGCTTTGGCCGGCTCCAGATACGAAAAGCGGCACCAAGCCAGTTTGTCGCCGAGCACGAACGACTGCGGCCCCACCTGAATCGGCCGGAAGCGCGGCACGTTGACTCCCAGCATTGCATCGGGAACCATGCCAATGCACAATTGGCCGGGCTCGAGCGGGCTGGTATAAGGGATTTCGTTCACTACCAGCCGTACGCCCTCGCCCTCTTCACCGGGGATCACTTGAAATTCCAGGATGCGCGGCTGGCCCCGCCAAGCCTCCTGCAGCGAATAAGTGGAAACCATGCGCATGGATTCGGCGGAGCCTTGAAAGAAGACGATGTCCGCCGGCGCCGCATCCTGGCTCCCGGCGCAGGTCGTCTTGACGGGCATGAATCCGGCGATCTGCTGCTCCAGCACGCGCTGCGCGCCGGACACGCGGCGATTGTCCATGAGCTTGGCATTGGCCTTCTGCAGGGCGTCCAGGGCTACGCGCATGGCCATGAGGATGCCGGTCGAAAGGATGCTGACCAGGGTGACGGCGATCACCACTTCGAGCAGCGTGAGTCCAGCCTGGCTGTGGGGCGGACGCCCTCGTCCGCGCCGGACCCCCTGGTCCGGCTCTGCTGTCACAAGAGAAACGGAGGCCGACGGGGGCGTCGTCCGCGGTCCAGGGGGACCGCCCCACATCGCTCGGTAACGCTTCATTGCTGGAGATCCTCCGGGCGCAGGACAGACGCATGGTAGCCCTCCAGCGCGAAAGTGCGGCGCTGGCCGCCCGACATCCACCAGATCTGCAGTTCCATGCGGTCGAGCGCCTGATCGCCCGGCGACGGAGAAGGCGGCATCTCGAAACGACTCAACCGGGCGCTCCAGCCGCCTTCCATGCCGCCCATCACGGAGGGATCGAAGCCGCCCTGGACCATACTGCCCCGGGGAAAATGCACGTCCAACAGCAGCTCGTCTATCTTCGAGCGGCCGAGCATGACGGCCCGGTCGTAGTCGGTAAGCCGCGCCGCGTTGCGCACGGTGCTCGAGAGCGCCGAGAGCACGCCCACTACCGCGATGGCCATGATGGTGGTGGCCACCAACACCTCCAGAAGAGTGAAGCCCCGCTTTTTCACGCTTGGCCGTTTCACCTTGTCTCCAGAATCTCGATCTGGGGCACCCCGGTGATGGGGTCCACCCGCACGATGCGGCGCGAGCCGCGGCTGTTGCGGAGCTGGATGCCAATGCGCGGCGGCACGCCTCCCGGCATCAGCAGAAAGCTGCGCGGACCTTCCTGCGGCTCTGCCAGTTCGGGCAGCACAGCTTCGATGGTGACGCCCTCCGGCATCTTCAGCGTGCGCTCGAAGCCCGGCTTGGCCGAGTACAACCGGATCGTGTTTTCACTGGCGGAGACCACCACCTCCATCACCTCTTCGCGGCGCTCGGCGCGGTTCAGCGCGCCATTGAGAAAGCTCACCAGCGAATCGGATGCGGAGCGCAGCCGGATGCTTTGCAGGCCGGCGGAGACCGATGGAAACACGAGGCCGGTCAGCAGGCCCGCGATCGCGACCACGATCAGCATCTCGATCAGGGTCACGCCAGCCTGCCCGGCCGGTCTATTGCGCTTTCCAGCTAAGAATGTCCGCATTCAAGCCGTCTCCGCCCGGCTGCCCGTCCGCACCATAGCAGATTACATCGGGCTCGTCACCGTGCTCGCCCGGGAACTTGTAGGCGTAGGGATGGCCCCACGGGTCCACCGGAATCTCCTGGGGTAGATATGGTCCGGCCCACTGGTTGACGTCGGCCGGCTTGTCCCGCAGGGCTTGGAGACCCTGCTCGGTGGTGGGGAAGGTTCCCGTATCGAGCTTATAGGTGCCCAGCGCGGTCATAAAGGCATTGATCTGGGCGCGCGCCGCCGTAATCCTGGCGGTATCGCTTTTCTTCAACATGCGGGGGACCACCAGTGCCGCAAACAGCCCGATGATAGTCACCACCACCAGCATTTCGATCAGGGTGACACCAGCCCGACCCCGCCTTTTTTCGTTTGTTCGTCTCATCCCGCCACCTCATTAATGCTGGTGATCGCCAGCAGCATACTCAGGATCAACGCGCCGACCATTATGCCCATCACCAGGATCACCAGAGGCTCGAAGATGGCGGTGAAGCGCTTGACGGCCGCGCGCGTATCGTTTTCATAGATCTCCGCCATGCGGGCGAACATCGAATCCAGCCTGCCGGTTTCCTCGCCGACGGTCAGCAGGTGCGCGGCCAGCGGCGGGAAAACGCCCACGCGGCGCAGCGGAGCGGCAATCCCTTCGCCGCGTTTGACGCCCTGCGAGACCGCTTCGAGCGCGGCGGCTATATAACGGTTATTCAGGATGGCGCCGGAGATGCCGATCGATTGCACCAGCGGCACCGCGTTGGCCACCAGCGTGGACATGGCCCGCGCGAAACGCGCTGTCTCCGCTTTGCGCAGCGCATCGCCGAGCAGCGGCACCTTCAACCGCCAGGTGTCCCACCACATGCGTCCGCTCCGGGTGCTGATGTAGGCGCGCATGCCGCCGATCAGCACGGTCGCACCCAGCGCCGCCATCCACCAGTATTTCTTGACGATGCGGCTGGATTCCAGCATGATCTCGGTGGGCAGCGGGATCTTCATGTGCGAGCCGGAAAACACGCTGGCGAAGCGCGGCACCACGAAATTCAGCAGGATGAAGATGGAGCCCAGCCCAACCGAGGCCAGCAGCGACGGGTAAATCATGGCGGAGACGATGTAGCTGTGGAGCTCATCGCGCGAGCGCTCGAACTCGGACAGGCGCTCGAAGACCGTAGCCAGCGCGCCCGAGGCCTCGCCCGCCCGCACCATATTGATGAAGAGGTCCGAGAAATACGCGGGGTAGGTCGCCAGGCTGTCCGCGAGCGACCGGCCGCCCTTCAGCACGCGCAGGATATCGAGAACGACGGCGCGAAAACCCGCCCGCTCGGTGAGCTCGCCGGTGATGGCGAGGGCCCGGTCGAGCGGAATGCCCGCGTTCAGTAGCGTCGAGAGCTCCTGGGTGAAAAACAGAACGTCCCGCCGGCGGCCTCCCGGGAAGGCCGGTAGCTTGACCTCGTAGGCGGATTTTTGAGGCGCCGCGCCGACATACACCGGCATCAGGCCCTGCTTGCGCAATTCCCTGGCGACGGCTTTATCGGTCTCGCCGCCCAGCTTGCCCGTGCGCACTTTGCCGTCCGAGGCGACAGCTCTGAAGTAGAAGGTTGCCGGCATCAGAATTCCTGGGTGACCCGCATTACCTCTGCCACCGTGGTGAGGCCCATGCGAATCTTGCGCCAACCGTCTTCGCGCAGGTTGCGCATGCCGTAGCGGCGCGACGCCTGGGTCAGCAGCGAAGCGTCTTCATTGGCCATGATGCGGGTACGCAGTTCGTCGTTCAATTCCATCATCTCGAAGATGCCCATCCGCCCTACATAGCCGGAACCGTTGCAGCGCTCGCAACCCGCGCCACGCCAGCTTTCCAGGCGCTCGCCCTCGGGCGAAATCACCATTCCCGAGGAAGTCTTGCAATGGGTGCAGACCAGACGCACCAGGCGCTGCGCCAGTACCGCCACAAGCGATGAAGTGAGCAGGTAATTCTCGACGCCCATGTCCGTCAGGCGAGTGATGGCGCTGGGCGCGTCGTTGGTGTGCAGCGTCGAAAAAACCAGGTGGCCGGTCAGGGCGGCGCGAATGGCGACATCCGCCGTTTCGCGGTCGCGTATCTCGCCCACCATGATCACGTCCGGGTCCTGGCGCACGATGTGCCGCAGGCCGGAGGCGAACGTCAGCCCGATCTGGGGATTCACGTGGATCTGGTTGATGCCATCCATCTGGTATTCGACCGGGTCTTCGATGGTGATGATTTTTTTATCCGGCAGATTGATGCGCTTGAGCGCCGAATAGAGCGTGGTGGACTTGCCGCTGCCGGTGGGGCCGGTGACCAGGAAGATGCCGTGGGGCAGGGAAGTGAAGTGCTCCATGCGGGAGAGCATGGTGTCGTCGAAACCCAGCCGGCGCAGGTCGTAGAAGTCTCCGGCCGAGCGATCCAGCAGGCGCATGACCACGCTTTCGCCATAGAGCGTGGGCAGCGTCGAAACGCGCAGATCCACTTCGCGTCCCAGGATCTTGATCTTGATGCGGCCATCCTGCGGCAGGCGGCGCTCGGCGATGTTCAGCTTGGCCATCAGCTTCAGGCGCGAGATGATGGCGGATTTCAGCTCGCGCGGCGGCGCCTCCTGGTTGAACAGCACGCCATCGACGCGGAACCGCACGCGAAACTCCTTCTCGAACGGCTCGATGTGTATGTCACTGGCGCGCTGCTCGATGGCTTGCGCGATCATGGCGTTCACCAGGCGTATGACGGGCGCTTCGCTCGCCATATCGCGCAGATGTTCCAGGTCTTCGCTGGCCTGTGCGGCATCGGAGTCGGCGTCGCTCGCCTGTTTGGCGGCTTCGCCATAGTGCTTATCGATGGCGTCCAGCACGTCCTGCTCGAAGGCCAGCGCGGTTTGGATCTTCAGACCGGAGAAAGCCCGCACCGCCGCGATGGTCTCGAAATCCAGCGGATCGGCCATGGCAATGGTCAGCGTGGAGTTCTGTACGGCCAGCGGGAAGAAGCGGCTCTGGCGCATGAAGCGCGGCGAGAGTCCTTCGATTTCGGCGGCGGCGGGCGGCGGCTCGTCGAGCGTGGCCAGCGGGATGTTAAGCTGCTCGGAAAGCGCCGCCAGCACGTCGCGCAGGGCAATGAACCCCATATCCACCAGAATTTTGCCCAGCTTGTCGCCGCGCTCCTGCTGCAGTTCGAGGGCTCGCTCCAGATCCTCGGCCTCGATCTGGCCGCGCTCGATCAGCATTTCACCCAGGCGGAGGGTGCGGGGTGCGGGGTTCTCGGTGTTGGGCGCCGGCGCGGTAGTCACTTTAAAACTCGACCGTGCGGATGGCGGTTTCGCGCGTAGCGTTGCTCAGCAGTTTCTGGCGCTCGGCCTGCATCACGATCTGCCCGGGAAGGCCGCTCGAATCCTCCCAGGAGTAGTGGAACAGCGTGACCGCCAGCACCACCTGTTCGCTGGGCGGCAGGTTCTCGAGCGACACGGCCGAGGCGATCAGCATCTCTCGCATATTCTGCTTCAGCAGCGGCAGGCGCGCGAGCTTACGCTCGTGAATGCGGGCTTTCTCCGCGGTGGTGAAATTCTGGTGAAAGGGGTTGAGGTTGGGGGTGACGATCAGATCCAGCTCGGCGCTGAAAACCACGCCATAGCTATCCAGATAGACGGCGCGCGTGGTGCCCAGCAGCTCGAACGGATCGGTGACGTTGGCTCTTTGGAAGCGGCCGTCGAAGTTCTTCTCGAGACCCGACAGCGCGGCGCGGGTGATGCGCGCGGCCGGCTGCGCGGCCTCTCCGCCAAACAGCAGCACCAGGATTATCGCCAGGCCGGTCATTGCGATGCTCCACTGATGTCGCCATTGCTGGCCAGGATCCTGGTGTTCAGACGCTTCTTCTCGACGTCCAGATACTCCGCTACGCGCACGATCATGGCTTGGCGCTCCAGCTCGTTGCGGCGTTCGTATTTGGCCAGTAATTCCATCGTCTGGCTGGCCTGGCGCGCTTCATTCACGGCGACGGCTTTCTCGACGGCGTCGTTGAGGCGCTTGGAAAAATCCGCTTCGAGCGCGGCACGGTCGATGGCGGGAGCCGGCGTGCTGATGCGCGGAACCGGGCGGGCCAGGGCGAAGACGATCAGGGCCACCGAAAGCATGGCGGCTGAAGCAAAGCCCAGCCGAGCGGCGGAGCCCCACAGCGCATCCCAACCACGGCGAAAAGGAGAAGGCCGAAACACCGGGTCGGAGATGAAACCGATGCGCTGTGGAATCTCTTCGTCCGACAGCGTGAGAAGGACTGCTTCAGTCGCCCGCAGCCGCTCCAATTCTTCGCGGCAATTGGCGCAGGTCTTGACGTGGACTTCCGTCAGCCGGCGCTCGTTTTCGGCGAGTTCCTTGAAATAGTAGTCCCGCAGTTCGAATGGCGAGCAACTCATGATACACCTCGTGCTTTTACCGGAGCCAGCTCTGCTTTCAGAAGGTCGAGCGCCGTGTACAGCCGCGATTTCACGGTGGAAACCGGGCAGGCCACGATCTCGGCGATTTCTTCGAATTTGAAGCCCTGGTAGATCTTCAGGATGACCGTTTCGCGCTGGTCGGCCGAGAGCTTCGCGAGCGCGCTCGAAACGGCCAGCGTCATCTCGATGGGGAAAATCGCATTGCCGCCGGGGGAGGCTTCTCCCGTTAGTGTTTCCGGCTGCAGCTCCTCGGCCTCGCCCTCGGGCCGCCGCTTGCGGAATAGCGAATAGGCCTCGTTATGCGCGATGCGGTAGAGCCACGGCGCGAACCGCCCGGGATCGTCCAGCTTGCGGAGATTCTGGTACGCCTTCAAGAAAACATCCTGACTCAGATCCAGAGCGTCTTCACGGTTGGCGACGATGCGCAACAGGTAATTGTAGACACGCCTCTCCCATCGGGAAATGAGCAGGTTATAGGCCTCTACATCTCCCCGGCGCGCCTTACGAATCAGGTCGGCATCTTCGACCGCCCTAAAGATCAAAGCTCCGGCTCCTTGTGAAATGACGCCCGACAGGCGGAAAAAGTCTGAAGTGACGTTATGTACCAGTGTAGCCGCAGGGAAGGGTGGTGGGTTATGGGTGTTGGGTTATGGGGACTTTGTCAAAAGCGCCGGACTGGCGGGCAGCCAAACGGTATTCAGCTCAGACGCGCAAGCTGAAGCCAAACCAAGGCAGAACCAGGCGTTATTACAGAAGAGAACCATGCTTCGCTTGCGGCTCAACAACCCGGTCCCAGCGCGCTTGGCGCACCACAAGCCGTTCCCATGGCTTGCGCCGGATTCTCCGTGGAAGCCCCGGATTGATGTGCCTACCAACCGGAGGTTCCACCTTGTTTGCCTGCGTCAAAAGGACGGTTTGTATGTGGCTTCCGTCGTAGAAGCTCCAAGCATTCTGGTCTACGATGAGTCTCGGAAGACGGCAGAGGAGACGGCATCCAAGAGATTCTTGCGGAAGCCAGATCCCCACGCGTACATGGCCCACCCTCTGGCGACAACCAAGGCGGTCACGGTTGACATGGAGCTCGATGAGCAAAGCAACTCATTCGTGACATACGTGAAGGAGCTTCACGGTATGTCCACGTACGGGGAAACTGAGTTAGCGGCTCTCGACAACACGGCGGAAATGGTGCGCGGCTACATCAAGTCAATGGAAGCCAACCATATGAAGATTCCGCTTACCGCCGCAAAGCTGAAGACGCTGAAGCGACTTGTCGGAATTCGCTAAGTGGCGAGTTCTCCCGCTGTGAGTGGAAAGCGACATATGAGCGCTGGAGAATCTTGGATTTCGCCTGGATCGAGTGGAGGGTAGCCATCACATGATGATCAAAGACAAGCACCCCCGAACCGTGCCGATTCCAGTGCATGGATCGAAGGCCCTACCCAAGGGGACCCTCGCCAGCATTATTCGTATGGCCGGCAAAAGCTGTGCCGGCGCTCCTCAGGCTGTCGCGATAACATATGTAAAGAGTCGCTGGGAGAAATTGGGGCTCCGCCGCGATTGAGCCACTGATGGAGGAGTTGAAATATGCCGCGAATGGCGGCGACTGGGGCTGGCGGAAGGTTGCCATGAAAGCGGTTGCGAAGCTCGGCGAACCGCGGGCCATCGAGCCCATGATTGAAATTCTCAATAAAACCGCTTTTGCATTCGAGCTGGAAGATACGATCTGCGGGGGACTGCGGCAGGAACGTGTGAGATTGGGGAATTGATTTGGTGGCGACATGTTAACTCTGGACACATTGCGACGGGAAAGAGGCCGAGATTCTGTGCCGCGCAGAGCTACACGGCTGCCGCAATGTCCGAGTGTTCGGCTCGGTGGCCACCGGCGAAAACCGGCCGGACAGTGACATCGACTTCCTCGTGGATCTGGATCAGGGCCGGGGCTTGCTCGACCTCGGCGGACTGCTCTCCGATCTTCTCGAAATGTTGGGTGTAGCTGTGGACGTCGTGGAGGCCGGAGGCATTCACCCCTATATTCGGGACAGAGTGCTTGCCGAGGCCGTGCCCCTATTGCGCGTATGCCCCGACGATCGGTGAAGCCGCGCGCAGACTGGACGAGCCGTTTCGCCGGGCCCACCTGGAGATTCCTTGGTCAAGCCTTGTTGGTGCTCGCAACATTGTGATGCATGACTACGAGTATGTGCAGTCGCGGCTCATCCGGGAAATGGCGGAGAAGGATGTACCGGAATTGCTGGAGCACTGCCTCCGCCTGCTTGGCGGAACTACAAAGTGCCCCTGATGGGTATGGCAGTCCACTTCTGAAACTCATCCGGCGCTCCTACATTCCTGAACCGCCGCCGCGAACGCTCGGGCGGCCTCCTCGTTCTCTCCGAGCGGAATTCTCCAGGAGCCTCCCGAGCGAAAGGTAATCCGCAGTTCGCTTGCATTGTCCGCGCGGATGCACTGGATTTCGGCGACCGCTGCGAGGGGAGCCCAATGGCTGACCGTGCCATATCTTTCGTATCGTCCGTGGCGCCGCTCGGTAATCCACAGAAGGCGCCGTGTAGTGGCCGCCACCAGATCGCCGGGCGACCAACTCTTCTGGTGAAACCATAGCAGCCGGCGCGTACCGCAAATCGCCGGCTGGAAGAACTGCGCCAAAGGCGTATCTCCCAGCACCAGCTCCGCGGACCGCGCATACTCGAATTTGATATTGAGCGGTTCGCCGAAAACGCTCGGTGGACGTGCGTCCGCTCGTAGCCGCGCGGGCAGCCAGCGGTCCTCGAACGTCCTCATAAACTTCTCCACGGGACCTCGCGCGCGCGTGTTATACAGCAGTTGTTTCTGGCCGGTGTCCCAGATGAAGACGATCCAGCCGGTCAACAGAATGCGGCCCCACTCGAGGCGCTCGAGGCGATCCAGCGGGAATCGCAGAGGCTCGTCTCCAGCCGTCGGATGAGCCACCACCACCACCTCGCGCTCGGTGAGCAGCAGAATTCGCGCGGGGTACTTGTGGCGGCCGAACCAGTCCGGCTCGGCCTGTGGCAGAAACACGCCGGCTCGTAATCCGCGAAGGTCGGGCGGCAAAACGAAATCGGTGGGAACCAGCGAGAGCGTTTCGATGGCGAAGGAAAAAATGTATTGCCGGGAGTCGACGCCGTCCCCATCGGTGCTGATCATGGCTCCCCGCTTGTTTGAGAGAGGCAAACCAGATCGTCGGCGATCGCCGATTGCCCCTCAGGCGCTACCGTGCCGTGAGCCAATAATCTCGCCAACTGCGCCCGGTAGGCATCCGCGGACGAATCGAATCTCAATTGGATCTCGGCTAACGCCTGACGCGCCCAATTCTCGACCAGCCGCGCATGGGTCGCGAATGCCTCGTTGAGCGGCTGTTCGAGAGCCCCCTGAAGCTGCCCGTGAATCCAACTTTGTGCCAGGGCTCTGGGGCGCAGAATCCACGGCCGGTGAAACGCCCCGTCGAAGGGCGGCGGATCGAAACGGGGCATCTCGCGGAGCGGATGCAAGAGCTCTTCTTCCGCTGGCGCATCGTCGCCGCCGAGCGCCTGGGCCGTCCGCTGCAAAGCCGCTGTCAGGATCAGCGCAAGGTCCCGTAGATGGGCGTGGACCTGGGTCGCGAGACCGGCCGTCTTTGCAATGGCGGCCGCGGCGGCGGTCTCCGGCTGCGTGCCATTTTGGGCGGCGCCGGTCCATACGTCCAACAGCGCGCTGGTCGCCTGATCGAGCGCATCGGGCGTCAATCCGCGTATTTCGTCCGAGACGCGCAGACAGAACACGCGGGCGTCTTCGAGCCTGCCGGCAGCCTCTCGCAGGTCGCGTTCGAGCGCGAGGAGTTTCTCCTTTTGCGGCGCCGTGACGCTGACGGCGCCGTTCAACTTAGCCTTCAGCACCGCTTCCACCGTCTCGCGCAAAGCGGCGGTTTTCCTGCGCCCCGACTCCTGCGCGAGCTGCCGATGCTTTTCATAGAGCGGCGCGATCTCCCCAGAGAACCATTGCTCCAGAAGATGCGCCTGCGAGGAGGCCGTACTGACCGGATGCACATCCACCTCCACACCCAACTGTGCACGGATCTGCTCGACGGTATACTGCAGCGCGCTATCGAGGTCGGAAGGCGCCAGCAGGTCCGCCTTGCTGACCAGCACTTTCACCGGAATGGCCGCCTCGTAGAGCAGGCGGATGGTGGAGAGATCCTCGTCGTTCAGCGGGCTTCCGGCGCTGATGAGCACCACGCCAAGATCGCATTGCGGCAAATACGCCAACGTCTCCGCCGCCCCCGCCGTGGCCAGCGACCCAAGGCCGGGCGTATCCACAAATGCAAGTCCGTCGCGCAAACGCTCGGAAGGCAACTCCGCCACCAGTTTGACGACGCCCTTGGTATTGGCCGGGTTATGCGCCTCGCTCACAAACTCCGGCAAGCTCTCGATAGGCAGGCGCGCCACTCTGCGATCCGCGAAGCTCACGGTAAGCCCGGCAGCGCTTCCATGCATCAGCCTGGTGGGGACCGCCGTAATCGGGTTCACCCCCACCGGCAAAACCGCCGTGTGCAAAATGTGATTCAGCAGAGACGATTTTCCCGAGCTGACGCGGCCGAATACCGCAATCTCGAAACGGTTGGATTCCAGGCGTTCCACAATCATCGCGAGGCGCGGACGCAGCTCCACCAATCCATGATCGGCAATGATACGGTCCAGAAGCTGGAGCAGCTCGACTCCCACGGCCGCTCCTTGCAGCCGCTCCAAACGGGCCTGCAGGCCGCCTTCCTGGTCTTCCGCAAGCCCACCGGACAGCCTTTCGAGCAAGCCCTCCAACTCGGCCGTGAGCCCTTGCAGCTGCGGCTCGACGCTCTGGGCCAGCTCGCCGTAGCCGCGCAGATATTGCGGAGACATCTCCTGGACCGCCACGCGCACGAATGCCAGCGTAACCCGTATGGAGTGAAGAGAGCCGAGCGCGGGCCGGTCCGCAACGATGCCCAGACCATCCATTACGCGGGCCAGTTGATCGCGGAAGCGGGCGATATAGCTGCGAATCAACTTGGCTTGAGGGCCGGAGATATCCGGTAAAAACTTCGGGAAGATGGATTTCGATTCCGCGGTGTTGAGGATCGCCTCGATATCCGACAAAAGCTTATCGGCGTATTGGGCGTGGCTGAAAAGCCGCCGCCGCTGCGCCTCGTTTAATAGGCTCTCCGCACCCGTCTTTCCATTATTGCTCACCGCGCGTATGTGATAAGCTCCAGACGTGCCGCTCGGCGGACAAATCGCAAGCTTCCATCAGGACGCGCGCTATGCGATACGGGCGCTTTTAAAGACTCCCGCATTCACGGCGACGGCTCTGGCCGCACTGGCGGTGGGTATCGGGGCGAACACCGCTATCTTCTCAGTCGTGAACACGGTGCTGCTGAGGCCGCTGGCTTACCCCGATCCAGGCCGGATCATGCTGTTCCTGGTAACTACGCCGGACGGCCCGAACTACGGGGCTTCGGCGACGAAGTTCAATGTGCTGCGGCGGCAAACGCAGGCCTTCGAGGATGTCTGCGCCTATGAATATCAGGGCGCGGGTCTCAACCTGACCGGTGGCGCTTATCCCGAGGAGATTCACGGCATTCGCGTGACGACGGATTATTTTCGGCTGTTGGGCGCGCCCATTGCGCAGGGGCGCACATTTACCGCGGAGGAAGATCGCCCCCATGGCGGGCACGTGCTGGTGCTCGGCTACGGACTGTGGCAGCGGCGCTTTGGCGGCGATCCGCGCATGGCCGGCAAAACGATTTCGCTGAGTGGCGCGCCGTACACGGTGGTGGGGGTGCTCGGGCCGGGCTTCAATACGGAGTTGTATTCGCCGCCGGATGTATGGCTACCTTTCCAAATCGATCCGGCCAGTGACGACCACGCGCAATATTTCAATGTGGTGGGCAGGCTGAAGCGCGGCGTGACTCCGGGCATGGCAAAAGCGCAACTCGAGCTTGCGTCCGACGAGTTTCACCGCAAGTATCCGAACATCATGGGGCCGCGCGACAGGTTCAGCGTCGAGCAGTTCGGAGACTCCCTGGTGAGCGATGTGCGTCCGTCGCTTCTGGCGCTGGCGGGCGCGGTGAGCTTCGTGCTGCTGATTGCTTGCGCGAATGTGGCGAATCTCTTGCTGGTGCGCGCGACGGGACGTAAGCGCGAGATCGCCCTGCGCGCGGCGTTGGGCGCGGGCCGCCGGCGGATTATCAGACAATTGCTCACTGAGAGCGTGGTGCTCTCGATAGCGGGCGGCGCACTGGGGCTCGGGCTGGGAGCCGCGGGCGTGCGCGCTTTGTTGGCGGCGAATCCAGGCGATATTCCGCGGATCGGAGAACACGGCGCGGCGGTCACGATGGATTGGCGCGTGCTGGCCTTCGCTGTTCTTGTCTCACTGGCAACCGGCGTTTTATTTGGCCTGATACCGGCACTGGGGGTTTCGCGCGCGGATCTGAGCGCCGCGCTGAAGGAAGGCGGCGGCCGCGCGGGCACAGGCCTGCGGCAGAACCGTACGCGCGCGCTGCTGGTAGTGAGTGAGATGGCTTTGGCGCTGGTGCTGCTGGTGGGCGCGGCGCTGCTGATTCGCACCTTCGTAGCGCTGCGGGGCGTCGATCCCGGCTTCGATGCGCGCGACATATTGACCATGAGGATGTCGCTATCGGGCTCGCGTTTCGAGAAGACGTCCCCAGTGAACCGGCTCTTGCACGACGGCATCGAGCGCGTGGAAGCGCTTCCGGGAGTGCTTCGGGCGGGGGCCGCTTACAGTCTGCCGCTCGAAGGTCACTTCGGCATTCCGTTTAATATCGTGGGGCGCGCGTCTGGGAACTCTGGCTACGATGGGCGCGGCTGGATGAGCGTCTCACCCGGGTATTTCGACATTTTCAAAATACCGCTTCTGCGCGGGCGCGTTTTCGGCGAACGCGACGATGCCGGCGCGGGAGGCGTGGCGATCGTCAACCAGGCCCTGGCGCGAAAATTCTGGGCGGGGTATCCGGCGGGGCCCGATCCGCTGGCGGACCGCGTGATCCTGGGAAAGGGGTACGGGCCGGAGTTCGAGGAGCCCGCGCGGCAAATTATCGGGGTGGTGGGCGACGTTCACGATTTCGGATTGAATCGCAACCCGCAGCCGGTGGTTTATGTGCCGATGGCGCAGGTGACGGATGGCATCACGGGGCTGGCGGCGCGCGCTTTGAGTATCGTATGGATTGTGCGCACTCGCGGCGCGCCGATATCGCTCGGCGCGGCGATTGAGCGCGAGCTGCGGGAGGCGAGCGGGGGCCTGCCGGTGGCGCAGGTCCGCACCATGGAGCAGGTGGTGAGGCAATCGACGGCGCGCGAGGATTTCAACATGACGCTGCTGACCATCTTCGGATGCGCGGCGCTGTTGCTGGCGGCCATCGGCATTTACGGATTGATGGCCTATGCGGTGGAGCAGCGCCGGCAGGAATTCGGGATACGGATGGCGCTGGGCGCGGCGACGGGGCATGTTCGCAACATGATCGTATGGCAGGGCATGCGGCTGGCACTGGCGGGCGTGGCCGTCGGGGTGGCTGCGGCTTTCGGGCTCACACGGCTGCTCGAGAATTTCCTGTTCGGTGTGAAGGCGTGGGATGCGCTGGTTTTCGTAAGCGCGCCGGTGCTGTTGAGCGCCGTTGCGCTACTGGCCGTTTGGGTTCCGGCGCTGCGGGCCACGCGGATCGATCCGGCGGAAGCGCTGCGCTGCGAGTAGGCTGTCGTGTAAACCTGTCGTGTAAACCTAACGCGTGACCCAGTATTCGCGGAAACCCGCGTAGTCGATATCCAGATTGGCCAGGATGGTGCGCCGCAAATCGAAAATGTCTACCTCTCCTTCGCGACGGTAAAGTACCTTTCCATCCGGCGCGATGAGCATGGTATAGGGCAGCGCGGGATCCCACCTGGCGCCGAAGGCAGCCTGCAGCGCGTAGCTGTCCGGAGACGCGAACAGCAAATTGCGGCTGGTCGCATGTTGCTGCTCCAAAAACTTCAAAACATCCGGCCGCTCGCCGGCGGCGTTGGTGGACATCGTGACCAAGGCGAATTCGCGAGTAAGATACATGCGCAGCGTGGTCTGCAGGTCGGGAAACTCTGTCACACAGGAACCGCACGATGTGGCCCAGAAGTTGATCAGCAGCAGCTTGCCGGTCGGATTCGCGCGCAGCTCCTTCAGCTTATCGGCGGTGATCAGTTCCAGTTCTACCGGCTTGGATTCGATCTTCCGCAAAGCCTCCACCCGGCTGGCCGATTTGTATTTCCATTTGGTTGAGCATCCGAAGACACCGGTGTGTGCGATCTCAACGGGCTTTCCTGCCAGCAGCGAGTCGAGTGCGATGCGGGCGTCGGACCTCTTTACCAACAGCTCCCGCTGGTTATCGTCCACGCGGCCCTCGTACCGCAGCTTTCGCTCCTTGTCGAAGATGAAAATGTGCGGCGTTGCGGTCGGCCCGTAAGCCTCGGCCACGGACTGAGTCGCGCCATCGTAGAGATACGGGTAATTGAAGTGCCGGTACTCTGCCCGAATCTTCATTTCCTCGAGAGTGTCACTCATGTCGGACATCTCCATCTCGTCGACACGAAGCGCATTTGGATCGTTCGGCTGGATCGCAACCAGCGCCACACCCTTGTCGCGATAGTCGGCGGCAATCCGCTTAATCCGGCCTTCGTAGAGTTGCGCAGTAGGACAGTGATTGCAGGTGAAAACTATGCCGAGTATGGGGCTCGCGGCGTAGTCACTCAGTTGGTGCGTCTTGCCGTCTACGCCCGGCAACACAAAGTTGGGCGCCGGAGAACCGATCGCCAGAGTCACATGCGCATCCTCCGCGCGCAGGGTTGAGAGTAAGACGAATAATAGCAGGAACGCTCTACAGGAGCTTGCGGGCATACTCTACCTCGATGCGGACATCCTCTTCAACGCTGCCCTCGTGTTCATACTCGATGGCGACCAGGCCGCCGTAGTTGACCTTGTGCAGCTCACTCATGACTTCGGGGATTCGCGCGATGCCTTGTCCCAGCAGCACATTGACCTCTCCCCCCGATGCCTGTACGTCTTTTAAGTGCACCATCTTCAGATGCGGGGCCAGCTTGCGGACCGCGTCTACAGTGTCGTAGCCGCAGGATGCGATGTGTCCCACGTCCAGGGACGCTCCCATCGTGTTGGAGAGACCCGACAGCGCCCGCAAAACATCCTCGGGGCTCTCGTACGCGAATTTCTGCTTAAAGTAGTGATTGTGAATTCCGAAGGTCAGACCTTCCGCAGTGAGTCGCTGATCGATGCGCTTCAGGATATCGCCCGTCGCGTCGCCAGTCACATTTCGCGACCCTAGCATCTTTGCAAAACGAACCGCGTTATCGAGATCGCCATCGTCCTTGATGGTGGCCGTGTAGTAAGAGACACACTGGATGCCGGCGCGGTCGAGTTTGCTTTTCACCGAGGCGAACATCTCCGGGGATGGATGGCTGAACAACATGAATTCGCCCCGCGACATTTCGATCTCCAGAATCCGGAGTCTTCTCAACTGAACGATCATGTCATCTATCGAAAGGCTGTGATAGGTATATGTTCCTATACCTAGATCGAGCTTTTGGGCGGCCGTCGCCACCGCGGAGGAGGCCAGTATCGATGCCGTCGTACTGATGAATGTTCTGCGGGTGATCATTGCATTGGCCTGGGTGTCACGTCCGCGTCTGTGAGACGTAGAGCCCACTTAATCGCCTCGGTGAACATCGTCTGCATTTCCGGCATATCCCAGTTGGCATCCACGTGCCCGAGCGTCGAATAGAACACCCTTCCCTTGCCATACATCTTCGCCCAAGTCACAGCAAAATCTTTGTCTTTGCGATGCACGCGCGGATTGGCCAGATCCAGTTTGTCGGCATCGAGACGCATCAGAACACGAGTATTTTCACGGGAGAAATTCTTAATTTGATAGATCTCGTCTTTCAGGGTGAAAGACGGCGCCCATTGCCGCATGCCGGGAAAAGCGGCATCTTCGACGACTATGGGCGCGACGAAAGTTCCCCAGGGATGCTCGTCGTAGTAACCACCCAGCATCTCACCGTACTCAGGCCAGTTAGTGAAGGTAATCGCGGCGCTGTGGACACCGATGAATCCCTTGCCGTCGTCATGAATGAAAGAGATGAAGTCGGCTTTTTGCTGATCGTCCATCTCGAGAGTGCCGCCTGTATAGAACAGCACCGCGTCAAAATCGTTAAGGTTCTTGGCGTTATATTCCAGCTTCTTCTTTGTCAGAGGCTCTGTGTCCGTGCGAATGAAGGTGTCCCATGCCCCGGTCTCACGGCCCAACCGCTCGATCGTCGCCATCGCGTGGGACACCGCTTCGTGGCGGTAGCCTTTCTCCTCTCCGATTACGAGGAGCTTCTTCCTGGGAGCGGCGCTTTGAGCCATAAGCCCGAAGCCAATGGCCATGGCGAGTAGCCAGAGCAACGTCAGACGGACGCGCGCGTTCAATTGTTGGCCACCGCGATCTGGGTGCCAGTGGGCGGGAACAGGTCCTTCACCGGCATCCTGGCGTCGAACATCAGATTGAAGAAACCAACCATCATTTCGTCCCAGCTTTGATCTCCCCAGATGACATCTTTCGTTGGATCGGGATTGTCCGCGTTGTTTGGCGAGTTGTCGAAGTGCGCGGTGCATTCGATCTTAGTCCCCTTCGGCAGCACCAGCGGCTCGCTCAGGTTGTACCAAAGCTGCCAGGCGAACTTGTAGTGCGGAACGCTTAATAATGTTTGCGTCTCTCCACTCGGATACTTGACGCGAAACTCGAAATCCTTGCCGCGCCCATGCATGTGCGGATGCAGACCGTACAGAGTCACCGTGGTGCGAATGTCAAACTCCGCATCCACTCTATAATTGGGATCGCCGGCCGGGATCTTGAACTTGCCGTTGGTTGCCGATAGCGTGAGCACGCGCTTCGCCGGCGCCTCCTTCGCAAAGACCAGTCCGATCCTGCTGCGATCGGTGCTGGCTTTCCCATTGGTCATGTAGTGAATCTGAAAAATGATGTCGGAGCCAGCTTTGATCAGCTTGGCCTGCCCCGGCTCGTACATTTCCGGTGGTTGGCCCGGAGCATAGCCTACCAGAAAGTCGCTGGGGAGCTCACTGGTGTCCGTGTTCGCATCTGCCTTGGCCTTTTCGGGCACAAACGGAATTCCGGGCTTGGCATCTTTGAGCCATTGCGATCCAGGCTCGCGGATGAACGCGATGATGTGATGCACGCGAGTCCGGTCGCCGGGCCGCGCTTCGGCGAACTGAACCCATTTGTCGGTCTTGAAGGGAGCCGGGATAAGGATATGCTGATACTCGATGGTTCCGGTCGCGGGAATCTCATAAGGGGTCGGCAGCTCGATCACCACGTCCGGCTTGGGAATGGCCCAGCCGTCTGCAAACTCACGAAGCGGAGGCATGTCCTTCGGATCTCCCTGGGGAGCTCCGGCATCCACCCAGGCGACCAGGGTATCGATTTCGCTCTGTTGGAGAGACCTGTCGTTCGAGAACTTTCCGTAGTGCGGATCGGCGAACCACGGCGGCATTTTCCGCTCGATGACGGCTTCCTTGATCGCCTTGGCCCATGGACGCGCCTGCTCATACGTAAGTAGTGAAAATGGCGCAGCCTCGCCGGGTCGGTGGCAGCCCTGGCACCTCTGCTGCAGGATCGGCGCGACATCCCTGGTGAACGTTTGCGCGGACAGACTCCAGGCGAACACCATGGAGACCATGGAGAGCAAATGCGCAGGCAGGTTGCTAACGTTCATAATACATCCTACATCGCCGGTTTCCCGAACGGGAAGCGCGACCGGACCGCCAACACCAAATCGTGGTCGCCGCTCCCCGACCCGCTGTAAAACCCCACCGTGGCATTCAACCGGATGAAATACGCATCGCCTTCTTTGGCTGGATAGCGGCCCTCGTTGCCATCCGCGCCCCCTCCGGCTACCATATCGCCGCGGCCCCGCAGGATGTAATAAATCTCTTCCTCCATCTGGTGGTGGTGCGGGATGTTGGTGCCGCCTGGAGCGAAGTCCATGATGAAGAGACTCACCATCTGGCTGGCCGCGGCCAGCTTATCGCGGCGGCTGGCGGTGGTTCCCATCAACAGCTTGAACAACGCGCTTGGTCCATGTCCCTCGACCCGAACCAGCGGCACGTCATCCGCATTCGCCAGCAGGAGCTTCGGCGTGGGAGCGACCGCCGTGCCCAGGGGAATCCGGAAGCCCATCACCAGCAATCGCACCGGCCCGTCCGACGCATTTGCGATCCCGTGTTTCAGGCCCACCGGAAGATACATGAAGTCGTTCCGGCGAGTCGCCGCGCGCTGGTCTCCATAAACCAGTGTGGCCTGCCCCGCCAGCACAAAGTAGATCTGCTCCTCGTCCGGATAGCTGACGATGGCGCTCGCCCCATGGGGTTCCACGGTCAACGCGCCATACCGCGCGATGCCTTGTAACTGGCTCGCCTGCGCGTCTCCCGCGCCGAAGATCGGCTGATAGGAAGCGCCCGTCGCGCCGGCGGTCAGGTCGTCGGGCCGCGGCGCGATCTCTACCACCGATCGCCGCAGAAAAGTCGGATCCGCGCCGGCCGCGCACCACGCCGCCGCTAGCGCCAATGCGCCCATGCGCGCGGCTCTATTCATATGCTGCTCTATTCATATTTAGAATCACTCTAACCAAATCGATACCACACCTGGCGCCCGATTGGCGTCATAATTGAGGACAACACTGATAACCGATGAGAAGCCTGTCGCTGTGGCTGCTTCCGATGACTCTGTTGGCCGGGCAGCCGCGCTACGCCCGGGTGGGCGACTTCGAGGGCACTGTCGAAGTGCAGATCCGCGCGGCCGATGCCTGGGAGCCCGCGCTGCGGAATATGCCGCTGGGCGAGCTGGCATGGCTGCGTACGGAATCCGCGTCGCGGGTCGAACTGGAGCTGGACGATGGCAGCGTTCTGCGTTTAGGCGGCGATTCGGTCGCCGAACTTTCCGATTACACACGCCTCTCCACGGGGCAGCGCATCACGCTGATTTCGCTGGATCATGGCTTAGCCTACTTCACCGGCGCGGCGGAGGGGAAGGACGCGCTGATGCTGGCCGTGCCGGGAGCGCAGGTCACCGTCCGCAGGGGCGCCCGCCTGCGCCTGGAAGCCCGCGAACAATGGAGCCAGATCGCTGCCGGTGAAGGCGCCGCGCGCTTCTCCTCTCCCACCGCCGAGTTCGACCTGGAGGAAGGCCAGATGGCCCGCCTCGACCCGGCGCATCCTGCGCGGTTCTTCCTATATCGCGAGATTTCGCCGCTCGATACGGACCGATGGAGCGATGAGCGCGACAAGGTGCTGGCATCCACAGCGTCCGCGGGTCATGTGCCGCAACTTCGCTATGGCGTCGCCGACCTCGATGCGAACGGCGCCTGGATACAGTCTTCCGATTTCGGCGCGGTCTGGAAGCCCAAGGTGCCCGAAGTCTGGGCCCCGTTTCGCAACGGCAAATGGCGCTGGTACGACGAGTTGGGCTATACGTGGGTGAGCGACGATTCGTGGGGCTGGCTGCCGTATCATTACGGCCGATGGATTCAGCAGGAGGGCACGGGTTGGGTTTGGGCGCCGGGCAAAAGCGCTATATTCAAGCCGGGCGAAGTTTACTGGCTGAAGAGCGCCAAGCTGGTGGGCTGGGGGCCGCTCGGGCCCGGAGAAGAGTGGAAGCCTCCCGCTGTGCCGCGGTTGTTCTTGAACGCGAACACGACCTACGCCGGCTTCGCGCCCGAGGCGCGCGAGATCGATCCGGCGGGCTTCTCGACGCGTCCGCAGGAGCCTTTGGCCACGGCCGTCTTCGCGGCGGCGCTGCCATCGCCCGCATTTCCGGCGACCCGTCTGGAAGCGCCACGCCCGGTGCTGCGCGCCGGCAGCACGCGCATAGTGCCAGTTCTGAATGGCGTGACTTTCGAGGGACCGGCGGATTCGGCGGAGGCCCGTACGGCGGCTCCCAACGCTGCTGCGCCTCCTTCTGCGTACATGAGCGGACCGCCGGCTGCGCAGCCGATAGTGATCGTGACTAACCCACCCGCTCAAGCTCCCGACGCGAGCTACTATCTGGTGCCGGTCTACACGGGAATCATCCTGGTGAATCCGCCGCAGCGCAAATCCGCCCCGCCAGCTAAAGCGCCGGATCCGGATAAGCCGGTGAAGTAGGAAACATGCGTACGCTTTCCATGTTGTGCATATTGGGGATGGCGGCGAGCTTCGCCTTCGCCGAGGAGTCGCGTTCCGTAGTCCTGGCCGCCACACGCGCTGGAAGGATCGAGATCCTGGATGCGGAATCGCTGCGGATGCTCGTCAGCCTGCGGGTGAATGGGCAGACCGAGAGTGTTAGCGCGAGCCCGGATGGCCGCACGCTCTACGTCGCGCAGGAAAGCGAAGCGACGGCGGGCGGCTGTTGCGGCTTGTTCTCGCTCGACCTGGCAACGCGGCAGATGTGCTTCTTGATGGCACCCGCGCTTTACTCCGCGCCTTCGCAGGATGGCCGCTTTCTTTTCACGCAACAGGGTAACGAAGGTGTGGAGGTGTTCGACGCCAAGCTGCTGACACGGCTGCCCAGCATCAAGGCTCCCGGCGCTTATAGCCTGCACCCCTCGCCGGATGGGCGGTGGCTACTCGGTGTCACCAATTCGCCGGCGCCATCGGTGGATGTATTCGATGTCGGGCGGGGCGTGCTCGCGCGCCGCATCGCGATTCCGTCGGGTCCGGCCATGGGCGCGTGGGCGGGCGACCGGTTTTACGTTTACAGCCATGACGAAAGCGGCGGTAAACTCTGGCGCGTGAATCCGGAGAGCACGGAGCTGCCGGCCGCCAAATCGGTGCATCTGCCGGATCTCCACGGCGACTGCACGCAGGGTGTCCTGCTGATGATGGCCGGCTCACAAAACCGGCTTTTCATCGCGGAAGCCTTTGGGTTCAAGCTGGATCGCCGGCGCGCCTGCGCGCAGGAGGCGCGCGGCGGAATCTACGTCATCGACGCATCCAGCGGGGGTGTCGCAGACTACATCAACGAAGCGGTTTACGTGAATCGCATGGCGGCCGCGCGCGATGGCCACGAACTGTTCGTGATGGATTCGTCCGGTCCGGACGAGGACGGGATTCGCCTGCTGCGGATCGATTCAACTAGCGGCCGTGTCCTGGCCAGCCGCGAGTCGCAACCCGGCGTCTGGAACCTGGCTCTGGCAAATATTCCGGCGGCTCTGATCCCGCGCGGCCGCGGGCGAACGCCTATGCCGGTTGGCATCGGGACGTGCCAGCGATGAGCGGCAGCTGATGCGCTCGCTCCACTACATTCCCCGGCCGCCTCTGTCGAATTTTGTGGGCCTGTTCTGGTATTACGAGGGATACCAGCAGCCTCACAAGAAGGAACGCCTGCTGCCGGATGGCTCGATGGAGCTGGTCATCAATCTCCGGGAGGATCAGACGCGCCTGTACGATCGGCACGACACGGACCAGGTCCGGACTTTCAGCGGCACTTTCATTTCGGGTGTGCAATCGGAGTTTTTCGTAATCGATACGGCTGAGCAGGCGTCCGTGGTCGGCGTGCATTTCAAGCCGGGCGGCGCTTTCCCGTTCCTGGGCCAGCCCGCCAGCGAGTTACGTAATGCGCACTTGTCGCTCGAGACACTATGGGGAGCGTGGGCCGGGGAGCTGCGCGAGCGGTTACTCGAGGCCGCCACGCCCCAGGCCATGTTTCGCATTCTTGAAGAAGTGCTGCTGGCGCGCGCGCGGCGCCTCGAGCGGCACCCTGCCGTAGCGTTTGCGCTCCACGAGTTTCAGGGTGTTCCACACACGCGTTCGATCTCGGAGGTGACCGGGCAGATCGGCCTGAGCGCGAAGCGCTTCATACAGGTCTTCGACAGCGAGGTCGGTCTCACTCCCAAGCTGTTCTGCCGCGTGCGGCGCTTTCAGAAAGTGCTGCGCCTGGTGCGCACGGGGCAGCCGGTCGAGTGGGCAGACATCGCGGCGGACTGCGGCTATTTCGACCAGGCCCATTTCATCCGCGACTTCCGCGCTTTTTCCGGCCTCAATCCATCGACCTATCTGGCGCGGCATACGGAACATCTTAACCACGTTCCGATAATCGACTGACTTCAAATTTTTACAATACGGCGCGCGCCCGTTTCAGCCAGAATGAACTTATGGCAAATCAAGTGAAAGCAATACCAGATGGATATGAGGGCGCCACGCCGTACCTGAGCATCAAGGGCGCGTCCGAGGCGATCGAGTTCTACAAAAAGGCGTTCGGCGCCACGGAAACGCTGCGGCTGGCGGACCCCAGCGGCAAGATCGGCCACGCCGAAATCAAGATTGGCAAGGCCAACATCATGCTTGCGGACGAATACCCGGAGATGGGCTTCGTCAGTCCAAAGACGCTGGGCGGCTCGCCGGTGACCATCCATCTTTATGTCGAGGATGTCGACGCGATGGCGAGCCAGGCGGAAGCCGCCGGAGCGAAAGTTCTGCGGCCCGTCGAGGACCAGTTCTACGGCGACCGGGGCGGCGGGTTCGAGGACCCATTTGGCCATCGCTGGTTCATCTCCACACGCAAGGAGGATATTTCTCCCGAGGAAATGAAGAGGCGCGCGGCAGCCAAGTTCGGGGGCGGCTAACCGCTTCGGCGAAAACTCCGTCCAAGCGTCATGAGTGGAATACTGTCTGACGTCCGCTATGCCATTCGCCTGCTGCTGAAGAATCCAGGATTCAGCCTGGTGGCCGCGATATCCCTGGCGCTCGGTATCGGCGCCAACACGGCCATCTTCACGCTGCTGGATGCCGTTATGCTGCGCAATCTTCCGGTTCGCAACCCGAGCGAGCTGGTGCTGTTCGGCAAGGGCACCGGGCGTGGTATCACCGACGACCTGCCGAATCGGCCGACGCAGCTCTTCTCGCATCCTTTTTACCGGGAATTGCGGGAGAAGAACCAGGTCTTCTCCGACGTGCTGGCGTTGCAGAGCTTCGGAACCCGCGCGCATGTGCGGATTTCCGGCGGCGTTTCGAATGGGCCGCTCGTGCCCATCGAAACACAACTGGTCAGCGGCAACTACTTTTCGGCGCTCGGTGTGAATCCCGAGCTTGGCCGGGTTCTGAGCGGCGATGACGATGCGGCCCCCGGCAGCCGGCCCGTGGCGGTGATCAGCTATGCCTGCTGGCGGCGCATCTTCGGCATGGATCGCGCCGTCCTGAACCGTACCATTACCATGGGCGGAACCATCTTCAGCATTGTGGGCGTGGCGCCCCCGGAGTTTTTCGGCACCAATGTTGGATCGTATCCCGACGTTTGGATTCCGCTCAGTATGCAGGCCGAAGTTCCACCTGGATACAAGTTTCTGTCGGACGGCCAGACCCAGTTTCTCCACGTGATCGGCCGTCTGAAGCCGGGCGTCAGTGCCGCACAGGCCAGCGCCAATACTAACCTGATCTTCCATCAATTTTTCGAGCACCTCACCGGCAGCGCGATTTCTCCTGAAAATAAGCGCAAGCTGCAGCATTCGCGCATCGATCTGACATCGGCGAGCAAGGGGCTATCGGACCTGCGGCGGCATTTCTCGTTTTCGTTGCAGGTGTTGATGACGGTGGTCGGGCTGGTGCTGCTGATCGCTTGCGGGAATGTCGCCAACCTGCTGCTGGCGCGTGCCACTGCCCGCCAGAGAGAGGTGGCGGTGCGCCTGGCCATCGGCGCCGGCCGGGGCCGCTTGATCCGGCAGTTCCTGACGGAGAGCCTGCTGCTTGCCGCGGTAGGTGGGGCAGGCGGTATCCTGTTCGCGATATGGGGCAGCAGCCTGCTGCTCAAGCTGGTGTCGGATGGCCCAACTCCGGTTCCTTTACAGATCGCGCCAGATCCGCGCATACTCGGCTTCACGCTGGCGGTATCCGTGCTGACGGGGCTGCTCTTCGGCATGGCACCGGCACTGCGCATCACCCGGCTACCGTTGAGCCAGGCGCTGCGGGAAGGGAAGGCCACGGCCAACGTGCCGGCGCGGGGCGGGCTCGGAAGGGTGATGGTTGCGGGACAGATGGCGCTCTCGCTGTTGCTGCTGATCGGCGCGGGGCTGTTCCTGCGCAGCTTTCGCAACCTGGAAAACATCGACACCGGATTCGTACGCGAGAGCGTGCTGCGCTTCAGCCTGGACACCGATTCAAGCGGTTACCAGGAAGACGAGCGCTTGGTGAACCTCTATCAGAGGATCGAGCAGCGCCTGGAATCGATCGCCGGCGTGCGCGCGGCCAGTTTCTCGTTTGTCAGCTTCAATGAAGGCGAGTGGACCACGCCCATCTCGGTGCCCGGCGCCGATCGGCTTTCCGAGCGCGACCGGGAGGTGCATGGCAACGTAGTCGGGGCGAAGCATTTTGAGGCTATGGGGCTGCCGGTGCTGACGGGCCGCGGGTTTGGGCCGCGGGATACGGCTAACGCGCCCAAGGTCGCCGTGGTGAACGAGGCCTGGGTGCGCCGGTTCTCGCCGCACGAATATCCGTTGGGCAAGCGCTTCCGGATGGACGGTGAAGACCACAAGGCGGATATCGAAGTGGTGGGCGTAGTGAAGAACTCCAAGTACGAAAACGTGCGCGAGGAAACGCCGCCCATGGTGTACTTTCCATTTACGCAACGGATTCAATATCTGAACGATCTGGAGGTGCGGGTGGCGGGCGATCCGGCGCCGATGATTCCGCGCATCCGCCAGGCTCTGGCTGAAGTGGAGCGCAACCTCCCGATCGGCGACGTTACCACCATGGCCGAGGTGGTGGACCGGTCGCTCGCGCGCGAGATGCTGATTGCCAGGCTCTCCGGCTTTTTCGGATTGCTGGCGCTGGCACTGGCCTGCGTCGGACTGTACGGAACCATGTCGTACGCGGTGGCGCGGCGGACCAATGAAATCGGCATTCGCATGGCGCTGGGGGCGCAGCGCACCGAGGTGTTGTGGCAGGTGCTCCGCGAGTCGCTGCTGCTGGTGGCGATTGGCGCCGGCTGCGGCATTCCCTTCGCGCTGGGGGCGCAGCGTTGGATCGCCGGGCTGCTGTTCGGGTTGAAACCAGCCGATCCGGTCACGTTCCTGTCGGCCACCGCGGTCCTGGCGCTGGTGGCGCTGTTCGCGGCGTATCTGCCTGCCCGGCGGGCTTCGCGGGTGGATCCGATGGTAGCGCTTCGATACGAATAGGCTCGCGCCTCAGGTTTTATCCCGATCCTCGCCCACAATCTGTGAAAAGCAGTACGCGTAACTATTGGCTGCCTGCCAGCATCCAAAACAAGTAAGATAGGTAATCTGCTTTACCGAGCTTAGAAAAGACCAGGAACTTCTTGATGAATTGGAATTGCTGTCCCCGGGGGCCAAGGCTGCTGGCCTTTTCCTTGCTACTACTTGCGCTGCTCCCAGCAGCCGTGTACGCACAGGACCCGGAGTCCGAAAAACCGCCGGATTCTTCGGTACAGCCTGTCGCCGCCCCGGTGACACAGGATGGAACGCAAGGCCTGCAGCCGGAGAAACAGGATAAGCGGGTGTTTGGAGTGTTTCCGAACTATCGGACCACCGACGGCAACGTACCCTTCCAACCAATCACGGCCAAGCAAAAAATCCTTATTGGGCTTAAGGACTCCTTCGATTGGCCCGTCTATTTAACCGGAGGAGCCTTCGCGGCCCTCTACCAGATCGAAAACCAAAACCCGTCGTTCGGGCAGGGCATGAAGGGTTACGCACGGCGATACGGCACGGCCCTAGCCGACCAGGTCATCGGCAACATGATGACGGAGAGTTTCATGCCTGTTCTGTTTCACCAGGATCCGCGCTACTTCCGGATCGGCAGAGGCGGCGGTAGCAAGCTGCACCGAGCGGCATATGCGGCATCGCGTATTTTCGTCAGCCGCACCGACAGCGGCGGCCGGCAATTCAATTATTCGGAATGGGTGGGGAACGCCACGGCCGTCGCTATATCAAACGCCTACTATCCGGACACGCGCACGGCGGGCCAGAACGTCGAAAGGCTGGGGATCGCCTGCGCTACGGACGCGTTCTCGCAGGAAATGAAGGAATTCTGGCCGGATGTGAAACACTGGATGTTTCATAGGCACGATCCCCAGCCGCAGTTGCTCGCGCACTAGCGCGCGAGCGCCGTCTCAAGCACGGTCTCAAGCCTCGAGCGTAGCGTTCAATGTAATCTTGGTGTTGAACAGCTTGGATACGGGGCAGCCGGCCTTGGCGTTGCCCGCCGCTTTGTCGAAGGCGGCCTGATCGGCGCCGGGAATTTTCGCTTTCAGCTCGAGGTGGCTTTCGGTAATGCCGAAGCCGCCCTCGGTCTTATCCAGCGTGATGGTGGCCGTGACATCGATGCGCTCCGAGGTGAGCCCGGCTTCGCCGAGTTGGGCGGAAAACGCCATGGCAAAGCAGCCGGCGTGCGCGGCCGCCAGCAGTTCCTCGGGATTCGTTCCGACGCCGTTTTCAAATCGCGTGCTGAACGAGTACTGGGTACTGGATAGGACGCCGCTTGCGGTGGAAATGGTCCCCTTGCCTTGCTTCAGATTACCTTGCCATACGGCCGATGCGTTACGTTTCATGGAATCCTCCCTGAATGAATCAGCTTAAAGGATGCGCGGCCTGCGCGGCAAGACTCGGCGGCGATTCCGACGCTTGCGCGACTTTATTTTCGCGGGGTAAGGTGGCTAGCAAAAAATAAGCCTGTTTTCCGTCGATATTCGGTATTTTGTATCTTTTTTGTAGCCAACTCTCCATTGATCCGCCACGGTAATGACGCTATGATTACCTGGAATACCGGAGAATCCATGCTGTCCCGCCTTGCGTTTCACGTCGCTCTAGCCGCCATTTTGTCCGCGTGCGGCGCCGTTCGGACAGACATCGCGTCAGCGGCCAGCCGGCCGGCTACCGCCTACACGTACACGTTGGTGACGGAACCCAACCAGGGACTGACGCCGATTTACAACATTATTACTGCGGCGAAAAAGACCATTGACATGACCATGTACGAGCTTACCGACACGCAGGCTGAGCAACTGCTTGCGCAGGCAGCCGCGGCGGGCGTTACGGTGCGTGTCATTCTGGATCAGAACCTGGAGAAGAGCAACAACCAGGCGGCCTATACCTATCTGTCGCAAAACGGCGTGCAGGTCCATTGGGCGAATCCCACATATGCCGCCACCCACCAGAAAACCATCACGGCGGATGACTCGACTACGGCGATCATGACGCTGAATCTCACTTCGCAGTACTACTCGACCAGCCGGGACTTCGCCGTAATCGAGAACGATCCCAACGATATCTCGGCTATCGAGCAGGTATTCAACGCCGATTTCCAGAATCAGACGGTGACCCCGCCAGACGGCGACGACCTGGTGTGGAGCCCCACCAATTCCCAGACCGCTCTGCTAAACCTGATCAATTCGGCCGAGCACAGCCTGCTCATCGAGAACGAAGAGATGAGCGACACCAATATCGTCAACGCGCTCGTCAGCGCGGCCTCCCGTGGCGTGCTCGTGCAGATCGCCATGACCAACGACGACAACGAGTACGCGAGCGAGTTCAAGCAGCTGGTGGCGGCGGGCGCGGAAATTTCCACGTATGCCGAAACCGCTTCGCTGTACATCCACGCCAAGGTGATTCTGGCCGACTACGGCAGCCCGGACGCCCAGGTGTTCATCGGCTCGGAGAACTTCTCCAACGCGTCGCTGACGGAGAATCGCGAGTTGGGGCTGATTATCTCCAATGCGGCGATCATGGCGTCGATCGACACTACTTTGACCAGCGACTTCATTGGGGGAACGCCGTGGTCGGGCAGCAAGGCGAATTTCTCGGTGGAGGCGAATCCGGACTCGCTCACGGTCCCAACCGGAGGCTCGGGAACAACCGCCATCACCACCGCCGTTTTCGACGGATTCGACGCCGCGATTGCGCTGTCGGCGAGCGGCTTGCCTTCCGGTGTCACCGCCGGTTTCAGCCCCGCCAGCATTCCCGCGCCGGGCTCCGGATCGTCCACGCTGACGCTCTCCGCCAGCTCCTCGGCGGCGGCCGGCGCATATACCATTACCATCACCGGAAGCGGCGGCGGCCTCAAGGACACGGCCAGCGTCAGTCTCACCGTCACTTCGAGCGGCACACCGGGCTTCTCGCTTTCGGCCAGTCCCGCCTCGCTCACGGTGGCGCCCGCCAGTTCGGGGACGTCCTCGATCACCGCCGCCATCACCGGCGGATTTAATTCCGCGATTGCGCTGTCGGCGAGCGGCTTGCCTTCCGGCGTCACGGCCAGCTTCAGCCCCGCAAGCATTCCCGCGCCAGGCTCCGGATCGTCTACGCTGACGCTCTCCGCCAGCAGCTCCACGGTAGCGGGCAGCTATACCATTACCATCACGGGGACCGGCGGCGGGCTGACCGAGACTACTAGCGTCGCGCTCACCATCACCTCGAGCGGCATACCGGGCTTCTCGCTTTCGGCCAGTCCCGCCTCGCTCACGGTCGCGCCCGCCAGCTCGGGAACATCCTTGATCACCGCCGCCATCACCGGCGGATTTAATTCCGCGATCGCCCTATCGGCCGGCGGCTTGCCTTCAGGCGTCACGGCCGGCTTCAGCCCCGCGAGCATTCCCGCGCCAGGATCCGGGTCGTCTACGCTGACGCTCTCCGCCAGCAGCTCCACGGTAGCAGGCAGCTATACCATTACCATCTCAGGGACCGGCGGCGGGCTGACCGAGACCACCAGCATCGCGCTCACCATCAGCTCGAGCGGCAGCACTCAGCTGATTACCGATGGCGGGTTCGAGTCGGCCACCAAATCCGGCCTTACCGCGCCCGGCTGGACCGCGACGACCAATATCTCGGGGCGCAATGTGATCGTGGTAAAGGGCCCGTATCCCCATAGCGGCCAAAACTATGCCTCATTGGGCGGCAGCAATAATGAAAACGACACGCTGACCCAGACCATTACCGTACCGGCCGGCACCGCATCCGCGCCGCTCACGTTCTGGGTCAACATCACCACGCAGGAAACCAACGGCAAATCTTACGATTACCTTTACGTTGAGATCCACAATACCAGCGGCACGCTGCTGGCCACGCCGCTTACGCTTAGTAACTTGAATTCGAGCTCCGACAATAACACCCTGGGCGTGTACTTCCAGCCAGCATCCGTCGATCTGAGCTCGTACGCGGGGAAGACCATCGAAGTGGTATTCCACGCCACCACGGATTACGAGAAGACCACCACTTTTCTGATTGATGATGTATCGGTGACGGCGTCGGCAACCGGGCGGCCCCGCTTATAATATTCTCAAAGCATGTTGTTCCCAGGCGTCCCCGGAATCGCAACGGCACTCGGGCTGCTCGCTGTTATATGGCTCATAGTCTTTCTGAGGACCGCGGAGGAACCTGTCGTCTTCGATCCCGGCGGCCAGCAGGGCGAGTTTGGAAAGTGGCTGCTTCCGATGTACCTGGACATTGCCAAGTTTGTTCTAGGCCTGGCGGCCGGGTCGATCGTACTGCTGGTCGGCTCGCTGAATTTCAATCGGTCCAACGCCCGCCCTCTAACGTCCTTCGCGTCGCCTTTATTTCTGGTGGCGATGAGCATCATCTATGGAGTGCTTTTCATGATCTTGCTGGTATTCAACTACGAGTATCATCTACATCATCCTGATCTGCATTCCTACACCCGATTCAAGTACACGCGAAACCAAGCGCTTGGGTTCAGCGCTCTTGCCTGCTTCTGTGTCAGTTACATTTGGCTGGTCGTCGCCGCGACAAACTGAGAGCGGCAGCCTGTCCCAGCCCCTTGCCCTAGCGGTGATGACGGTGTGCCCGGAAACGCACGGGCAAGACGCTGTGGCGTTCCGTGGTCAAAGAGAATGAGCATCGACGGGCATGGAGTCCTGTCCTGGCGCTGGCGCCTTGAGGCTCTGCGCCACAAAGTCGAGCACCGCCGTAATCTCCTCCCGCGTCACGTCGAATTGTTCCATCACTTCTTCGACGCTCAGATCTTCAAGATTCTCGATCACTGCGGGGCATTGTGACCAATCGAGACTCGCCATTGGTTCGAACTCCTTCTTTTAGAGTTACCCCTACAAGGCGGCTACGATCACGGGCTTCGACGTTGGTTGCGGCACGCCGCCGGCGGGCTCCAGAGTGACCGCGACAGCTCCGGTGGCTGTCACATCGACGGGGCCGGATAGGACATGCAGGGCAGTCCCATCGGTAGCCGACTGGAACAACCCGGCCGGTAATGGATTGCCGCTTTTGGGGATGACCCACATTTCGTAGGCCTTGCCTTCCGGCGCCGGCGGCAGATTGGATGCCAACAGCAATACGCCCCGCCTGGGATCGAGGAAGACGCGGCCTCGCGGAGGCTGCGGCGCGCCCGCGCCAAACACCACCTGCCGCGCATCCGGCTGGTTCAGAATAGCCAGGGCCTCATTGAGCCGCGCCAACTCCTGTGCTCGTGTGGCGGACTCCGCCTGCACGCGCGCCAGCTCCGCATCCGCGCGCCGCTCGCGCGCATTGAAGAACAGGGCCGCGATTACCGCGGCTGCAGCTACCGCTACCCACACCGGCGCCCAGCTCCAGCGCCGGGCAGGCTGGTCCGCCACCGCCGCCAAAACCCGCTGCCGCAGCCGGGCCGGCGGTTGCGCGGGTGGCGCCGCGGCGCCCAATAGCGACATCAGCTCCCGCGCGCGACGCATTCGGGGGACACACGTGAGACAGTCGCGCCCCAAATGCGCCCGGATTTCGCCGCTCTCCGGCTCTTCCGCCAAGCCCAGCGCGTACAGCTCGTAATGGTCGCGCAGCTCGTCGCAATTCATGCCGGCACCACCGCTCCGAACTCGTCGCGCAGGCTTTTCAATGCCGCGCGAGCCCAGGTCTTGACGGTGCCCAGCGGCTGGCCCATGTGCTCCGCTATCTCCGTCTGCGACATACCTTCGAAGTAGGCCAGCTCGATGACCGTCCGCTGGCTAGCCGACAGCTTATCGAGGGCGTCCTTGACGCGCCGCAACCTGTCCGAATTGAGGATCTCCTTTTCCACGTCCGTGAACAGCGCCGGATGATCCGTCTCATCCAGCTCCAAAGCGTGGCGCATGCGGCCGCCGGCCGAACGCAGATAATCGATGGCCCGATTGCGCGCCACCGCCAGCAGCCAAGGCCCCAAAGCCCCTTTCTCCGCCTCGAAACTCCGCACGCGGTTCCACACGCGCAGGAAGGTCTCCTGCACCAGATCCTCGGCAATCCCGCTGTCCCGCACGATCCGCACGATCAGCGCATAAACCAGCCGTCCATAGCGGTCGTACAACTCCGCCATGGCCCGTGGATCGCGGCGCTGCAGGCGCCTGACCAGTTCCGCGTCGCCTTCTCCGAGCTCCATCGCGAGCAGCAGCGGCAGCAGCATTATGTTCCTCGGGCGGTATCGCGCATCACCCCTAAAGATACAGGATCGGGGCGTGGAAATCACGTAGGCGATCCGGCCGAATGTCCACACAACTATGGATACGGTTCAGGGACACTGGTTGGATGACGCCTGCATGACTGGGTGTTTGTGGATTATACTGCTCCGAATGGCGGAAATCATCCGAACGACGCTGGCGCTGGCGGCCGCCCTGCCGCTGCTCGCGGGGCCGCGCGCCCGCCAATTGGGTGTTCCGTTCGAAGGCTCTCCGGGTCCGTTGAATGCCATCACCGATATCGCCGGAGTCGAAGTGGGCCACACCACGCTCATCTCTGGCGATGGCGATCAGGCGGTGCGCACTGGAGTTACCGCCGTCTGGCCGCGCGGCAAGCAGTCCGGCGCGCCCGTCTTCGGCGGATGGTTCTCGCTGAACGGCAACGGTGAAATGACCGGCACCACCTGGCTCGAAGAATCCGGACGGCTGGACGGGCCGGTCCTGATCACGAACACACATAGCGTCGGCACCGTTCGCGATTCCTATATCAAATGGCGCGTCGAGCGCGCCCGCCAGGCCGCCATCGACATCTCCGACCAATGGTCGCTGCCCGTAGTGGCCGAGACCTGGGACGGATTTCTGAACGACATCAACGGATTCCACGTCAAGGAGGCCGACGTTTTCGCCGCGCTTGACGCCGCCAGATCCGGGCCTGTGCCCGAGGGCAATGTGGGCGGCGGCACCGGCATGGTGTGCTACGGATTCAAGGGCGGCATCGGCACGAGCTCCCGCCGGGCAGGGGCTTACACGGTGGGCGTGCTGGTGCAGTGCAACTGCGGCCGGCGCGCGCAGCTACGCATCGCCGGCGCGCCTGTGGGGCAGGAGATCTCGGGCAACGTGCCCTACGCGCGCAATACTTCCGGAACCGCGCCCGCAGGCGGGGAAGACGTTGGGTCGATCATCATCGTGGTGGCCACCGATGCGCCGCTGCTGCCGCACCAGATGAAGCGCCTGGCACGCCGCGCGTCGCTGGGCCTGGCGCGGACCGGATCCACCTCCGGCAACGGCTCCGGCGACATCTTCATTGCCTTCTCGACGGCGAATGCCCAAGCTGGGCAGACCTCGGGCGTGGTGAACGTCGCTATGCTGCCCAACGACGAAATGAATCCGCTTTTCGAAGCCACCGTGCAGGCCACCGAGGAGGCCATCGTTAATGCCATGGTTGGCGCCGAGACCATGACCGGCTTCCAGGGTCACACCGTGATTGCGCTGCCGCACGACCGGCTGCGGCAGGTCTTGGGGAAGTACAACCGGCTCATGCCTTGACCTTGCGGTCCTCCCGATAGGCCAGGTTTGCCATGTGCGGGCCGGCCACCGCCGCGGCGGCGACTTCGATCGGGCAGTTGGGCTCCTGGCGCGTACGTATGCAATCCAGAAAATTCTGCTGGTGCAGAGTATCGCTGTCGCGGTCCAGTTCCTGCGCGATCATTTCCGGCTTGCCCTTCTGCGTCCAGGGCTCGGGCGAAGCGCCAGGGTCCTTGTAAATGCGATAGCCGCTCCGGTCGAGCACCATGGACGCCTTGTCGCCCTGGAACGTAACGGACCAGTCCCAATCGTAGGTGCTGCAGTAATTCAATGTCCACTGCGCCAGAAAGCCCGGATACTCGAAGACGGCCGTGAATACATCGGGCGCTTCGGCCTCGGGGTTGCCGGTCACCTGGCCCTGGCACACGGCCGAGCGCGGCGGCCCGGAGTTGGTCATCCATTGAACGACGTCCATCAGGTGGGTGCCCTGGTCGGTCATGTTGCCGCCGGAGTAATCCCAGAATCCGCGCCACCAGCGAAAGCGCTTGGGTTCGAGCGGCCGCCGCGGCGCCGAGCCCAGAAACAATTCCCAATCGAGCTTGCCGGGCAGCGGCGAAGTGTCCAGCCACTCGGTGAAATGCCAGTTCCACATGGGCTTGACCATGGAGATACGGCCCAGCGCGCCGTCATCCACCAGTTGCTTGGCTTTGCGTATAAAGGGCATGCTGCGCCGCTGCATGCCGATCTGGACGATCTGCCTGGTTTTGCGCACCGCCGTGACCATTTCGGCGCTCTGCCGGAGGTTGAGCGATAACGGCTTCTCCTGGTAGACGTCTTTGCCCGCCGCCAGCGCGGCCAGCAGGTTCGGCTGATGCTGGTGGTCCGGCGTGGCGATCACCACGAAATCGATGCCCGGCTGCGCCAGCATATCGTGATAATTCACGTAGGTCTTGACGTCTTTCGGCGATTCCGAGCGCGCCCGCTCGAGCGTTGGCGCATACACGTCGCACACGGCCACGCACTGCGCGCCCAGTTTCTGGAAGGTCTGGTGCAGCCATTGGCCGCGGTTGCCTACCCCGATGATGCCGAACGCCGGACGATCGTTGGCGCCGCGCGCAGCGCTCGGGATAAACAACGGCGCCGCGGCCAACCCTTGCAGGAATGTTCTACGATTGGGTTCCATACGGACCAATTGTATACCGGCCGCCAGGTCGATTTAGCTTCGCGGTTTGAGATAATGGAGGCGGTCGATTCGCCGGCTCGTATGCTATTTCGCGCCGCCCTGCTTCTGTTTTTCGCGCCCCTGTGCTTTCGAGGAGATTCCGGCGAGGCGCATTACGCCGGCCCTCAGGCTTGCTCTCTGTGCCATAAAGATATCGCCGGCAGCCAGACACACACCGCCATGGCGAGAACATGGCACGGCGCAGTCACTTCATTGTTGCCAGTGACCTATCATGCTCTCGCAAAAGAAGGCTCCGGCAAGCCGGTGGCGTACGAAATCCGGCGTCAGGGTAATCACTTCGAATACTCCACAACCATGCCCGATGGGACCAAAGTCATCCTACCGGTCAAGGCCATTGTAGGTGGTGAGCGGCACGGTCTCAGCTTTCTTGTCTCTATCGAGAATCTGAATGGTATTCCGCTGGAGCGCCCGGCGCTCATTGAAGCGCGATATGTATACAACACGCCGCATAACACTCTGGCGATCTCGCCGGGTTTTCCGTCGGAAACGCCCAGATCGTACGAAACCGCATTTGGCCGGGTGATCAGCCCCACCTTTGAAGTGAAGTGTCTCACCTGTCACGGTGAGCCAGGCACTCTCGGAGCGGGCAGACAAGGCGGCGTGCGATGCGAGAGCTGCCACGGCTCCGGTTTCGAGCATATACAATCCGTCGGCAAGGGCGAACCTGGCGCGGCCATGACTAATCCGAAAGTGCTGACGGGCGAGCAGAGCCTCGAGATATGCGCCCAATGTCACTCGGGATTTTCCCATCAGGCCGATCCGTTTCCGAGCGAGCTGCTGGTCTCCAGTCAGGTGACCGCGCTGCGCAATGCGGAGTGCTTCATCCAGAGCGGCAAGGCTGTCACATGCATCAGTTGCCACGATGGACATCGCGATGCGACGCGCGCGGACGCGGAAAAGGCTACAGTCAAGGTCTGCCTGGGCTGCCATTCCAATCAAGCGAAGCAGCGAGCCGCGATTTGCGCGGTTAACTCCAGTGACAACTGCATTAGCTGTCACATGCCGTTGGTGGATCAGGGAACCTTCCATATGACGGATCACTGGATTCGGATTCATCCTGACCCGGGCGCGGCGGCGATCAAACATGACGTAAGTCTGCGATCTCAGATCTCTCCCTTACGCGAGTTCCTTCGTATCATGGTCACGGATGCGCACCCGAAAGCCGAAACAGCAGCCCAGCGGCTTGCCGGCGGTGAAGCGTTCTTTGATGTCGCGCACGACCTGTCGAGCGATGCGAGCGCGTCCGCCGGTGGATACCTCGGTGAGACGTGGCTTTCGCAGATGCGCCCGGAGCTGGCCGCCGCTGCTCGAACGCTGCAATACGGGGAGATTAGCGGCATCATCGATATGGGAAATCGGTGGGTTATTCTACAACGCATGTCGCGCGATTTTAAGTCCGAGGCCGACCAGCTCCTTCAGCAGGCGTCCGCGCTGAAGCTTCGCGGCGAGGTCAAAAGCGCCATCGATAAGGACAAGCAGGCGCTCAAGATTTATCCTCATTTCCTCCGAGCACTTACTTTCCTGGGAGTGACCGCGGGAGAAAGCGGGTCCGTGCAAGAAGCTTCGCAAGTACTGAGTCTGGCCACCCATCTCTATCCGGAGGATTCTACCGCTCAATTCGATCTCGGACTCACGCTGGGCGCACTGGGCAATGGCGCCGCGCAGATCCAGGCTTTCCGCCGTGCAGTCGAATTGGACCCCGACAACGGCGCCATCTATGAGAGCCTGGGAGCAGCCTTATACTCGGCCGGCGACTGGCGGGGCGCAATCGATGTCTGCCACCAGGGTCTTCAGGTCGATCCACTATCGGCGAAGCTATACTTTAATTTGAGCATCATGTTGGGGCAGCACGGCGACGCAAAGGGTGCGGAACGCTCGAAGGCGCTCGCCACTAACATCGATCCTGACATCGTTCGACGGTAGCATCAGTGGGTATGTTGCAACGGCTCCGCCAGACAATACGGAGAATTCCCAAGGGTAAGGTCTCGACTTACGGCGATATCGCGCGCGCGACGGGCTTTCCTGGCGCAGCCCGACAGGTCGCATGGGCCCTCCACAATGCCAAAGATGGTATCCCCTGGCACCGCGTAGTGGGGGCGGGCGGGCACATACGCCTCCCTGGAGACGCAGGGCTCGAACAGCGCACCCGCCTCGAATCGGAAGGTGTGGCGTTCCGCGGCAGACGAGTCGATATGGCGCGCCACGCCTTCGATTTCCCAGCGGCGCGTCGATCTCGCGCCACAAGCAAAATTGAGCGGCGCCCATAAGGCCTGATCCGCCAACCTTGACCAAGCGCCCGCGCCGCTGCCGGCACGTCCGAGCCCTGCGGCTCGCGCTGGGAGCGGCCGCCCAAGCAGCAAGGGAACAATCTGAACGTCATCCTGATTGTCGCCGATACCTTTCGCGCGGACAATTTGGCAGCTTATGGCAGCCAATGGGTAGAGACACCGCACCTCAACCGGCTGGCTGAAGAGTCGGTCGTCTTCGAAGACCTCCATCCCGAGGGCATGCCCACTATTCCCACGCGGCGCGTGCTTCACACCGGCCGACCATCGTTCCTACACACGCATTCTTTCAGCACGAAACCGGGCCGGGTACATCCCCTGGCTGGCATCATCTCTATAATGAAGACGTCACGCTCGCCGAAACGCTGGTGGAGGCCGGCTATGTCACCGCGCTGATCGCGGATCTGCCTCACCTGCAGCGGCCTGGGCGCAATTTCCATCGCGGCTATACCTACTGGGAGTGGATTCGCGGCCAGGAGACCGATTATTACGCGCAGCCGCCGCGCGAGACACCGGATTTCAGCCGGCTCTATCCGGCGGAGTATTTGAAGGAAGCACACCAGGCCAATCCTGGCCTTCTCAGTTTCCTGAATCGCTATACCGCCAACCGCAAGCGCTGGCTCCAATATGGCGACTCCATCGTCGAACAAACCGCGAAAGATGCGGTGCGATGGCTGAAGGAAAACCACGACCAGGGGCCGTTTCTGCTTCATATAGAATCCTTCGATCCGCATGAGCCCTGGGACCCGCCGGACTACTTCCTCGAAAAGTACTTGAAAGACCCTGGTCCGCATAGCTGGCCGGAACCGCCCTACCAGCGCCTGAATGTGCCGCCGGAGGGCATCCAGCGCCTGCGCGCGAATTATGCGGGCGAGGCATCCAACGTGGACTATTGGATCGGACAAGTCTTGAACACCGCCGAGGAACTAGGTCTGAAGGAGAACACCATCTTTGTCTTCACTTCGGACCATGGCGCTATGCTCGGGGAGCAAGGGCAGTTTGTGAAAGGAGAAGATCGAATCCGCAAGCAGGTTACGCACGTTCCTCTGTTGATTCGCCTCCCCAACAAGCAATATGCTGGCAAGCGGGTGTCGGGTTTCGTGCACCATTTCGACATTGTTCCCACGCTGCTCGGCCGCCTCGATCTGAAACCCTCGCCACGAGTGACAGGAGAGAATCTGTGGCCCTATGTTACCGGTGAAGCTATCAATCGGCGCGAACATGTCGTCAACGCATTCGGGTATGTGGGCGCGGTGCGCACTCAGGAGTGGAATTATTCGGCGGTATGGAATCGGGAAAAATACAAGGGGCACTATCAGGCGCAGCTTTACGACCGCAAGAAGGATCCTGACGAACTGGTGGACGTAGCTGCGCAAAATCCCGCCGTTATCACTCTCTATCGGCGGCTAGCCGGTCGACCTTACGTAACGCCGGGAACCGCCACGCCCATATGGCGACGATCGCCAGTGTGCCCAGGCCGCCCAGAACCACGGCAGGCACCGTTCCGAACCATTGCGCGGTAATGCCCGATTCGAACTGTCCCACCTCGTTCGAGGCTCCGATAAACACCATGTTGACCGCGCTGACCCGGCCGCGCATGTCGTCGGGAGTGGCGAGCTGTATGAGGGTGTGCCGCACAATGACGCTCACCGTATCGCACGCGCCGATCACCGCCAGCGCCGCCAGTGAGAGCGCCAGGTTGCGGGAGAGACCGAAGACAACGGTGAAGAAGCCGAATCCCGCGATGCACCAGAGCATGGTTGCGCCCGCGCGCCGCAGCGGCAAGTGAGCCACCACGATGGCCATGACGATGGCGCCCACGCCAGGCGCGCTGCGCAAGACGCCCAACCCGGTTGCTCCGATCTTGAGAATCTCCCGTGCGTACACCGGCAGCAGAGCCACTGCGCCGCCTAGCAGCACGGCGAACAGGTCCAACGATATCGCGCCCAGGATCAGCTTGTTGCGCCAGATATACTTCAAGCCCTCCAAGGCCATTCGAATGGAGGCCGCGGGGCGTGTCCCTTCGACGGTGCGGGCACGAATCCCTGCCAATAACAACAGAGCAGCGAGATACTCAGTGGCGGCGCAGGTGTAGACCAGCGCGGGACTCGCCGTCAAGCCATAGAGCAGGCCGCCCACTATCGGCCCGGCGATGGCGGAAGCCTGGAAGACGGAAGAATTCCACGCTACTACGTTGGGGAAGTCCTGCTCCGGCACAAGCATGGGCAGGAATGCCTGACCCGCCGGCCCGCTGAACGCGCGCATGCTGCCATTCAAAAGCAGTACCAGATAGATCGGCAGCACCGCGGTGAGGCCGTGTATGGTGAGAGCAAGCAGGAGCAGAGAGCACAGTGAGAATCCCGCACAGCAGGCCTGCAGAATCCGTTGCCGCGGAAACCGGTCCGCGGTGTGTCCGGTGATAGGGAAGAGCAACAGGCCGGGCAGGAACTGCGCGAGGCCAACTAAGCCCAGGTCGAGCGGACGATGCGTCAGCCCGTACACCTGCCACGCGACGGCGACTGCCTGCATCTCCGATGCCGTGATGGTAAGTACTCGGGTGCCCAGGTAGTAGCGGACACTCGGATAACGAAAAGCAATGTGAGCCGAGGAGCCTTGCATGCGAGGTTCTTGCGCCGGACGCGGAGCTCCCATCGATAGGTGCGCCCGTCGAACGCAAATTCATTCTGTGTCAAATGATAGTAGCACTGCTGGCGGAGTCGCCCGCGCTATGATGGGTGCATCGAGCCGGGTGCGGTGTGGAACGAGACGAGATCCTTCTCAAATTACGTGAAAGGATCGTGGCCTTCGCGGCATGTCATTCAACAGGGGATGCCGCCGAAGACCTGGCGCAGGAAGTGTTGATCCTCCTGCATGAGAAGTACAGCCACGTGGACCGGCTGGAGGAGTTGGTCCCGCTATCTCTCCAGATAGCGAGGTTCAAGATCATGAGCCTGCGCCGGAAATCGCAGCGCCGCGGGGAATACACACAGGTCTCGGTCACGGATATCCAATTACCCGACCTGGAAGCCGATCCGGCGGCATTGGTTGAACGCAAGCAGATGCTGGAACGGCTGACCCGCGCCGTCGGCGAACTTGGCGAGCGCTGCCGCGAGTTACTGCGGCTGAAATTGCAGGGAAAAAGTTTCGGCGAGATCCAGCAACGGATGGGCGCGCAATCGATCAACACGGTTTACACCTGGGACCACCGGTGCCGCAAGCATCTGCTGGAGCTGATGGGCGGAGACTGGGAGCCGGAAAAAAAATGAGCCGCGAGGAGATTCAAAAGCTGCTGGGCGGCTACGCTACCGATACTCTCAGCGAAGCGGAGCGGAGCGCGCTGTTTGAGGCCGCCCTGGAAGATCAGGAGTTGTTCGACGCTCTGGCAAAGGAACAGGCGCTGCGGGATGTCTTGCAGGAGCCGTTCGCGCGGCAACAGTTGCTGGATGCGTTGGGACCCGCACGGGCGCCCGCCAGGATTCGAGCGTGGCAGTGGCTGCGGCAACCGGCGGCTCTGGCGATGGCGGGAGGCCTGGCGATGTTGCTCATCGTGGCTGGGCTGGCGCTGCGCCGGGTCACGAGGCCCGCGTATCGGGAAGTCATACTGGCGGACGTGCCCGCGCCACCCGCGAAAGTATTTGAACCACCGCCGTCCCCGCAGAAGCCGAAGCTGCAGGCGGTATTGCCGAAGCCTCCCGTTCTCCACCCGGAGCCCCAGATCGCGGACGCGTTGCTTTCCCGTGCGATGCCCGCGCCAGCGCCGCCGCCAGCCGATGCGGCTACGCTTGCCAGGTTGACGGAAGCAGTGCGATCCGCCGATGTCGCTCGTCAATTGTATTCTCGAGCCAATTCTCAAGCGATGCGCTTCGCCTCGGGCGCGCTTCCGCAGACGCATGCGAAGATGGCGCCCGCCGCCGCGATTCCATCGGCCAGTAACCTCGGCGTCCGATATAGTCTCTTACTCAAAGGTGCGGACGGAAAGTACGCGCCCACGCGCTTCGATACCAAGTTTCACCCAGGTGACTCGCTCCGCCTGCGGCTCGAGCCCAACGATAGCGGATACGTTTACCTGTTCCAGCGGGAGTCAGCCGGCGGCTGGCGTCTCGCTTCCACCCAGCGGGTCTTGAGGGGGCAACCCTGCCTGTTGCCCGCCAGCGGCGCTTTGCAGTACGACCAGCCCGGGCGGAAGGAACTTCTGCTGGTGTTCTCGACGCGAGAGGAACCGTCGCTGGTGAGCCTCGAGACGGCCGAGCTCGATGCGCTGGCAGCCAGCGCGAGCGGCGATGTCCTGAAGGCGACTGTCTCCGGCGGAGAGATCGCTTACGCGGTTGACATGCGCCCGCAAGCCGGCCGGCAGAAAGTGGCCGTCGAAATTACGCTCGAATTTCGTTGAAGATTACCTGAAAGGATATTTCGCCTCGCAGCATTTCCTGTCTCGAAGTCCTCGACTGGAGATTTGAAATGCCGCATATCGTAAAGTCCACATTGCTAGTTCTGCCCCTTTGGGTCCACGCCGTTTCCGCGGCGCCCGGCCGTATCACGGAAGGCTCGCTAATCACCGCGGACGGGCAGTCGGCCTGCCCCCTGAAACACACCGACGTCAAAGCCGAAATCAGCGGGGCGCTCGGCCGAGTCACCGTCACGCAGGAATTCCAGAACCCGTTCCAGGTGAAGATCGAGGCAGTCTACACCTTCCCGCTGCCGCCCGATGCCGCGGTCGACGACATGACCATGCTGATCGGTGATCGCACCATTCGCGCGAAGATCAAGCGGCGCGAGGAAGCGCGGGCCATCTATGATGCGGCCCGCAAATCGGGGCACATGGCGGGGTTGCTCGACCAGGAGCGGCCTAACATCTTCACGCAATCGGTGGCCAACATCATGCCGGGCGCCAAGGTGAAGATCGCCATCAGCTACGTCGAGACGCTGCCATATGAAAGCGGCCAGTACCGTTTCGAGTTCCCGATGGTGGTGGAACCGCGCTACATTCCCGGGCGTGCAACGGGCAAACAAGGCGGTGGCTGGGCGCCCGATACGGACCAGGTGCCGGACGCTTCCCGCATCACTCCGAACGTCACGCCGGAGGGCACCCGCGCCGGACACGATATCTCCATCGAAGTGAAGCTGGACGCGGGCATGCCAATTGACGCGCTGGAATCACCCACTCACGATACGTCCATCGACCGGCCGGGGCCGCGCCAGGCCGTTGTGCGGCTGAAGGATAAGGCCGTCATTCCGAATAAGGATTTCATCCTGAAATACGCCGTGGCCGGCCGCGGGATCGGAGATGCCGTGCTCACCCATCACGACGAGCGCGGCGGCTTCTTCACGTTGTTGCTGCAACCGCCGGAAAGAGTGGCGGTGAGCGAAATCCTCCCCAAGGAGCTGATCTTCGTGCTGGACACTTCCGGCTCCATGAGTGGTTTTCCCATCGAAAAGGCCAAAGAGACCATGTTACTGGCGCTCGATGGATTGAACCCCCAAGACACGTTCAACCTGATCACGTTTTCCGGTGACACGCACATTCTGTTTCCAGAGCCTGTGCCGGTTACGCCCGAGAACCTGCGCGACGCGCGGGCGTTCCTGCAATCACGCTACGGCAGCGGAGGCACGGAGATGATGAAGGCCATTCGCGCCGCGCTGGGGGGCGGGGAATCGCGCGATCGCGTGCGGGTGGTGTGCTTCATGACGGATGGCGAAGTGGGGAACGACCTGGAGATCCTGGCGGAGGTGCAGAAGCACTCCAATGCGCGCGTTTTCGCGTTCGGGATCGGCAGTTCGGTCAATCATTTTCTGCTGGACAACATGGCGCGCTATGGGCGCGGCGAAGTGGAGTATGTCGGCCTGAACGACGACGGCTCGGCGGCAGCGCGCCGCTTTTACGAACGCGTGCGGAATCCGCTGCTGACCGATGTTTCGATCGACTGGGGCGGGCTGCCCGTGGCGGACATTTATCCGAAGCGCATCCCGGATCTGTTCAGCGCCAAGCCAGTGATCATTTCCGGTCGCTATACGGCCTCCGGGCAGGGCACTCTGCGGTTGCGCGGGAAAATGGCAGGCCACGATTTCGCGCGGGAGGTGCGCGTGGACTTCCCGGCCGCGGCGACCTCCCACGACGTCCTGGCGACGCTGTGGGCGCGCCAGCGGGTGGACGATTCGATGGGCCAGGATCTGGCCGGCGCGCAGCGGGGCGCCATGCGCAAGGATCTGCAAGAGCAGATTGTGCGGCTCGGCCTCGATTACCGGTTGATGACGCAGTTCACTTCGATGGTGGCCGTCGAGGAAACAACCGTGACACAAGGCGGCGAGCCGCTACGCATAGAAGTGCCGGTCGCGATGCCGGATGGTGTGAGCTACGAGGGCGTGTTCGGCGATCGAAACCAGCTGAGCCGGGCAGCGCTGCGCTATCCGAGTGTCATGACGCCCGGTGTGTTCGCGGATCGCCTGATGCTGCCGCGCCCGGCGCTGGTCCGTGCCCCGTCGACGAAGCTGCATCCGTGGATCGGCGCACTTATACAGCACGGCGCAAGCGGCCACGAAGCGCAGTTCGTGCGCGACGGGAAGGCCGCCGTCCAGGTTTACTTGAGTGACACGTCGCCCGGAACGCTGGCGGACCTTCGCCGGCTGGGCTTCGAAGTGACATACTTACCGAAGACCGGATCGATCGTGGCCGGCCGGATCGCAGTGGAGAAGCTGGAGGCGCTGACACAGTTGAGCGAGGTAAGATATATTGCGCCGCGGCTATAGATCGGCTTCGTAGGGCCCTTCGGGTGGGACCTGACGGACGGTCGTGGCAACTAGATGCGCCGGCCTACACTGGATACGTTCCGACCGTTTTTTGGTCCGGACTATACCGGTTCTTCTTCTACTCGGCGAATAGAGACGAACCGCCGCTCGTCCATATAGAGCGGGAGAAGTCCGGGGCTAAGGTTTGGCTGAATCCAGTTCGCGTAGAAGGGAGTCGCGGGTTCAACCGAGTGGAGATTCGACGGATCGAGAGACTTGTAGCTGACAACGCGGCTTTTTTGCTGAGGGCATGGAATGAGTATTTCGGGGATTAATCTTGGAGAGGCGATGGCCCAGAGCTTGAGCGTGACCGATGACGCTCTAATCGTGGATCTCACGGACGGCAGAACCATCACGGTGCCCCTCATCTGGTTTCCACGCCTTTCCCACGGCACGCCGGATGAGAGAACCAACTGGCGTCTCATTGGCAACGGCGCGGGAATTCACTGGCCGGATCTGGACGAAGATATCAGCGTGGAAAGCCTCCTGGCCGGGCGGAGATCCAGCGAGACTCAGGAGTCGCTTCGGCGCTGGCTCAACACGCGCGCATCGAGGCCCAGCTAACTTAACAAGAATTAAGCTCGCAACTGCACTGCCTCAATCATCGCCCGGTAGTGCTCCAGCCCCGGCACTTGCATCCCTGGGATCTTGGCGAGATCGTCCCAGCGGCGCAGCCGCACCGCTTCTCGCGCAAACGGCCGTCGCTCGAATTCTGTGACTTCCGCCGCGGTGAAAGGGCCGCCTTGCAGTGCGAGGCTCTGTATGGAGGCAGGTGACAGGAGTCCCAAATACCCGGCATCAGTCGCGCAGAGATAGCGCTTCGCCGCCACGTGCAGGTGCACCGGCGCCGTGATTTCAGGCCCGAAATACCGGGCCAGCCAGGCTTGCCCGAGGCTTTCATGGCGGGAGTCGATGCCGAGGTCGGCCACGTGCTCCGGCATTTCGTGCAGCAGGTGACCAATGTCGTGCAGCAGGGCGGCTACTACGAGCCAGTCCGGAGAGTTTTCTCTTTCCGCATGACAGGCTGCCTGCAGCGCGTGCTCAAGCTGCGATACCGGCTCGCCAAAGTACGCGGCTCCGCCTTGTCTCTCGAAAATCTCGATGATCTCATCGCTGATATGCATAATCCTCACGCCGCCGCTGGCTGATCAAAAAAACTGCGGCCGCCGCGCTCGAAAGCAGCGCCGTGCCGGCCAGCGCCAGAAACGCTCCCGACCAGCCGAAGCGCACGGAAATGCGCGCCATGCTCTCGCCTGCCAGGATGCCGCCAAGATAACCGACGCCATCGATAATGCCGGACGAGGTCGCGCTGCCGTGTTTGCCGCCGAAATCCAGAGCGATCGCGCCCGCCAGGTAAGAATACGGTCCGATCACCAAAAACCCGACCAATCCCACCAGAAACGCCGGCAGGAAGTGAGCCGCCCCGAGGCGTAGCGAGCCCAGAGCGAAGAGCGCCGCGGAGGCGCCCAGCAGGCCGTAGAAGATAATGGCCGCCCGTCCGCCGCGGCCCAGGCGATCGCTCAAAAACCCCGAGACCAGAACCGAGAGGCCTCCGAAGAGCGGAAACAGCGCGCTCATTTGCGCTGCATCGGCTTCGCTGTAGCGCACCACCTCGTGGAAGTAAGTAGGCGTCCAGGTATTGAACGTTTCGCGCACCAGCGTGGTTCCCAGCGACAGAAGACAGACTACCCAGAATACCGGACTGCGGAAGAGCGGTCCGAGTAAATCCTTCAAGCCGGATGGAGTAGGCTGGTCGCCTTCCGCGCCGAACAGGTTCAGCGGATTTATGGTGGCCTCCTCCATGCCGATTTGCTCGCGGGATTCTTTCAAAAGCACCAGATTTAAAACGAATATGACGAACAACGTGCCCGCCGCCACTTGAAAGACCGTGCGCCAGCCAAGGCCGTGGCCAATCATGATGGCCATGAATTGGCGCGCCGCGGCATCGCCGAACAAGTAACTCAGGCTGATGACTCCCATCACCGCGCCATAAGAAGAGTAAGAGAACCAGCGCGAAGTGATCTTGACCATGCCCGCCCAGCCGGTCGACTGCACCAGGCGATTACCAATCCAGGCCAGCGTGAAAATGGGCATGCCGCCGCCAAGCGAAAACAGCAGCGTGAACAGAATGGCGCCGCCCATTCCCGTCAGAAAATTGCGCCGGCCGCCCAGGAAATCGGCCACGCCGCCCAGGAAGAACTTGCCAATCGCGTAGGCCATCACGCCGTATGATGAAATGGCCCCGAGGCGAATCTTGGCTTCATCCGGAGTCATCCCGCGCGCTGCCAGCTCGTCAATGATGAGCGGCAAGCTGACGGAAAAGTCGGAGCGGCACAGATAATACCCGGCATACCCGATGAACAGAAGCGCAATCGTCAGGCCCTGCCAGAAGGCCATTCTGCGGTGGTTCATGGGCGCTCTCCCTTCGCCAGCCGCGCTTCGATTTGTTCCAGTAAAGGATAGAAATCGGCGACCGCATCGATGGTGTAGTGCGCTCCAGCATCGCCCAGCTTGCGGTGCGCGGCGGACGCGCGGGCAGCTTGCTCGCCGGCCGGAAGCGCTGCGAGCTGTTCTTCGCTGAGCCCGATCATATTGCCCGTGCGCGCCACGCCGACCGTCCACATGCCTGCGTTCAATCCCTCCTCAATGTCGCTGATGGTGTCGCCGATTTTGATCATCGAGTACATGGGATATGTTCTCATTTGTATCGCGGCAAGGTAGCACATCCACGGCCAGGGGCGCCCAGCGCCGGCGTCATCCGGGCACAGCGCGCAGTCGGGCAGGTAGCCTTCTTTAGCGGCCTGGGCGAGCAGCACTTCGAGCATCGGTCGCGTGTACCCGGTGGTGCTGCCAATGCGTATGCCCAGCGCGCGCAGCTTTTCGACAGTCTCAACGACGCCGGGAATCACCGCGGAACAGGCGGCGAGGCACTCCATCTGCATCGGGATGAACTCGGCGAAAAGCTCGGCGACGGCGGCCTCGCTGGGGTGCCCGCCGATCTTCACGCGCAGCAGCGCCCGTATGTGGTCCTTCTTGTGGATGCCCATGTCGCGGCGGGCTTCGTCCTCGGTGACATCGAGGCCCCGTCCGGCAAAGAGTCTCTGTAGCGCGCGAACCGGCGCCAGACTTCCATAGTCCACTGTGGTGCCGGCCCAGTCAAAGATGATGGCGGTAGTCATGGGCATTTAGAACCCCATTTCCTGGACGGTTCGCTCGGCTAGCCCGAAGGAGAGCGTCATGCCCGATCCGCCGGTAGCCGTGACCACCCGCACATTGGCCGCGGGAGATAGCGAGACAAACGGCTGTTCGGAGTGTTTGGCATAGACGCCATGCCAGCGCTGGGCGATCTCGAGATTGGGCGCATGGAGGAAGCCGCGCGCATATTGCAAAACCAGATCGTCGATTTCCGTCCGATCGAAGGGGTCGACGGCGGCGCCGTAGTCGTGCGAGTCGCCGATGGTGAGCTCGCGCCCGGCGGTTTGGGAGACAAGCACGTGAATGCCCCAGCGGTCGTACTCCGGAGTCTCCGCGGCGATACGCTCCTGCAGCGCGCGCAAAGTCCGGCACACCTGGAAAGACTCATAGAAGCGCAGGGTCAGCCCGGCGGCCAGAGCGGGACCAAGCTGCCACCCTTCCGGCTGCGGGCGCGTGCGCATCATCTGCAGTTTGCAGCGGGTCAGGCCGCTCGCGCGGAACATCTCCGGATAGAGAGATTCGAAATCGTCACCCGCGCACACGATAGCCGCCCCAACTTCCCATTTCTCACCGCCGGCTTCGATGACCGGAAGATTGATGCTGCGGGCCGCCATGCCCATGCGAAAGCGGACGCCGAATTTTTCGCTGAGGAACCGGGGCAGACGGGCCAGCGTCACCCGCGGATCGACGGTGATTTCGCCTGGACTCCAGATAGCGCCAATCAGAACTTCGCCCAACATCCCGGTGGGCCGTACCGCGTTGCTGCGCTCGAGTACTGCATCCCGGTCGAGCCAACTGCATTGGTATCCGAGCCGCGGCCCGACGTCGCAGAATTCCTGCGCGACGGCGGCCTCGTCTTCGCGATAGACCACGTGCAGCGAGCCGGTTGGGAAGTAGGGCAGGCGCGCGGCTTCCAGAACTTCCAGCCACAGTTCCCGGCTGCGCAGCGCCATCTCATGCAGGCGGCCCGCTGGTTGCCCCACCGGCCAGATCATGCCGAAATTACGTACCGATGCACCCGCGGCTTGCGGACTCCGCTCAAGGACCACCACGGAGCGTCCCCGGCGGCCCAGCATGTAGGCGTGCGCGAGCCCCAGAATGCCCGCCCCGACGATCGCCACATCCGCCTTTTTCAACCGCCGCCCGTCCATGTGCTGAATCGCACCCACCACTCACCCGCATTATCCGCCATTCCTGTCGAAAAACCAGCCGTTTAATGTATGCTTATTTATTTACAATGGCTTAACGCGCGAAGATCACCGCATCGGGAGTAGTGTAGCTAGATCCTTCCGACATCAGAGGAGCATTATGAGCACTCAGCCGTTTGAACCGAAGGCCACACCATCTGCCGGGCTGGTACAGATCAACGCCAGCATCGAAGACGTCATCCAAAAGCGCATGGCCGAGGAGCGCGCGCGTTTGGAGCGCGAGGCAGGCTTGGCCAAACGCGAGTTGCACCAGTTCAAGCGTCCCGTTGAGCGTCCGTTCACTAAGGACCAGCGCGCGCGCACTACACTACTGTTCGGCGGCTTGACCTGGAAGCACGAGAAGCTTGTGCACGGAGCCCTGGAGGGTTTGGGGTACCTCGCCGAAGCCGTCCCAACGCCCAATGTCAAGGCCTTTCAGACCGGCAAGGAGTACGGGAATAATGGCCAGTGCAACCCGACCTATTTCACCGTGGGTAACCTGGTGCAGTATCTGCAAAGCCTGGAAGAGCAGGGGCTGACCAAGCAGGAAATCATCGATCGTTACGTTTTCTTTACGGCTGGCGCTTGCGGTCCGTGCCGCTTTGGCATGTACGAGGCCGAATATCGTCTGGCGCTGCGTAACTCGGGTTTCGACGGCTTCCGTGTGCTGCTGTTCCAGCAGTCCGGCGGGTTAAGCCAGTCCGACGCCGAGGCCGGCCTCGAGATGAATCTGGATTTCTTCCTGGGCATCCTCAACGCGCTGAACTGCGGCGATGTGCTGAACGAAGTCGCCTACGCCGTTCGCCCGTACGAAGTCAATCCCGGCGAAACGGATCAGAAGCTCGACGAGATGATGGATTACATGCACGAGGTGTTTCGTAAGAAGCAGCCGTGGAAAATCGGCGATAACCTCACCAAATACCTAGGCGGCTTCAAGGATACGGCGGCTTATATCGGCAAGTTCGTCAGCCAGTTGAAGGGCGAAGATTATATCCCCGCGCTGCACCGCTGCCGCGACAGTTTCAACGAGATCGAAGTAGACCGGCTGCGCGTGAAGCCCATTGTGAAAATCACCGGCGAGTTCTGGGCGCAGACTACCGAAGGCGACGGCAATTTCAACATGTTCAACTTCCTGCAGCGCGAGGGCGCGCAGGTGCTGGTCGAGCCTATTGGCACCTGGATCATGTACATGATTCACCAGGTGGTGCAAAAGTACAAGGATTTCAAAGGGCTCGACGAAGGCGCGGTACTGCCCCCGCTGTGGCGCCTGGACAAGCGCGCCAAAATCGAATGGAGCTTCCGCAACAAAGTGGCAAAACTGAAGCTCGCCGAAGCCATTTTCAAGAACGAGTATCACAAGATCGTCGCCGCGCTGGGCGGTATCGCGCATCACCTGACCGATCAGTACGAGTTACAGCGGCTGGGTCATCCCTTCTATAACTCGCGCGCCGGCGGCGGCGAAGGGCACCTGGAAGTCGCCAAGAATATCTACTATTCGAACAAAGACCTGGCGCACATGGTGCTCTCGGTGAAGCCGTTCGGCTGCATGCCGTCCACTCAATCGGACGGCGCGCAATCGGCGGTGGTATCGAGTTACAAAGACATGATCTACCTGCCCGTCGAGACTTCCGGCGAGGGCGAGATCAACGCTCACTCCCGCGTGCAGATGGCGCTGGGCGAAGCCAAGAACAAGGCGAAGAAAGAATTTGCGGAAGCCCTGGAGCGGAGCGGCCTGACTCTTGACGAATGCCGCGCCTATGTGGCCGCTCATCCTGAGATGAAGCGCCCGCTTTACGACGTGCCGCACACCAAGGGCGTGGTGGGTCTGGCCGCCCATTTCGTGCTGCACATCGCGGAACGCATGAAGACCGAGGGCGTCGCGACCCATCACCAAGAATTGGCCGCGGTTTAGCGTTGCTGAAGGCATTGTCTGAAAGCGGGAAGGGACCATGGATAGACATTTTCTGATTGGAATGGACGTGGGCTCGACCACGGTAAAAGCAGTGGTCATCGATGAGGCCACCGACCAGATCGCGTGGTCGGACTATCAACGCCATGACACCAAGCAGCCCGAGAAAGTCCTGGAGTTCCTGAAACGGTTCGATACCGAGATCGACGGTTTCCAGGCGCGCCACTCGCGCATATTCATCACCGGCTCGGGCGGCAATGGGATGTCCAAGTTCCTGGGCGCGAAATTCGTTCAGGAAGTGAACGCCGTCTCGTTGGCGGTCGAGAAGTTGTATCCGGAATGCGGTTCGGTGATCGAACTCGGTGGTCAGGACGCTAAGATCATCATCTTCAAAAAAGATCCGGAAACCGGCCGCAAGAAGAAGATGCCGTCAATGAACGATAAGTGCGCGGGCGGCACTGGCGCGGTCATCGACAAGATCAACGCCAAGCTGCGCATCCCTTCCGAGCAGCTTTGTCAGATGGGTTACAAGGGGTTGAAACTGCACCCTGTGGCCGGCAAATGCGGAGTGTTCGCCGAGACGGATATCAACGGTCTCCAGAAAATGGGCGTGCCGCCGGATCAGTTGATGGCTTCATTGTTTGAAGCTATCGTCATGCAGAACCTCTCCGTGCTGACACGCGGAAACACGCTGCTGCCGGTAGTTTTGTTGCTGGGCGGTCCCAACTGCTACATCAAAGGCATGCGGGATTGCTGGAAGCATAACATCCCCAAAATCTGGGAGGAGCGCAACACCGAGTTGCCCGCGGGCGTTCCGCCCGAAGACCTCATCCGCACGCCCGATAATGCCCAGTATTTCGCCGCCATCGGTTCGGTGGAATTCGGCAAGACCGAAGAGGCTGAGATCGGCCAGTACATCGGCTGGGAAAAGCTGGAGTGGTATGTCACCGTGGGCCGCGAAGAGGAGAAGGCCAAACGCGGCGGCAACGGCGGGCTGGCTAAAGATGCCGCCGACCTGGCCCGCTTCAAAGAGAAATATCGCACCAAGAAATTCATTCCCACCGTATTCAAGCCTGGAGATGTGGTGGAGGGCTTCGTCGGTATCGACGGCGGGTCCACTTCGACCAAGGCCGTGCTGCTGTCCAAAGACAAGGAGCGCCGTATCCTGGCCAAGACTTACCAGCTTTCGAAGGGCAATCCCATCGAGGACACCATCGAGGTGATGGGCAAGCTGGAAAAGCAGATCGCAGACCAGGGGGCTACGCTAAAAGTCCTCGGCGTGGGCACCACCGGTTACGCCAAAGATATTCTAAAAGACGTCATCGGCGCGGATGCAGCGCTGGTCGAAACGGTGGCCCACACCCAGGCCGGCCTGCACTTCTACGACGACGTGGACGTAATCTGCGACGTCGGCGGGCAGGATATCAAGATCATCATCCTGAAAGACGGCCGCGTAAAAGATTTCAAGCTGAACACGCAATGCTCGGCCGGCAACGGCTACTTCCTGCAATCTACCGCGCAAGGTTTCAACGTGCCTGTCGAAGAGTATGCCGACACGGCGTTCGCAGCCAACGGTTACCCGAGTTTCGGCTACGGCTGCGCGGTGTTCATGCAGTCCGACATTGTGGACTTTCAGCGGCAGGGCTGGAAGCCGGAAGAGATCATGGCTGGGCTGTGCAATGTGTTGCCCAAGAACATCTGGCTGTATGTCTCGCAGATTCCGAATCTCTCGGCCATCGGACGGCGGTTCTTACTACAGGGCGGTACGCAATACAACCTCGCCGCGGTGAAGGCGCAAGTAGATTTCATCGAGTCACGGTTCAAGGGCAAAGACGTAAAGGCCGACGTGATTGTTCACGAGCACTGCGGCGAAGCCGGCGCCATCGGCTCGGCGCTCGAAGCCGGCCGCCTGTGGGACCATGGCCGCCAGTCCACCTTCATCGGGATGGACGCGATCTCCAAGATCAGTTACAAGACTTCGCGCGACGAGTCTACCCGCTGTTACTTCTGTAAGAATAAGTGCCTGCGTACCTTCATCGACGTCAAGACCACAGTCATGAACCCGGACTACAAACCGCCGGTGAAGACCAAGGTTCCGCTCGAGGCCGGCTCACAGCGCCTGATCATCGCCACCTGCGAGAAGGGCACGGTCGAGAACGTGGACGATATGCGCCAGATCAAGGGCAGCCTCGACAAAATCAAGAAGGCTAATCCAAACTTCGTCGAGATTTCGGCTAAGGCCGTCTTCCGTGTGCCGGATGCGCCGCTGCTGGCCGACCCGCTCCCCAAGTTCGCTTTCACCGCTACGGCGAAGAAGCGCATCGAGCTGATGAAGAAGCGCTCCGAGATCCGCATCGGCATGCCGCGGGTGCTGAATATGTACTCGATGACGCCGGTCTTCACCGGCTACTTCGCGTCGCTCGGGCTCCAGCCGGAAAACATCGTCTACTCGGATTACACCAGCGAGCAGCTTTACAAAGAAGGCGCCAAGCGCGGCGCCATCGACCCGTGTTTCCCGTCCAAGCTGGGTATTCCGCATGTCCACAATCTGCTGTTCGTGGTACACGCCAAGAAGCCGCTCGACGTGATCTTCTTCCCGATGATCGATTGCCTGACCACCGATCTCTACGATGTTCAGGCCAGCCGTTCGTGCCCGACCGTCGCGGCCACGCCAGAAGCCGTAAAAGCGGCCTTCACCAAGGAAGGCGATCTCTTCAAGGAAAAGGGCGTTCTGTATCTGGATACGTTCGTCAACATCTCCAAGCCGGAGTTGCTGGAGCGGCAGATGTACGAGCAGTTCAGGGACATCCTGGGGCTCTCCCCCGAGGAAAACAAGCGGGCCATTCAGGAAGGCTATCGCGCGCTCGATTACTACAACAACGTGACCATCCGCGGCGAAGCCCGCCAGGTGCTCGATCAACTCGAACGCGAAGACCGGCTGGGCGTGGTGGTGCTGGGCCGCCCGTATCACAACGATCCGGGAGTGAACCACGAAATCCTGGAAGAGTTCCAGAAGCTCGGTTATCCGGTCTTCACGCAGGACTCGCTGCCCATCGATGACGACCTGGTCTGGCGCCTGTTCGGGCCGGAAGTCGAATCGGGCGAGATTGCGCATCCCATGTCCATCTCGGACGTATGGAAGAATTCTTACAGCGAAAACACGTCGCGCAAAGTCTGGG
>Ga0302325_10000195_pt1 | contig 177909 bp, 156 predicted proteins | sample Palsa_T0_2_FD_201948 | JGI IMG/M metagenome (GOLD analysis project Ga0302325, IMG submission 201948) | Peat permafrost microbial communities from Stordalen Mire near Abisko, Sweden - Palsa_T0_2 | ecosystem: Environmental > Terrestrial > Soil > Palsa > Peat permafrost | place: Sweden: Abisko...
ATGCCGGAGATCTGGGCAAGCTGCCCTGGCTGCATAACCGGAACCACTTTCCCACCAACAGCGCAAAACCCATTGAATCTGACTCAGTTCCGAATTCGCACCAGAGCCCTCCGGTCCGTAGATGATGGGATTATTTGGCCGGCCCAAGCGAATGTAGGTGGGGCCCACGACTTCTGCCGCCAACGTCGTGGCTGCCCACGCGCTGGTTGCGTCGCTCGGATAAAGCACCGTGAAGTTGGGTTCGGCAGCGAACATCCCGATATCTTCGAGGCCCATCTGCGACGGACCGTCCTCGCCGATAGAAACTGGCGAAGGGAATGGCGCCACGCGCCGCTAATCCCATGCTCATGCCAAGCATGTTCTGCTCGGCGATGTAGCCTTCAAAAAATCTTTCCGGCGCAGCGGCGAGAAATTCATCGGAGTGCGTGGAGTTTTTTACGTCTCCGTCAAGCGCCACCACGTGAGGATTAGACTTCGCGTGCCTGAAGGGCATCGCCGAACGCTTTGCGCGTGGCCACTTCTTTTCCGCCGACGCTGTAGGGCGGCTTCGGCGCCGTGCGAATGGGAGTTGGCGTTTCACTCGCGCGACGTCTTTCCGGAAGATTGGGAATCCAGTTATCGCCCTCTCCGGCCAGCGATTTCTCGAGAATTCCGGCAACGCGTTCCGCTTCATCTTCCGGGAGCGGCTTGCCGTGCCAGCCGTGCTTATCTTCGTAACCGTCCATGCCCTTACCTTTGAGCGTTTCGGCGAGTATGATGGACGGTTTGCCCTTAGTGCTCCCTGCTTCCGCGAAGGCCTTTAGCAGCGCGGGTATATCGTGACCATCGACAACCATTGCATGCCAGCCGAAAGCCTCCCAGCACGCCCGGTCCACATCCATGTAGTGCTGCAGCATCGCGGGACCGCTCTGGCCAAGGCGGTTCACGTCGATAACGCATGACCGATAAGAAAGCGCCAGGTGGCCACCGGCACGTCCCACAGCGTACAGTGGAGCGGCTCGAGTGTGTATTGTGGTCGGAATACTGACACGAATATCAAACGGCTGACACTGACCGGCCCATATTCCGTTTGTCTCCACCAACGTTCGTTTGGACCCGCGCGTGTTCCACGCGCACTACCACAACCATCGTCCACCGCACTTTGCATGAAGTTTGAGCCGTCGATTCTCAACCCAAAAACGAGCTTACTGAACCGACCGGACTAGCTGACACGGTGTCTGACACAGCGTCAAGGCGGTGGACTAAAAGACAAGAATCGACTCGCGCTCCGCTCTTTCGAGCACTTCCGCTCGTAGCATTCTTCTGTCCGACAGGTCCGCCTTAACCCCAAGGATATCCGTCAGGAGGTTTTCGAGGTGGACCCTCCCGATCAGGGAAAGCTTCCTGGCGCGGTCGAAATCGGCCATCAAGTCCACATCCGTTAGAGGCGAATCGTCGCCGCGGGCTTTCGATCCGAACAGGGACAGGTGCACGATGCCAGAGCCATTGAAGCTCCGCCTCGCGTTCCCGCAGTTTAGCGATGACTGTGGATTTGTCCATTCCGCAATCCTGCACTATATTCTCGCGCATCTCAGCAGCCCTCGATAAGGCGCCGCCATTATTCACCAATGTTGTACGCTGTATTTGTGCGAAGACTCGCAGCACCCGCCATCCTCGCCGCCGTTGTCCTGGCGGGATTCTCTCATCTGGCCGCCCAGACCAAACTGGCCTGGAGCGCCGATGAGCAACCCATTGTGAACCAATTGCGCGGGCTGCGCCAGGTGCCCGATGACGCCAGGGGCGGTGTCACCAGGCAATTGGCTTTAGACATACGGCGATTGCCAATGACGCTTGGCAAGCTTCATCTGGCCCATGACCTGGCCAACTTGTCCACCGAAGGAGACTTCGGCAAGCCAACGCTCCAGGAGGTCGCTACTACGCTGGCCGAAGCTCTGCGCGAGCAGCCTTTGCCCAACGTGGACGGCGAGCCGGCGGATTCTTATATCACGCTGGCGCAATTGGTCCGGTATGAGCAAGTTCAGGTTTCGCTCGACGCACCGCAACTCGCGGCGGCAATGGCCAAGCTCGAGGCGGAGGAACAGCGACGCGCTTCGGCGGATATCACTCTGCCGGATCTGAACGGCAAACAATGGAATTTGCACAGTCTGCGCGGCAAGGTGGTCCTGGTTAATTTCTGGGCGACCTGGTGCCCGCCTTGCCGCAAAGAGATCCCGGACCTGGAATCCCTCTACTCGCTATTTCAGAAGCAAGGCTTCGTGGTCCTCGGGATCTCCGACGAGGAAATCGGTAAGGTTGCGCCGTTCGTCAAGGAGCACAACGTCAGTTATCCGATTCTGCTGGACGCGGGCCGCCGGATCAACGAGCTGTTCGGGGTGGAAGGGATTCCGAAGAGCTTTGTATATGACCGCGATGGGCGGATCGTTGCTACCGCTATTGACATGCGGACGAAGCAACAGTTTTTGGCAATGCTCGCGAAGGCAGGCCTCACCACTAATCGAACTCTCGCAGTCGCCGGTACACCAATGCCACCGGCAGGCCCATCACGTTGAAGTAGCAGCCTTCGATGCGCTCGACGAAGCGGGAAGCCAGGCCCTGTATGGCATAAGCGCCGGCTTTGTCCATGGGTTCGCCTCCGGACACGTACTCTTCGATTTCCCGGCGAGAGAGCGCGGCGAACCAGACACTCGTTGCCGAGCAGTCGTCGATCACGCGGGCAGCCGTCCTGAGACAGATGCCGGTAATCACGTCGTGCCGCTGGCCGGAGAGGGTTTCCAGCATGCGGACGGCGTCGGCGGAGTCCCGCGGCTTGCCCATCATGCGGCCGCCGATGACTACTGTGGTGTCGGCTCCCAGAACGATTTCAGCGGGCCCGGCGGAGACGGCCATAGCTTTGTCGCGGGCCAGGCGCGTCACGTAGTCCCGCGGGTGCTCGTCCGGTCGCGGCGTTTCGTCGATGTCGGCAGGCCGGACTACGAAAGGGATGCCTGCCTGTTGCAAGATCTCGCTGCGGCGCGGAGAACGGGAGGCGAGCACCAGCATGCTTTTATGCTAGCCGTTATGTTAGCCGTCTGAGCGCGCGACGGTCACGATCCCAGCGCCAGGCTGCATCGGAGCCCGCCAGGTGTACGCCGCCGAGCCAAAGATCGATGCCACCGCGGCTACGGATCCAGTCAGCTTCGCCGGCGACCACGCGCATCCCGAATGGTGTGAGGCAGTATTGGTCGGGCGCGATTTTGTGCAGGGCGGGTACCGGTCCTTCGGTCTTGCGGTCGAGGCGCAGCCATGCAGAGCTGTCCCCGAGGAAGATGGATTCCTCTCTCTGCTGCGAGGCGAGGAAGATTGCGGCGCGGTCCCGCTTTCCGAACGAGACCGCTTCAAGAAGCTGCTGGTCGGTCCGCGAGAGGCCATTCTGCGCTGACGGGTATTCCTCGAGCCAGCGAAGCAGCGCGGCGGCCAAAAACGGCAGCGGCGAAAAATCGCGGGATGACATTTCGACGATAGCACGCGGGTCCGGCGCGCAGAACGCTTTCCACGCCGCCCGACCGAGCGAGAGCTGGTCTGTAGTCACCGGTCTGCGCTCCGGCAGCAGCACCGGTATCTGTTCGTGTGAGGCGATATAGACCAGGCTCAACTGCGTGCCGCCAAGGTCCTGGTCCGCGAACCAGGCAAGCGCCTGAATCAACTGCAACTGGTCGAACAGGTCGTGCTCGAACCACAACACTATCTCGTCGTGATCGTGGAAAGACGCGAGCGCGGCATCTCGCGCGGCGAAGGCGCTGCGCACGCCGGCCTCTTCGCCCCAGCCCGTAGCCGAGATCGCGCGGGCACGCACATCCGATAGCGCCTCGTGAGGCAGATCCGGCACGGGGCCCTCGTACAGGACGTCCAGCCACGAGAGGTATGCGCCTTCGAGACGCGCGGCGGCGAAGCTGTGGATGACCGATTCACCATTGGTGATGTGCAGCATGGTTCCCCGCGCGCATTCAGCGTGTGTAAGCAGCGATATCAATATCCACTTTATCGCTCACGCGCAAGAACAGAGTGCTGGGATTCTTCAGACCCCACTTGACGTAGGGGATGGTGAAGTGGATCTTGGCGGTGGCCCGGGCGTCGGCCGTCAGCGTCATCTCTACGTGGACGGGCAGCATGACCTCGTGCTCGGCGCCGTGAATGCGGAATATCCCGTGGACCTCGACCTGCGAGGCGCCTTGCCTGGCAACGACGCCTTCAACCCGGTCGGGCGTGAAGACGATTTCCGGGTAGCGCGCGCTTTCCAGAACGTTGTCATGCATGCGGCGGTCGCGCCCTTCGTTGTCGCTCTCGCCGCTGGTAGCGTCCACCACAGCCTCGCCGCCGATCTTGCCCGTGGCTGGATCGAAGCGGATGGCGCCGCGTTTAAGCTTGAAACTGCCGTGCACGGTGTGGAGGGTGCCACCCAAGGTGAACTGCACGGTGGTCCGGGCGGGGTCGAGATCGAAGGCGATTTCCTGACCAGAAGCCGGTGCGCTGGCGCAAAGCAGGATAATCGACGCGAGCGTGGCGGGCAGCGACCGGGAATGCATCGAGGCTCCTTCTAAACGGTGAGCATCTGCCAGGCTAGAGCCCAACTATTCGCAGCGAAATCGCGCGGCGATAGTGCTCCGACATGCATGGCGAGCATCTTGCGAAAGATGCGCGGCTCGGACGCCAGGGCACGCAGGACGCGTTGACGCAGCCAGGCGCGCCGATCCATGGCGAGCATGCATCTTGACATGACCGTGGGGCGCAGGGCCAGCCGGCGATGCTCCGCCTGATAGGCGGCCAGCCCGCCGCATGCCAGGCTATCGGCAAGGGCGATGGCCTGCTGGAAGGACAAACACAGCCCTTCTCCGGTGATCGCATCGACCGATCCAGAGGCGTCGCCGACCAGCGCAACGCGGCCGCGATAGACTCGCTTCAGGCTGTAGTTGGCAGTGGCCGCGCCTCGTTCGGAGGCCACGCGCCGGGCGCCGGCCAGGCGGGCGGAAAGCTCCGGAAACCGCCCCAGAGCTTCGTCCAAACGCAGGTGCGAATCCCGCGAGATAAGCGCCACGCAAACCTTATCCGCCGCAACGGGTGTGACGTAACACTGGCATCCGGCGCCCCAGTGCAGCTCCATGTACTCGCTCCACGGGGCGACGCGATAATGTATCCGGAAGCCGAAGCGCCGGTCGCGCGGATGGCCCCCGTCGAGCCCGGTCCAGCGGCGCACGCGAGAGTAAAAGCCATCGGCGCCCACGATCCAGCGAGCCGGCAGGAGGCGGCCCGCGACCGAGACTCCCTGGGAACAGATGCCGGTGACGGGCGTTCCCCATAAGGCGCGAACGCCGGCGGCAGCGGCCTGTTCCACCATCTTGCGATGCAAGACCGTGCGGCACACACCTAGCGCGGAGCCTCCCGGAAAGCCGGCTTCGACCGAGACGCCGGCTCCCAGAAACCGTATGCCGTGGAACGGATGCGCATCGGCGGAGTCGATAGTGATGCCAAGGCCGGCCAGAGCGGCCAGACCGTCCGGCATGAGGCCTTCGCCGCAGGCCTTGTCGATAGGCGGGCGCGCGCCGTCGGCGAGAGTGACCTCGAATCCTTTGCGGCGCGCGGCGATGGCGGCAGCCAGACCGGCCGGCCCACCGCCGATTACAAATACATCGGAAGCGTGCATGAGCGATGTGTCAGTCCTTCAGCCCTTCCAGGTATTGGAAGCTCTGGCGCAGCGACTGTAGCGGGTCGCCGGGGGTCTGATCCTGCTCGACAAAATAGTGCTTCACGCCGGCCTGTTTGGCGGCGCGCAGCACAGCCGGGATATCGACCACGCCGTTGCCGAGCTCGCGAAATGCGTTGTCCGGGATCTCCTCGTTATAGCGCGTCTGGACGCTGGGCGCGACGTTCTTCAGGTGCACCAGGGGAATACGACTTCCATATTGCTGTAAGATGCTGACCGGATCGGCGCCTCCCACGTGGGCCCACATCACATCGAGCTCGAGACTGACAAGCTTCGGGTCGGCCGTCTTCATGAGGACATCCAGCAGCCTGCCATCCGGCGTGGGCTGGTATTCGAAGGCGTGATTGTGATAGCAGAGAATGAGACCGGCCTTGCGGCATAGCTCGCCGGCCGCGTTCAGCGTGTCGCCCAATTTGCGGATCACCTCGACGCCGCCCCGATCGCCCGGCTTGACGTAGGGACAAACCACGTATTCGAAGCCGCGTTTTTTGGCGTCGTCTAGCGCGGCCGGCAGCTTGGCCTGCTCGCGCATGAACAGCTCGTCATTGAGGTGCGCGCTGACGGCTTTGAGCGAGGTCTGCTGCAAGCTGGGCCAGATGGCATCCAGATTTTCCGCGGTGACTTCGACCTCGCGATAGCCGATCTGCTCGATGGCGCGCAAGGTTTCGAGGGGCTTCCGCGGCAGGATGCTGCGGACGGTGTACAGTTGCACGCCGACCACTTTGAGCGCGCGGGCACGGGCGGAAACCGCCGACGCGGCGAGGGCGAGGAAGGAACGGCGTGCAATTGCGGGCATGCTTTTATGCTATAACGAACCGAATTGGATGGGGCGATTAAGTTACAGGTGTGGCCCGACTGTTGATACGTTGACGTGCTGAGCAACACTATATAACTGACGCAGGCAGGAGTTCCTATGCTCGCCTACCTCGACACTCTCATCGGATTCGCGATCGTGATGCTCGGCGCAAGTCTGATCATCATGCTTCTGACCCAAGGGATATCCGCGGCGGGGAGTTTTCGCGGATCGAGCCTGCGCTGGGGGCTTCGGGAGTTGTTCAAGCACATCGATTCCAGGAACCTGCCCACGATTGCGGCTCAGGCCGACGCAGTCGCCCAACAGGTTCTAACCCACAACCTGGCTTCGGACTCGATTTTCAAGTCGCTGCCGTGGATCGGGAAACTCGTGCCCGATTCATGGGCGCAGCGATTTCAACTGGCAACCGCAATTCGGCCCGACGAGCTGGTGGGCATACTCCGGCAGTTGGCGGAGGACCCGTCTTTGGGCGCCTTGGGGACGGAAATCAATCAATTGCTGGACCGGCCGAACCCCGTGGCGGAGCGGCAGATAAGGCTCATGACGGAGACATCGGCGGCGCTCAAGGCCTTGGCGCTCGATCGAGCCCCGGCCCTTATCGCTGAGACGGTGAAGACCGTGCGCGAGTCCGCTGGCTACCTGGAGGCCGGTTTCAACATGTCGATGGACCGCGTTTCGCAGCAGTTTGCAACGTATGTACGGATCTGGACCATCATTCTCGCGTTTGCGCTCGCCGCTGGTACGGGGCTGGATGCCCTTAAGCTGGTTAACGATCTATACTCGAAAGGCGATTTCCGCGCGGCGCTGGTGGGCTCCGCTCCGAATCTGATAGTTGCCACGGATAAGATTCTGCCCCCGGGCGTCCAATCGGATCAGGATGCAGTGGACAGCGCGATGGGCGATCTGTACACGGATGCCGTCAACAGGGCTCTGGTGAATGCCAACATCCAGCCTGGCGCCAAGCCGCAGGGGATCAAGACGCGCGACGCGGGCGAAGCCTGGATCCGCCAGAACGTGCCGGCCGGCGCACAGCAAAATACGGCGATCAATGCGTATCCCGCAGCGGTCGATCAGGCGCTCAGCGAATTCATGCAGACCCGCGCCGCGAACGCTAAGGATATCCAGACCATTCTGAAAGCTTCGGGCCTTCAGCTCACCCTCGGTTGGCCTAAGGGATTCAACTGGAGGCAGCTGTGCGGCGTGCTACTGTCCGGTGCTCTGTTGAGCCTGGGCGCGCCGTTTTGGTTCAACAGCCTGAAGGCTATGATGAATCTGCGGCCAATCATTGCGAGCAAGCAGACGGCCGAGGACAAGGCATCCGCGTAAGCGCCCTTGCCGAACCTCACCCCCTCCCAACGCGCCACCACGGCGCTCGCCAGACAGGTGCCCACCTCGTTGACCGAAGTGCACTCCATGTCCATCAACGCATCGATGCCGAACAGCACGGCTACTCCTTCCGTGGGGAGATGGAAAGTGGAGAGGTGCCCGCCAGTATCACCAGCGCCGCGCGGGGCACTCCGGCGACGCCTTTGCTGGTAAGCATCAGGGTTAGCATCAGTAGCTGCTGGACCAACTTGATCCGGAGATCGACTTACCAGTGTGACTTGATGGTCTGGTATGCTAAGTCCGGGGCGTTCAGTAACAGTAATGACCTGACATAGCGCAGGTGGAGCCTTCTATGTTTACCGTCCTCGGGTATCTCAGCAAAATAGAAGTTGCGGTCGTGATACTTGGTGCAAGTCTGATCGTAATGCTTCTGGTCCAAATGATTTCGGTGGCAGTAAACTTGCGTGGATCATGTCTCCGCTGGGGCCTTCGGGAATTGTTTAGGCGGATCGATACTAATAAACTGCCTACTATCGCCGCTCAGGCGGACTCGTTAGCCGAACGAGTCTTAACGTACTACCTGACTTCGGACTCGATCTTTTCCTCGTCGCCCTGGATCGGGAAATTCCTGCCAATACGTGGGTGATTCGATTTAAGCTGGCGTCGGCCATAAGGCCGGACGAGTTGGTAGGCAAGCTCCGGCTGCTGGCTGCAGACCCATCTGTGGGCGTCTTGGCAACGGAGATCAAGCAGTTGTTGGACGTACCGAACCCAGAGGCGGAGCGCCAGATTCGATTAATGACCGAGACTACGGCGGAACTCAACGCCCTGGCGCCGGATCCAGCCCAGACCCTCATCGAAGAGGCCGTGAAAGCCGTGTGCGAGTCGGCCGGGTACCTGGAGGCTTGCTTCAAAATGATGATGGATCGTGTCTCGCGGCAGTTCACAACTTATATACGACTTTGGACGATCATCCTTTCATTGTTTCTGGCGATTTATTTGGGGCTGGATGTTCCAAGGTTGATTAGCAATCAATATACGAAAGAAGAACTTCGCGAGACTCTGAAGGGCTCTGCTCAGAATGTGCAAGCTGCCGTGGGCAAGCTACTGCCGGCAGACTCCCGATCGGACCGTGATGCTGCGTACAGCCTCATGGCTGAAATCTATACTGGCGCGATCAAAAAGACCTTGGCGCTTGCCAACGTCCAAGCTAATTCCCCGCCGCAGGATATCAGGTCGAGAGTTGAAGGCGTGGACTGGCTTCGCCGCCACGTCCCCCCGGCACAGCAGGCCGCGGCGATCAATGCATATTCGAGCGCGGTTGATCAGGGGCTTGGCGACTTCATTACAAGCCGCGCGAACGACTTTCGCACTATCGAAATCATTTTGAGGGGGTTCGGGATTCAGCCCAGTTCCGAATGGCCAAGAGGGTTCAACTGGCAACAGCTTTTCGGCTGTCTGTTCACTGGCGCTCTCTTGAGCTTGGCAGCGCCGATTTGGTTCAACGGTCTGAAGGCGGTAACGAACCTGTGGCCCATCATCGCGAGCAAGCAGGCAGCCGAACGCCAGGCGTCCTTCTGATATCACGCGACGCCTTTACCGAACTCCACCCCTTCCCAACGCGCTACCACCGCGCTGGCCAGGCAGTTGCCCACCACGTTGACCGAGGTGCGCGCCATGTCCATCAACGCATCGATGCCGAGCAGCACGGCTACTCCTTCCATGGGGAGATGGAAAGTGGAGAGCGTGCCCGCCAGTATCACCAGCGCCGCACGGGGCACTCCGGCGACGCCCTTACTGGTCAGCATCAACGTCAGCATCATCAGTAACTGCTGGCCGAGCGAGAGATGGACGCCTGCGGCTTGAGCCACGAACACAGAAGCCAGCGAGAGATAGAGCGTGCTGCCATCCAGGTTGAAGCTGTACCCGGTCGGAATCACAAATGCGACAATATGTTTCGGCACGCCGAACTGTTCCATGTTCTCGAGCGCCAGCGGCAGGGCGGCTTCGCTGGAGGCGGTGGAGAAGGCGATCAGAAACGGCTCGCGCACGGCCTGGTAAAACCGGCGCACGGGGATGCGCGCGAGGAGCGCCACGGCGCCGAGCACCAGCACCACGAATAGCACCAGCGCGACGTACATGGTGAGGATCAGCTTGCCCAGCCCGAAGAGCACGCCGAAGCCCTTCGTGCCGACCGTCACGGCGATGGCCGCGCCCACGCCAAGCGGCGCCAGATACATGACGTAGCGCGTGTAGCGGAACATGACTTCGGCAAGCGCTTCGCAGAACGCAACCACAGGTCCGGCCTTGGCGCCTATAGCCGCGCAGGCGGCGCCGAACAGGAAGGCGAAAACCACGATCTGGAGCACATCGCCGCGCGCCATGGCGTCGATGATGCTGGCCGGAAAAACGTGCTCGATGATCGCGCCGGCAGCGGGGGCGGCTTGCGTCAGCGCCGCTTCCGAGGAGGTTTGCCGCAGGCTCATACCGGCGCCGGGGCGCACCAGGTTCACCGCGGAAAGGCCCAGAAACAGCGCGAAGGTAGTGACGATTTCGAAGTAGAGGATGGCCTTCAGGCCGATGCGTCCCATGCGTTTGAGATCGCCGCCGCCGGCAATGCCGTAAACCAGCGTGCCAAAGATCAGCGGCGCGATGATGGAGCGGATCAGCCGCAGAAAAATGGCGCTGACCGGAGCGAGCTCGCGCGCCGCGCCCGGCGCCAGCGCGCCCACGGCCACGCCGGCCGCCATTCCCATGAAGATCCAGGCGGTAAGCGACAGCCGCTTCAACGCTCTCCCCACTTCAGTTTCTGTCGCAGCACATCGAAGAACATCATGCGCGGCGGGCGGACCAGATGCAGCGAGTATTGCGAGCTGCGGCAAACCACGCAATCGTCCTTTTTGAGCGGCTCGCCGATCTGGCCGTCGATGGTAAGGAAGACGGATTCGTCCCCGCCGCGGCAGCGGATCATCACCACGCTGGTTTCCGGGAGCAGGACGGGGCGGTTGGTGAGCATATGCGGGCAGATCGGCGTGAGGCAGATGGCGGGCACCGACGGGAAGATAATGGGACCGCCCGCGGAAAGCGAATAGGCTGTCGAGCCGGTAGGTGTGGAGACGATCAGGCCGTCGGCTTTGTAGGCGCAAACGAACTGGTCGTCTACGTAGGTATCCAGATCGATCATGCGCGCGATGGCGGCCTTGGTCAGGACCACATCGTTGAGCGCCTCGTAGGAAGCCACCGCGGAATCGGCGCGGCGCACTTCGGCATGCATCAGCTTGCGCTTGCCGATGCGGTGCTCGCCGCGGAAGGCGCGCATCAATTCCGGGTAGAGCTCGTCGATGGTGATGGCGGTGAGGAAACCGAGGCCGCCGAGGTTCACGGGAAACAGGGGGATTTCGCGGTTCCCGATGGCGCGGGCGGCCGAGAGGAGCGTGCCATCGCCGCCCAGCACGATCACCAGATCGCAACCCTCAGGCACTTCCTCACGCGTAAGCCCGCCGGTGCCGCCCGCATACGCCGCGCTGTTATGGTCGCAACGCACCCGCAGGCCGCGCTCCCGCAGCCAGGCCAGCAGCTTCGGCACGAGCTCGGCTGCGGCCGGCACGCCCGGCTTGGAGATAATGCCGACGGTCTTAATGATGGGCATATAGCAGGAACTCCCGGTTCCCTTCCGCGCCGAGGATAGGGCTTTCCATGATGCTCGTCTCGAATCCTAACTGCCGCGCCGCCTCGTTCACACGCCGGCAGGCGGCCTCCTGTAAAACCGGCTCGCGCACGATTCCACCCCTGCCCACCTGTCCTTTGCCGACCTCGAACTGGGGCTTGACAAGTATAACCATTTCGCCGCCGGGCTGTAACAGGGGCATGGCGGCCGGCAGGATGAGAGTCACCGAGATGAAGCTGACATCATAGACCGCCAAGCCGACGGGCTCGCCGATATCTTCGCCGCGCAGGTAGCGCGCGTTGAGTTTCTCGTGGACCACTACGCGCGGATCGCTGCGGATTTTCCAGTCGAGCTGGCCGCTGCCCACATCGACGGCGTGCACGCGCGCCGCGCCGCGCTGCAACAGGCAATCGGTGAAGCCCCCGGTGGAAGCGCCAATATCGAGGCAGACGCGGCCGGTTACAAGGATCGCGAAATGGTCGAGCGCGGCGTCCAGCTTGAGGCCGCCACGGCCAACGAAGGGCGGACGGGCGAGCACCTCGAGCCTGCATTCGACCGCGACCGGCTGACCGGGCTTTACCGCTTTTCGGCCGTCGACCAGAACCTCGCCGGCCATGATGAGCGCTTGGGCCTTCTCGCGCGAGGCGGCCAGACCGCGCTCCACCAGCAGACGGTCCAGACGGGGCTTCATGATTTGCGGTGCACGATCAGGTCGGCGAGCTCGTGCATACGCTGCGCGCGCGCGCCGAACGGGGCCAGTGCGTCGTGCGCCCTGCCGCACTCCATTTCGGCCATGCGCCGCGATTCACCGATGCCGTACACCGCCGGGAAGGTGATCTTGTGCTGCTGGGCGTCTTTGCCCGCGGTCTTGCCCAGCGCCTCGGAGGGCTCCTCGACGTCGAGGATGTCGTCCACGATCTGGAAAGCCAGGCCGATGTGCTCGCCGTAGCAGGAGAGCGCTTCGTATTGGCCGGGGTCGGCGCCGGCACAGATCGCTCCGAGGCGCAGGCTGGCGCGCAGCAGGGCGCCGGTCTTGGCGCGGTGTATGGACTCGAGCAGGGGAGCGCTGGGGGGCTGGCCTTCGCCTTCGAGGTCGGCCACCTGGCCGGCGATCATCCCCCCCACTGTGCCGGCGGCAGTCGAAAGCTCGGCGATCATGCGGGCCTGGCGATCGGCCGGGATAGACTCCATAACGGAAAGCACTTCGAAGGCGCGCGTGAGCAGGGCATCGCCGGCCAGGATAGCCATAGCTTCGCCGAAAACTTTGTGGCAGGTGAGCTTGCCGCGGCGGTAGTCGTCGTTGTCGAGCGCCGGCAGGTCGTCATGTATCAGCGAATACGTGTGGATGAACTCGAGTGCGCAGGCGGCGGTAGCCACGCCACACGGACCATCGGAAACAGTGTGCGCGGCTTCCAGGCAGAGAATGGGCCGGATGCGCTTGCCGCCCGCGAACAGGCTGTAGCGCATGGCGCGATGAATGGTTTCCGGGAGCGACGTTTCCGGAGGCACCAGGCGGTCGAGCTCAGCATCCACGAACTGCTGTTGCCTGGCGAGATAGTCGCGTAGGTTCATGCTTTCTCGGGACGGAAGGGTTCGGGCTGGATCTTGCCTTCTTTGCGGATGAGCATTTCCACGCGGGTCTCGGCCTCCTCTAACTGTTTACGGCAGGTATCGCTGAGGCCCATGCCTTTTTCGAAAAGCTCGAGCGAGCGCTCGAGAGGGAGATCGCCGGCCTCCAGCTCTTTGACGACTTTTTCCAATTCGTCGAGCGAGCCCTCGAAGGAGAGCACGGGGTTGGGTTGCGCCTCGGTATCCGCCACCAGACTATTCTAGCGGGCGGCTGGCGTGTGGTGGCCGGCGTATCAAGCGAAGCTCAATAATGTACAGTAAGCGGTAATGGCGGGCGCGCAGGAGCGAACTGATAACGAACACTCTCCTGGTTGTCGGGGCGCTGTTTCCGATCGTCAATCCCATCGGCAATACGCCGATCTTCCTGTCGTTAACGTGCGGGCTGTCCGGCGAGGGCCGAAAGGTGCTGGCAAGGATGATCGCCCTGAACGGCCTGATCCGGGTCTGGATCTTCATTGGGACCCACATTCTGACGTTTTTCGGCATCTCGCTCCCCGTGGTTCAGGTCGGGGGAGGGCAGGTAGTAATTTCAACCGGCTGGGCGCTGCTGCGCCAGCCGAACGATGACGAGACTGGCGAAAAGGATGTCCGGCGGGAGTGCCACGAGGCCGATTACTCGCGCCAGGCATCCTATCCGCTAACGCTGCCCCTGACTGTGGGACCGATCTCGGCGGCGATTACGGTCGGCGCGCCAATCGTTCATAGAAAGCGCTTACGGTTGTCAAGATGTGAATACGTTCAGAGATAGTGACAAACCTCCCGCAGCACCTCGCCTGACCGGTTGATCATTTGATGACTCGGTGTTCTTTAAGCACTTGGACGGTCCTTTCGATCGGCAGAGCCTCGACCGTGTGTCCGTTGCCGGTCATCGTCGTCGCCCTAAACATCGAGTTGTACACTGCTTCTTCCGTCGCCTCGATTGCGGCCAGAAATAGCGGAGACATGGCGTCGTTGTTCAGCACTTCCACCTTCCGCGTCGGCGTTTGGTCGTTGCCATGGATCCGCACCTGCGCCGACGTGGAGAACGCGATCGCATAGTCTCCGCTGCCGTTTGAGGCTGAACTCCCCGTGCGCGCAACGCCCAGCCATGCCCTGGCCGCGAGCCGCTTCAAGTTGCGCGCGTCCATAGGCGCGTCAGTGGCGATGACCATCATGCACGATCCGTCTGCCTTGTCCTTGCCGCTGCCGGCGCGCTGGAGTTCCTGACGCAAGTAGTATTGGCCCAGTTCCTGGCCAACCGGAGCGCCTGCAATCGTGAGCACACCGCCGAAATTCGTTTGCACAAGGACACCAACCGTGTATCCGCCGAGATTAGGAGGCAGGCGACGCGACGAGGTCCCAATTCCCCCTTTCCAGCCGAAGACTACCGTCCCGGTACCCGCACCGACATCGCCCTCGTCCACCGGACCGCCCTTGGCGTCCTGGATGGCAGCGAACACGTCGTCGGGCGTGATGTGGCGGCCACGTATGTCGCTCAGGTATCCGTCATTGGTTTCGCCGACAACCGGATTGATCGAGAGCACCGCCTCGTTGCCCGGCAGGGCCAACATATAGCTGATCAGAGCGTCGGCCACGCGCGGCACGCTTGTGGTGGAAGTCAAAAGGATGGGCGTTTCGATATCGCCCATTTCCTCTACCTGCGTAGAGCCAACCAGCTTTCCGAAACCATTGCTTACGAAAATGGCGCCGGGCACCTTCTCGCGATAGAGGTTGCCGGAGTGTGGCAAAATCGCCGTCAGACCGGTGCGGATGTTGTCGCCGCGAACGATGGTCTTCTGCCCGACCTCGACACCGGCAACATCGGTGATCGCATCGAGCGGCCCCACCGGCAGAATGCCGATCTTCAACCCCAGGTCGGAGGCGCGCGGGCGTGCATGGGGAGTTGTGTTTTGGCCGGCAGCTAACGCGATCAGCAGGAAGACCGTTGCGGCAGCGAAAAGCTTATTCGTCATGTACAAAGGATACGACCGCAGGCACGGGCAGTTGGCCGGTCACAGTGAGCCGGGATACCCTACCGCGGCCATTCGAGCGTTCCTACGATTTCGCGTACATTGCCGACTTTTTCGTGGCGCAGGAAGCGGCCCAGCTCGCGCGCCACACGCGCGGGCGACTGCGGGTCCCAGAACGTGGCCGTGCCGACCTCCACCGCCCTCGCGCCGGCCACCAGGAATTCGGCGGCATCCTCCCCGGTCGAGATGCCGCCCAGCCCGATCACGGGAATCTTCACCGCCTGGGCGGCCTGGTATACCAAACGCAGCGCCAGCGGCTTAATGGCCGGTCCGGAGAGCCCGCCGAAGCCCGCTCCCAGGCGCGGCCGCCGCGTGCCCGCATCGATGGCCAGCCCGATAAACGTATTCACCAGAGAAATACCGTCCGCGCCGCTCGATTCCGCGGCTTGCGCCAGCGGCTCGATGGCGGCCACGTTGGGCGACAGCTTCACGATTACCGGCCGCCGCGCCACCCGCTTGACCGCCTCCACCACTTCCGCCAGCAGCGCCGGATCGCTCGAAAAATAAATTCCGCCGTGGCGCGTGTTCGGGCACGACACGTTCAGCTCGTAGGCCGCCAGCCCCTCGGCCGATTCCAGCACTCGCGCGACTTCCGCGTAATCTTCCGCGGCATATCCGAAAATATTGGCGAATACCGCCGTCCGCCAGCGGGCCAATGCCGGCAGCTTCTCGCGCACGAAGGCGCGCACACCGATATTCTGCAGGCCGATCGAGTTCAGCATGCCCGCCCGCGCCTCCCAGATCCGCGGCGGCGGGTTGCCCTCCATGGGCTCGCGCGAAAGGCCCTTCACCACCAGCCCGCCGAGCGCGCTGAGGTCCACCAGCCGCTCGAATTCCACTCCATAGCCGAAGGTTCCGGAAGCCGCCAGCACGGGGTTGCGCAGCCGGATGCCGCAGAGCGACGTCTCCAGGGCGGCGGCTTCCACGTTGCTCATTTCCCGCGCTTCTCTTCCGCGAAGGCTTCCCCCAGCACCGCGCCGGTGGCCGAGGAGGGCAAGCTCAGCCCGGCGGCGCGAGCCACCGTCGGCGCCAGGTCCACCGCCTCGACGCCGCGCTCGATCACCTGCGCGCCGAACTGCGCCCCGTATAGAAACAACGGCACGCGGGTGTCGTAGTTGTAGAGCGAGCCGTAGGAGATGCCGCGCCTGGCCCCGGACTCTTCCACCGTTTCCGGCTCATAGGAGAGCATCACATCCCCGGAACGTAATTCGCGAAAACTGTTCTCGAAGCGCCGCCGCCACTCGCCGGCGTGGCTGCACTCGCCGTCCGCCGTGTAATAGCCCGCCACGCCGGCGTGGCGCAAGGCCAGCTCGGCGGCCAGTTTGCGAGCGCTTCTCGGGGCGACGTTTTGCTTGCGCAGCGCTTCCAGCTTGAGATAGAGGAACGGATAGATGTACTTCTCCACGTAAACGTTTTTCACCGTGCCTTTATCGATCCAATCGGAGAGCCCCGCGCTGATGGCGCGCGCCAGTTTTTCCCCGTCAACCGCCTTGCGCGGGTGCATGACCCCATCCTGTTCTGGAGGCGCTCCGTGGGCGGCGGCGAAAATCAGATTGTAGCTGCCGGCCCCAGGCATCCTGTCCAGCGCTTCCAGCGTGACCTTAACCTGGCGGTCGAGCCGCAGCACCATCTGCTCCATCAACGGCGAGTCCGACCCAGTCTCATAGCCCAGCAGCGCCATCGAGCCCAGCGAGGCGAAGACAAAATCCAGGGTGTCGCCCTGCCCCGGTTTTTCGGCGGCGAGCAGGTTCCGCAGCAACTCGAATTGTGCATCCTGGCCAAACGGTGACGATTGGTACTGGGTCATGAACTCTTCCGGCCGCGACGGGTCGAAGGTCAGCGTGCGCAGCGGAGGATAGCCCTCTCCCGCGCCGACAGCCATCCAGGGGGCGTCGTGGAGATCCTCGATGGGTCGCAGGCGATTGTACTCGGCCAGCCATTCGGCGTTGGGGCTTGCCGTGAATAGCCCCTGATCATCCATCCAAAAAAGCTGCGCCCCCGAACTGCCCGCCAGCAGTGAAGGGGAGTCTCGCTGCAGGCCCATGCAGAAGGTGCGGCTCTTGCCCTGGCCCAGACGCGCCGCCTCGTCGGCCAAGGTAGTCGCTTCCAGCATCTTCGCGCTGGCCTTGGCCGGAGCGCCCGCCCTACGATCGTACCACTGGTCCGCCACGACACCGTGCAGTTGCGGATAAGCGCCGGTCGCCAGGGTCGCCAGTCCTCCGGCGGTGAAACTGGCGGCGGCCATCCGGCAATCCGGATAATAGATGCCCTCTTCCATCAGCCTCTTGAAACCGCCCGTTACCAGCAGGTGCGCGCAGCGGTCCAGGTAGACCTGCCGGAATTGCTCCGCAATCAAAAACACAAACAACTTCGGCCGCGCCCGCAGGGCCTGCAACCGTTCGGGCAGATACCCTGCCAGGCCGGCCGCCACCGTGGCCGCGAAGCGTCTCCGCGAAATCGACATTTGGCTAAGAGTTTAGCAATCCTACCCGCACTATGGTATGTTGTGAGATCTTAATACAGTTTTATCAGGTTGGGAGTGTAGCAGTACCCGGTGCACTCTTCGGGAGAGGCTGATGCAAGAAACGGACGGGAGCGTCCTCGGGCTGGCGACGATCCGGCGGAATCGCGGCATTTCGCTGGAGCAAATCGCGGATGCGACAAAAATCGGCGTGCGAAGCCTGAAAGCTATCGAGGGCGGCGACTTCCAGAAATTGCCTGGGGGCATTTACACCACCAGCTACATTCGTCAGTACGCCAAAGCCATAGATTTCGACGAAACCGAACTGCTGGCATTTTATCGGGCTCACATGGGCATCCCCGTCAGCGCGGAAGAATCCAGCCCGCGCCGGAACGGGAAAGGCCTGATGGGCGGCGGTTATCGGCAAGTGTCCTCGATTGGCTGAAGGCCGCGGCGCTTGGCTGAAGGCCGCGGCGCTTGGCTGAAGGCCGCGGCGCTGGCTGACGGCCGTAGCGCGCTAGCCCTTCAGCGCAGCACCGCCAGCAGATCTCCGGTCTGCCGGGCCAGGTTCCACCGGGCCCGTTCGGCCGCATACTGCGCGTCGTAAAAGGCCACCCACTTATCGCTCTCGGCAATGCGCGACTCCTCCACCTGTCGCAGCAGAATCCGGCCTTCCTGCATCTGCGCCAGGTTGACGGAAAGCTGCTCGCGCGCCAGCTCCAGATCCAGGCGGGCTACCTCGCGGGCGGCCTCCGCCTTGCGGATCTCGCGATAGGCTTGGCGGGTGTCCGCGGCAATCCGGTTGCGCGTGTCGTCCATCTGAATTCGCAGCTTGGCGGCGTCGGCGTCGGATTGCGCGGCCGCCCCGCGCACACCCGATCCGGCCAACAGCGGGATCTGCACCGAAACGCCGAGTTCTCCGTTGTTGCGCTGATAATGGAGGAAGTAATCCTGGTAATGGTTGAAGGTCGCAAAAAGACCGTATTGCGCCACCAGGTCCACGCGCGGCAGGCGCGCCGCTTTGGCCGCCCGGCCCTCGAGCCCCTTGGCCGCGATCTGCGATTCCAGACGGCGCAGCTCTTTGCTCGATCCCAGCGCGCTTTCGACGGCGGCATCCTCGGAAGCCGGCATCGGCGGCGCGGGGCGCTCTTCGGTGGCCGGCTGCACGCGATCGTCGGCGCTATATCCCAGCACCATCGCCAGTGAGGTTTGCGCGGTCTCGCGGTCCGCATCGAGCGCATCGGCCACCTGCCGCGCGCGCGCCAAGTTAAGCGCCGCGCGCTTGGCCTCGATGGGCAGTTCCCGCCCTTCCTCCACACGGCTTTGGACGGTCGCCAAAACCTTCTCCAGGCTCTGCACCTCCTGGCGCGCCATCTCGCTGGCCCGTCCAGCGCGCTCGGCGTCCAGATAGAGCGAAGACGTGCGGAAGGCGATCTCGTCTTGCTTGGCCGTGGCGGCGATACCGGCTCCGCGCGCCTCTTCCTTGCTCTCGGCCACCAGGTAGCTCTGCTGCCGGTTGAACAGATCTTGTGTCGCCCGTCCCTGGACCACGGACGGCGCGGCGCCATCGATACTCATGGGAAATCCATTGGTGTACGCCAATCCGCTGCCGAAATAGACGCGCGGCGTGAACGGGTCTTTCTGGACGCGCACGGCTGCCAGCGCCTTGACCTCGTCGAGGCGCGCCATGGCGATCTCAGGATTCTGCTGTAACGCGCGATCGACGGCCTGCCGCAGGGTCAGCGTGTGGACTTCGGCGCGTAGCGAGGCGGCGCACAGCCCAAGTGTTAAGGTTCTCCTCAGCTTCGACATGAAGGTATTGTCGCGCAGGCGCGTCGGGCGGTTACTGGCGGAAGCGCCGGATCAGAAGCGTATGACGATCCGACCGGTAGAAACCGATCACATACACGGTGGCCTTGCCCTGGATCGAATAGATGGCTTGGCGAATGCGGAGCACCGGCGCGCCCGCATGAATTTCCAGTAGCTCGGCGGTGCGCGCGCCGGCCGCGGTGGCGTCCACTTCCTCGTCCGCATACGCCAGCGCGATGCCATACTCGCGTTCCAGAAGCGCAAAAAGCGAGCGGCGCTCCAGCGGATAGCTCAGCAAGCCCGTGAATTCGGCGGCCGGCAGATAGCAGCTCTCGAGGGCGAAAGGCTGCTCGCCGGCTTGACGCAGACGTTCCACCTTCACCAGTTTGCTATGGGCGGGAAGCGACAGCCGCGCGGCCGCTTCCGGCTCCTCCTCAACCAGGCAGGCGCACAATATCCGCGAGCGCGCCGGCAAGCCGCGGCTGGCCATCTGTTCAGTGAAACTGGCCAGGCGGTTGAAGTGGATCTTGGGCGGCGCGACGAAGGTTCCCACGCCGCGCCGCCGGTCCACCAGTCCGTCGCGCTCGAGCTCCGCCAGGGCATGCCGCGCCGTCATCAGGCTGACTTCATAGGTGCGCGCCAGGTCCCTCTCCGAGGGCACGGCGTCGCCCGCTTGCAGTTCTCTACCCTCGATACGCTTCTGCAGCGCATACTGGATTCTGCGGTAAGCGGGGTCGCCGGAATGGTGCTGACGGGGCATCGATGTTGTTTCGTGAGAGGAGCGTTCCGCTATAGAGCGCTAACGCAAGTATTCTAACCGAACCTGCCTGGTATTTTACAGCTTTCCGCAATTTTTTTGTTGACGGAACTAATACAGAGGGATTATACTGCCGTTAAGTAGTGCTATATAGCTTTTGCAAGGGGTTTTGCGGCGAGGGAACTGTGCGCTCTGGCACGTTTTTCCTGCCGTTGTGCTTGAGGCCGGAGAGGTTTGCCTCTCCTCAACAAGTTGGAGGAACAAGCTCGTGAAACTAGGACGACAGCACTTGAGCTGCAGAGTATTCGTGTTTGTAATTCTGGCATGCGCATTGGCGGGTCTGGCATGGGGCCAGCAGGTGAGCGCAACCGTCACAGGAAGGGTTACCGATCCATCGGGCGCCGCCGTCACTGGCGCCAAGGTCACGGCCACTTCCGTCGAGCGCGGCGTCACGTATCCAGGCGCCACGAATGCAGAGGGCTACTACAATATTCAAAACCTCCCCGTGGGAACCTATAACGTAAAGGTGGAGACTGCCGGGTTCCAGACTGCGACACAATCGAATATTACGCTGCAGATGAACCAGATCGGTAAGATGGATTTCCAGCTTCAGGTGGGTAACGTGGAGACCACTGTGGAAGTAAGTTCGACGGCTCCCGTGCTACAGACGGAGGAGACCTTACTCGGCCAGGTGATCGACTCGCGAACTGATACCACCCTGCCGCTAGCGACGCGCAATTATGTGCAATTAACGCTGCTGGCGGCGGGAACGGTTCATCCCGACCCGTCCACCTTCACCAGCGGCCTGACCACCGGCAACAGCGGACGCCCCTATGTGAACGGCAACCGGGAGCAGGCCAACAACTTCATGCTGGACGGGATGGACAATAACCAGGTCTCCGATAACCTGGTTGGGTACGCCCCCAGCGTAGATGCCATCCAGGAATTCAATGAGATCACCCAGAACGGTCCGGCCGAGTTCGGCAACTTCATGGGCGGGATCATCAGCACTTCGATCAAGTCGGGTACCAATCAGTTTCACGGCGATGCTTTTGAGTTCTTCCGCAACGACGTCTTGAACGCCAATTCCTGGGGGAACAATTTTACGGACGCGGCCAAAGCGAAGTTACGCTGGAACGAATTCGGCGCCACGCTGGGCGGTCCCATCAAGCATGACAAGCTGTTCTTCTTCCTGGACTATCAAGGCCAGCGCTTCGATACGCCCACCACTATCGGCTCCCTCAGCGTGCTCACGCCGGCGGAACGCAGCGGAAACTTCTCGCAGATGTTACAGGGCACTACCCCTATACAGCTCTACAACCCGTTTAACGTGGTAAATGGCCAGCGGCAGCCATTTCAGGGAAATATCATTCCCGCCAGCCTGCTGGACCCGGTGGCGCAGAAGATTGTCGCCGATACTTCCGCGTATCCATTGCCGACGGGCCCCGGCCTCGTCAACAATTTCCTTTACGCGAGTCACAGCTCCGTCGGTGGCGACCAGGGGGACGCGAAGATCGACTGGAACCCTACCGATAAGGACCGCGTATTCTTGCGCTATTCGGAGAGCAACCTTACGAATCCGGGAACCAATAACGTGCCGATCCTTTACAATGCGTTCAATAACTTTCCAGCGCATAACGGCGTCGTGGATTGGGTCCGCACGATCTCACCTTCGATTGTCAACGACGCGCGCGTTGGCGTGAATTACGTATTCATCAACAACGGCGCCGCCGCGAACGGGCTCAGCAACCTGAACACCACCGTGGGACTGCCCGGCATTCCCTCAAGCATCCTTCCCGCCATGACCTTCGGGGGCGGTTATGCGTCGGGTATCGGTAACTCGGACGTATACCAACTCTTCGCGGATACCGTGTTTCAGTATGAGGACACGCTGACCGTCACGAAGGGATCGCACGTTCTCCATTTTGGTTTCCAGGCATGGCGCGAGCGCATCGATACCTTTTATTCAGGCAATAATGGCGAAGCCGGAACCTTTTCGTTCAATGGCCAATATACCGCTGGTCCCGGATCCGTTAACGCTACTGCCGGCTCTGGCACCGGAGCCGGAGAGGCGGACTTTCTGCTGGGACTGCCCGACACTATCGGCGGCGGGGTGAACGGCGGTACCTGGGGCCAGCGCTCCACGGTTCTCGGCGCCTTCTTCCAGGATGACTGGCACGTTTCGCCGAGTCTCACTCTCAACCTCGGCTTGCGTTGGGAGCTGCACACCCCATGGTGTGAAGTGAAGAATCGCCAGGATAACTTCGGGCTGCTCTCCGGCGCTGTGGAGTTACCCGACCAGAACGGAAACAATTGCGCGCTGTACAACCAATACAACGGCATCACCAACTTCCAGCCTCGCATCGGAATCGCCTGGAATGCCATGAAGCACACGGTGATTCGCAGCGCGTATACTCTATCGAATTACCTGGAAGGCACGGGCACGAACCTGCGCCTGCCCATTAACCCTCCTTTCGCGCACGAAACGACCGCCATCTACACTTCGCTGGCACTCCCCACCACTACCCTGAGTGAGGGGCTCACACCGCTCGCACCATCATCCAATCCGTATGAGGGCGCCCTGATCCGCCTCTGGGATCCGAATGTTCGCCCGGCCGTCGCCAACCAATGGAACTTCACCATCCAGCAGCAGTTGGGCGGCTCGACGACCCTGCAGGCTGGTTATGTCGGTCAAAAAACCACGCACCTGATGGTGCCGATGCCGTACTTCCAGGAGCAACTTCTGGCGAACGGGACCGTCGTGGGCAGCCCCTACCTGGCGGGCAATCCGACCGTCTATGACTCGATCAGCCAGATTTCGGGCACAGCCTCGAACGGCAATCAGAGCTACAACGCGCTCCAGGCCGTATTGCAAAAGCGGCTGGGCAGTGGTCTCGAGTATTCCGTCGCCTATACCTATTCGAAATGTATGACCGATTCCAGCGGCTACTACGGCTCCTGGGGCGGCGCGGCGTATCCGACCTCGCCGTACTTTCAGAACCTGTATGACCAGCGCGCGGAGTGGGGCCCTTGCTACTATGACTCCAAACACGTGCTGACCAGTTATGTCACCTATGACTTGCCCTTTGGACGCGATCGCGCCTATGGCAAGAACCTGAATCCGGTCGTCAACGCGATACTGGGCGATTGGCAGATGAACGGCATTCTGAGCCTGCACACTGGGTTCCCGCTGACCATCTCGGCAGATGATGCGTCCGGCACAAACTCTCGCGGATCGCGCGCCAACTGCCTTGCCCCGGTCCAGATTTACGGCGATCAGAACTCGCCACTGGGCGGCTATCAGTGGTTTAATGCGGCCGATTTTGGGCCGGAGAACCCTGGGACGTTTGGCACTTGCGGTGTTGGCACGGTGGAAGGTCCCGGGCTACGAACCCTCGACGGGAGCCTGGCCAAGTTCTTCAACATCACCGAACGCTACAAGATGGAGTTCCGCGCCGAGGCTATTAACCTTTTCAACACGCCCATTTTGAACGCTCCCAACACCGGAGTCGGCAGTGAACTTGGCCTGCTGCAGGGCGCCGGGGGCGCGTACGGCGGATCGTTCGGGAGGCAAATCCAGTTCGCCTTGAAGTTTCACTATTGACCCGGTAATCGCCATTCAGTTGGACACTTGATGGGCCGCGGGGTCAAACTCGCGGCCCATTTAGTCTTGTGGGGTGTGTGAGCCGCGCGATGCGCTACGATTGAATTTTGGTCACCAATCATGATTAGCAGGATTGTTTCATGGACCTTCATCGCCGCGGCTGCATTTGTTATTCCCGCCTTCGCCGCGGATGCCCCCCCAAAAACGCAGGCCCCGGATCCTACGGCTGCCGCCACCCACGCGACACAACTCGCGGAAAGCGGCCATTGCGAGCAGGCGCTGCCGCTGCTGACCAAGTCCGCCGCGCGCCTGGCGGACACCGAGATCAAGAAAACCGTGGGGCTGGATGGCGTCAGGTGCGCGATGGCCATGAATCGCATGGACGCGGCAGTGGATTTCATTCGTATACTACAGCGCGGGTTTCCGAAAGACCCGCAGGTGCTCTATGTGGCTACGCACGTGTATTCCGAACTTTCCATACACGCCTCACAAGAGCTTCTATACTCTGCTCCAGCCTCTTACCAGGTACACCAGTTGAATGCCGAAGCGCTCGAAGCGCAAGGCCGGTGGGACGACGCAGCCGCCGAATACAACCAGGTGTTACAACGCAATCCGCAATTGGCCGGTATGCATTACCGGCTGGGCCGCATCATCCTCTCGAAGCCCAAGACTGCTACTTCGAATGACGAGGCGCGGCGCGAATTTCAGGCGGAGCTGGAGATCGATCCGCACAATGCGGGCGCCGAGTATGTGCTGGGGGAGTTGGCGCGCCAGGATAACAATTTTGCCGAAGCCGTGGATCGCTTCGGACGCGCGGCCAAGTTCGATGGCCGGTTCGCGGATGCGTTCATCGGGCTGGGCAGGTCGCTGATCGCGGCCGGTCGCATCAGCGAAGCAGTTGCGCCGCTCGAAACGGCAGTGAAGCTGGCGCCGCAGGATGCCGCGGCGCACTATCATCTCGGCGTGGCTTATCAGCGCACCGGCCGCAAGGACGACGCGGAGAAGGAATTCGCGATTCGCAAACAGATTGCCGAACAGAATCGCCAGTTGGGGGATGATGTTCACGCCGGCATTGAAGGGCAACAGCCCGAACCCTGATAGCGGCATTGGCAATGTTGCGGCAGGCACTCTCGCTTTACGTGTTGGCCCGGCTATTGCTCGCCGCCGGACCGCCCGCGCCGGTCGAATTCACCAACTTCACTAAAGCCGCGCATATCGATTTCGTTCACTATAAAGGCAGCCGGGGAGTGTCCACCATATTGGAGGAAGCCGGGCCGGGTGTCTGCGTGGCGGACTTCGACGGCGATGGCTGGCAGGATATCTACTTCGTGAACGGGCGCGACCTCTACGATCGCGGTATCTCCGCGCGCAACGCCCTCTATCGCAATAACGGCGACGGAACGTTCACCGACGTAACGGAGAAGGCCGGCGTACCCGGCAACGGCTTTGGGTTGGGCTGTGTGTGGGGCGATTACGACAACGATGGCTTCCCGGACCTCTATGTCACGCAGTATGGAAAGAATCTCCTTTACCACAACAACGGCGACGGGACTTTCACCGATGTGACAGACAAAGCCGGAGTGGGCGGCATGGACTTCGGCACGATGTTTCACACCGGCGCCACATTTTTCGACTACGATCGCGACGGGCGCCTGGATCTTTACGTTGGCGGGTACGCGAACTTCGGCCCCAAGAGCCAGCGCTACTGTAACATCGGGGCCGGCATGCCGTCCAGTTGCCGTCCCATGGTTTACGGGGGCACGCCGGACGTGCTCTATCACAACAACGGCGATGGGACCTTCACTAATGTGACTAAGAAGGCGGGCATCTATCAGCCGAAGGGTCTGAACCTTTCGGTGGGCGCAGCCGACTACGACAACGACGGTTGGCCGGACCTATTTGTGGCCAACGACGGACTGGAGGCTTATCTCTATCACAATCAGCACGACGGAACGTTCAAAGAAATAGCGGTGCCGAGCGGCATGGCTCTGACCGGCGACGGCGGGACTATGGCAGCCATGTGTATCTCGCTCGGCGATTACGACAACGACGGCTTTCTGGATCTTTATATCTCGGACTTCCAGTTAGCCTCCGATCATGTATGGCACAACGATGGCAAAGGTTTCTTCGAGGAGTCGAGCGAGATGCTGGGAATCACTGCGCCGACTAAGCACGTGCTCAGCTTCGGGGGCGGTTTCTTCGATATGGATAATGACGGCTGGCTGGATCTGTTCATCGCCAATGGGCATGTTTATGAGGGCGTGGACAAAGTCTTCCCGGATACGACTTATAAGCAGATCAACTCGCTGTTTCACAACAACGGCGCGGGCAAATTCATCGAAGTGACGCGCCAGGCAGGCAACGGCTTCGCGGTTCCATACGTGGGGCGTGGCGCGGCCTTCGCAGATTTCGACAACAATGGCAATATGGATGTGATCGTCGCCAACAATGGCGACCCGCCGCTGCTGCTTCACAACGGCGGCGGTTCCGGCAATCACTTCGTGAGCTTCAAACTGATCGGCCGCAAAAGCAATCGCGACGCGATGGGCGCCCGTCTGCGCCTGCGGGCTGGGGGAATCTCGCAGATCCGCGAAATTGCCGGAGGCGGCAGCTATCTTTCGCAGAGCGATCTACGCGCGCATTTCGGACTGGGGCACGCCGCCAGAGCCGATAGCCTGGAAGTTTTCTGGCCCAGCGGCGTGCGGCAGACATTCCGGGACATCGCCGCGGATGGCTTCTATGTTATTGAAGAAGGCAGCGATCAGCTTGGCACGCAGAAGTTTACGCGAAAGCCGCCGCGATTGTGATACAGCTATAACATGCCTAAGGGAACCTGCTTCGTGGTAATGGGATTCGGTAAGAAGACCGATTTTCAAACCGGCCGCGTGCTGGACCTGAACAAGTCATATCAATATATGATCAAGCCGGCCGTTGAAGACGCGGGCCTGGAATGCGTTCGTGCCGACGAAATCGTTCATTCCGGTACTATCGACGTGCCCATGTACCACCAGTTGCTTACGGCGGATGTGGTCATCGCGGACCTTTCAACTTCCAACCCGAACGCATTCTATGAACTGGGCGTGCGGCACGCGCTGAGACCCTATACCACCATCATCATCGCCGAATCCAAGCTGATTTACCCTTTTGACGTGAACCACATCAGCATACGGCAGTACGAGCACATGGGAGACGGCATCGACTATGGCGAAGTCCTGAGGTTTAAGGGTGTGCTTAAAGATGCCATCATACAAATCCTGCAGCGGCCGGAGAACGACAGCCCGGTGTATGAGTTCCTCAATGGCCTGAACCCGCCGGCACTGGCCGCCACAGTGGCAGCCATCGCCGCGGCCGCGCCGGTGACCAACGACCCGACCATCGGAGTGCTGATGGAGCAGGTGGAAGGCGCCAAGAAATCCGGGAATTGGGTTGGAGCGAAAGCTCTATTGAGCAGCGTGCGGCTGATGAAGAACGACCCCTATATCATCCAACAACTGGCGCTGGCGACTTACAAGAGCGCACAACCGACGCCGCGGCAGGCCCTGGAAGAAGCGCGCGGCATTCTTTCCGAGTTAGACCCGGCATCCTCGCATGACTCGGAAACTATCGGGCTCTGGGGCGCCGTACACAAACGCCTTTACGAGCTTACCCAGGAGCGGGCTTACCTCGACGCGGCCATAGCGGCCTACGAAAAAGGCTTCTATCTGCGGAACGACTATTACAATGGGATCAACGCCGCGTTTCTGTTTAACGTGCGGGCCGCTGTGTCGCCGCCCGCCGACGCCATCGCGGACTTCGTGCTGGCACAGCGCATCCGCCAGCAAGTGATCGGCATTTGCGAGGGGCTGCTGGCTTCCAGCCGCAGACTCGATGACGAATACTGGGTGCGGGCTACGCTGGCCGAAGCATGGCTGGGCTTGGGAGACGCGCAGAAATCCCAGGAGGCCCTGGACCAAGCCGCGCCCTTCGCCGAGGCCTGGATGCGGCAGAGCACCGCGGACCAACTGGCGAAGCTCAAGCCGCTGCTCGATAAGTCGCCGCTCAAGGCTCTTGCATAGGCCAACGCGCCGCCACCACTCGCGGAATGCCGGCCAGGTCCGGAACCCATTCGACTTCCCTCCAGCGGCCGGATAACATCGAGGCCACGCCTTCGCGGCTGCTGAACCCCAGCTCCATCATGAGCCATCCGCCGGGTCGCAGCACGCGCGCGGCATCGCACACCAGCCGCTCGTAGATTTCGAAGCCTGTCGCTCCGGCGAACAGCGCCTGGCGGGGCTCCCAATCGCGGACCTCCCGCTGCAGGCCGGATGCTTCGCTTAGCGGAACGTAGGGCGGGTTCGAAACGATCAGGTCCATCGAGCGGGAGGCGAAGGCGGACATCAGATCGCAGGCCACGAAGGAGACCGGCGCGCCCAGGCGCAGGGCGTTGCCGGCAGCCACGCCGAGCGCGGCCGGCGAGATGTCCGAGGCCCACGCGGTTGCGCCAGTCTCGAGCCGTAAAGTCACCGCCAGATTCCCCGAGCCGCAGCCTACGTCCAGGATGCGCGAGGCCCCGTCAGCCAATCGCAGCGCGGTTTCGACCACGTGTTCGGTTTCCGGGCGCGGGATCAGCACATCCGGCGTGACGCGGAACTCGCGCCCATAAAACTCCTGCCGCCCGGTGATGTATTGGGTGGGCTTGCCCTGGAGGCGTTCGTGCAGATAGCGGCCGTAGTGCAGCCATTCGACATCGGAAAGCTGGTGCTCCGGATGCCCGAACAGATACACACGCTCGCGGCGCAAAGCGTGCGCCAGCAGGACTTCGGCCGTGAGCCGCGGAACGGGGATGGCCGCATCATCCAGAAGCTGCGCGCCCTGGACCAGAGCCGTCTGGACGGTCATGCGCCCTCAGGCCGCGACGCCGCCGGCTTCCCCGTCGTTCTTGAGATTGGCGGTCTGGTAGTGAGTGGTCAGCGCGTCGAGAATGGGATCCAGCCGGCCCTCCATCACCAGGTCCAACTGGTGCAGCGTGAGGCCGATGCGGTGATCGGTTACCCGGTTCTGAGGGAAGTTGTAAGTGCGAATTTTTTCGCTGCGGTCGCCACTCCCCACCATGCTGCGACGTTCCGCGCCGAGCTGCGCCTGCTGCTTTTCCAGCTCCATTTCATAGAGCCGCGAGCGCAGCACCCGCTCGGCCTTGGCGCGATTCTTGATTTGCGACTTTTCGTCCTGACAGGAAACCACCAAACCGGTGGGCAGGTGCGTGATGCGCACGGCAGAATAAGTGGTGTTTACGGACTGGCCGCCCGGACCGGACGAACAAAACGTATCGATGCGGATGTCCTTCGGATCGATCTTTACTTCCACTTCGTCGGCCTCCGGCAAGACCGCCACGGTAATCGCGGAGGTGTGTACGCGGCCCTGCTGCTCGGTCTGCGGCACGCGCTGCACGCGATGCACGCCGCTTTCGTATTTGAGCTTGCTAAAAACCCGTTCGCCGCTGACCAGCGCAATGACTTCCTTCAAGCCGCCCACCGCCGACTCGCTCGACGACGTGAGTTCGATGCGCCAGCGCTGGCTTTCGGCGTAGCGCGAGTACATGCGGAAGACTTCGGCCGCGAACAGCGTAGCTTCATCGCCGCCGGTGCCCGCCCGGATTTCGAGCACCACGTTCTTTTCGTCGTTCGGATCTTTGGGGAGCAGCAGTACTTTCAGTTCCTGCTCGAAGCGCGCGATTTGCGGTTCGAGGCGCGCCACTTCCTCATTGGCCATGGCCCGCAGCTCGGCATCCTGCTCCTGCAGCATGCCGCGCGCCTGATCCAGCTCGCCGGCGGCCTTTTTCCATTCCCGATAAATGGATACAACTTCGGCGATATCACTGCGCGCCTTAGCCGCCTTGCGATACTCGCCCGAGTCGCCGATCACCGCCGGATCGGCCAGTTGGCGGGTCAGCTCGTCGAAGCGCAGCTCGATCTGCTGAAGCTTGGGAACGAATTGCATGGAGGTCAGGCGATTACCAACTCTCCACCCTGCGATTCCTCGAGCGCCATGGCGCCTTCCAGCGCGCGAATTGCCACGGCGGCCTGATCGTCGGATGGCGGCTTAGTCGTAATCCGCTGGAGCCATAGCCCCGGAGCGGTGAGGGTGGCTAGGAACGAGCCGCGGCGCTTGGCCGCGAAGCGGATGAGCTCATAGCTGATACCGGCGATGAACGGCAGCAGCACGATTCGCGAAAGCAGTTTCATCCCGAAGCCCGAGAAGGGAACCAGGGTATAGACGATCATCGAAACGATCATCACCACCAGAAGGAAGCTGGTGCCGCAGCGGGGATGGAAGGTGGTGAACGATTGCGCGTTTTGGATGTTGACCGCCTGCCCGGATTCGTAATTGAACACCACCTTGTGCTCGGCGCCGTGATACTCGAACACCCGGTAGATGTCCTTGAGACGCGAAACCCCGTACAGGAACGTCAGGAAAATAGCGATGCGGATCAGGCCGTCGGCGGTGTTGAAGGCGATGCGCCCCTGCAGGACCGGATACCATTTCTCGAGCGTGGTGACGGTGTACAGCGGAACAAATTTGTAAAGAAAGATAAAAAACCCGAGGGAAAAAATCAGGTTCAAACCGATCGCCCAGTTGGAGACTTCTTTGTTAATCGGTTTATTCGGCTTGCCGGGTCCCTGAGATTCGGCGTCGAGTATGGCGCTGGCCGAGAATTTCAAGGCTTTCAGCCCCAAAGACATCGCCTGATAGAGGGTACCGACGCCGCGCAGGATCGGATACTTGAAGATGCGGTGCCGTTCAGACATGCGCGCCAGGGGCCTTTCTTCCGTCACGATCTCGCCGTCGGGCTTACGGACCGCTACGCAGTAACTGTGCGGGGCGCGCATCATCACGCCCTCAATGACGGCCTGTCCCCCGACGAGCGTTTCCTCGCCGCTCTCCAGGATGGGCAACATTTGAATATGGGTGAAAAGACGAAAATAAGTGCGCAGCGACACGTTCCCTCTCAGTTTCAGTAACGTATCTATTATACCGGATTCGCGGGGAGGGCGAGCGCCCTGCAACAGATAATGACGCCCGCCCGGCCGGTCTTAGGGTATTGGAGGCCGCTCCGATGGCTGGTCTTCCGGCACCGGCTGCGGTTGCCCCGGTTTCGGCTCCTCCGGGGGGTTGGGTTTCAGATTCTCGGGAATCGGCGTTCCCGGAAGCGGCTGGAACTTTCCCGTTCCATCGCGAAACCGTATTTTCGGCCTGGTTGATTTGGTCCTGATCGATTTGGAAAGCTGCTTGGCCATTTTCTCGACCTACCTGTCTCCATGCTAACCACAGGGCATCTGCCACCGCCCGGCCGGCGCCCGCAAGTAATTGATTTATCAGTGTCTGTTTTCAGGTTTCGCTTGTGACTTGTGTTTGAAAGGCTACCTGGAGTATGCTTCAGCGCCGCTCAGGGCGCCTTAATCTGGAGGGTAAGTTATGCAAATGACGATTGGGAAACTTTGGCTCGGGGCATTCGTGCTGGGCCTGGCCACCAACGCGACGGCGGAGACGTGGAGCAATATCACCACGTACCCCTTGCTTTGGCGCGCTGTGGCTTACCTATGGAGGGAGTTCGATTGGACGCATAACGACCCGCGGGGGTGAATGCCGTGTACCCTGTGCCGACCGTCGATAGCGCTCCCATCAGGATCACGGCTGGCCCGGACGGTGCGCTCCGGTTTACCGAGGGGCGTAGAATTGGGCGAGCACCGGCGTGCGGATTGGGTCTGAGCGCCAGCTTCGCGAACGGAACGCTGACGTTGAACTTCAATATGGGCATCAACACGCCCGCCGTCTGGTTCGCCAGCTTGCGCAACAGTACGGGCGGCGAGAAGCAATTGTGGCTCAAGTCGATTCCCGCGGTGGCTCCGCCGGAATCTTTCACGGTTACGCTGGGACCGGGCTTCCCCAATTCGGGAGATGTGACGATTGTCTCGGGACTGGAGACGGCGTCGGGAGAAGGTATCTGCTATGAGACGGCCAGCGTCGCCAGCGTCAGTGAATGAGAGCCCTCCGCCGATCGCGTGATAAGATGGCGGGTCATGAACTCGCTATATCCGCGCGTACACAACGCCATGTGGCCCGGCCTGGTCGGGAAAGGGCCGGATTCAGAACCACCCATCGATCTGGATACCATGCTCCGGCTGACGGCGGCGGCGGAGGTCAATGGGGCGAAGTTCGACGGGGTGGACCTGTTCCTGTTCGATCCGCACATCAGCATCGATGCGAGCGATGACGACCTGGCGCGGCTGGCGGACAAGGTGCTGGGACTGGGGCTGGTGGTGGGCTCGGTGGTGGCGCCGGTGTGGCCGGCGACGGGCGGCGGATCGGCCATGGGCGGCACGGAGGAGCGGCAGCGCTTCGTGGACCAGGTGCGCAAGGGTTGCCGGATCGCGCGCAAGCTGAGGGAACTGGGGGCGCGGCCTTATGGCGTGGTGCGCATCGATTCGGCAGCCAGTCCGGCGGAATGGGCCAAAGACCCAGCGGGCAACACGCTGCTCATTGCGCAGACCTTCGGCGAAGCGTGCAATGTTGCCGAGAGCTATGGCGAGCGGCTGGCGGCCGAAGGCGAGATCTGCTGGGGCGGTATGCATAGCTGGCGGCAGATGGTGCGTTTGCTGGAACTGGTCGACCGGCCCAGGACGCTGGGCTTTCAGGCGGACATGGCTCACACGCTGCTGTTCACGCTGGGCTACAATGCCCCGGAGGACCGCATACTGCCCGCGGACTTTCAGTGGGAGCAGACGGATCGCCTGGAGGCGGCCCTGGGGCAACTGACCGCCGCGCTGCGGCCCTGGACGATCGATTTCCACGTGGCGCAGAACGATGGGACGGTGAAGGGCTCCGGCTCGCACGATAAGACCGGCCACCATTGTCTGCCGCACGATCCTAACGGCAAGCTGGACATCGTGCGCGATGCGAGCCATTGGATGCGCGACGAAAGGGGGCAGCCGACCAGGGCGTTCCGGCACATTTGTTGGGATGGGTGCATGTTCCCGAACGCGGTGATGATGGAGCAGGAGACGTGGGGGGAGATTTTGGAGATTATGATTGCGGTGCGGGATGCTCACGGTTGGGGGGAGTGAATCGGGACGCCGTGACTCGGAGATGTGTATGCGGCCTTTGAATGTTGGACTGGTGGGTTATGGGTTTATGGGGCGGACTCATTCGAACGCGTTCGCAAGGGTCAACCAGTTTTTTGATTTGGAATACAAGCCGGTTTTGAAGGCGGTTTGCGGGCGGGATGGCGGCAAGGCCTCGGCTTTCGCGGAGCAGTGGGGGTACCAGTCGGTCGAGACGGATTGGCGCAAGCTGGTGGAGCGCGCCGATGTCGATTTGATCGATATTGCCAGCCCTAACAACACGCACGCGGAGATTGCCATTGCCGCGGCTGGGGTGGGGAAGATGGTGCTCTGCGAAAAGCCGCTGGGGTTCAATGCCGCCGAAGCCGAGCGCATGGTTGCGGCGGTCGAGCGGGCGGGCGTGCCGAACATGGTGTGGTACAACTACCGGCGCGTGCCGGCAGTGACGCTGGCCAGGCAACTGATCGAGGAAGGGCGCTTGGGCAGGATCTTTCATTATCGGGCGAAGTTTCTGCAGGACTGGACCATCTCGGCGGACTTGCCGCAGGGAGGCGCGGGGCTGTGGCGGCTGGATGCGAACGTGGCGGGCAGCGGAGTGACAGGGGACCTGTTGGCGCACTGCATCGACACCGCGATGTGGCTGAACGGCGGCATCGACGAGGTGACGGCCATGACCGAGACGTTCATCAAAGAGCGCCCGCACAACCTTACAGGGCGCGTGGAGAAGGTGGGGATCGACGATGCCAGCGCGTTTCTGGCGCGGTTCCGGAATGGATCGCTGGCGACGTTCGAGGCGACCCGCTACGCGCGCGGGCACAAGGCGCTTTACACGCTGGAGATCAACGGCGAGCACGCCTCGATTTTCTGGGACCTGCACGACCTGCACCGGCTGGAGTATTTCGATCATGCCGACGAAGGACGGCTGCGCGGGTGGCGCTCGATTCACATTACCGATGGCGACCATCCTTATATGAAGCACTGGTGGGTGCCGGGTTTGCAGATCGGCTATGAGCATACCTTTATCCATCAAGCGGCCGATTTTTTGCAAGGCTTGAGTGAAGGGCGGATTCCGGGCCCCAGTTTCCGCGACGGTCTGGCTACGGATTATGTGACCGATGCGGTGCTGCGGTCGGCCGGGAGCGGGCGGTGGGAGAAGGTGGCCCGCTGAGAGCTTCTCTTACCTAATTACCTAGGCGAAGTCTTACCCGCGATTGGGCGCGTTGTCAACATGACACAAATCAAGTCTAGGTGGGATACCCCGCGGACGGCGGGTATTCTACGCTTGAGTTGGTTGAGCATCGCGCCGGACCGCCTCAGTCGATCTGAACGGGCGAGGAAGCCAGAGACTGTCGGGTGTCTGGTCGCGTTGCGTTGTTTAGAACCTGTTGAGGGAGGCACTATGAACTGGAAGCTTCCTGTGCTGGGTGCAGTGCTGTTTGTAGCCAGTACACTCGCGGACGATAGCACCGGCCGCGCAAAGGTAATCGGAGAATGGCAGCGACTACAGTCTGGGGCCGGTAAGGACTCGGGAGAGGCGTGGATATTGACGGGCAGAGAAAACGGAATCCACATTGTGCAACTCCAGAACGGCCAAAAGCTGGCCGAATTCGATTGCAACACGATGGGTCGTGAATGCGAGACGAAAGATTCGGGGCGGCAGGCCAAGGTGTCATTCTGGTTCAATGGCCCCAAACTGGTGGAATTGGAGACCCGTGGTTCGGAGGTCGTAAAGCGCCGCTTTTCCGTGGGGGACCAGGGAGACGTGATGGAGGTCGAAGTGATTCCCATCGTGCCCAACGGTAAACCCGAAGTGCTACAGTTCAAGCGCGTGCAGGTATCGGCGGCCCGCAAGTAATCCTGCGACTTACGCAGGCAACTCAAATATACAGTCTCGACGGGATAATCCACCTTCCGGCAGCGGCGTCAATTCTAGCAGAAGAGAGAAAGAGCTGAAGATGAGACTTACAGCGCTGCTTTGGAGTAGTTGCATTTCCGCCGCGATGGCTTTGCCGATCAGGCGGCCGCCGCCACGGTGAATGCATGCGCGGCCGGGAAACCAACCGCCGCGTCTTACACATGGGACTTCAAGGGCGAAGCCAATACCATCCTTGAAGACGTTCAATTCGACGCCCGGCAGGCTTTGTTCGAGTCCGACAAGCTGCAGAGCTTCGCGGCAAATCCCGAGCTGAGTTGGCAGAGCCACGCATACCAATTGGACCTTCTGAAGGGCAATATTACCGACATAGGGAGTAAGTTATGCCGGCTGGAAGCCATCCGCCGCATGGTAGCTCCGTGGCAACAGCGTGTGATCGATCGAATCGAGACGACCAACACGCGCGACGCCATCGAATTTGGCCAGGCCAACCCCGAAGCCCTGTGGCTCGCCGCATACCAGCACTATGTGAACAACCTGTACGACCAGGCGAAGAGTTTGACGCGTGCCTTCGGCCGGCTTCGGCCCGCCGAAGAAACTCGTTCCCAGTCATGAATTGGAGGTAGTAAAACATCATAAGAGTCAAATTGTCGATGCTGGCCATCGTGGCGTGCGCGCTAACGATGGCGACTCCACTGGCCGCGGGTAGCGGCTCAGCGGAAAAGACGAACAAGGACATGACGAAGACCGCGGCCATGCGGAGCGCCTGGCCGGCAGAAACCCTCTCGGGGAAGATCACCATGGTCGATCCCGCTTATAAGCTGGTGGTCGTTGAAACCGTTGGATGGAGTTCCCTTCGATATGGTCGTCACTGCGAAGACCCGGATCAAGGTCGGCGATCAGGCCATCGCGCTTAAAGACCTGACGCGGGAGATGAACAGAACTGTTTCGGTGAGATTCAATCCCTCCGCGGCGACGTGGCAACGTCGATTCAAGTTAACGGATAAGCCCGGCTTCGCCCAAAGGAACCAGCTTCCTTTTTCTTACGCGCTCTGCTAACCTCTACGCCATGCCATAGTCTAACTATGGAATGGAGCGTTTATGCGTTGGCTGAGTGAAATGGGCCGCAGGCTGCGGATGCTGTACCGGCGCGAGCAGTTCGACCGCGATTTGCAGGACGAGATGCGCTTGCACCTGGAATTGCGCCAGCAGGAGCACGTGGATCGCAGTTTGCCGGCGGAAGATGCGCTCGGCGCGGCGCGGCGCAAGTTTGGCAATGCCACCTTGCTGCGGGAGGTCAGCAGCGATGCGTGGGGCTGGAGCTGGCTCGATCAGTTGGCGCAGGATCTGCGGTATGGCGCGCGCGGGATGTTGCGCACTCCCGCATTCACGGCCGTCGCGGTGATTGCGCTGGCGCTCGGCATCGGCGCGAGCACGGCCATCTTCAGCGTGGTGAACGCCGTGCTGCTGCGCCCGCTGGCGTATAAGGATTCCGACCGGCTGGTCACCATCCTGCACCAGGGCAGCGATCCCGTGGCAGCGGCCAACTACATCGACTGGCGCGACCAGAGCCGTTCGTTCGAAACGATGAGCGCGGCGCAGTATTGGAGTCCGAACCTGACGGGCTCCGATCCGCCGGAACACCTTTATGGACTCCAGTTGGCCCAAAGCCTGATGCCGATGCTGGGCGTGGAGCCGCTGCTGGGGCGGTTGTTCGTCGCGGGAGAAGACCAGAAGGGCGCCGAGCATGAGGTGGTGCTGAGTTATCGGCTCTGGCAGCGGCGTTTCGCCGGCGATCGAAACGTGCTGGGGAAGGCCGTCACGCTCAACGGCGAGGCGTACACCGTGGTTGGCGTGATGCCGCGCGAGTTCAAGTTCGCGCCGTTCTGGGCCACGCGCGCGGAGCTGTGGGTGCCGCTTGCATTTGGCGAGGGCATTCACAATCGCGGCGGCAACAGCTTGCGGGTTTTCGCGCGGCTTAAGCCGGGCGTTACGCTCAAGCAGGCTCGCGCGGAAATGGCGACGATCACCGCGCGCCTGGAGCGGCAGTACCCGGGCACGAATCGCGACGTGGTGGTGACACCGCTGAGGGAGAACGTGGTCGGTAAGATCGAGACTCCGCTGCTGGTGCTGCTGGGCGCGGTCGGATTCGTGCTACTGATCGCATGCGCCAATGTCGCGCACATGCTGCTGGCGCGCGCGGCGGCCCGCCAGAGGGAGATTGCGGTGCGTGTCGCGCTGGGTGCGCGGCGTGGGCGCATGATCCGGCAGTTTCTGGCGGAAAGCCTGCTGCTGGCCGCTATGGGCGCGGCCGGCGGGTTCCTGCTGGCCCTGGGCGGGACGCGCGCGCTGGTGGTGCTCAGCCCGGCCAACATCCCGCGGGTCGAAACGGTGACGGTGGATGCCCGTATCATTCTTTTCATGCTCGGCGTTACCGTGCTGACGAGCGTTGCGTTTGGGCTGGCCCCAGCGATGCAGGCTTCCGCGGTGAACCTGACCGGCGCGCTGAAGGAGGGCGGGCGCGGCGGCAGCGACGGCATACGCCGCAACCGGCTGCGGAGTTTTCTGGTCGCTTCCGAATTCGCGCTGGCGCTGATGCTGCTGATTGGAGCGGGGCTGATGATTCGCAGCTTCCTGGCGCTCGAGGCGATCGACCCTGGGTTCAATCCGCATAATGTACTCTCGATGGTCGTGTCAGTCGCCGGATCGAAGGAAGCGGAGTCGAATCGACGAGGCATCTTCTACCAGCAACTGCTCGATCGTGTTCGCACTCTGCGGGGTGTCGAGTCGGTTGGCGGCATCAATCATCTGCCGCTGGCGGGCGATATCTGGGGATGGTCGTTCACCATCGAAGGCCGTCCGAAGCCGCGCCCGGGCGAGTTTCCGCTGGCTGTGTACCGCATCGCCACGCCAGGGTATTTCCAGACGATGAGACTGCCGCTGGTGCGGGGCCGCGACATCGCCGCGACTGACAATGCGAGCGCTCAGGGTGTGGCGATTATCAATGAACGGGCCGCCGCGAGTTACTGGCCGGGCGAAGATCCGATCGGCAAACGCATCACCTTCGACGGCGACAAGAGTAACCCAGTGTGGCTGACAGTAATCGGTGTCGCCAAGAATGCGAAGCAGAGTGACTGGGCGGCCCCGCCTTATCCGGAAGTCTACCAGAGCGCGCTGCAGAACCGCGACTTTCTAGGGGATGCGGGGTCGCACATAGCGTATATCACGCTGGTGGTGCGCACGGCCGGCGATCCTGGGGCGCTGGCAAGCGCGGTGAAGAACACGGTGTGGTCGTTGGATCGCAATTTGCCGATCTCGGAAGTGCTCACCATGGACGCGGTGGTGGCGGATGCGAATGCGCAGCCGCGTTTCGAAATGCTGTTACTGGCGGTTTTCGCGGCGGTGGCGCTCGCGCTGGCGGCCGTGGGGATCTACGGCGTGATGAGCTACTCCGTGTCGCGGCGCACGCACGAGATCGGGATTCGTCTCTCGCTGGGGGCGGGGCGGGCGGACGTGCTGCGGCTGGTGGTGCGGCAGGGGATGGCGCTGGCGCTGGGTGGCTCGATTGCGGGCATGGTTGGCGCTCTGCTGCTATCGCGGCTGATGACTGACATGCTGTATGGAGTACGGCCGACGGATCCGTTTATCTTCGCCGGTGTGGCGATGGTGCTGGGGTTGGTAGCGCTGGTGGCGACTTATGTTCCGGCGCGGCGGGCTACCCGGATCGATCCCATGGTGGCGCTGCGCTATGAGTGATTTGGAACCCTGACGGTCGGCACGAGCGGAAGTTGTTCTTCCGGCTGAGCGTCGGCGTCGAAATCGATTCCATTCCGGCGAGTCCGGCGCCGCCCACAGTCCCTTCAGCAGTTGTCTCCGGCTGGTCTTCAGCGCGGCCTTCAGATCCACGCCGCATTCGAAGCGCATGTGATTCATGGCGGCCATGGGGTTGTAGGCCGTGGCTGAAATCGGTGCGATACCCATCGAACCAACCACACCCGCGTCGCCCCCGCCCGCCGGAGCCAACAGGGCGACCGTGGACCCGAATTCGTCCATCAGGCGGGTTCCTAGCCTCCCCGTGCGATTCATGGCGGCCCCCCGGTAATTCCGTCGCGCCCGTGCGACCCGCGGTCGCCGGGGCCAGCCTGGCGAGCGTGGTGCATGGGGGCCATCGAAGTCCGGCCAGGAGCCGACGCCCACAATACCGGCGCCAGGATTCGTGCTACAACCGGTGCTCCAATCGCCCCGGATCGCCTCCACCCGCCGTGTCAGGGCCTTCTCTCCGGCGGCCGCGTCTCGATGGCTAGCACGCGCTCCTCCAGGGCGTTTACTCGTTCGTTAAGATCGTTGTCCGACACGTCCAGGCGGTGCATGCGCGAAGTTGCCGCGGGCGAAACGCTCCAGACCTCGCAAGATTTCCGTTTGCATGTCGCGCATCCCCTCGAAAAGCCGGGCCTCAACTTGATCGAAGCGCCGGTTCAGGTCTCCCTCAAGTTGATCGAAACGGCGGTTCAATTCTTCGTCTGTCACTGGCTACCGCTCCTTACTCAACATCATAGCGCCTTAAGGCGACTTTAAACATGACTCTGGCCGACGCGACTAACACCGCACATCCCGCTATCAGCTTGAACTCGAAGAGCCAGACCGAGCGCACGTCGCCGGGAGGGATGAGCGAAGCTATCATGGCAATGACCGTCACCAGCAGTCCCATGGCGGCGCTCCATTTCTGGCCGAACTTCCAGGCGGCCGCGAACATGTATAGGAACGGGATGAAGTAAGTGATTACGGTCATGTCGACCAATAGCTGATAGCCGACGCGCAGGCTTTCGCCGAACTGGAGCGCAACCACGAAGACCGTGCAGGCTGCGCCCTGCGCGAGGATGGCCACGTAGGGCGTGCCCCAGCGCGGGTGCAGGCGGGCGAAGCCGGGCGGAAAGTAGCGGTCCAGGCCGATGACGAAGGGGATGCGGGCGCTGCCGCCGATCCAGGCGCCGAGCTGGCCGGCCACACCGATGAGGATCAGCAGGATCATTACGCGGCTCAGCCATGGGGAACCCAAACGCGCACCCGTCTCAGCGCCTGCCTGCACCAGGCCGGTCATGATGCTGATGCGCTCCGGCGGCATCAGGACCATCAGGGACAGCGTGCCCAGTATGTAGAATGTGGCTATGCACACACCGGAGATCCAGGCGGCGCGCGGGACGTTGCGGCGCGGGTTGCGGATCTCACCGCCCATGATCGCGCCCAACTCCAATCCGCCGAAGGCGAAAGCGATTTGCGACCAGAAATTCACTTTGTCGAAGTCCCAGTGAGGCGTCAGCCGGATGGGTGTGGCGGAACCGAAGCGTGCCCACACGATGAGCCCGAAGACGACGATCAGCGCGCCGGCGGTATAGGTGGCAAGGGCGCCGAGATTGCTCGTCCACTTGGCGATGTTGAGTCCGAAGACGTTGGTGATCAGGCCGATCCAGAGGATCACCAGGCAGGTGGAAATGACGTAGATCTTCACTTCCGAGAGGCCCAGCGCATAGCCCGCCATATCGACGCCGGCCAGCACCAGGTTGGGAAGGTAGAAGAGATTACTCAGCCAGTAGCACCAGCCGCAGAGGAAGCCGTGCCAGTCTCCGAAGCCTTGCTTAGTCCAGACGTAGATGCCACCCTCCTGGGGGAACCTTGCGGCGAGCGAGGCGACCACCAGAGCGGAGGGGATGAAGAAGAATGCGGCGGCCAGCAGCCAGAGGGTAATGGAGACGGGGCCGGTGTGGGCGGCGGCGGCCAGCCAGCGGATCCCGATGACGGCGGCGATATTGAACAGGGTCAGGTCGCGAAGGCCCAGCTCGCGGCGGAGTTGGAGTTCGGTGGCGGGTGGCGGAATGAGGTGAGTGTAACACAGCGGGTACAATGGAACTATGTCCCGCCCGCCCGCGAACGCGGCGCTCTCGGTCGAGCGATTCTTTCAGTTCTCCTTATGGGGTCTGGTGGTCAGCGGCTATCTGGCCGTGACGGGCTCCGGCTACCTGGATACGCCCACCGTCATGCTGACAGGCGCCGGACTACTGGTGCGGGCATTGCTGATCGCCGGAGTGTTGCGCTTCGATCTATCGGACAACCTGGTCACCGCCCTCACACTGGCCTACGTAGGCTTCTTCCCGCTCGATTATCTCTTCGTGTCGCGCACGTTTATTTCGGCCACCGTACACCTGGTGTGCTTCCTGGCAGTGATCAAGATCCTGAATTCCAAGACCAACCGCGATTACTTCTTCATGGCCACTATCGCGTTTTTGGAGCTGCTGGCGGCGGCCATTCTTTCTACGAATTCGAATTTCTTCCTTTTCCTGGCGCTGTACCTGCTGTTCGCCATGGCCGCTTTCACCAGTTCCGAAATCCGCCGCTCCATGCAAAAGCCGAATACCGTGGCCCGCAGCGGATCGCGGAGATTCTCTCCGCGTCTCGCGGCGCTCACCGCCATCATCACGTTCGGCATCCTGGCGCTCACCGCCGGCCTGTTCTTCATGCTGCCGCGCACGGCCGATGCCGCTTTCCGACACCTGGTATCCAAGCGCTTCTATTTACCGGGGTTTTCCAACCAGGTGACCCTGGGCGAGATCGGCGAGATCAAAACGACTTCCAGGCCGGTGATGCACGTGCGGGTGGACCGCCGCAGGATTCCGTTCAACGTGAAATGGCGCGGCGCGACGCTTAGCGACTTCAACGGGAGAGCGTGGTTCGAGCCCACCTCCGACCCACAAGTGATTCGGCCTGTCGAGCGAGGGGTCTTCCAGCTTGCCGACGACCGGCAGCGCCGGCTCCATGCCAAGGAACTGCACATCAGCTACCGCGTGAACGTGAATGGAATCGATTCCAATGTTCTGTTTTTTGCCGGCATTCCGGAGATGGTCTACATCGGGCAACGCGGGCTGATGTCTCGCGGCGACGGCAGCTTCCGGATCGAACACCCGCTCGCGGAGGGCTCCTATTACGATGTCTACGGCGTCCTGGGCGGAACGGAAGCCGTGGCCGGCGACGACCTGTTCCTGCGCGGAGACGACCGCAGGCGCTATCTGGAACTGCCGCCGCTGCTCGATGCGCGCGTTCCGGAACTGGCGCACAGCGTCGCGTTTGGCACCGGGTCCGACGAGGCGCGCGCCATCGCCATCGCCCAATACTTGCGCCGCAGCTACGGCTATACGCTGGAACTGCCGTCCCACGAAGTGCGCGACCCGCTGGCCTACTTCCTGTTCGAGCGCAAGAAGGGGCACTGCGAATATTTCGCCTCCGCCATGGCGGTGATGCTGCGGACCCTGGGGATTCCATCCCGGCTGGTCACAGGCTTTCAGAGCGGCATCTGGAATCCGCTTACGGAGCTCTACCTGATACGCGCTTCCGACGCGCATAGCTGGGTGGAGGCATGGCTGCCCGGACGCGGGTGGGCGACCTTCGATCCCACGCCGCCGGATCCCAATCCTGGCGCCGCTTCACTGCTCACCAAACTGGCCCTGTACGCGGATGCCGCCGAGACCTTCTGGCAGGAGTGGGTGGTGAGCTACGATCTTGGCCACCAGGCCACCCTGGCCGACAAGATGGAACAGAGCAGCCGCAACACGGGGTTGCGCTGGCTCGGCCGGACGCTCGATCTGGCGGAGTACTGGAAGCCGCGCGTAGAACGGTGGCTCCTGAATTACGGCCTATGGGCGCTCGTGGCGGGGGTGGCCGGCGCGCTGGGCGTGTGGTCCGGACCGAGACTCTGGCGCCTGTGGCGTTTGCGCCTAGGCCTGTGGCGCCTGCGCCGCGGGCAGGCCAGCGTCGGCGATGCCACGCTGTTCTACAACCGTATGTTGAAGCTGGTGAAGCGGCGCGGCTATCAGAAACCCGCTTGCTTTACGCCTTACGAATTCGCCTGCTCGCTGCCACCTTCGGAGTTGAGTATGCTGGTTGTCCAGTTTACATCCGCGTACAATGCTCTGCGCTTCGGCGGCGAGGGCGGCGTGGCGCCGCGGCTGTCCGCGCTTCTGGAGGAACTGGAGAGACAGGGGCGCTGAAAAGGCTGCGGGCTAGCGGCCACGCTTCCTTAGGGCTGGAAGCGTGGCCAGGCGGGCACTGAAACACTACTGAATAATCAGCGGAGCACTGATGTTGGCACTCACTCCGCTCCAAGTAACCGATCCTTGTAAGAAGTAGGCGCCGGGCACTGACGGAACGGTGATGATGAACCGTCCCCACCAGCCTGAGGGATAGACGTCAGCGGAGAGGGCGGCAGCTTGAATCGGCGGAGCGGTAAGGGTAGACCGGATTGCGTAGGCGAATTGAGCCTTACCAGAGTACGACAAATCGTCCCAAGTCAGGGTAACGGTCATACTATCGCCCCCCGTAACGACGGAGAGGGGCTCGGCAATTCCCAAGCTGACGACGGATGCGCCACTAACGCAGTTCCAACAGGGGAGCGGGGGCTGATCCGAAGCTCCGATAGTTACAGTGGTCAAGAGTAATGCCGGCGTCGTCTCAGTGATGGGGACGAAGGGGCGTGGAATTGACTGCAAGCTGGCATCACCCGCAAATAGCGGAGTAATACCCAGAAGCGCGACAACGAGTGCAACGACGTACACTTTTCGCATCGAAAGAACCTCGATTTTAGATTTGACCTTGATTGAGCCTTGGTTTGGTTTGGTCTGGCTCATGCAAACTTCGTTAGTATGCGGGAGACGGAAGGCACTTGTCAATATGAAAGCGTATGAAATGCATCATATCAGGTGAATCCCGGAAGACGGTGGATTGGAAAGACCGAAGCTGGTGACGGCTGCCGGCCGCAGCAATAACAAAACAGTTTTCGGACCTTAACCCTCAGTGGTCAGTTGATGCGCGAATACCACGAGCGCGCCGCGCAGGCCGAGAAACGCGCCCACCATGGCTATCAGCTTCACATCGCCCAAGCCGAGCCCCCTTTGCGGTGGCGCAACTTCCAATACAGCCAGCGCCTGGCGAGAGGCCGACGACGGTGCCTTCGTTGACCGGGACGACCAAGCCAGGGCCAGGCGCAAAACGATCGTGTCATCGCATTTTGCTTGCGGTAATAATACGCCCCTGTCCAACAAGATTACCCCCCTGCCCGTTGAACTTCAGCGGCAAGTCCCACTGCTCGCGGGTTCCGGTGTCCCAAGATATTTCCAGGAAATCGCCAGTTTTTTCCCATCTTCCACCGCCCGACTGGGTCGGGGGCCTTCGGATGTCACTCCATTTTGCGGTACCGTCTTTGTTGAACGTATATATCCATGTCCAAACGCCAACCTGCACACTCCATTTGCCTATTGGCGAGGGAAATGCAGTGAAGAATCCCGCGGTGAAACTGGTCATTAATTTCAGAACACTCGGGCCAGTCACGCCGCCGTTAGTGCTATTGCCATCGATCGTTTGAATGGAGTTACCGGCGACCGAGTATACAAGATCCATGTGTTGAGGATCCTCCTTAACAGCTCCAACGTCTCCCGGCAGCGGAGAATCGGTCGGAATCATGCCGTAAACTGACGAGATTCCTTGCCCATCACGCCATGTGCCTACCCAGGGAACCCCACCTGTTTTGATGGCCCATAATGCGAAAATGCCGCACCAATCGGGAATTTCTCCATGAAATTTTGTTATGTTTGGATCCTTATAGACCCCCGGTGCTGCCCTATGAAAGTAATCCAGGAGCCGCTCCCAACCCTTTCGCTTTGTGGGATCCGCAGGATCAGGCTGCGATGCAGCGATGCCCTTGGACGTCTCTGCCAAAGCTGCGGAAACGATTGAAGCTCGAATCCAATTTTCGTTGGCCATCCGGTGTACTCCTTTCACCTGTATGGGTCGTGAAAGCAGCACTCACTTCGTTTCAACCAAATTTCCATATAACCGGCGGGACTGGCGCGCGCAACCTCGGCTCGATTGCCGTGCCCGCAATCGAGGGGCACGTGCTCTACTGGCAAGTCCTGTACCAGAATAGCTCTAATGCGATTTTGGCTATCGGTGCGATGAACGCCACGGCCATCAACTGAAGCAGGGTACCGGGTTCTGGCACCGGCGATGTCGGGTAGGGACCCTCGTTCGCGATATCGAGGGTGGCGGATCCTTCCCCACTCGTTAAGATGGAAGCCGTCAGCGATTCGCCCGGTGTTGTATTGAGGTAGAACCCCAGGTATTCGTAGTCGCCGATCACCCACGTTTGATCGCCGATTTGCAGGTTCACTTCACTGAATCCACCATCGCCGCCCATGGCACCGGCCGAGCGCGTAGGAAGCCGCGAACACTCCGGAGATGCTGGCAGTGCCTTCGACCATCCCGTCTTCGCCGTATGCTCCCGCCGAGGTCGCGAGGCCATACGAGTCGTAGCCGGCGGCATACGTGTCGCTTAGCGAAAAGCTCGCCGCCGCCGTGGCTGACCAACCATTTATCGATTGGGTAAGCGAGCAGGATGTCGGATCGCTCACTTCCGTGAACACAGCTGAGTTGCGCTTGGCGCCATGCCTGCTTTCTACGGGCGTTGGTGGGGCATTTGTCCGAACACGCCACACGCCGACCGCATCTCGCACCGTATCGATCAGGGCTTGGGGATCTTCGCCGGCCTCCAGAAGCTTGTTGCGAGATCCCAGAAGCGGTCCGTTCCGCTGATTTCGTTCTCCATCGGCACAGTGTAACCCATCTCTACGTTAGCCTCCACCGACCGAACAGCCTCGCGCAGTCATAAACACATCGCGCGACTGACCCGTAACGAAGCCACAAACCAAACCCTGCAAGGAGACGTTTGGTCAGTTGATGCTCGAGTACCAGGAGATTACGAGCGGACCGGCGAAGGAGACAGCGATAGCCGCGATGCCCAAGAACGTGCCGAAGGGCAACTCGTAGCTGGCGGGGTCCTTATGTGCGATGCGAATGCAGGCATAGCCGACGACGGAACCGAGCAGGGCCCCGACGATAAGGGTGAGGAGCGCGCCGCGCAGGCCCAGAAACGCGCCCACCATGGCCATCAGCTTCACATCGCCCAAGCCCAGCCCTTCGCGGTGGCGCAACTTCCAATACAGCCAGCCGCCCAGCCAGAGGACGAAGGTGGGCAGGGCGGCGCCGAGGGCGGCTTCGGCGACTGAGATCCAGTGTTCGGTCCAGTGCGCGCCGGACAGCCAAAGCAGGCCGCCGACGATGCCGTCGTTGACCGGGACGAACCAAGCCAGGACCAGGCCCGCGGCCGTGCCGCCGAGGGTGAACTCGTCGGGCAGGATGCGCTCCTCCAGATCGCAGAAGATCAGCCCTACGAGGAGCGCGCCGTAGAGACAGAATTTCAGGGCAGGCAAGGTGGGTCCCAGCCGCCAGACGTAGTAGAAGAAGAGCGCACCAGTCAGAATCTCGACGACCGGATAACGGGGGGAAATCTTAGCGCGGCAATAGCGGCAGCGGCCGCGGAGCAGCACATAGCTCAATACCGGGACGTTGTCGTACCAGGCGATGGGGTGCTTGCAGGCGACGCAAAACGAGCGCGGCCGCACGACCGAGAGATCCAGCGGCATGCGGTAGATGCAGACGTTGAGGAAGCTGCCGATCAGCAGGCCGAACAGCAGCGCCAGACAGGCTTCTGGGAGGAGGGTCAAGGGCAGGTCCGCTCCCTGACGGTCGCGGCTCGGTGTGCGGTTACGGCTCGGTAAGTTAGCAAGAGAGCACCTGCCGGTAGAGGCGGATGGTGTTTTCGATCATCTGTTCGAGGGAGAATTTCTCGGCGACGGTTTGGCGGCCACTGGCGGCCAGGCGCTGGGCGAGCGCGCGATCGGTGAATAGCTCGCGGATGGCGGCGGCCACGGGCTCCGGATCGTTTTCCGCCAGCCAGCCGTTTTCGCGATGGCACACGATTTCGGGCAGCCCGCCGATGCGGCTGGCGATGACCGGGACTCCAGCAGCCATGGCGATCAGGACAGCCGATCCCAGGCCTTCGGAACGGGTGAGGTAGAGAAACAGCCTGGCGCCGGCCAGGTCCGCTTCCAGATCGCGCGAAAGATGGAGAGGCACTCCGGCGAGGCGGGCAGCTTCGCGCGCGAGGTCCGTCCCTTTGAGCGGGTCCTCGCTGGCGGGGGCCAGCAGGTGTTCGCCACCCGGCACGGCGTCGCGCAGCGGCACTCCGTCGTAGATCACGGAAATTTTCTCGTCAGGAACGCCGCCTTCTATCATGACGCGCTTGACGAATTGTGAGACGGCCGCATAACGGCTGGCGTGGCGATACTTCCAGCGCGAGCGGAGGGGGAAGGCAACGCGGCGCGAAACCACCAGAGGGGCGCCCGCCAACAGCGCGGCGAGCGTATGGGTGCGGGCATCGTGCGCGTGCACCAGGTCAGACTGGCGCGAGAGCCGGGCCACGGCCCACAGACCCAACGGACGGACGTCCAAGGCCATCTCGCGGGCCTTGCAAAACAACGGGGCGCCGCCGGGGGCAAGCAGCGTGCAGTCCGCGCCCTGGCGGCGCAGGCCATCGATCAGGCGCAGGGCCTGCCACTGGCCGCCGCGCATTTCGCGGCCCGAATCGAGGTGCAGGATACGCCAGGTCATGAGCTCATGTTCCGTGATTTGGCGTACTTGAGGAAGGTGTAGAGAGCGGCCATGTAGGCGATGGTCAGCCCCTCGATGCCGTCCAGGAAGCCGCGGTGCACGAAGTAGGTCTCGGTGAAAGTCCAGGCGGGGTCGAGGATCAGATGTCTCCAGCCGACGCGCGTTTTGCGCGAGACCAGCTCTTCGGCGGCCAGCGTGGTGTAGCGATCCATGGTCTTGAGATGTTCGGACAGGGAATCGCAGGTAAAGTGGAGCAGGTTCGATTCCAGGTGGCCGAGGCGGCCGCGCACCTGCACGCTTTCGTGAACGAAGTCTCCGACCCACCTGGCTTTGTGGCGGTTGTACAAACGGACCTTGCGGTCGGGGTACCAGCCGCAGTGGAGAATCCAGCGGCCCAGGTATTGGGCCATGCGCGGCATGGTGTAAGCGTCGTATTTCGGGCCGTTCTTTTTGAGGTTCCAGATTTCCCCTTCAAGCCCCTCGCTTAGGGCTTCGTCGGCATCGAGCGAAAGGATCCAGTCGTAAGTGGCGCGCTCGGCGGCCCAGTTCTTCTGGCCGGCATAACCGCGCCAGGGGCTTTCGATGACGCGGGCGCCCAGGTTCTCGGCAAGCTCGGTGGTGCGGTCGGCCGATCCGCTGTCGATTACCACGATCTCATCGCAGCAGCGCAAACTCTCGATGGCGCGGGCGATATGGCGTTCTTCATTAAGCGTGATGATCGTGGCAGTGATCTTCATGGCTCCGGATCAGGGGCCGCTCTCGATCACGGGCGCGACGGTGAAGCAGAGCACAAAAACGATCAGCGCCACCAACGCCAGCCACTTCCTGCCGGTCTCGATGCCGGAAGAGTCGATGATGACGGGGTGCCGTCTGAAAATCACGAACAGCGCGACGGCCCACAGCCACCAGGGCCACCATTTGCCGAACCAGCCCAGGGGAATCAAAGCGGCGATGAAGATTTTGGAAAGCAGCTTATGCCGGTCGCCCACCAGCGCATAGAGGATGTGGCCGCCATCGAGCTGGCCGATGGGCAGGAGGTTGAGCGCGGTAGCCAGGATGCCGATCCAGGCGGCGCGGGCCACGGGATGCAAGTAGATATCGGCGGCCGGCACACCCGGGAAAATGGTCTTTTGCAGCAGCCAGAGCAGCGCCGGCGTTCCGAAGCGGATATCGCTCTGGTGGGCGATGCCGGGGATGATCTTGGAAAACGCGATGCCCACAGCCAGCGCCGGGAGGATGAATACGAAACCGGCCAATGGACCGGCGACGCCGATGTCGAATAGCACGCGCTTGGAATAAATGGCCGAGCGGATGCGGATGAAGGCGCCCAAGGTTCCCATGAGAGTCGGGGCCGGCAGGAAATAAGGCAGGCTGGCATCCACGCCGTAGTAGAGGCACGCCAGGTAGTGGCCGCTCTCGTGGGCCAGCAGGATGGTGAGCAGCGTGAGCGAGAAGGGCAAGCCCAGCCAGACGATACCGGGATGGCTCCAGACGTCGACAAAGGCGTAGAGATAGTTTTCGACGTCGAAGGGCAGATTGTGGTTGAAGTCATTCTGGAGGCTGGCGCCCACCAAAGTGGTGGTGACGAGCGTCAACAGGAAGAGCAGCCCGTGCAGCCAGTAACGCTCGCGAAAGCGCGGCAGCGAGCGAGGAATTCCCAGCCCGCTTCCGTTGGCCGCGCAGGCGGTGTCGGTGACCGCCGAATAATCCTGAGGGGACACGATGGGGTTTGCTTGCGAAGGCTCCTATTGCAGCGTCTGAAGCTCTTTGCCGGGTTTAAATCGTACCGCTTTACCGGGAGGAATCGACACCTCGGCGCCGGTTCGGGGATTGCGTCCGATTCCGGTCTTACGGGGCTTGACGTTGAACACGCCGAAACCGCGCAGTTCGATGCGGTCTCCCTGTTCGAGGGCTTTCTTCATGGATTCGAAGACCGTCTCCACGGCCATTTCGGCCTTGGTTTTGGTAATGCCGGTCTTGTTGACGACTTCGTTGATGATATCGAGTTTAATCAAATGAGCCTCCCGGGAGATCGCAGGAGCACATTCCCCGCGTTACGTTCAACCACATGATAGGATTACATTTATTCGAAAGTCAAGCCGAGGGCGCGGTCACGCGGACGGCGGGTTCGAAAATGACCCTTGGGCGGACTGCTGCAAAGTGGTGCATGCGGCGGACGGAACGGCAACCGGCGGGGCCGGGCCGGCGTCTACACAGCAGGTAAGAAAATGCGCTCACTTCTGAAACCCATGCTGATGAGTCTCAAAGAGAATCCGGCGGGGTTGATTGTCGATCTGGGAATTCTGGCGATGTTTCTGGTGCTGCTGGCTGTCAGGTAATGCCGGCGGGCGCCGCCTCAAGCGTCAGCGCGTGCACAATGGCGCCGGTGGGGATTATCATTAACCTAGCCTGCTTTGAAAGGAGGCCATCAAAGTGAAAATCTCCACGGTTTTAACGTTGCTGCAACTGAGCTGGGCGTTGGCGATGTCTGGCAGGTTGCAGGGTGCAGGGGCGGAGTTGCTCGTTAGTTCGCACATGGATATCTGGCGCGCCGGTGGCTACGATGACGGCAGCGACGGAGTGCCTCCGGCGACTTACAGTTTCGCGGCTGGACGGGGGCAGGTGTTCACGTTCCTGGAGGCCGGAAGTTGGTCCTGCGGCGCCACGCCAAAGTACGGGCCGGACGGATCGACGACTACCGTCTGCCAACCGCATAGCATCGATAATCCGATTGGCACTTTCTCCGGATATGAGTCCACGGACTTCGTCGGTGCGCTGGTGGGTATGTTCCTGGAAGACACCCTTCCGACGAGCGCGCCTCCGCCGTTGCGGTTCTATGTCAGCAACAACACTGAAGGGGGCATTCCGACCGACTTCCAGGTGCTTGTACCTCAAATTGGTCAGGTGTTCTTTATCGGGGATGGTTTGACTGGCACTGGAACGGGCGCTTTTCAGGCTTTTGCCGTCCCACCAACCGCCACGCATCTATACCTCGGGTACGTTGATTCCTGTAGCAATTCCGTTCCAAGCTGTTATTACAATAACATTGGCGTAGTCAAAGTAGCCTTACGATTGCAGGTTCGTTAATCTCACTCTGAACAGGACGCTAACGCGGTGTTCGAGAAGCTGTTCGACGCCGGTGTGTTCGAGCGCAAGCTGGGTACCCTCGACGCGACAATCCGCAAGGCGCCTTTGCCGGACGAAAAGAAGCAGGCGATCGGCGCCACGTTTCATAACTGTGGACTGTAGCCGCCCCGAAGAAGGATGAGCCCCGCACCGCGACTCAAGCTTCTTGATTCCCCTTTCGAGTCCTACGACGGCCGCCGCGAGTCAGCGAAATGGCTGCTCGGCTTTTCGCTCGTGCGTACTTGCGCGATAAACGCGGCAGTTCCCCTGATAGCCGGAATTTGCTCGCGCGCTGGATTTCGGTAGGTTATAAAAGCATAATTGAGTAAGGAGCCGCCGGCCATGACAATTGAGATCCACCGCCCGGAACTCGAGGCGCTGATCCGCGAACGGATGAACAGCGGCGGATTCTATGATGTCGAGGATGTCATGCGCCAAGGTACGGGGCTTGCTCACTGATGACGAAGTGGACACGCTCTTCAGCCGCACACGCTCATTCAGCCGCCCGGTCGATTTTGAATGAGCGGCTTCCTGTTGGATACCAACGTCCCGTCGGAGTTGGTCAAAACGTGGTTGCCGCCAAGAGCCTTGATGCGTTGTTCATGAGCGCCGTCAGTTTCGGCGAGCTCAGTAGAGGGATTATCCTGCGGGCGCCAGGGAAGCGAAGAACGGAGCTCGAATTGTGGCTTGAAACGGATTTGTCGATCCTGTTTTCCGGCCGCATTCTACCGGTGACCAAGGAAATCGCCGACCGCGCCCTTGAAAACGGCTTTCGTCGTCGTCACGCGGAATGTGAAGGATTTCGCCGGCCTTGGCGTCGAGATCCTCAATCCGTGGGAAACGTAAAAAACCCGCCGCGACTATACTTTCCTGCAACCCTAAGCAAGCAGCCATTTTCGAAGGCCGGCAGGTCAGACGGCGGCAACCGCTTCGACGATCGAGACCAGATCTCCGGGAACGGGGACGATCCGCTTGCACTCAAGGCCCGCTGCTGTCAACAAATGCTTCCACTGGGCGGCGCTGCGTTCTTTGCCTCCAGTGACAGCTAACATATTCAGGTCGCTCATTAGTCGAAGTTCCAAATCCGAGTCGGCATGATCGACCACATCCGGAAGCACGAATTCGATCACCAGGACGCGGCCCTCCGCGGGCATAACGGACCGGCAGCGGCGAAGGATTTCGGCCGCGGCTCCGTCTTCATAGCCGTGCAGCACGTGCTTCAGCATGTAAACCATCGCTCCGGGCGGGACTTCGTTGCAAAGATCGGCGGCCACCAGCGTACACCGTCCGGCAAGACTGCCGCTCTCGAAACGCGCGGCCGCCTGATCGATGGCGTCCGGGCGGTCGACCAGCACGCCCCGCACATTGGGAAAAGCCTCCAGAACCGCGGCGATCAGCGCGCCGCCGCCTCCGCCCAGGTCCGCGACGACGGGGTATTGCGAGAAGTCCCAAGCGTGCGCGATGGGCATGTAGTCTTCCGCGGGCGACGTACCCATGACCGCGCGAAATACGGCCGGAGCATCCGGGTCCTGGGACCAGCGCGACGCCACTTCCGGCGGCCTGACGTCCATGGCCTTCTGTCCGGCGCGGACGCACTCGGTCAGGTACGCCCAATTGTCGGCGAGCAGGTCGGCCCAGAATACAACGCCGGCCCACGCTGAATCGGCAGCATCCTTGCGCAGAGGTCGGCCAAACGGGGTTAGCACGAAGCTGGCCGGGCTGGTCTCGGCGACTACGCCGAAACTGGCGAGAGCGCGCAACAGCCGGTAGAGGGCCGAGGGGTCGGCTCCGCACGCGGCTGCGAGCTGCTGCGCCGTGCGTTCCTGGTCGCCAAGAGCGTCGGCTACTCCCAGGCGCGCCGCAGCGCAGAGGGCCCGGCTGCGAAAGTAGCCCATGGCCATCTGTATCAGGGTTACGTTTAGTCCGGCAACCGCGGTTACCGCCATCTTTTTGCCAAGGTTACCTGTAGCGGCTGCGGCGGTGCCACTCGCCGCCGCTCAGACCGCCCAGGTCGATGAGCACCGCAATGATCAGTATGATCAGATTCACGTTTGCCGAAGGTGATTGATGGTTGTTCATCATCCATGCATAGGCCAGCGTGGTGAGCGGCAGGAAGATAAAGCCGATCACAGGAATCAGCATCATGCCATGGTAGGCGCGTTGCAGATAATCCGTCATCAGGGCGAGTACCACCAGCACGACGCGAGGAAACGCCAGAAAGAGGAGCAGCAGTAGGCAAGGCATGGACTTGCCCGCCATTGTCTCAGATTCGCCGGCACAGGTGTACGCGCCATGCGGGCGGTAATGGGCAGAAAATCACAAGTTCGGGGGCAGAAACAGCGGTTGGATGTGCCGGGCGAACAAATTCCCGGTCACGTTGCGCGAGATGGATGCTTCGCAGGCGCGCAGCAGGCCGGTGTAGCGTTCTCCCATTCCGGCCGCGATCTTGTAGGCCACGTGCAATAGCTGGCGCAAGTGCGGATTGAATTCGGGATTGGCGGGATCGTGGCGCAGAGCGCCTGCGTACTGCTGGGAACTCCAATCCCGAACCTCGGCGGGAGAGGGCAGCCGGGCGGGATCGATATCGATGACCGCGGCGTAAGGCGCGCAAAGCTCCTCGCGGTGCTCGCAGGCGGCGGCGTAGATCTGCTTGGCCATGGCGAGTCCCTCGGCGTCGGCTTCCGCCAAGCCGATCAATTCCTCCAGCCAGGTGGTGCCGGCGGTCTTCAGATGAACGCCTGCGTGGACGCGCTCGATGGCTCTGCGGATGGGCGCATAGAGCGAGAATTTGTCGCTGCCGGAATGCACGCTGAGTTTCAAGTTGGCGGGCAGATGGTAGTGCTCGACGGCGTGCGCGATGACGGCCAGATCGGCGGAGAACTCCTTTTCGAATTGCTCGACATCTCCCACGTAGTCGACGCCTTTGTTGAAGCGGCCCGTAAACTTGGGCGCGATGGTCTGGATAGGAATGCCTTCGCCGGCGATGGCGGCCAGGATGAAGAGCAGTTCGGCCGGGGTCTGCGGACAGTCGGTTTCGTCCATGGAAACTTCCGTGACGAACGCCGCCGGCGGCTTGCGCTCCGCGATGTGGCGGTAAATTTGTCCGGCTTCGCCCACGGCTCGCAGATACTTGGAAGCCGCGGCGACGGCGGCGGCGGGATCGAGCGGCAGCGGCTCGGCGAGCCCCGGGATTTCGAGGCGGCCACACAGCTCGGGATGATGCCGCAGAAAATCTTCGGCGGTCTTCTTTTCGACCGGACGGCCGATGGCGTCGGCGACATCGATGGTGAAGAAGTCGCTGGCCGGAAGGAAGCGATCGACGGTATCGAGATTGATGTGGTCAGCGTCCACATAGTACGAGTGTGTCCAGGCGAGCGCGCGCACGGCGGCATCGGCAGCCGCGCGAGTGCTGGATGGTTCGGAGCCTACAGTCTTGTGCTCACGGTTGGATTTGTTCCAGACCGGAACGACGGTGACGCCCTGTTCGGCGGCGCGCATGCAGGCGGCCAGTTGGGGCTTCCCCTGATGCGCAAAACGATCTCCAACGCCTAACGAATATTTTTCCAGTGTCACTGATTGACTCCCGATGCCAGAAATCCGCCATCCACCGCGATGCACTGGCCGGTGATGAAGCTGGCCGCATCCGATGCCAGCAGCACGGCGACTCCGATCAGCTCTTCGGCCAGTCCGAAGCGGCCCATGGGGGTTCGCAACTTCAGCTCGCGGCCGCGCTCGGTGCCATCGAGAAACTGGGCGTTGAGATCCGTGCGGAAGACGCCGGGCGCGATGGCGTTGACGTTGATGCCGTCCCGGGCCCACTCGATGGCCAGGTTACGCGTGAGCGCCAGAACCGCGCCCTTGGATGCCGCATAGGCAGTGACCTCGTAGAATGCCACGAAGGAAGTGAGCGAAGCGATGTTGACGATGCGGCCGCGCCGGCTGGCGGCCAGGGGGCGGTAGAAGGACTGGCAAGTGCGGAGCATGCCGGTGAGATTCACGTCCAGAATCCGGTTCCACTGCTCTTCGGAGACATCGGCGGTCGGCTTCCGAAAGGTTTGGCCGGCGGCGTTGAGCAGCACATCGACGCGGCTGAAGCGTGCCAGCACCGCGTCGCGGAAGCGGTCCACGGACTCGCGGGAGCCGATGTCGCAGGCCTGCCGCATGGTTTTGCCGCCGGCCGATTCGATCTCCGCGCAGACCTCCTCGATCATGGCTTCGCGGCGGCCGGTGGGCACCACATCGGCGCCAGCCGCGGCAAGGCCGGCGGCCAGGGTGCGGCCGATTCCGGAGGTGCCGCCGATTACCACGGCCACGCGGCCGGTCAAATCCATCAGGTTCCTGGTTGGCACGATGCTCCTCTCCGACTAGTTTAGATGCGCGGCCAAAGCGCGGGCCTGCAGGTCCGCATCTTTTTCCGGCAGCCCCACGACTCCGGCGATCCAGGCGCCCTTGCTGAACACGAAGACAGGACGGCCGGCGTCGTGGGCATCGTGGCCAAAGTAGCCGCCGAACGAAGGGATCAGATGGGCGTCTGTAAGCGCTTTCTTCCAATCGAGCAGGAGGAAGGCGGCGGCGTCGGGGGACGGTAGTTTGGCGAGAAACATGTTGTATGCGATCTTCCCTTTTTTATAGTTCGCCAGAGTGCCTCCAGGCATGAAGGGCTTGCCCATAAGTTGCTGGTCGACGAGCTTGGTGTCCACCAGGTTGGCCGTGGGGAAGCGGCGCGTCTCGTCATTATGTCCCGACGCCTTCCCAGGCGTCGGCGTGGGACTGGCGAGCAGGGCGATCGTAACGAGGAAGCTGGACCACATGCACATGCGCATCGTTTGCAGTATAACGCCGCGTCAAAAGCCAAAATGCTGGGGATTGCGGCCGATGATCATGGCGGCCACTACCTTAGGGACATATTCGCGCGTTTCCTTCGGCAGCGCATTCACGCGATACAGATACCAGAAGCTGCGCTGCTTGATAGGGTCGTGAACTGTCGCCATGATCGCCTGCTTTACCTTCGTAGGACCCAGGTCATAAGCAGCCAATGCCAACATGACGGAACTGCCGGAGCCGAAATCCAGGATCAGCTCGCGCAGGTAATGGCAGCTCGCTCGCGTGGATTTCACCAGGTTGGTCCGTTCATCCGTTTCCTTGTCTATGCGCAGGCCCAGGGCCCTGCCTGTCGTGGCCGTTAACTGCCAGGGGCCGAACGCGCCCGCGGCGCTCGATTGGCCGGGCGCCAGGGCGCTTTCGACCAGCGGGATGTAGGCCAGGTCCGGCGGCAACTGTTCCCGCTCGAGTATCTGCCGCATGACCTTGATCTGAGGAGCGGCGCCGTTAAGCGCCTTCGCGATGAGCGGACGGTCGGGGCCCTGGTATTGCTCGATGTAGTGGCCGACGCGCTCGGTGAATTCGGGCGGCACGCTATACACTTCCGCGCCGAATTCCGCCAGGAGAGTGCGGATTTCCCCGGTGAGGAAGTCCTCTTTTTCGTGCAGGCCATAGCGATAGAGCAGACTATGCTCCAACTGCTCGGCTTGATTCTGGTAGTCGGCAAGCTGGGTGATGAGGCGGTCGGACTGCGCGGGAGCCTCGGTCGTTTTGGCGAGTTGCGTTTCGATGTCGTGGATGTGCTGGTCGATGGCGCGCTTATCGTGATTGAGCGACGCGATCTTCCAGGCCGCGCCTCCGGCGGTGGCCGCCAGGCCCAGCACCAGGACGCCAAGGGCCAGGTGCAATCGCCGGCTGGTGTGGCGCAGGGCCACGCGGAGGGTCTCCCGCATGATGGTCATGGTCTGGTCGCCTATGCCCTTCACGCGCGCGTGGCGGGCGCGGGCCACGGCTTCGGAAAGCAACCCTTCGTAGGTTCCCCCGGGCGCGGCGGCCTCTTCAACCGGCTGAGGCGGAAGAATGCCTTCGGGAATCGCCTGCGTCCGGTCCATCTCGGCGGGCGGGGGCTCTTCGGTGACAAAGGCCAGCTCGGGACCTTGCGATCCCAGGCGGATGACGGCGGGCGGCGAGAGATCGGCTTCGGTGATGCGCTCCCCATTCAGGTACGTTCCATTGGTGCTATCGAGATCGCGGATACGGAACCCGGCGCCTTCGCGGCGAATCTCGAGATGCTGCAGGGAAACGCTGGCGACGTCGGAGCCTTGAATGACTACATCGTTCTGAGGACCCCGGCCGATGTTGGCGGCGCCGTCGCCGAGCGCGTACCGGATGGCAGCCAGGGAATCGGACTGCGATACCAGCCAGGCTCGAGTTTGCGGGATGGCGACGGGCTGTCCGGCCATGTTTAATGCCGCCTTACGCGGGACAAATCGACCTCACATAGATGGATGCGACGACAGCAAGTCCAGGTTACCGACTCCGGGCTGCTCGTCATATCGTATGCCGATTTGCCGGCCGCCGTCCAGGATCGACTGTCGTCCGGCCTCGATCACCAGCTCGTTGTAGCCGCTGTTGCGCGGCGTGGCCATGATTCCAAGGCGATCGAACTCGTCGAGTACTTGGCCTCGCCGGTCGTCCTGCTCCGACTCGAGGCGGATGATGCTGGAGACGATGTGCTCGACCGAACGATAGCCGTATCCGACCGGCGTCAGCCCTTCGCCGCCGAGGTCCACGTACTGGAAATAATCCGGGCTGGGCTCGGCGTATATGGTGGCGCCGGGACCGTCGGGCATCTGCGCGTAACTATACTTCAGTCCGCGGTACTGATCCGAGTGCGCCAGCAGCGCGCCGCGATCCTCCGCGCGGCAGTAGAGCATCATTCCCTGCGTGTTGGTGCCGGGCGCATCGTCGGGAAAGCCGATTCCGTTTTGCACGTTGAGGCAGGCGCCATTGTTCCAGATGACGCGCGCGTCGGTCCACAGAAAGCCTTCCTGGCCGTTGGGAAAGCGGTCGCGAAGGCCATAGACGCTGACGGCCACCGGCAGCAATCCGGTGATGAAGTGGACCAGGTCCACGTAATGGCAGCCGATGTAGGTGAAGGCGTCGGAGTGCTCCGCGGTCATCCAGTTCTGGAAATTGGAGTGGCGGTAATACCATTTCTCGAACAGGCGGGCAGTGCCGAGGCGGAAGTCTCCGAAGGCGCCTTCGCGGTATTTGCGACGGGCCATCAGGCTGCGATCGTCGAAGCGCTTGTGATATTCGATGGCGACCAGCAGCGCACGGGCGCGCGCCTCGCGTTCGATCTCGACGGCGTGACGGTATTCGAGCGCCAGCGGTTTGACGCAGCAGACGTGCTGATGGTGGCGGAGGGCCGTCATGACCACGTCGAAATGCAATTGGTCCGGCACGGCAACCACGACGATCTGGCGCGGCGGGAGAGCAGCGATGGCTTCGCGGTAGAGGTCCGGCTGGGGCGGGCCATCGATGGACGGATACGCATGGAAGGATTGGCCGGGGAAGGCGCGCCGCAGAATTGGGGCGCTGGCGAGGTCGCGCACCGTGCTGAAGCGCGACGTGCAAACGGCGATACGCCCGAGGCGGCCCTGCCTTTGCATGTGGTAGAGCGACGGCAAGAGCTGATCGTGCGTGATCATGCCTCCGCCGACGATGACCACTTGCGGGACCATCAGGCCGCCACAGCCTGCGCGTCGACGGCTTCGGTGAAGGCTTCTTCGAGGGCGGCGAGGCTATCGAGAATGGCCGCTTCGGTGATCACCAGCGGCGGGCAGATCTTGACCGTGGCGCCGCCATGGCCTACAGGGCTGAACATCAGCACGCCCTTTTCGACCGAGCGGCGCACCACCTCCCAGGCCAGCGCGCCATCGGGCTCCCTGGTTCCGGGGACGACGCAGGCCACGCCGGCAACCAGTCCCTTGCCCTCCACGCGGCCGATCCGCGGCATGCGGCACTGCAACGCGCCAAGCTTCTGGTGCAGCACGGCGCCCACCCGGCGAGCGTTTTCGGCAAGATGCTCACCGAGCACCAGGTCGATGGAGGCCAGCGCCGCCGCGCAGCAGACGGGATTGCCGGTATGGGTGGAGGTCATGCTGCCGGCCGGGTGCAGGTCCATGACATCGGGCCGGCCGGCGACCGCGGCCAGGGGCAGCGAACTCGAGATGCCCTTGCCGAATAGCGCCAGGTCCGGCACGATGCCATAGTGTTCAAAGCCCCAGAGCGTGCCGGTGCGACCAAAGCCGGCTTGCACTTCATCGCAGACCAGCAGCGCCTTGTGGCCGCTTGCCCACCCGCGCAAGGCGCGCATGTAGGCGGGCGGAGCGAAGGCCGCGCTGCCGCCCTGGTAGGTCTCCAGGATGACGCCCGCCACGTTCTGCGGCTCGATGCCGCTTTCGCGCAGGCTGCGCTCGAACAGCTCGAAGGAAGTATCGGGCGTGCGAAAGCCATCGGGAAAGGGCGCCTGGATGAAACCGCTATCGAGATTGACGATCCACTCCTTCAGCGCGGGAATGCCGCCGGCTTGTTGCGCGCCGAGCGTGCGGCCGTGGAAGGCCTTGTCGAAAGTGACGATCACGTTCTTGGAGCGGCCGCCCGATCGCACGCCGTGGGTGCGGCAGAGCTTGATGGCGCACTCGACCGTTTCCGAGCCGGTGGTGAGCAGCAGGACCTTCTTCAGCGGCTCCGGGAGAATGGAGACAAGCTTTTCGACCAGGCGCGCGCGGATCTCGCTCGGAAAGCAGTAATTGGTGAGCAGGTGAGAGGCGGCTTGTTGCGCGATGGCGTCGGCGATCTCGCGGCGGCCGTGGCCCGCGTTGGCAATCAGCACGCCGGAGGACCAGTCCACCCACTGGTTGCCATAGGCATCGAAGACCTGAAAGCCTTCGGCGCGATGCCAGACGATCGGCGGCTGGCCGCGCATGGAGACCGGCTCGCAGGCGTGCAGGCGTTCGAGGATGGGCAGCGATTCGGGTACGGGCAGGTCGGTGACGATCCTGCGGAAGGGCGTCTCCACGCGCGGCACGGGCGTGGGGACCAAGCTGTATTCTCTGGACATGGCTTTGGGCGATCTTCCATTCTCCGGCATCCGGATGGCTCTGGCAAGCCGTCGGACTGTGTTGCCAGTAACGTTGCCCTACATGAAAACGTCTTAATGTTCCCGCGCCCTATATGAAAACGCTATCCCTGGTGATTTTCTTTTCCTGGTCGGCGTTCGCCGGGGACCCGACGGCAGTCGATGCGCTCAAAATCGCCTGCGGCTCGGATGCCGTCAAATTCAACGTGAAGTCGAGCGAGGGCCGGCCGCCCGCGCCGCAACCTGAACCGGGCAAGGCGCTGGTCTACGTTGTGGAGCAGTATGAGAGGCCCGGGAACGAACTTGGCACGCCCACCGTCAGAGTCGGCTTGGACGGTTCATGGGTGGGAGCGAACCGGGGGACTTCTCATTTGTTCTTCCCCGTTGAAGCGGGCAATCGGCTCCTTTCTGGATTGGCGCGCGCGTGTCACTTAATAGCCTCACAGCAGAGCCGGGCCAAACCTATTACTTCAGGGCGCGTGTCATGGAATACAGCCCTTCGGTTTGGACCCTCGATCTCGACCCGATAAACAGCGATGAAGGGCGGCTGCTGGTGGGCACGTCGCCGCTCAGCGATTATCGCCAAAAGAAGTGACCGAAATCGCTTGACGCCCGCAAGAATTTGCAGGTGTTTAGCGTTTTTTTATCTATATTGAAGGAGTGACTCGTTGGTGGGTGCTCCTCATCTCGATGTGTGCTCCGCTGATGGCCGCCGACTACGTCGGCAGCGCCGTCTGTAAGACTTGTCACGCCGACGTCTGGTTTAATTTTTATAAGAATCCCCATTACAAGAGCATCGCCAGCGGCGACCAGCCGCCGGAGCGCACGGGATGCGAAGGCTGCCACGGGCCGGGGAAAGCGCACGTGGAAGCGCACGGCGGCAAGACCACCATTCCGCGCGCGTTTTCGCTGATGGAGCCCAAAGCCGTGCTGGACGCCTGCCTGACGTGCCATGCGCGCGATTTTGGGAAAGCGAATGTGCGGCGCTCGGAGCACTCCATGGCGGATGTGGCGTGCACCAGTTGTCACTCGATCCATAAGTCGCCGGTTGCTCAGTTTCTGCTGGCGAAGACGCAAACCGAGCTATGTTACGGGTGCCACGCGCCGGTGCGCGCGCAGTTCTCCATGCCGTCAAAACACCGTGTGAACGAGGGCTTCATGGCTTGCACGGATTGCCACAATCCGCATGGCGCGTTCGCCCCCACCTGGCGGATGGCGGACCAGCCGCGCATGGTAGAGCAGTCGACGGGGAACCAGGAGCCGTGCCTGAAGTGCCACGCGGACAAGCGCGGGCCGTTCGCCTTCGAGCATCCGCCGGTGCGTGTGGAGGGCTGCGAAGTCTGTCACTATCCGCATGGCTCGACCAATGCCAAGCTGCTGCGCCGCCCGGTGGTATTCACCTTATGCCTGCAATGCCACAACGGCGCGGATAGTTTCGGAACGCGCAACAACGGCATCGATCTGCTGTCTCCGTCGCACAACATGCTGGACCCGCGCTACCAGCGCTGCACCATGTGCCATGTGCGCATACACGGATCGAACAGCGACATCTACTTCCTGCGTTAGGAGACGGCCATGCGGAAAGCGCTTTTATTCGGGTGGATGATCCTGGCGCGGGCCGCGCTAGCCCAACCCGTGGTTGCGCCGACGCCCGATCAGGCGGGCTCGCCGCGCGGCGAGAACACGGGCGACTACAACGTGGTGGATTCGGTCGAGATGGGCTACCGGTGGGCGATTATTGGCGGCGATTTGGGCATGTACCGCACCGACGTGAATTTCGGCGACGGCATACGTCTGTTGAGCAGCAACCTGTCGGTGAATTCCAAGGACGGCCGCGGGCGCTGGTTCGACACCATCGTCTTCACTACGCTGGGGCTGGGTAACGATCCGTACCAATCGGCGACACTGCGCGTGGAGAAGAACAAGCTATACCGCTATGAGATGCTATGGCGCCTTGACGATTACTACGATCCGGGTTTGACTGTGGCCGCGGGCGAGCACCTGATGGATACCAGCCGCCGGATGCAGGACCACAACCTGACTCTGTTTCCGCAATCCAAGGTGCAGTTACACATGGGTTATAGCCGTAATACGGAGAGTGGTCCCGAGCTTTCCACGGTGCAACTGTTCGATAACTCGAACAGTAGCTTGGGCAGTACCTTCCCATTGTTCTCGAATGTGCGGACAGTACAAGACGAATTTCGCCTGGGCGCCGATGTGGAACTGGCTGGTTTCAAGCTCACGCTCATGCACAGTTGGGTGTACTTTCGGGAGGACCAAAACGACACGGAAAGTGGATTGACCAGTGGAGACAATCCGCCCGCAGGCGTTACGCTTACGCAGTTCCAGCGCACGGCGCCGTATCATGGCGTGAGTCCGTACTGGTTAGGGAACCTGAACAGGAGCAGCAAATACTGGGCGGTGAACGGACGTTTGACCTATGTGGGCGGTCGAGGGGATTACGTCCTGAACGAAGGCGCATTCGGCGTCACGCCTTTAGGCGCTCAGAACCAGCAGGTCGTGGTTGGCGGTAATGCCGCGCGGCCATCGGTGACAGGCGATCTGTCAATCAGCCTGTTCCCGACCTCGCGTCTCACGGTGGTGAATAACACGTCCGTCGACAGCCTGCGTATCAATGGAGACTCGGGCTTCCTGCAGTTCAACGATGCCACGTTAACGTCCAACACCCTCGACTTCCGTTACCTGAGCATTCGGACGATCGCCAACGCCACCGACTTACACTACCGTCTGACTCACTGGCTGAGCCTTTACGGCGGCTATCACTACTCGACACGCCGGATCCAGGATATAGAAGATTATACGGCTCCCGGCACGCCGGCCGCTGACCTATCGTATGAGCAGGAAAATCAACAGCAGGAAGGGCTATTCGGCATCCGGATAAAGCCCTTGAAAGCCATGACCATCAGCCTGGAAACCGATATCGGCCGAGCGAACCATCCGTTCACGCCGATAAGTCCCCGCAATTACCAGGCGCTGGGCGGGCGCTTCGATTACCACATCCGCAAGCTGACGTTCAATGCGGCTTACAAAGAGAATTATAATAATAATTCGATTACGTTGACCAGTTATAGCTCACGCGCCCGCAATTACAACGCCGGGGGCTCATGGGCGCCATACGATTGGTTAACGCTGGATGCCAGCTATGCAAAGCTGCACCTGGATACGGTCTCCGGCATTGCGTTTTTCGCCGGACTTCCGCTGACTTCGGAAACTTCTGAAGTCAGCGGACTCAATGAGATATACATTAGTAACATCCACTCAGGCAATTTAATAGCGCGCTTCGTGGTGGAGAGGCGCGTGGATGTCTATCTCGGTTACAATATTACGCGAGATACGGGAGATGGCCGTAATTCCGCGGCGCCGGCGGATCTGACCGGTCCGCTATCCCTCTTCGTTCCGGTACAGACGTTCCCACTCAGCTATCAGTCGCCGCTGGTGCGCATTTCGGTCAGGCTGAATCCGAAGCTGCGCTGGAACCTGGGGTGGCAGTTTTACGATTACCACGAAGAATTTGGCCTCGAAAGCTTCTACCAGGGGTATCACGCGAACACGGGGTATAGCAGCGTGTCGTATTCGTTTTAGGCATAGTAACGAAGACGGACGGGCCAGGAGGCCGGTCCCACCTCAGTGCTACCATCGGGTTCAGGCCTGCGTTGTGAAAACCGTCTTCCACGTAGACATGGACGCCTTTTTTGTGTCCGTCGAAGAGCTATTCGATCCCTCGCTCAAGGGCAAACCTGTGGTGGTAGGCGGGCGCCCCAATGAGCGCGGAGTGGTTTCGGCGGCGTCTTACGCGGCGCGCAAATTCGGCGTACACTCCGCCATGCCACTACGCACCGCGGCGCGGTTGTGTCCACAGGCGACCTTCGTCGACGGCCACCCGACGCGCTACCGCGACTATTCCGGGCGCGTGTTCGAAGTGCTGAACCGCTTCTCGCCGCTGGTGGAGATGGCCTCCATCGACGAAGCGTACCTGGATATGACGGGAACCGAGCGGCTGCATGGTCCGCCGGTGCGCGCTGCGCACTCCCTGCACGAGGCGATGAAGAGCGAGACCAGCCTGAACTGTTCGATCGGGATAGCTACGGCGCGACTGGTGGCCAAGGTCGCTTCCGATCAGGCTAAGCCCAACGGAGTGCTGTGGGTCATACCCGGGCGCGAAGCGGCGTTTCTCGCGCCGCTCGAGGTGCGCAAGATACCAGGCGTCGGCAAAGTCACCGAAAAAAATCTGCATGCCCTGAGCATCCGAAAAGTCGGCGACCTGGCGGGGCTGGACGATGGATTTTTAGAAGCGCGCTTCGGAAAGTGGGGCCTGGCTTTGGCGGGCAAAGCGCGCGGTCTGGATGCAGGCGGATGGTTCGATACGGAGATCGGCGCGGATGCCGACCCTAAGTCGGTGAGCCACGAGCATACGTTCAACGAAGACACCGGCGATCAGGCGGTGCTCGAAGCGACCCTGGCACGGCTTTCCGAAATGGTGGGGCGGCGGCTGCGCGAGGCCGGCCTGAAGGCGCGTACGGTGCAGCTCAAACTGCGCTATTCGGATTTTTCCACGATCACACGCGCGCATTCAATGGAGCGGCCCACGCAGATCGATACGGAGATCTTCGACCAGGCGCGGGCCCTGTTTCAGCAGAACTGGAAAGTGGGCGCGCGGGTGCGCCTGTTGGGCGTGCATACTTCATCGTTTGAAGATACACACGAGCAGATGGACTTACTCGACGGGGGCAAGCACGAGCGCTGGCAGCAGGCGCTGGAGGCCGCCGACCGACTGCGCGACAAGTATGGCGACGCGGCCGTGTCGCTGGCGGCCGGGATGAAGGGCGGCTTCCGCGAGCGCGTGCAGGAGAACCCGGCCGGTCTGCCGGGTAAGACGGCTACCAAAAATCTTTAATAATGTGAGGATTTCGAGATGACAAAACCGCAACGATCGGTCGCGTTCAGCGCAGCCGTACTGTTCTTTCTAATCGCGGTAGGCACGGCCACCGCGCAGACCACGGCAACTGTTCTTATTCCGGGTAACACTTTAGGAGACTTCGGCAATCCTTCAGTGGACGGCAATCAGCCATACGTCACTGGGATTGTCGCTAGCGGGCCCGGCACGATTGTCATAACTTATCTCAGCGGCATGGTGACCGACTGCTGCCCAGATATTAGCACCGGCCCGGATGGGGCCACATGGAACTTTGGCACCGAACAGTCCGCTCTTCAAGAAGCTTTCGGGATCGCGGGCGGCACAATAGATAATTTTGACGCGTTGATCGGTACATTCGTTCCGCAGTCCAGAGTTCAAGCCCCAGGTTTCTCGCCGGTGGATGGTACCAAGGATCGCGTAGGTGTCGGTCTCCTGCCATCCGCCCTTTTCTTTATCGGCACCGGCAAGAGGCTAACGGTATCCCAGGCCGGGACACTTTTCTTGGGTATCAATGACGACAACGCAGCCAGCAATGGCGGCGGCTACAACGTTATGATTACATTCACGCCAGCGTCATAGTTGTGAGAGATCTTACCGGCAGCCAAATGATGTTACATTCGAGTGGTGTTCCGCCGCGTGATTTGGATTGTGCTGGATAGTGTGGGCATCGGCGAGATGCCGGATGCGGCCGCATACGGCGATACAGGGAGTGACACGTTGGGGAATATCGCGCGGCGCCGGAACTTGCGTCTGCCCAACCTATGCCGCCTGGGACTCGGAAATATCAAGCCGCTGGAAGGGCTGCCTCCGGCCACGGAACCAGCCGGATCGTTCGGGCGCTGCGCCCTGGCGTCGCCCGGCAAGGACACTACCACGGGGCACTGGGAGATGGCCGGCATCCATCTGGAGAAGCCGTTTCCGCTGTTTCCGAACGGATTCCCGCGCGCGGTGATGGACGAATTCGAGCGGCGCATCGGGCGCGGCACATTAGGCAACAAAGCTGCATCGGGAACCGAGATCATCAAGGAGCTGGGCGCGGAGCACATGCGCACCGGTTCGCCGATTGTTTATACATCGGCGGACAGCGTATTTCAGGTGGCCGCGCACGAAGAAGTGATCCCGCTTTGGGAGTTGTACAAGATTTGCGACACGGCGCGCGAGATCCTGCGGGGGCCGTATGAGGTGGGGCGGGTGATTGCGCGGCCGTTCGAGGGTTCCGCCGGATCGTTTACGCGCACGGCGAACCGCAAGGACTACGCGGTGCCGCCGCCGCGCGGCATGCTGCTCGACGTGCTGGACGACCGGGGAATTCCGATATACAGCGTCGGTAAGATTTTCGATGTGTTCCTGGGGCGCGGCATACGCGATTACGTAAAGACCAAGAATAACGCGGACGGGATGGCGCGCACGCTTGAGGCGATGCAATCTTCGGACGCACGATTGATCTTCGTAAACCTGGTGGATTTCGATCAGCAATACGGGCACCGCAATGACGTTGAGGGGTATGCGGCGGCATTGGAGCAGTTCGATAACTGGCTGCCGCAATTGTTCGCGCAGGAACGCGAAGACGACCTGACCATCCTGACGGCGGACCACGGCTGCGATCCCACCACGCCTTCGACGGACCACAGCCGCGAATACGTTCCGCTGCTGGTAAGCGGGCCGCGCGTGAAGCACGGGGTAAACCTGGGACTGCGCGCGACGCTGTCGGACATCGGCCAGACGGTCGCGGAAAACTTTGGGACGCGCATCGCGAAAGGCGCCAGTTTTTTGCCGCAAATTTATGAGAAAGCCAGTGATGGCGGGCAATTGGAAGATGTACAAGACGCCCGCCGAGACCACGTCGTTTTTTGAGAAGTTTCGGCCTCTGGTGGAGAAGTCGGAGCATTGCGAGATCGTGATCTGTCCACCGTTCACGAACATCGCCGCGGCCGTCGGCGCAACGCAGGGCACGCGCATTCGGGTCGGAGCCCAGAACCTGTATTGGGCCAAGGAAGGCGCTTTCACGGGCGAGATCTCCGCGCCGATGATTCAGGCTGCGGGATGCACGCACACGATTGTCGGGCACAGCGAGCGCCGGCAGTATTTCGGCGAGACGGACGAGACCGTGCTGAAGCGGACGCTGGCCGCGCTCGAAGCGGGGCTGACGCCGATCGTGTGTGTGGGGGAGTTGTCGGAACATCGCGAATCGGGGCAGACCGAGGCGGTGATGGTGGAACAATGCAGGAAGGGCATTGTGCCGCTAACCTTGGAACAGTTCAGTCGCATCGTGATCGCGTATGAGCCCGTGTGGGCCATTGGCACGGGCAAGACGGCCACTCCGGAGATCGCGGCCGATGCGCATCGCCTGCTGCGCGGGCAGATGCGGGCGCACTACGGGCAAGCGGCGGGCGACGCCGTGCGCATCCTGTACGGCGGCAGCGTGAAACCGGATAATGTGCGCAGCCTGATGGCGCAGCCGGAGATTGACGGCGTGCTGGTGGGCGGCGCGAGTCTGGACGCGAACTCGTTTGCGAGTATCGTGAATTTTTAGCGTTAGGCTCCCGTCGCGCGCGCTTGACGAGGGTCGGTTCATATGCTACATTTACAAATGGATTTGACCGCGAATCGAGTTCGCGGGAGGGTCGTTTAGAAGGGCTTATACTTAGAAGTTAGATTTGAAGGAATGAAGTATGAAAGTAGATAAATTAGATAGCGAAGAAAAAACTATTTTAGAAGCACAATCTGAACTTGAGGCAGCTCTCCAGCATCTGGCCGGCCTTGTCGCGCAATTGCCCGACGAGCTAAAGCCCCTTGCAAAGCTCGCTCCCCGCAATGGGATGCGCGCTCAGGTATCTTTCCGGTACGCTAAAAAAGAGAGGCGCGTCAGTAAGAGCTTGCCAGCCGCCCGCTGGCTGCCGGATTCCGGGCTGGTTGCCATCTCTTATAGCGCCGCGACTCCCGAAGAAACGTCAGCCCTCAATACCCGGACCGTAGCGCCGAAGGAGTCCAAGCCGACGGCGGCGGTCGAAATAGCCGAGGACCCGGCACGGGATATCGTGGTGGCGTTGGCCAAGGCCGAACTCGATCCGCAACTCGGTTTCGTGTCTCTGAAATGGTTTCGCGATACCTATCTCCCGCAGCGAGGCTATGCCTGGGCCGCGAGCGCGGATGAGCGCCAACGTGTGTTGGTAAACGCTATTGAGCGCAGATGGATTCTGACGAGTAGGGTTGCGAATCCGAAGAACCCTCAGTTTCCGGTTACAGCGATCAAGGTCAATCGGCCGTTGGCGGAGGTGCGCGGAATTCTGGACCAGCAACCCGGGTTCCGGTCCGCATTCGATCCGATCGCAATCGCGGGCGAACCGCTGTCCCAGACGGTTTTACGCGAGCGAAGATAGACCTTGGCCGTCTACTATCTGGATACCAGCGCGTTGGTAAAGCTCTACGTTCAAGAAGCAGGCACTGAGCGAATGCTTCGGCTGGCGAATCCTTCCGGCGGGCACACGCTCGCTATTCTCGGATTGACGCGGATAGAATTTCGGGCAGCGGTCAGGAAGCGGGAGCGGGCGGGTGACGTGGCGCGCGATACGGCCGACCAACTGATTACGAGGATGGAAGGGCACCTCGCGAGTATCTACCTGGTACAACCGCTGACCGATCTGGTGGTCGAAGAAGCGGCTGCGCTGCTGGACCGGCATGCTCTGAGAGCCTACGATGCGGTGCAACTGGCCGGGTGTGCTCTGCTGCGCGCGCGGATGGGCGAGCAGGCCACTTTCGTCTGCTCGGATCGTAAACTCGCCAAGGCGGCTCAGGACGAGGGCATGGCGGTACTCGATCCGGCTGTGCCGGACTGAGCCGGCTACCCTTCCGGCTGCTCGCCGGCTCTCGAGGCATCCGCGCTCAGGTACATGCGCCGGTTATGGTGGAACGCGATGTTGGCCAGGTGCGGTGCGGACACGGCGCTGGCGCCTACCTCGACCGGCGCATTCGGCTCTTTGCGCGACTTCAGACAATCCAAAAAATTCTGGATGTGCGACTCGATGGGGACGGGCGCCTCGAAGGTCTGGACGGGCTGCTGGTTTTTCGGCCAAGGCTCTTTCCACACGCGGTAGCCTTCGTTGTTGATGATCATGGTGCCCTGGTCGCCCTGGAACTGAATGGACCAGTCGTTATCATAGGAGTTGGTGTAATTGAGCGTCCAGGTAGCCATCAAGCCGGCGTACTCAAAGACGGCACAGAAAACATCGGGCACTTCGGAACCGATGGTCTTGGCGATTTGGCCGTAGCAGACCGCCGATTTCGCGGTACCGGCGTTGGTGAACCACTGCACGACATCCATCAGATGAGTACCCTGGTCCGTCATGTTACCGCCCGAGTAATCCCAGAAGAGACGCCAGTTGCGAAACCGCATGGGCTGCAGTTCGCGGTCCTTCGCCGGACCCAGGAAGCGCTTCCAATCCAGCTTACCCGGTAGTGGGGAATTGTCCAGTTCGTGGGCGACGTTCCAGTTCCACATGGGCTTGACCAGAGTGATTTTGCCCAGGACGCCGCTATCGAGCAGTTGCTTGGCCTTGATGATGGACTCGGCGCTGCGCCGCTGCATCCCGATCTGGACGATCTGTTTGGTTTTGCGGACGGCCTCGATCATACGGCGGCTCTGTTCGAGCGAATGGGACATGGGCTTTTCGAGGTAGACGTCTTTGCCGGCGTCGAGGGCGGCGAACAGACAAGGAGCATGCTGGTGATCGGGCGTGGCCACCACGACGGCGTCGATGCCGCTCTGCGCCAGCAGGTCGTGATAGTCCAGATAAGTTTTGGCCTGCGGGGAATCGTGCGAGGCCAATGCCATGTTGGGCTCGTAGACTTCGGACACGGCCACGCATTCGGCTCCCAGCTTCTGGAAATTGCCGTTGAGATAGCGGCCGCGCCCTCCGGCGCCGATCAACCCGTAAGCGATGCGATCGTTGGCGCCCCAGGCACGGCGTGGAATGAACAGCGGCGCGGCCAGTGCGGCGCTCAAGAAAGCTCTGCGGTCATGCTGCATGGGAATCTCCCTCGCGCCCACTGTATACGATTCGCGGCGGGGTTGCAAACGACCACGGCGGGCTTGGCGGCTATAATGAGGCAATGGCCGATCGCCTCATTATGGAGCGCATGGTCCGCGGCGAGGCGCCGGGACGAGACTTCGACGTGCGGTTCTGGCAGGCGCTGGGCCCGAGCCGGATCCTGGAGGCCGCCTGGGATCTGGTGATCACGGCTGCTTCCGCCAAGGGTATTCATGAAGATCAGCTCCGACTACAAAGATCTGTTGAACACTTTCAACGCGGCGGGCGTGCGGTATCTGGTCGTCGGCGGATACGCCGTGATGATCCACAGTGAGCCGCGCTACACGAAAGACCTGGACATCTGGATTGACCGATCCGAGGCCAATGCCCAGGCGCTGTTCACTGCTTTGGCGCGCTTCGGCGCTCCGCTTAAGGGTCTTGGCCCGTCGGACTTCACCGAACCAGAGGTGTTTTACCAGGTCGGCGTTGAACCGGTTCGCGTCGATATCATGACCTCCCTTTCGGGTCTGGACTTTACGTCGGCGTGGGAACGCAGGCTAATGGTGGATTTTAGCGGTGAGTCAACGCCTGTCCTCTCTTTGGAGGACCTGCTGTTATCAAAGAAGTCCGCCGGCAGGCGTCGCGACCGCAAGCACATTCGGAGCTTGCAGAAGCCTCAGAAGTTGAAGTAGGTGTTTTCCGGCCGCGGGGCTGGATAGCGTTGCTGCTCGGATTATGTCTGACCGGCCTGCTGACGAAATTTGCCCGGTACAGATTTCATGACGTCGCGAGACCTATAGCGGTACTTGTACTGGCACGCATCGTCGGCCCGAGTCAGTGACCATCGAATACCGAGCTGAGGCGCCAGATCATGCCTCGCTCATACCTTAGAGAGTGACAGCGAAACCAGAACCGAAACCCGGCGGAAGCGCGGCGCAGTAGCAACGCCTAAATGCACACCTGGGTATTCATACGGTCGGGGAATCCCCGTTAGCGGTCTGGTACGGACAGCTCATATACTAATAGGACTAAATCAACTTTTGGCACTTACGAAATTTGCTTTTCTATCTATGCAGGCGCGCTATACTGACCCAGGGTGTGCATCGACACTTAGTAACAACGGCAGCGAGCACTTTAACATCACTTACAATGCCGGCAGTGTGGTGTTGACGGTAGCGAGCGGAGCGCTTCCGGCTACCAGCCTGAGTGTCAGCAACACGTTGGCGCAACTGACTCATCCGGCGCTGAACTCCGGCTCGATCACAAAGGGCCTCTATGGCCTGGCGGTATCCGGCCCGAGCCCCGCCAGGCTTCCGGCGCGCGTAACGGCGACGGTCCCGGCGGCCAGCGTGACGCGCCTGGCGCCGGTTTCACCCGCGTATGCGGCAGGCGGCAGGCCTGGAATCCACGCCATGGATCAATTCGGCTCCCTGGCCCCCGCGGTATCGGCTCCGGTCGGCACGAGCGATGCCGGCGTCGCTGGGTCCTTCGGTATCGCGGGGGTTTGGATCTGAAGGCGCTGTTGAAGACCAGCCACAAGCAACTGCTGAAGGGACTGTGGGCCGCTCCGGACTCGCCGGACGCACTGGCCATCGGCTATATGACTTACACCAGTAATCACTAAGGCTTGTCAGGAGATAAGTGTGCCAATCGGATGTGAGGGTAGCCATCGTGGGGCAGGTAATCCTACCTGCGGGCGCGCTTTTCAGCGCGCCCGGGCTGCCTGAATGGCGGCTGCGGCCAGGATTGGCCGCCCCACAATTCAGTGAAGACCGCTCCCTGACGGTCGGTGGATCAGGTCGTCACATCCGCCATGCAACGGCAACACGTTCCCGCCATGACCGTCGCGGCCGCGCTATCGGACCGCATCGTTTATTCGTCCGCGGCAGCAGCCATGACGCTGGTGGATTCCGGCAACCTCGACGTTGACGCTCCGGTACAGAGATACTACCCGTCGTTCCCGCTGATAAGATGGCGAAATCGAAAACACGCGCCATTACATGTTGATGTCGGATGGCATTGTGATTTTCGCCAACGACCCGCTCCTATTCGAGTCCGGCACCGTCTATTCTTACAGCACAACACCGTCGTGGGCTGCGTGATCGAAGGCGCCTCGGGCCAGAGATTCGAGAGCTATGTCGCGGAGCACGTGTTGAAACCTGCCGGAATGACGCACAGCGCTTCGCACAGTCGCTGATGGACGGCAAAATCGTCAAGCCCGACACGCCGGCGTAGATGTGGACTCCGGTGAAGATCCCCGGCGGCAAGAGATCGGTTTACGGCCTGGGTTTCGGCGTGTTGCTGGTTCACGGCGGCTAAGTACGTGGCTCACGGCGGCGGCCAGCAGGGAACTAGCTAGCACCAGCATGGTCATTATTCCGGAAAGGCATTTCGCCGTGGCGGCGATGGCGAACATGGAAAGGGCTGAGCCGCCTGAGGTCGTCCGCGGAATCCTGGACTTGTACCACATGCCAAGTCCCGACCCGGCAAAGTGACTCTTGCAACCGAAATCGCGACACCGCATCCCAATTGTGGACACCGTACCCCGGTCGCGCGATCTGAACAGGGCACTTCCAATGGTCAGGAACTTGCACGGACGACCCCTATGCAAACCGCTTGGAGGGACATTCGCTACGCCTGCCGCATGCTGGCGCGGTCGCCCGGATTCACCGCCGTCGTAGTTGTTTCGCTGGCTCTCGGCATCGGCGCCAATACGGCGATCTTTTCCATCGTAAACGCCTACCTTCTTCGCCCCATGCCGGTCGATCGGCCGGACCGGCTCGTGGCCGTCTACTTCACTTCGCCGCATTGGAGCGGCATCGGCTCATTCTCCTATCCCGACTTACTGGACTACCGGAAGCAGGAAACCGGACTGTCGGACCTGATGGGTTCGACAGGCATCCCTCTCAGCATCACCGGCGGCGAAAAGCCGGAGCTGATCTGGGGTGAAATCGTCACCGGCAATTACTTCTCGGGCCTGGGGGTTCATCCGGTCATCGGCCGCGCCTTCCTGCCGGAGGAGACCCGCGAGCCGGGCAAAAATCCGGTATGCGTGCTCAATTACAATTTCTGGCGGCGGAAATTCCAAAGCGATCGGCGCGTAGTGGGACAGACCCTCAAGATCAACGGCCATGCGTTCACCGTGGTCGGCGTGGCGCCGCGCGGTTTCATCGGCACCACGTTGTTCAACTTCATCCCGGACGTTTGGGTGCCGGTGACCATGCAGCAGAGCATTGCTCCGGCGCAAGGCAACTACCTGGAAGGACGCGACAATCGTTGGATCAGCGTGCGCGCGCGGCTGAAGCCCGGTGTCACGCGGGCCCAGGCGCAGGCCGCCATGAATGTAATCGCGCGGCAACTCGCCCGCAGCTACCCGCAAACCGACGCCGATCTTCAGGTCCACCTGATCCCTGGCGGCGCACGCACGCAGCCCTGGCTGGTTGCCACCGGCGTCATGGCGGCCACCACGGCGCTGATGGTGGGAGTCGTTTTCCTGGTCTTGCTGGTCGCCTCGGCCAACGTGGCTAACCTGATGCTCGCCCGCGCGGCCGGCCGCGCCAAAGAAATGGCAATCCGCATTGCGGTGGGAGCCAGCCGCGCCCGGCTCATTCGCCAGTTGCTGACGGAAAGCGTGGTGCTCTCGCTGCTCGGTGGGGCACTGGGCATCGTGCTGGCGCTGGCCTTCAGCGACCTCCTCAAAGGCTTCTACCCGTCGCTCGACTTTCAAACCTCGGACCTCGACTACGAGACGGCCGTCGATTTCCGCATCTTCCCCTTCACCTTCCTGATCTCGCTGGTTGCGGCGGTCCTGTTCGGGCTGGCTCCGGCCCTGCGCGCCTCCAAGGCCGATCAGGCGACCGCCCTGAAAAGCGGGCGGGTGGGCCGGGGAAATCTCCTGGTGATGGCGCAGGTTGCGCTTTCCTGCCTGCTGCTCATCGGCGGAGGCCTGTTCCTGCGCAGTATGCTGTATGCGCAGGGCGCCGATCCCGGCTTCGAGCGGACCGGCATCACTATGTTCTCCGTGGATCTCGAACTGCAAGGTTACGATGCGGCCCGGGGCCGACGGTTCGAGCGGAACCTGCCGGAACGCCTCCGCGCCCTGCCCGGGGTGGCCGCGGCGAGTATCGCTTATCCGCTGCCCCTGGACGCCTATCAGTACAGCTCCATAGTCAGGCCCGAAGGATATTTCCCTAGGTCGAGTAGCGAAGACAACAGCGCCGGCCTTAGCCGCGTCGGCCCTGGCTATTTCGAAACCATGGGTACGCGTCTGGTGGCCGGTCGCGCCATCGATGAGCGCGATACCGACGCGAAGCCGCTGGTGGCCGTGGTCAACGAGACTCTGGCCCGGCGCTACTGGCGGACGCCCGAACAAGCCCTCGGCCGGAAATTCACGGCCAGCCAAAAAGGTCTGCCCATCGAAGTGGTCGGGGTGGCCCGGAACGGTAAGTACATCAGCTTCGGCGAAGGGGCCATGCCTTACTATTTCACCCCTCTGGCGCAAAACTACCAGGGCCGCATCACCGTGCTGGTGCGGTCTCGCGAAAGCGCCGGCGCGCTGATGGCAGGCATCCGGCAACAGGTGAAAGATCTCGACGCCGCGCTGCCCATCTTCGGTGTCCGGACCATGCCGCAATTCCTGAACCGCACGCTGTCGACCTATCAGGCGGGAGCTGTCCTGCTGGGTACTTTCGCGTTTGTGGGGCTGCTGCTGGCGGTAGTCGGCATCTATGGAGTGCTGCACTTTACGGTGGCGCGGCGCACACGTGAGATCGGCATCCGCATGGCCCTCGGCGCGCAGCCTTCCCAGGTAGCGCGACTGGTGTTGCAGCGCTCGCTGTTCTACGTGGGCCTGGGTGTGTGTCTGGGCGCGGGCATGGCCCTCGCCGCCGCGCGCTTTACGGGAACGCTGTTGGCCGGGGTGAGCGGCGCCGATCCCGCCACTTTCTGCGCCGTGCTGTTTTTGTTCGGATGCGTAGCGCTGCTCGCCAGCGCCGTGCCGGCCCGCCGCGCTATCCGGGTGGATCCGATACAGGCGCTACGCTGGGAATAAACGAGAACAGGAACAGCAGCGCAGCTGGCATCGCGATCGAGATCGAGGAGGATGGAGCCGCTGATGTGAAAAGGCTCTACCTAGGGGGACAGCCAGATAAGAGGACTTATCAGTCTTTCCCCTAACTTGCTAAAGTCTTTATTCTCAGCAAAGGAACGCGCCGCCATTCAAACCTGAGCGTCGGTAACTACGAGATGGCCGGGGTAAACGCTACGCTGACTGGGCCAATACGCCTGCTGGCCTGGTGGGCTCGATAACTGAGCTTAAAGCTCAAATACCAGCGGACGCGCAGAACCACGATCTCTCGATCGAAGTGCCGACCCTTGAACAGTTCTTCGACCGGTACGAATCGTGGCATCCGTCCATCATCGCCGAATGCGGCCGCGTTTGCACCAGAGCCAAGCCGAACACTTCGACACCGGCGTCCGCAAGATGTTCACGGTCTCGGAAGACCTCGCGGGCGAACGCCCGCTGGATCAGCGTTTCGCGTCCGCACTCGGGTAGCTGCGTGGCCGGGCAACGACGCGCCGCTCATCGGCGAACGCGCACAACGCGCGGGCGCAACGCGATGGAAGGCGGCGCTGAGCACGCCGGTGCGAAGAGGCGCTGTCCGTTCGCGCTCCAGCCGCGGAGCGGATCGCCTGGCGGGAAGCTCGACGCGTTTGGGGGCGGCTCGACCGCCGAAGCGCGTTCGCCAAAACCCTGCAGCAGTGGCAGCAGCGACCCGTCCTTGGCCGGATCCTGGCAAATTAGTTTGACACCGACCTCGGCGCCTATACCAATTGCGATCTCAGGCCTGGCGACATTTACTGCAGAAGGTAGCATGGTTGAGACAGACATAACCTTACGGGCCTATATATCCAGTACATCAGCCTGGTGGCGAGTGCGGACGGATCGCTATACGCTAGAAACATCACTACGATGACAGTGACCTTGAACGCGACCGGCAGCCAATTCAGCGGCAGTTATACGACAGCCCAAGCGTCTGTTTCAGGAGTGGCCACAACGACTTCCGGCACGGTCAACGGGCAACTGATTCCTCATCCGGCATTGCCGTAAAATCAAAGTGCAGTACGCGGGCTACCATGACTACATGAAGCTCGCGCTGTTTTTGGCCTTGGCCGCCTTGGCCGCGAATGCCGCCGACACGCTGGAAATATTCGGTCGCACCTGGACCGTCCGGGTAGGTTCGGATTGGAAAACCGATCGCGAAGACAACGTGCCAGTGTTGCGTCTGGTAACCAACAGAGGACCGCTGCCGGGACCGCGGCGTCCGATCCAGTTCGCTCTGGCGGACGTCCGGAATTACGCCCGCCTCGCCGTGGAAGCGGATGTGATGCCGCTCGGCCGCTCGCTGATGATTGTTTTTGCGTACCGGGATGAAGCCCATTTCGACTATGCTCACCTGTCCACCGACCGTGCGGCGGCGCAGCCGGTACACAACGGCATCTTCCACGTTTATGGCGGCGAGCGCGTGCGCATCAGCTCCGAGCAGGGTCCGGCTTCCTTTCAGGCGACGGGCCGTTGGTATCACGTGAAGCTGACGCACGACGCGAGCACCGGAGCCGTCACCGTCGCGGTGGATGGGCAGCACGTGCCCGCACTCGAAGCTATCGACCGCAGCCTTGGACCCGGCAAAGTGGGCTTCGGGTCCTTCGACGAAACAGGCGCATTCCGCGATATCAGAATCGCGCCTGCCGAGTGAACCCGGCACCTGCTATAGTTTCAGTTCCATGCGAACTTTCCCATTGACCCTTCTCGCCGCACTAGCGGCTCTGCCGCTTTTTTCGCAACCGCAAACCCGGCTCGAAGAATTGAGCGGCAAGACCATCCAGATCTTCACGCCGCATCCCGACGACGACACCTTCTGCTGCGCGGGAACACTGGCCCTCCTCGCAAAAGGCGGCAATCGCGTCCGCATCGTCATTTACACCAACGACGACAAGGGATCCTACGATCCGGAAATGACCAGCGAACGGCTGGCGGGAATTCGCATGCACGAGGAAGAGGCGGCCTGCCGCATCCTCGGGATTTCGAAAGAAAATATCTCGTGGCTGGAGTATCACGATGGCATGCTCGAGTACGCCAATACGCGCGACCTGGTCGAGGAAGTGACCCGCATTATCCGGCAGACGCGCCCCGACGTGGTTCTGTCGATCGATCCCGGCTCGGATTATGTCCGCTGGCACAAGACCGACCATCGCATGGCGGCAAACAATACCATGGACGCCATTCGCGCGGCCGAGTGGCATCTCTATTTCCCGAACCAGTTGCTGCACGAGGGCTTGCAGCCGTGGATCGTCCCGCAGGAATTCTATTACTACGTCACCGACAAGGACGCCAACTACTGGGTGAACATCGATAGCGTCGTCGAGAAGAAGCTGGATGCCGCCCTAGCTCACGTCAGCCAGTGGGAGCCGTCCATACACCATTACCGGCCCGACTGGGACAAGGCGGATCTCGAAAAGACCAAGGCGGAATTGCGAGCCCGTATCCCGAAGAAAGACGGGCACTACGTGGAAGCGTTCCGCAACGCCGCCGGTTTCAATCAGCAATAACGGCTTAGTAAATCAATTTAAGCGCGAACTGAATCTCCCGTCCCGGCTGCGCTGCAGTGAACGATCCCGCTCCAGGAGAGTCAAAACCGCTCGTCAGGCTGTTTGCGCGGAAATTCGGATGGTTGATCATGTTGAAGAACTCCGCCCGAAATTGCATCTTCGCGCGTTCCTTTAGCGCAAAGTCCTTGAACAGTGAGGTATCAATCTGCAATTGAGGTGAAGTCCAGATGATATTGCGGCCCGAATTGCCGTACGTGCCGAACGGTTGCAGCGTAAAGGCCGCCGGGTTGAACCATTCACTTGCGTTCTGATTCGACGGATACAACGGCACTCCCAGCACTCTATCCGGCCGCTCCTCTGTATCGCCTTCATTGTTGTTGCCATCAACACCCTCCGTGATGGTATATGGCAGCCCGCTTGACCACGATTCAATTCCCTGCAATTCCCAGCCGCCGATCAGGGCGTTCCCGATGCCATGCAAACTGCCCAAGACCGCCCTGCCTTGGCCTACGGGCAGCGTGTAGGAAACGCTATTGACGAACCGGTACTTTTGGTCGTAATCCGATGGCCCCTTTTCCCACTCCGGATTATTGTTGTCGCGGAAGCTTCCGCCGCCGTGGAAACCGAGCGAAGCCTGGGACTGCTCGTCGATGGACTTGCCGAACGTAAAAGCGGTCAGGAAACTCAGGCCGTTCGAGAGGCGCTTCTCGAGCTTGGATTGCAAAGCATTGTAGGTCGAGCTGTCGCAGGAGCACCAGAATGTGAGGTCGTTGCCCAGATATGGGCGTAGGCGCTCGGCGTTATAGTCCGCACTCGGGTTCGGCGACGCAGGGATTTCGTTAATGTTGCGGAACTCATACAGATGGGTGCCTTTGGACCCGGCATAAGCCACCTCCAATACCGTATTCCATCCCAAGTCCTGCTGCACACTAGCCTGCCAGTGCTGCACGTTCGGATTGGTGAAGTTCGGGTCGAGGGCAAACAGGGACGGCGCCGAGGGATTGGCCAGCGCGTTCAACGGAAATCCCTGCGAAAGATTGCTAACGATTGGGTTCGGAACCAATGGGCTCAGAACGTTGTAGTTCGATTGCTCAAAGAATGGGGGGTTGTTCCCCATGTTCGGGATGCTCAGTGGTCCCGCTTCATACGAAGAGTAGAATACCCCGTAGCCCGCGCGCAGCACCGTCCTATTGAATAAGTTGTACGCAATACCGATGCGCGGGCCAAAGTCGTGCTTCTGGTCCGGCACCAGGCTTGCCGGCGCACCGCGCGTCACCGAGATTTCCGGGAAGAAATTCGGCGGCAGCGCATCCTGCCGGTTCCCGGCGATCTGCAGCGTATTGGTGAAGACGTTGAAATTCGCCTCAGCGTCGTACCGCTCCTTCGCGTGCTCGACGAAGTCGTAGCGTAGCCCAAGATTGAGCGTCAGCTTCCGGTTCACCTTGATGTCGTCCTGGACGTAACCAAAGTACCCCGGCTGTTGAAATTCATCGTTGATGAACGAGGAGATTTGCGCCCCCCCCGATACGGCGCCCAGCAGGAAGTCGGCCGTACCCAAACCCGTGGTTCCGGTGTTCTCTATGTTCTGTGCTGTGTTCGTCCCGCTGAAGCCGAAATATCCGCGAGGAACCGGTGGCTGCAGGATGGAAAAGTCCACCCGCGGTTTCAGCTCCGCGCCGAATTTAATGGTGTGCCGGCCGCGAATCAGCGTCAGGCTGTCAATAAGCTGTTCGATCGCCTGCTTTTCCACCGTCGGCTGATACTCCGAGCTGCCGAAGCCGTTGAGCCCGGAAACGCCGAACTGCGGGAGACCGCCATTGTTGGAGGCGAATGGAATCCCGGGAATACCAAACTGCGCGGATTCGTTAATCGTGGAGTTGAACTGCAACCGGTCCGACTCGTTCTGTGTATACCCCAGGCGCAGGTCGTTGACCAGCCGCGGTGTAAAGATGTGCGTCTCACTCACCACCACGTTACGCGGCTTCTGCAGGAACACACCCGACGAAAACGATGCCGCATCGAGCGGAGGAGGGATCGCGCCCGGCGGGACGTCTCTCTCGTTCGACCAGCTAAACCGCCCGAAGATCGAATCCGAATCCGAAATCTTCTGGTCGATGCGCAGATCGAGTTGATTCACGTCGTTGGGCTCGACCGGATTACTCAGGTAATTGTTCGCGGGCCCGAAATTATTGAACTCGCCAGGCGTGTCCGGCTCGGGGAACATGCTCAACAACTTGGCGGCAATAGGATTCCAACGCGATTGGGGAATGATGTTCCCGGGGAACGGCATACGTCCCACCGCGTCTCCCGAAGAGTTTATCGTTCCTGTAGTCGGGTCGTAGATCGCGTTAAATGCCACGCCGTTCACGGGCGAGAAATTGCCCTGCCGCATGGCATCCGTGGGTACAGTGGCCAAAAACGTTTGGCCCGTACGGATGCGGGTCCCTTGGTAGTCAAAGAAGAAAAACGTTCGGTTCTTGCCGTTGTAAACCTTCGGAATCAGGATTGGCGCGCCGATGCTGAAACCGAATTGATTCTGCTTGAATGGCGCGATCGGGGCGCCGTTGGCGTTGTTGAAGAAATTGTTGGCGTCCATATCGCTGTTGCGCAGGAATTCATACACCGTCCCATGCAGATCGTTGGTGCCGGATTTGATGGTCACGTTCAGCACCGCGCCGCCCGACCGGCCGAACTCCGCGCTCATCGAGTTGGTCTGTACCTTGAACTCCGAAATGGCGTCCGGCGGCGGCCCGACGACGAAGCTCGCCTGGCTGCTCAAATCCTCGGAGAGGCTGTTGTTGTCCACGCCATCCAGAATGTAATTATTCTGGTAAGGCCGCACGCCGTTGGCGCTGAATCCGCCGGTGTTCTCGTCGCGGGCGCCCGCCGGTGACGGCGCCGTTCCGGCCGTCAGCACCGCCAGCCGCGTAAAGTAGCGGCCGTTCAAGGGCAGATCCACGATCCTCTGGCTCTCCACCACTTCGCCCAGGTAAGAGGTGTCCGTCTCCAGGACCGGGGCCGTTGCCTGAACCTCAACCGTGTCCGTCGCCTGGCCGACCTCGAGCCGGGCATCCACCCGCACGCGGTCCTGTACATTCACCTGAATATCCGTCCGGATCGAACGCTTGAATCCAGGGGCCTCAACAGCTACGGAATACTTGCCGACTTCGAGCGGGGTCACCACATACTCGCCGGCCGCGTCCGTCGTGGTCTTGATCGCAATATTGGTACCCACGTTGGTGATCGTGACGCTGGCGCTCGCAATGATCCCGCCGCTCGGGTCCGTTACCGTTCCAACAATGGCGCCGGACGTCGTTTGCGCGTTGAGCGAAAGCGTTACAAAACAGAAACACAACAACAGCCTGGTCAAGTGAGACTTGCGCATCGCACACCCCTCCTTTAGTTTTCGTCATTGTATCCTAGCTGGTACGCTTTGAGCGATGAAAATCTCATTAAAATTTCTGATGCCCTCGATTCGTTATTCGCCCAGTTCCCGCAGCGCCTTCAATCCGGCTGCGCTCGAGGGTTTGCGCGCCATCAACTGATGCAGGATTTCCCGAGCCCTGGCGCGATCGCCCGCGCGCGCGTAGACGCGTGCCAGATTCAGATACGACGTCTCCTCGTCCGGCGCCACTTCGATGCCATAACGGAAAGCGGCAACGGCATCGTCCACTTTCTGCATTTGCATGTATAGTACGCCTAGATTGTTGATCGCCCATACGTGGTCGCGCTGCGCCGCGATGGCCTGCTCAAACGACCGGCGCGCTTCCTCCAGATGGTTTTGGCGCACCAGCAGCAGGCCCAGTTGATTGGCGGCGTCGGCATCCTTGCCGTCGCTCGACAGTGCGCGGCGGAACAGCTGTTCGGCGGCTGCGTCGTCCCCCAGCGCCGCGTGCGCCCGGCCCGCGCTCATCAGGGCGAACGATGCCGTAGGATCGAGCGCGAGTGCTTCCGTGAAATCCCGCAACGCCTCGGGATAGCGCTTGGCCGCCATTTCCAAACGGCCCAGATAGGTTCGGGCATCCGCGGCTTTGGGCAGCAGTTGAACGGCGCGCTCCAGATGTTGGCGGGCGGGGCCCTCGCGTCCGGCCTCCAGGTGAATGTATCCAACGGCCAGATGCGCTTTGCCGTTATCCGGCTGCTCGCGAATCACCTCGTTCAGATAGACCAGCGCCTGCTCCGGATAGCCCGCCCAAAAGAATGCCGACCCCAGGCGAAAATTATTGCGACCCGGCGGCTCGTAATAGCGGCCCGGAAATGGCAGCGCGAGGCGCTGGCGGTTGGGCTCGCGCAAGAGTTTCAGATCCTCACGCAGGCGGCCCTCACTGGGCACGCCCGGATAGATCTTGTGGGCCAGACCGCGCTCGTCGATCAGAATCAGCATGGGTAAGAGCAGGTCGGTGCGGTAATCGAACAGGTAGCGGCGGAACAATGCATAGCCCGCGGCGACGTCCGGCGATTCCCGGCTCAGGTCCAGAACTTCGCCTGGAATCCCGTGTGGCAGGGCTGCGCCTCCCGCCGCCGATAACAGCAGGAAGCCCGGACCGCTGCGCTGTTCGGGAATCGGAACGGGCAGCAGCAGCCACGTCTCCTCGAAGGGCGGTTGGTTGATTGGCTGAACTGCCGCGGCGGGATGCAGGGGCGGGCGCGGCGTGAACGGTGTGCGGCGCGGTATTCCGTCGCCCTCCGTGATTTGATAACGAAATCCCGCGTCGAGATCACGGAACTCCTGCTTCAGCCCGGAAGGCCACCGAATGGTTACTTTGTCCGCGCGCGCCGCGTCGCCCAGCCCGAAGTGCAGAGTCTTGGTATGTTGCGAAAGGTAGCCTGAGCCGGCTTGCACAAAGCTCACCGTGCGCCTGCCGGCATACTCGACTTCGACCGCCGCGCCGATGGCATCTCGATTCGACCGCGTGCCCGTCAGCCCAATGGCAATCGCCCGCCCCGCACTGCCCCATTCATTCCGCAGCGCGCGCACCTGCGGCCCTAGCCGGCTCTTAAGGAAAATGTCCGGATTGCCATCGCCATCGAAATCGGTTACAGCGAAGGCCCGGCTATCTTCGGCGAAGTCCATCCCGGACACTCCCGAGAAATCGTAATATCGCCCGCCGCGCCGCGCATACAGCACGTTGGGCTCGCGCCCGTTCCAACTGCAATCCTCGCGAATGAACTGGTTGATGGCGTTCCAGCCGTTTTCGTATGCCGGCGCCGGCACTTCGGTGGGCGGCGAATGCGCCACCACCTGCCGCCAGAAAAAGCTCATGGCATCTTTTTCCGAATTATTGGTGAGCATGCCGCAGGCAATGTAGATCTCTGGCGCGCCATCGTTGTCGAAGTCGAAGCCGTCGGCCGACCACGCCCAGCGGCCCATCCCCACGCCCTCCCGCGCTTCGGTTTCCTCGAACGTCCCATCGCCGCGATTGCGGTAGAGCGAATTGCCTTTAGTATGCCGCCGGTAGGCTTCGCGCAACCCGTCCTTCACGACGGGCGTAAAGTGCGGATCGGCCGCCAGGCGCTGCCCCGAGGCGGTCCACATGTTGCTCACGTAGAGATCGGGCCGCGCATCGCCATCGTAGTCGAACCACGCCGCGCTCATTCCCGGCCCCATATCCTCCACGCCTGCCACCGCGGCCACATCGCGAAAGCGGCCGTTTTCGTTTTTGTAGAGATTCTTGCGGCCGAAGTCATTGGCGACGTAGAGATCGGGCCAGCCGTCGCCGTCATAATCGCACCAGGCGGGCGCGAAGCTGTACCGGTTGTTGTTTGCATCGAGGCCGGCGGCCGCAGTCACATCTTCGAAAAATCCTTCGCCATCGGCCGTGAGCTGATTGCGAAACAGAAAATTGGGCGGCCCGTTCTGGGCATCGTGATAGGGCTCAGGATAGCGATACTGATCCTCGCTCTGGAAGTAGACATAGGTGCAGAGATACAGGTCCACGCGGCCATCGCGGTCGTAGTCGGCGGCGGCCATGCCGGTAAACGTGCCTTGCGGCGGCGTTTGGAATCGGAACGCATCGGGCTTATGGCGTAGAGCTCCGCCGTCGTTCAGAAACAGGAGCGGGCCGGCGGTCGAGAGCACTACCAGATCCTGGCGGCCCGAGTTGCGCAGATCGACAAACAGCGCCGCCGTAGAATCGTCCAGCACGGCAACGCCCCAGCGTTCGGTGATATCTTCCATGCGGCCGCCCGGGCCAAGCTTGTACAACCTGTTGGGAAGCCCGCCTGGCTGGCAGACGTAGACTTCATCCCGGCCATCGCCATCGACATCGCCTACGGCGATTCCGTGATTGCCGTACACGTCGATTCCAGCCGCCGAATCGAGGCGCGCCCGCCAGTACGGCACGCCGCGCAGAAGCTGGCGCGTGAACGATTCCGTCTGGCCGAACAATTCTCCGGTCACATCGCGGAAGAGCGGTCGCTGCGCGGTGACCAGGGTCTCTTCGAGCGGTTCGAATTCCGCGAGTTGGGCGCCGCGCCACACCTGCTTCCAGGTGCCCACCCGGTATTGCAATGAGCCCTCGGCCGTTCCGGCAATTTCGTAGCGCAAGCGATCGTCCGCAAGCACGAAGAAACACGCGCTCCGGATAGCGCCGAGTTTCGTGATCCAGCGGGCCATGCCGGTTTCGAAGCCGTTATCCGTGCGATCGAATTCGGCGGTGAAGACACCCGATGCGATTTCCTTGTAGCTCGCCGGCATGGGCGTCGACCCGCGAAATCCACTGGCGAGCGGGACCGCGCCGGTAGCCAGCAGCCGGTTCCAGCGCGCGGTTGTGGCGGCGGCTTCCTGCTCTACAGTGAATTCGTCGTGACCAGGTTCCACCAAACTGCGCAGCTTTTCGTAAGGATTCGATTTGCGGAAATGAACGGGAAACGGCGCAGGCGGGACGCTCGCACGCGCCGGCCAGGACCATGCGAGCCCGGCGGCCGCTCCGCTGCGCAAGAGCCTGCGGCGCGTCAGCATGGTAGTCTTAACATACGGGCAAGTATACTAGGTCACATCGGAGGGTAGCCGTTGCGTAAGATTGTTCTGCTGGTTGCGGCGCTCGCAACGCTGTTCGCCAGCGATACCGATTCGACCGATAAAGAAGCGAAATTCATCGGCGCGCGCGGGAAATACTGGGCGTTCCAGCGCGTGGTGCGTCCGGCCGTGCCCACCGTTTCTGATCCCTGGGTGCGCACGCCGATCGACGCATTTATCATCGACGCGCTCACCGCCAAGAAGCTCACCCCCTCCCAGCCGGAGGATCGCATCCGGCTGATACGCCGCGTAACATTCGATCTGATTGGCTTGCCGCCCACGCCCGCCGAAGTGGATGCCTTCCTGCGCGATCGCGCGCCGGATGCTTATCAGAAGGTCGTGGACCGGCTGCTGGCCTCGCCGCACTATGGCGAACGGTGGGCGCTGAAGTGGCTCGACGTGGTACGTTTCGCCGAGACCAACGGTTTCGAATTGGACCTTGAACGCACGCACGCCTGGCGCTACCGCGACTATGTCATCGATTCGTTCAATCGCGACAAGCCCTACGATCGGTTCATCAGGGAACAGATCGCCGGCGACGAAATCTTTCCGGATAACAATGAAGCGCTTATTGCCACCGGGTACCTGAGGGCCGGTCAGGAGCATCTGGTAGCGGGGAACATCGATCCCGAAGTGAGCCGTGAGGAAGTGCTCACCGAGATCGCGACCTCCGTCGGGCAGACGTTTCTGGGATTAACGGTAAACTGCGCGCGCTGTCACAATCACAAATTCGATCCGATCCTGCAGGCGGATTATTACCGGCTGCAAGCGGTATTCGCGGGCGCCGCGGGCAAGGATGTGGAGATCGCGACTCCGGCGGAAAAGGCCGGCTGGAAGGTTACGGACGAGGCCTACCAGGCGCGGCTGAAGCCGGTGAAAGAAGCTCTGGAGCAACTCGCCAAGCCTTATGAGGACCGCATCGAAGCTACGGCGCTGGCGAAGCTGGAGCCGAAGCTGCAGGAAGCCTGGAAGATACCTAAAGACAAGCGCACGCCGGAGCAAAAAGTGCTGGCGGAGAACGCTAATTCGCAGATCGAGCCGACCTGGGACATAATCGTGGCCGCCATGACGCCGGAGGACCGCGAGAAACGCGCCAAGCTGCGCATCCGCCTGCACGAGGTGGAGGCGACCGAGCCGGATCCGCTGCCCACGGCCTATGTCTACGTGAACCAGAAAGAGCCGGCGCCGCAGGCTTACGTGCTGCGCATGGGCGATCCCAAGAACCGGCTCGACCCGGTGGATCCATCCGTGCCGCGCGTGCTCAAAGCTTCCTACGAAATCCCCAAGGCCAGCGTGGGCCGCCGCACGGCCCTGGCGAACTGGCTGGCATCCGGCGAGAATCCGCTGACCGCCCGCGTGATGGTGAACCGCATCTGGCAGTTCCGCATGGGCACGGGAATCGTGCGCACGCCCAACGATTTCGGGGTGATGGGCGACCGCCCGTCGAACCGCGATCTGCTCGACTGGCTGGCGTCGGAGTTCGTCGAAAAAGGCTGGAGCGTGAAGGCCATCGATCGTTTGATTGTCACCTCCAGCGCGTACCGGCAGAGCGCCTTGCCCGACAAGCAGCGCGAAGCCATCGACCCGGACGACCGTTTGTACTGGCGCATGAACCGTAAGCGCATGGAAGGCGAGACGCTGCGCGATACGATTCTCTCGGTGACCGGAAGTCTGAATCCCGCGTTGGGCGGCCGGCCCGTGCGCGTGCCGATCGAGCCGGAAGTGTACGATCTGATTTTCACCGAGCACGAGCGCGACGGACTCTGGCCGGTCAATCCGGACAAGAGCGTGCAGAACCGGCGCAGCATCTATCTGCTGAATAAAAGGAGCGTGCGCCTTCCGCTGCTGACCGCGTTCGATCAACCGGATGCCATCACGTCGTGCCCGGTCAGGCCCGTGAGCACGCACGCGCTGCAGGCGCTTTCGTTGTTCAACAGCGAATTCATGCAGGAGCAGTCGCAGGCGTTTGCCGCGCGCCTCGCAAACGATTGCGGGAAGCCGAACCGCGCGTGCGAAGTAAAGACGGCCTGGAAACTGGCGCTGGCGCGGCCGCCTTCGCCCGCGGAGCAAAAGCTCACGAAGAAATTTTTAGCCGGCGGTGGCAGCCTGGCGGAGATGTGTCTGGCGTTGTTAAACCGAAATGAGTTTGTCTATGTCCCTTAACGATTACGATCGGCATTTTCGTCCCGCGCTGACGCGCCGCGACGTCCTGGTGCGCGCCGCGAACGGATTCGGAGCGATCGCGCTGGGATCGCTGCTGGGTCCGCCGGCGGGGGCCGCGGAGCGCGTGAATGCGCTGGCCGCTAAGCCGCCGCACTTCAAGCCCAAGGCCAAGTCCGTAATCTTTCTATTCATGGTTGGCGCGCCCAGCCACATCGACACGTTCGACCCCAAGCCGGCGCTCGAAAAGTACGACGGCAAATTGCTGCCGGCGAGCTATGGGACGGTGATCAGCGAGTTCACCAAGGGCGACACGCCGCTGCTGCGGAGCCCCTGGAAATTCAATACGTACGGCCAGTGCGGGCGTCAGGTTTCGACGCTGTTTCCGCACATCGCGCAACGCGTGGACGATTTGTGCTTCGTGCGTTCGTTCTACACCGAGAGCACGGTGCACGCGCCGGCCATGTACCAGGTGAATACGGGCCGCATCCTGATGGGCTATCCGAGCATGGGTTCGTGGATCACGTATGGGCTCGGCAGCGAGAGCGAAAACCTGCCGGCATACGTGGTGATGCCGCAGCCGGAAGGGACGCCCGAGGGTGGCACGCCTTGCTGGGGCGCGGGCTTCCTGCCGGCGGTTTATCAGGGCACGGTGTTCCGGCCGGGACCCAATCCGATCGTCAATCTCCGTCCGCCGGCCGGAGTCACGCCGGAGCGGCAGCGGCGTACGCTGGACTTCCTGCAGAGCATGAACGAAATGGATACGCTCGATACAGATACGGAGATGGCGGCGCGGATCAGTTCTTATGAGCTGGCTTTCCGCATGCAGAGTCACGCCCCAGAGGCCGTGGACATTTCCAAGGAGAGCGCTGCCACGCGCACGCTGTACGGGCTGGATCAGAAGCATACGTCGGAGTTTGGAACGCGCTGTTTGTTAGCCCGCCGCCTGGTGGAGCGCGGCGTGCGATTCGTGCAGATCTATTCCGGCGGCGGCCCGGTTTCGGTGCAGTGGGACGCGCACAGCAACCTGGTGGAGAATCACGAGAAGATGAGCGGCATGACGGACCTGCCGATTGCCGGTCTGCTGGCGGATCTGAAGCAGCGCGGCTTGCTGGAGTCCACGCTGGTGATCTGGGGAGCGGAGTTCGGGCGCCTGCCGATGTCGCAAGGCGGCAATGGACGCGACCATAATCCGCACGGGTATACCATGTGGTTTGCCGGCGGCGGCGTGAAGCCGGGAATATCGATCGGCGAGACCGACGAACTGGGCCTGCGCGGCGTGGGGCAGCGGTATCACATGCGCGACTTCCACGCCACGATACTGCAACTGCTGGGGCTCGACCAGAACCGCCTCTGGTTCCTGCACAACGGCAGAAACGAAAAGCTCACCGACTTCGGCGGCAACGTGATTCAAGAGATGCTGGCATAGGTCAATCCTTCGCGGGAAGCTTGCTCAGCAGCGCCTGGATGCGGCCGCGCCGCAGATACAGCTTGTCGAAGACCATGAGGTGCACTCCGCCGACGAGCCAGCCACAGATGCAAAGGGCCAAGCCGGCCGCGATCTGCTGCAACGTATCGCGAAAACGCACTACGCGTATTACGGTTTTGCCGAAAATCGAGCCGAGTGCCGTCGCGATTCCCGTGACCACCAGCAGTCGCAAAGTTAGCCTCGCCTCCAGCTTCGGACCCCAGAACGCCATGTAAACCAGCCCCACCCCCGCGGCGACGATCAGCGCCCAACCAAGACCCCGCAGCCACGGCGACAGCTTCCAAATCTTGAATGCGAGACTGTTGGAGGCTTTGAGCAATTCCATCAGATCGCGGTGGGCGCGATCGATTCCCGCCACGCTTTTCAGGAACGGCTCTACCGCCAGAAACGGCCACGCGACCGACGCCGGCGCAGTGCGCGGAAAACCCTGGATCGACCGCGGGAACTCATACTCGGCCATGCGGTAGCCGCTGGTCATCAGCGCGTAGGCTTCCACATCATGGAAGGAATCCAGATCGGTTCGAATTGCGGCGATGCGCTCCTGTACATCCTTGCGTACGCCGTAAGGAGTGAGCAGATAAGTCTGCGCGGCGGTCGGCAACGGGTCTTCGCAGCCGATCCAATTCACGGGCGACACATCCAGCCCCTTCTTCAGGTGAATGAACATCAAACCGCGCAACAGCGAGGAACGCCGCCGCGCCGCAATGTCCTCATATTCGGCCTCGCGCACGCGCGCCTGGAGAATGCTGTTCGCGCGCTTGAGCGAGCTGAAGATTCCAGTGCCCGGCCGGGGTTGCGATTCCATCTGCCCGCTGGCGTCGCTGACCAGCAGCACCGTACACCCTTCGTCGAGCAGCGCGCCGATGCCCTGATTGTCCTGCACCCCTCCATCCACCAGGCGGACGTCGATACCCGGATACAACTTTGGCAGATTGATCGGTTCGAATATGCCGGGCACGCACGACGAGGCGGCCACCGCCTGGCCGAGCGGATAGCGCCTGTATGCCTCGGGCGCCTCGTCGTAATACATCCGGCGAAGGCGGTAGTTGGCGTCCACTTCCGAGTCGATGCCCGCGGTCGGCTCACCCATCCAGGTGGCCGTGAACTGCCAGTTATGTCCGGTGTTGAGCGTCGTGGCGTTCAGCACCAGCATGGGGACTTTGGTGGCGCGCCTCCAGTTATGCGCCTCAGGTGTGAAGTTGTCCGGCTCACCCAGCGGATGGACCAGCAAATCGGACATAACGCGCCGGGGTTTCCGGTCGCCCGCGCGCGAGAAGATGTTCTTCTCATACAGGTCGCCCACATGCTCTGTGCGGGAATAGCCGGGCCAGAATGCCATCTTCAGGTTCACCCAGAGACTCGCAAATACGCGCGTGCGGATGTTGGTCTGCACGCCGGCCAGGAAATCCGCCTGCATGCGTTGCACGATGGCGATGTAATCCTCGCGCGTAATATCGCTATCGTGTTTGGTCTGGAGCAATTGCTGTACTTCCAGGTAGTAGTGCGCGCCCACGATCGATCCGCCCGATACGCAGGAGAGCGCTCGCACGTGGCGCAGCGCATCCAGTTCAGCCAACTTCGCCAGTACGCCGATATGATAGAGCGCGGCGCGGAATCCGCCTCCGGAGAGCGCCAGTCCGACTCTGCCGATCAGCGCGCCGCGGACTCCGGCCGTCTTGCCGGGGCCGGCGATGGCTGTCAGCACTTGCCATCCCGGCGAGTTTTCCATATCTTCGTCGGCGATCTGTCCCGCCGCGGCATGCAGGCGGGCCAACCTGGCAAGTTGGCGCAGCGTCGATTCCAATTCCCAATCCGCGGGCTTGGCCTGGTCCCGCGCCCGCAGAATCCATGCGCGCGCCTGGTCGTAGTCTCCCAGTCCGAAGTAGGCCTCGGCAACCGTCGCCAGGAACCACCAATCCGTGGCGAGCTTTGGCAGCGCCGGGTCATCCGCCAGCGGCGCGAGCGTGTTCACCAGATCTTCGCGAATGGCTTTGGCCTTGTCGCGGCGCTGTACGGCGGTTTCGGGCGCCGTTCCCGCGCTCGAAGCCTGCTCGGCTTCCTGTGACGCGAGCACGTCGAGAACGAAAGCCGCGTTCACGCCCGTGTAGCCCAGATCCTTGCGGACGCCCTCAACATAACCGCGCAAGTAATAACCGGCCGAGCGCTCCAGGTCCGGCTTCTGGCCGAAGGCCTCCCACTTGGACTTGTAGATGGCGCCGGCCAGCCCGAGAGTTTCCTGAGTCCTGGTGAAGCGCAGGTCCTCGACCTCGCCCAGGATTCTGAGCGCGTCCTCATAACGTTCGTCGACCGGCAGGTGCGTGTCTTTGTAAGTACACAGCGCGTGCTGCTGGGCGAGATACAAGCGCAACTCTGGTGGAATGTCGGCCGGAACCGACCGTGCGCGGGCCAGCAAAAGCCGCGCATACCCAAAGTGTTTCTCTTTCTTGAGCCGGCCGGCCAACTGGGCAATCGCCGGTATGGCGGCTGCCTGACCGCGTAGGATGTTGCGGGCTGTTTGCAAATCGTTGGTCTGGTCAGCCATGGCAGGCTATTTGTATCGTTACACACTATACTCCGTCGCGTTACTGACTCTCCTTCACGATGCGTCCGTTGAGCGGCTGCAGAGGCCGGACATCGTGCGGATAGAGCTTGGCGAACGCGTCGATCTCCTCTGGCGAGATATCCAGCGGAGTCTTCAGCACATACCACGTGACTCCCTCACTACAGGGCGGAGCCGTGAGCGACCCCATGTACGTGTAATAGGCGGTGTCGCGCGGCATCAAGCCGGCGGGATCTACCTCGACTCCGGCAATCTCCTCCTCTTTGCCCTGGGTCTTTGGCATATGTTCCCAAATCTGCTGAATGGTGGCGTTCGCGCTGCCTGCTTTCAGCAGAACTGCGACTCCGGCAACCTTCCCGTCGCTGGCTGCGTGCATCAGGTGGACTACCATATCGTATGGCTTACCCTGAATGTACTCTTCGCTGGGACGGTGAAAGTGGAACTGCGTCAGTTGATAGCGTTTGTCTCCCACAATCAAAAAGTTTCCGCTTCCCGGGGCGTCGTGGTAGTTCACCCGGATCGTGTGGCCATTGTCAATCAGATATTTGAGCGGCCCGCTTTTATATTCGAATCGTATGGCGGGAAGTTCAGCTTTCTCCGCATTTCGAATGTCGATCGGAGACTGTTCCTTGCCGGCATTGCAGGCAGCATACTCCGGATCCAGGTCACTCCAGTGTTCGGCCCCGGTTACCCCTTCGTAGCTCCAGGGTGTCTTCCACTGCGCTCGGGAACCTGCAGGCGCCAAAGCCTCGGCGACAACCAGCAAAACAAACGTCATCCAACCTTTTCTCAAAATTGCACCTCGCTTCCGGAATTATACAGTTTGGCGGCCGGCGACAATTCGATTGACGTCGAAGTATGGATGTCGAAGCGATGCCTGTTACAAGCCAACAGCGATTCGCTCACGTCGCTAGTGCGGAGGTGCCGCGGTCATATCACGCTTCGCCTGAGTAGCGTTCAATAACTCGATCCCATAAACGGTACCATCGGGCGCGAGATCGATATTCAGTTCGTCACTGATGCGAAGCGTTTCCACCTCGGCACTCTTCTCCCTCAGCTGAATGTAGGCGATGTTGTAGCGGAAATCGTACGTAAGCTGCCGTGTTTTGCCGGAACGCTTACCCGCTCTGCTCGAACAAGCCCAGAACACGCGCATACAGCTCCTCCACTTCGCCTTCCGACCGCGCCTCCGCGGCCATGCGCAGCAGCGGCTCAGTATTGGACGCCCGCACATGGATCCACGCGCCCGGCAGAATCAACTTAAGCCCGTCCGACCGGTCCGTCTCGACATCCGGAAAGCTCTCTTCGAGCGCTTGCATCAGCGTGCCGAGGCGCCCGTGCTCGTAGGCCACCTGGCCGGCCTTGCGGTAGAAGCGCGGCAGGCGGGCGGCCAGCGCGGACATGCTTTGGCCGGTTTCCGCCATGCGCTCCAGCAAAAAGGCCATGCCGGTGTAGCTGTCGCGGCAAAGGTGGACGGCCGGGAAAATGATGCCGCCGTTGGAACCTTCGCCGCCGATCACGGCCTTCACCGCCTGCATCATCTCGACCACATTGGCTTCGCCGACCGGCGTCCGGTAGACGCGGCGGCCGTGCGCATGGGCCACTTCGTCGATGACCGATGAGGTCATCAGGTTCACCACCACGTCGCCCGGCAAGCGGCGCAGCGCGGCATCCACGGCCAGCGCCAGCACGTCGTCGTTATCGAGCACGCGGCCGGTCTCGTCGGCGACGGCCAGGCGGTCGCCATCCGGATCCTGGGCGAATCCCACCTCGGCGCCCGAGGACCGCACCAACTCCGTCAAATCGCCAAGGGTGTCCGGGCGCGGCTCGGCGATGCGCGGGAACGGCTTGGTGGGGTCGATCGAGATGGCGTGGAGCTCGCAGCCCAGAGTGTCGCGCAGGAAGCCGGGAGTCATCACCGAGCCTGCGCCGTTCACTGCGTCCAGCGCCACGCGGAGACGCCGCCGGCGGATGCGCTCGACATCCACGTGGCGCAGCACGCGCTCGATATGCATGCGCGGCGCGGAGGCATAGTCGGCGGTAGCGCGGCGAATTTCGTCATTCGCGGCGCGCCGGAAATCGCTCTGATGATAGAGGTCGAGCAATTCACCGCGCTCATAGCTATTGAAGAAGAGGCCCTCGGAATTGAACAGTTTCAGCGCGTTGTATTCCGGCGGATTGTGCGAGGCGGTGAGGGCAATGCCGCCGCGCGCGCGAGTGGCGCCAACGTATATCTGGATCGTCGGCGTCGGAAGGATACCAACATCCACCACTTCGCAGCCGGTCGATAGCAGGCCGCAGGCGGCGGCATGATAGAGCATTGCGCCGCTCGATCGCGTATCGCGGCCCACCACCACGCGCCCCGCGCCCACGTAGGTTCCGAAAGCCTGGGCGAAGGCGCAGGCCAGGCCGGGCGTGAGAAAATCGCCCACTACACCCCGAATTCCGGAAACGCCGATCTTCAGCAAATGTTCGCGCGGCATATCAGGCGAAGCTGCGGACTTCCTCGAGCAGAGCGTCGAACAGTTCCCTGGGCGGCTCGCCGCGCTGCTCGCAGATGATGCGGACGATGGGCTCGGTCTGGCTGACGCGCACGTGGAACCAGCGGCCCGGCCAGTCCACGCGGAGGCCGTCGATCACATTCACGCAGCCGCTGGCGTAGCGCTCGCGCAGATCCATCAGCAGGGCCGGAATGCGCTGCGTCACCAGTGGCACCTGACCCTTCAGGATGGAATACTTCGGATAGCCGGCCAGCGTCTGGCTCAGCGTGCGGCCGCTTTCGTGCAGCATGGATAGAACGGCGAGCATGGAGGCGATGCCGTCGTAGACGAAGCGGAACTGCGGCATCATCACCGCGCCGGTGCCCTCGCCGGCCAGCGCGATCTGTTCCGGACGGTAAGTGGAAAGCGCGTCGATAGCGGCCTGCCGGCCCACTGGCACGCGCACGACTTTGCCGCCATGGCGCGCGGCGATTTCCTCGAGCAGCGCGGTGGTCGAAATATTGGTGATGATCAGCTTCCCGGGCCCGCGCGGCAGCAGGTAGTCGGCGATCAGCGGCAGGACCATTTCCTCGGAAACCGGCGTGCCATCTTCGGCGGCCAGGGCCACGCGATCGGAATCCACGTCGAACAGGAAGCCGGCGTCGGCGCCGAGCGGCTGCATGAGGGGCGCGAGCTGCAGGGCCACGGCATCCCGCGTGGTGGATGGCTCGTGGGCGAAACTGACGCCTTCGATCTTCTCGTTGATCAGAATGAACCCGGCGCCGAAGCGCTCGTTGGCGCGGCGCAGGATCAGGGACGAGGTGCCGTTGCAACAATCCACCAGAACGCGAAACTTGCGCAGGGCTTCGAAGTCGTAGGAAGCTGCCAGATCGTCAAGATAGCGATCGATGGCGAGGGTCTCGGAGCGAACGCTTCCGAGATGGTTCCACTCGACGAAGGAGAACTTCTTCAGATGGTAAATATCCAGAAGCTCGCTGGCTTCGGCTGTGGAGAGATAAGTTCCGTCGCGGCCCAGAAACTTGAGCGCGTTCCACTCCGCGCTGTTGTGGCTGGCGCCGATGGAGACCCCGCCGGCCGCGTTGCGGCGTCGGATAGAGTGCTGGATTACGGGCGTAGGCGCGATTCCCAGATCGATAACATCATGGCCGCATGCCAGGAGTCCCGAGAGCAGACCTTCGCGCAGCATGACACCGCTCGAGCGCGGATCGCGGCCGACCACCACCGCTCCGCCGGGATCGAGAAACGTTCCGAAGGCTGCGGCGAAATCCAGGACGTGCGAAGCGGTGAGAGCGGAGCCCACCACGCCACGTAGGCCGACATGCGAGATGCGCAGCGATTTAGCGGCATGCGGCGGAATCATTTGGCGAGCGTCACCAGGCCGAACGCTTGTGGCACATGAAAGTTGGATTCTCCGGTGGGCTGCCAGGCGATGAATTTGCGCCCGGGCTCGGGGCCCTGGCAGCGATAAAAATTAATGCGCATCTGGAGGCCGGCGGCGGGAGGGCGCGTATCGATGGAGTGGAGCGGAATGCGCATCTCCGCGTACCAGATTTTGTGCTCCCGGTCGATGCGTGCCCGGCTCGCAAAGCCGGAGTTCCAGAGCCATCCGCCTTCGGGAAGCGGATGCTCCCGGTCGATATCCAGGTCCACCCATTCGCCTTGGGGAGAAACCTCGAACTCTTTGTAGCGCGTGATGCGCTGGAAATCGCTCCCGACGAAGACTTCCGCCACGTCCCAATTCCAGAGTTCGTTGGTCTCACTGGTGGACGAGGGATGGGGCTTCAGATGCAACTCCTGATAGGGGCAGATGAAGAGGAAGTAGATATTGCGCGGCGTCCAACGGGAGCGGATCTCGGTGCGATGGCCGGGCACGGGCTCACCGCGGGGGCCATTTTCGGCGAACACTCCTGCGATGTCGCGCCACTGGCGGGCGCTAGGGTCGGCGGTGAGAGGAAAGTCGGAGGAAGTGTAGCGGCTCACGATCACCGCGGGTTCGCGTGCCAGCAACAGGAACCCCGCCACGAGGCACGCGAGGCACGCACAGAAGGCTATTTTGCGCATGGATTCGCGACCGCCGCTTACCGCATGGTTTCCAGATAAAGGCCGGTGCTGGCATCCACGAAAATGGAGAAACTACTGGTGCCGAGCGACTCCCCCCAGATCACTCGCCAGGTGGTATCGGGGAACTTGGTATTGGCCTCGAGGAGGAAATTGACGGGCTTGCCGGGATTCTTCTTATCGTATTCCGCGCCCTTTTTCATGGCGGTCTTGTACGCATCGTCGGAGTCGATCTTGATGGAAGCCATGGGGAATGGCTTAGACGTCAGAGACGGACCCGACCAGCTCTGATCCAGGCCGGCAAACACTCCCTTGTGCAGATTACCTTCGGATTCGACCGCCGACCACGTATAGCTGCGGGCCTTGCCCAGGCTGACGGCGACAAAGATGGCTTGCCAGGCAGCGGCCTTCCCGGGTTCGGCCTTCAACTCGGGCAGCAAGATGCTATTGAGCTTGATGGGCTGAATGTCGGGCGCCCAGCCGCGGGCGGCGATATACATCTGTTGCAGGGCTTGCCGGCCGGTGACTGGCTCGGGCGGTTTTTCCTCGGCCTTTTTTTCCGCGGGAGTGGGGACATCCGACGAACACCCCACCAGCAGCAGCAACATGGCGCAACCGAAGAGCAGCACGAACGATTTCATGGGAGTATCCTCGCGAAGGCATATTCTAGCAGCCGGATCTGCCCCCCGATCAGCCCCACTTTTAGCCCGTGTTTCGCACGCGCTGCGCAAAGCGTTCCGACGATCTGGCGCCGCTGGAGTTCACGAATCCAGGGCGCAGCGGGTTCAGCCGCACCATGCGATTGAACGGGGTCCGCTGCTTCAGCCACCTCTTGGTTTGAAAGAGCGAGTGATAGGCGGCGCGCATTCGGCGGGAAGCGAGGCTAGAGGGCGAACCGTCTCCGACGATCTCGGGCTGGTAGCCCAATTCCCGCAGCGTGGGCGCGATCATCTCCTCCAGACGCCTGGCAATCGGGGGTGGAAGAACGGTCTTCCAGCGGCCGATGAACGGGTCTTTCGAATCCGGAAAGGCGGTGTTGGGTTTCAGCACCGCGCCGATGCCGACCTTTTGGATCCGCTCATAATCCAGGTCGCAGCCAATGAAGGAAGAGATGCGATCCAGGGTTGGTTGCGGACTGGTGATCAGGTCTTCGTAACGCACTTCCATGTAGTCCCGACCGAGGGATTGGACGGCTTTCCTGCCTTGACGCAGCAGCCACTCCCAATAGAGTCCGGCGGCCAGCACTTCGCGACGCCTGTCCCACGGAAGCACCGGAATGTATCCGAGCACACCCATGGATGCGGCTACGTCTCTTCCATCGCGGATGATGTGAATGAACAAGGCGTCGGGAATGGTCTTCTTGATCTCGGCGGCGTACAAAAGGTGATCCGGGGTCTTCTCGGCCCAACGATCTACGCGCTGCTGCCGGGCGATGCTTTCCATGAAAATGCGGAGAAAATCTCCGCTACTGTGGCATTCGCCCATGATACGGTCGCGGAAGCGGCCGGCGTCCAGGCCGGAGAGCTGGAATAAATCGCTGCGATTCCAGATATCCAGCAACCGCTGGAGGCCTTTAGGGCTGGTGAAATCGAAGCGAAAGGCGATGGTGGAGAAAATTTCAGTCTCGGCGCGGTATACGGCGAAGCACCCTGAGGACAGCAGGCTGTGATACAGCAGCGTGGTTCCAGATCGGGGCGAACCCACCACAAAAACAGGGTTTGTACGATTCACTGGTTTGATGAGAATAACACAGACACGCGGCTTTAGTCACGAAGCCGTGTACGAGATAACACTTTTCCCATATAAAAATTTAACGAATTAACGCGACGCGGTGCAACGTAATTCAGGCAGTAAAAGGGCCGCCTTGACTTTCGGGCTCAGGTAATTTATTCTAGCCCTTCGTTTTGGCCATGCGCCGTGGCGGCCTGACTATGGGAAAAAACTCGCGCGGCGAAACGGAAACCGTGGAAAGGTTTCTGGACTCGACCCTGGAAAGCGTGGACAGCGCCGAAGAACTGGCGTTGCAGGAAGCCGAGAAAGCCGGGGTTGCCGAAGACGATCTGCACAAGATCGCCATGGCGGTGCGGGAGTCCATGGTGAATGCCGTAGTGCACGGGAACCGGTATAGCGCCCACAAGAAGGTGCGGCTGTCGGTTTCCAAGGGGCCGCGGGAGTTCGTGGTGAAGATCGCGGATGAGGGCGAGGGCTTCGATTATGAAAACCTGCCGGACCCGCTGGCGCAGGAGAACCTGCTGCGGCATTCCGGCCGGGGCATTTTTCTCATCAAAGCCTTTATGGACGACTTCCAGGTTCGTCGGTTGGAGCCTAAAGGCAGTGAAGTAACTTTGGTGAAGTACCTGGTGTCCAAGTGAAAAGTTATCATTCGGCTCGGTGGCGAGCGAGGAGGAGAGTTCTGTGAGCGTAAAGCTAAGCACGAGACAGGTTGGCGATGTGAGCGTGGTCGATGTGGCCGGCAGGATCACGTTGGGGGAAGGGTCGAGCGCCTTGCGCGATACCCTGCGCGACATGGTCGGCAAGAACCATAAGAAGATCCTGCTGAACCTCGGAGACGTCTCCTATATTGACAGCTCGGGGATCGGGGAGTTGGTGTCGGGGTTCACCACCGTGACGAACCAGGGCGGGCAGCTCAAGCTGCTGAATCTGACCAAGCGGGTAAAGGATCTGTTGCAGATTACCAAGCTGTACACCGTCTTCGATGTGCATGACGATGAGGCCGCGGCGGTGCGTAGCTTCGCCTGACCTCCGAGCCGCGCGCGCCAGCAAGCGGTTTACTGATATGGCGTGAGCTGCTCGGCGATCTTGGCTTTATCGCCGACCACTACGATGGTCATCTTCGACGGCGTGATGTAAGTCTCGGTAACCCGCTGTATGTCCGCGGGCTCGACCGCCATGACTTTCTGTACATACGTGGAAAGGTAGGAGCGGTCCAGGCCCTGCGAATCCACAAAGTGCAACTGGTTGATGATGGCATCGGGGCTGATGGTGTTGCGCAGAACGAAGAGCCCGGCGAGATAGTTCTGAATGCCCGTCAGCTCTTTCGCGGAGGGCGGTTCTTTGCGGAGCCGGTCGATTTCGTAGAAAATTTCTTTTAGAGATGGCCCGGTGACAGCGGTGGTCACGTCGGCCACTTGCACCCAGAAGGCAAGCCGGCGGCGCGTCGAAACCTGGCTGTTCGGCGAGTAAGTATAACCCTTCTGTTCGCGGATGTTGCTGGTGATGCGGGAAGCAAAAGAACCGCCCAGCAAGGAATCCATAACCCCCAGCGTGATGTAATCCTGGCTGGCGGGCGCGGCCACGGGCAGGCCCATGTAGAGGTTCGATTGGGCGGCGCCGGGGCGGTCGATGACCTGCAAGGAGCGCTCTTTCACCGGACTGGCCGGCAGATCCGGCGCCGCGCTGCCTTGCGCCCAACCGGAGAAGGCGTCCTGGATGGCGCGGCGCAGATCGCCTTCGAGCTTACCGGCCACGTAGAGGTGCGTGCGGCCCGCCGCGAAGTTGTTCCGGTAGAAGGCCTGCGCATCGCCGATGGCATAGCCTTGCAAATCGCTTTCGGCGGGAAAAGTGCGGCCGTAAGGATGATCGGGAAAGAGGGTCTTAAGGAAACGCTCGCGGGCCAGGGTTTGGGGCTCGGTGCGGTCGATGGCCAAGTCCCGGACGAGGTCGGCTTTGAGCCTGGGGAGCTCCGCGGCCGGCAAGGCTGGATTGGCCAGCACGTCGGCCAGCAGCGTAATGAACTTCGGCCCGAAATCGGAAAGCACTACGCCGCCGGCGGAGGTGAAGTCGGAACCGGCTTCGACTTCCAGTTGGCCGCCCATTTCAGCGGCTTCCCGCGCGACCTGCTCGCCGGAGCGCGTGGTGGTGCCCTCCTTCATCAACGATGCGGTCAGCTTGGACAGCCAGACCTGTCCGCCGGATTCGTCGATGGCGCCCGCCTCGACGAACGCGCGCACGGCCAGTTTGGGTACGATGCCGTACGGCACGATGGTGACCTGCATGCCGTTGGGCAAAGTGAAATCCTCGGGGGCAGGCAGCTTGAAAGGCTTCGGCGGAGGCCCTTGCGGCGGAGTTTCTTTAGGCCCGCCGAATATGGTGGACGCCATGGCGAATAGCATGAAAGCACTCCAGAGTAGTCTCACTTGGGTCCCTCCTGAGCGGCTGCAGGAGAGGCGGCGGCGCCGGGCTCGATCAGCAGAACGGTGCGAGCGGTCTTGCGCAAGTATTCTCGCGCGGTACGCTCGACCACCTGCGGCGTGACCTTGCGGAAATCCGCTTCGAGGGAATTGATGCGCGTGGGGTCGTCGTCAAACAGCGCGAAGCAGGCCATCAGATTGGCGCGCCCGAAGCCGCCGAACTGGGCCATGGAATCGTAGAGACTGGAGCGCATCTTGGTGACGCTGCGATCCAGCAGGCCTTGGTCCACGGGCTTGGCCTGCAAGCCTTCGACCACAGTATCGACTGCGGAGAGGATCTGCTCCGGTTTGACGCCCGCGTCATGGAACAAGGAAGCAGTCCACAACATGGGGCCGTCATAATCGAACATATCGCCCAAGTCGCTGTTGATGCCGCCGGACACGTCTCCCGTGAATCCGTGTTTCTTGACCAGTTCCTGATAGAGCAGGCTGTCATTGCCCTGCAGCAGCATCTGATCGAGGAGCCCCATGGCGTAGTATTCCGGCGATTTTCGCGGCGGCATGTGATAGGCGAAGGCCAGCGCCGGACGATTGGCCAGCGGGTCTTTGCGCGAGGCGGTTTTTTCTTTGTCCTGGCGCGGCTCGGTCAGATCCGGCGTGGGCGGCAGTTTGGCAGAGGGAATGCCCCCGAAATATTTGGCGATCATGGTCTTGGCCTGCTCGGGATCGAAGTCGCCCACCACCGCCAGGGCGGCGTTGTTGGGAGCGTAGTAGGTTTTGAAGAAGGCCTGCACTTCGTCGAGCTTGGCGGCTTCGATATCTTTCAGATCGCCGTAGAAGTTATGGGAGTTGTACCAGTTGCTGTTGGCGTATTGGGGCATCCACAGCCAGGGGAAACCGCCGTAGGGCTGGTTCAAGACGTTCACCTTTACTTCGTTGCCGACGACGCCCTGCTGGTTTTTCAGGTTCTCTTCGGTAATAGCGAGTCCCTTCATGCGGTCGGCTTCGGCCCACAGCGCGGTTTCCAGCTTGTTGGAGGGGAGCAGCTCGAAGTAGTTCGTAAAATCGAAGCGGGTGGAGCCGTTGAGCACGCCGCCGTTCTCCTGCACCAGGCGGATGAACTCCATCTTGCCGAGGTTTTGCGAGCCCTGGAACATCATGTGCTCGAACAAGTGAGCGAAGCCGGTGCGATCTTTAGGCTCGACGCGAAAGCCGATGCGGTAATAGACGGCGGTGACCACGGTGGGCGCAGTGGAATCGGGCGAAAGGATGACTCGCAGGCCGTTGGGGAGCTTGTAATAAGTAATCGGCACGGTGAAATCTCCTGGCTCTTTAGCTTGGAGCGATGCAAATGCGGCAAGGGCGATCAGCACTGAGGCGAGCGGGGCTCGGGACGGACGGGTCATACGGCTATGACGTTCCTCAATTGGGTACGGTAGCACGAAGGGGCCCAGCTGGGCATGACGGAGCATGGCGCGGCCCGGAAGGGGGCAGGATTGCCCCCCATTTGGGCGACCGAAATTACTCAAAAAAGAAACGATACACCGTTTCCAACGAGGGCTTCGGATGTATAATTAACCAGCGCGGGTTAAGCGATATCTCGCGCTGACGAACAAGCATACCAGTGCGCCGCAGTCATCGCCGTCACTTATGAAAATCCTTCTCCACAATCCGGATAACGGCATCTCCGGCAACTTCATGCCACATCTATGGATGTTCCTGCTGCAGGCACGAACACCCCCACAGCACCAGGTACTGTTGCTGGACGGTAATGCGAAACCAATGAACGATGGGGAGCTTGTACAGTTCGTTAAAGACCGGGGAATCGGCCTCGTCGGAATCGGCGCAATGACACGGATGATCGCCAGGGCGTACCGCACCGCGGATGCCCTCCGAGCCGCTGGTGTTCCGGTGGTGATGGGCGGACCGCACGTCACCGAGCTTCCAGATGAGGCTTTGGGACGCAACGGCGGCGTTCGCCACGCGGATGCGGTGGCGCTCGGCGAAGCGGATGAGACCTGGCCGCAAATTGTCGAAGACGCGGCTAACGGCTGTCTGAAGGCGGTCTACGCGCCAGTGGACGCCTTCGGGCAGGAGCATAAGCCAAACCTCGGTGAGTATCCGAAGATTGCGTGGGAGTCGCTCGATCTCGACCAGTTCAATCAGGTCCCCAGGTTCCTTCGCCCCGTCTTCAAACAATTCGGGGTGGAGTTTGAAGGATTCCACCTGATTCCCATTGAGTCCGGACGGGGATGCCCGTACGGTTGCGAATTCTGCACGGTCACCGGATTTTTCGGAGACTCCATCCGATTTCGTTCCAACGAAAGCGTGGTGGATGAGATGCTGCGCCTGAAGATGCGTGCCCGCCGCGAGCGCGGCAAAGTGGCGGTTTTCTTCGTGGACGACAATTTTGCCATCAACGTAAAGCGCACGAAGTCGCTGCTGCGGGAGATCATTGCCGCCGGCGCTCAAATTACCTGGGTCGCGCAGATCAGCGCTAACCTGCTTCGCGATGAAGAGTTGGTCGACCTGATATCCAAGTCCGGCGGCAAGTGGATATTCATTGGCATGGAGTCTCTCGATCCGGCCAATCTGAAGGACGTCAACAAGAGCTTCAACAAGCCGTCCGAGTATGCCGAGATCCTTGAGAGACTGGCTCGCCACAACGTGTATGCGATTACGTCCTTTATCTTCGGGCTCGATAACGACTCGACAGGCGTGGCCGCCCGCACGGTTGCGGAAATCGGCAAGTGGCCCCCGGGGCTGCCGGTCTTCGGCCAGATTACGCCATTTCCTTCGACTCCTCTCTATAAACGGCTAGCCGCGGAGGGTCGTCTGACGCGGCCTACGCACTGGCTTGACTTTGCGCCTTTTCAGATGGCGCATACTCCTCTCAAAATGACCGTTGCCGACGTGCATAAAGAAGTGCAGCGGGCGTGGACTGATTCATATGACCCGGCAGCCACACGCAGAGCCATGCGCAAACTCGCCGACTCTCCTGTTCCTTTCAAGATCACTCACCTGATCGCGCGATTGTGTTTTCGAGGCATATACTTCCCGCAGAAGGGCTCGCTGGCCTGGCTCAAGGTCCTGATCGAAAACCGCGGCGTGATTCTTCGCATCGTCGTGGAATCGTTTGCGAAATGGCGGAATTCGGCGGAAGTGGAGGCGCGTTTGGATTTTGACGGGGGCGCCAGAAGGCCATCCACCGAACCAGTCCAGGGGAGCGTCAGGGAGACATCGGCGTTAAATTAGCGTTGTTAAATTAGCTTGCAGTGAGCACCCGCATTTCCTATCAGCTGCGCGGATTCGCGTCAACGATTCGCCCTACGAGTGCGGGATCGAACAACAGTTCGTTGCGGGAGCACGGCCGATGCGAGGAATCGGATCGTTGTCCCGGATCTTCAGCACGAGCCACTCTTCCAGGACTTCTTGCAACACTCGGCTGCACTTGTCCAAGGTGCGCTCCTTTGCCCACTTAAAACGCGCCCTCCGCATAGCTTCCTGGATGTAGCGTGTGAGCATCAACTCACCCCCCGCCGACGAATTGGACGATCTCGAGCTGCGCGCCTTCAGCCAGCGATGTGGCCGGCCAGTCGGGCGGCTTGACGATGCGGCGATCGAGCTCCACGGCGACACGGGCCGGGTCCAGGTCGAGCGTCTCGAGCAATTGCAGAATGGTGTGCCCGTGGGGCACCGAACGACTCTCGCCGTTGATCACGATCTGGATGGCTTGGTTGGTTGACACTCTTCTTTGCCAACCATTATAGTCAAAAGGAAAGCTCTCCGGTCCCCTCAAATCGATGCCGCAATCGTACGCACAAACATACTGGCCCGTCCTGCTCCAGGGGCTGATCGCCATGGCGGTGGCCACGGGTATGCTGGGCATTTCGTACCTGCTGGGCAAGAAGGTGCGGAACCGCGTCAAGGACTCGCCCTACGAGTGCGGGATCGTACCCACTGGCAGCGCGCGGGAGCGCTTCAGCGTGAAGTTCTACCTGGTGGGAATGCTGTTCATCCTGTTCGATATTGAGGCGATTTTTTTGTATCCGTGGGCGGTGGTGTACCGTGAACTGAAGATGTTCGCCTTTTGCGAGATGTTTGTCTTTATTGTTTTGGTGCTGTCCGGGTTTTTCTATATCTGGAAGAAGGGCGCCTTGGACTGGTCGGGCGACCGTGTGCGGAAACCATAACGAAACGGCATGCTTCCTGAAAGCCTCAAAGAGCACAGCACCGCGGCGAGCGTAGAAGCTTTCGCCGCGGATGCATTGGTAAACGGCAAGTTCGACCGGGGCGAACTGACCCTCGAGATTGCGCCCGAGAAAATCGTGCGCGTGTGCCAATTCCTGAAGGATGAGCTGAGGTTTGTGCGGCTGAGCACCATTGCCGGCGTGGACCGCTATCCGGGGGAGCCACGTTTTGAAGTGGTGTATCATCTACACTCTTTGGAACGTAACCAGCGGCTGCGCGTGAAGTGCCGTTTGCCGGGCGTCGATCCTGAGATCGATTCGGTGACCGGCGTGTGGCGCGGCGCGGGCTGGTACGAACGCGAAACCTTCGACCTTTTCGGCGTGCGCTTTCGGAACCATCCGGATTTGCGGCGCATCATGATGCCGGACGATTGGGAAGGGCATCCGCTGCGCAAGGATTACAACATCACCGGGGACCGGATCTGAATGAGTGACACCGTGATTACAGGCGTTACGGAGGCGCCTCCGGAAGAAAAACCGGCCAGCGTCAAACCGCGCAGCATGACGCTGAATATGGGGCCGCAGCACCCTTCCACGCACGGCGTGCTGCGCCTCCAACTCGAACTAGATGGCGAGACTATCCTCGCCTGCCAGCCCGATATCGGATATCTGCACACGGGCATCGAGAAGGAATTCGAAGTCAAGAATTATCAGCAAGGTGTTACGCTGACGGATCGCATCGACTATCTGGCGCCGCTGTCGAACAATCTGTGCTACTGCCTGGCGGTGGAGAAACTGCTCGGCCTGGAAATCCCGCCGCTGGCGCAATGGACGCGCGTGATGCTGACCGAGTTGACGCGCCTGAACAGCCATCTGGTGTGGCTGGGCACGCACGCCATTGATATCGGCGCGATGAGCGTGTTTTTATATTGCTTCCGCGAGCGCGAAGATATTCTGCGCATCTTCGAGATGTACTCGGGGCAGCGCATGATGACCAGCTACATACGCATTGGCGGACTGGCGCTCGAGCCGCCGCGCGGATGGCAGCACCGCGTTCGTACCTTCATTGACGCCTTCCCTTCTAAAGTGGACGAGTACGAAGAGCTGCTCACCAACAATCACATATGGATCGGTCGCACCCGCGGCGTAGGCTACATGTCGATGGAAGATATGCTGGACCTGGGTGTCACCGGGCCGATGCTGCGCGCCGCCGGTTTGAAGTATGACATCCGCAAGAGCGAGCCCTATTCCAGCTACGAGAAATTCGATTTCGAGATTCCCACGCGCACCGAAGGCGACGTGTATGCGCGCTACCTGATACGGATCGAAGAGATGCGGCAGAGCGCGCGGATCGTGAAGCAGGCGCTCGAAGGCATGCCGGAAGGGCGCTGGACGGCGGATGCGCCGCACGTGGTTTTACCCGACCGCGAGAAGATGAAGACGCAGATGGAAGCGCTGATCTATCACTTCAAGATTGTGACGGAGGGCTTCCGCGTGCCGGCGGGCGAAGTGTACCAGACCATTGAATCGCCGCGCGGCGAAGTGGGCTACTACGTAGTGGGCGACGGGACCGCCCATCCGTATCGGGTACACGTGCGCGGGCCAAGCTTTGGGAACCTGCAGGCCATACCGAGAATGGTGGAAGGCACGCTGATCGCAGATGTGATCGCGGCCATCGGCAGCATGGATTTCGTGCTGGGGGATTCGGACAGGTGAGCGCCATGGATTCTCATGACTTTTTCTAGTGAGTTAGAAGCCCGGTTCGCGAAGCTGCTGACCAGCTATCCGCCGGGGCGGCAGCGCGCGGCGACCATCCCAATGCTGCTCTACGCGCAGGATGAGTTGGGCTCGATCACCCAGGAGCTGATCGAGGAAATTGCCCGGCGCGTGGGAGTCACTCCTTTGCAGGTGGATGAAGTGGTGGGCTACTATTCCATGCTGCATCGCAAGGCGCTGGGGAAGTACCACGTGCAGATCTGCACTAACATCAGTTGCCTGCTGCGCGGCGGCATGGAGCTTTGGGAGCATGCTTGCCATAAGATGGGGATTGGGCACAAGCAAGCCACGGCGGATGGACAGATTTCGCTCGAAGAGGTCGAATGCATCGGGGCGTGCTCCTGGGCGCCGGCGGTGCAGGTGAATTACGATTTCCACCATGAAGTGACTCCCGAGCAACTCGACCGGCTGCTAGACGGCCTGAGGAAAATCCAGTAAAGATGCTGTACAACCAACCGAGTCCGCTCGAAACCAAGGTGTTGACGCGCCGCTTCGGCCTGCCGAATTCTGCATCGCTCGATACCTATCTCTCGACCGATGGTTATAAGGCGTTTGAAAAAGCCGCGAGCATGACTCCGGAGCAGATCATCGAGGAAGTAAAGATCTCGAACCTGCGCGGGCGCGGGGGCGCGGGCTTTCCCACGGGCATGAAATGGAGTTTCGTGCCGCGCAAATCCCCGCTGCCGAAATACATCGTAGTGAACGCGGACGAGAGCGAGCCGGGCACGTGCAAGGATCGACTGCTGATGGAGAACGATCCGCATCAGTTGATCGAAGGCGTGCTGATCGCGGGCCGGGCCGTCGATTCGCACGCCGGTTATATCTACATCCGCGGCGAGTATCGCTACCTGATCGAAATCATGGACAAGGCCATCGCAGAGGCTTACGCGCATGGCTATCTGGGGAAAAACATCCGTAGGACGGGATTCGATTTCGAGCTGTATACGCACACCGGGGCGGGCGCCTACGAATGCGGCGAGGAATCCGCGCTGCTGGAATCGCTGGAGGGCAAGCGGGGCATACCGCGCATACGGCCGCCGTTTCCGGCGGTGGTGGGGGCCTTCCAATGCCCGACGGTATTGAACAACGTCGAGACATACTGCGCGGTTCCGCCGATCCTGCGCGATGGCGGGGCGGCATTTGCGGCGTTGGGAGTACCGAAGGCTGGGGGGACCAAGCTGACTTGCCTGACGGGTCACGTAAACCGGCCCGGCGTTTATGAATTGAAGCTGGGCTTTCCAGTGAAGACCATGATCGAGGAAGTCGGCGGCGGCATTTTGGGGGGCAAGAAACTCAAGGCGTTTATTCCGGGCGGTTCGTCGTGTCCGGTGCTGACGGCGGCGGAATGCGAAGGTCTGACCATGGATTACGACTCGATGGCCAAGGCCAAGAGCATGCTGGGATCGGGCGGCGTGGTGCTGATGAACGAGGACACCTGCATGGTGAAAGCGGCGCTGCGCATCATGCGGTTTTACGCGCACGAGAGTTGCGGCTGGTGCATTCCCTGCCGCGAGGGCACGAGCTGGCTTCGCAAGCTGCTGCAGCGCTTTCACGATGGCATGGGGCAGCGCGCGGACATTGCGCTGATCGGCGACCTGGCGAAGAACATGTTGGGCAGGACGTTCTGCCCGCTGGGCGACGCGGCAGCTCTGCCGACGATTTCGATCGTGGAGAAGTTCTATCACGAGTTCGAAGATCATTTGAATGGGAGGCCGTGCCCCTTTGAGGAGGCCGGCCGGCTGGCTCCGGTTTAATATCGAATGCCTGATTTGATACATCTCACGATCGATGGGCGGCCCGTAGAGGCTGCGCCCGGGGCCCTGGTTATCGATGCGGCCAAACGTGCCGGCATCGAGGTGCCATCCTTCTGCTATTACGAGGGACTGACCTTGGCGGCGGCTTGCCGCATGTGCCTCGTCGAAGTGGAGAAGATGCCCAAGCTGATGACGGCGTGCACGCTGCCGGTGGGCGAAGGCATGGTGGTGCGGACCGAAACGCCGCAAGTGGCACAGGCGCGCAAATCCATGCTGGAGCTTCTACTGTCGAACCATCCGCTGGATTGCCCGGTGTGTGACAAGGGCGGCGAGTGCGAATTGCAGGACATGACCTTCCGCTACGGCGCGGGCGAGAGCCGCTTCACCGAGATGAAGGTACATGTGGACGAGAAGCAATGGTCGCCGGTGGTGTTCTTCGATAATCCCCGCTGCATCCTGTGCTATCGCTGCGTGCGCATCTGCGACGAAGGCATGGGGGTGAAGGCGCTGGGCGTAGCGAATCGCGGCGTGGTATCCGAGATTGTGCCGAATAAAGGCGACCATCTGGAGTGCGACGAATGCGGCATGTGCATCGACATTTGCCCGGTGGGCGCGCTGACCAGCGGGACGTATCGCTACCATACGCGCCCTTGGGAGATGGAGCACGTCGGAACCATTTGCACGCATTGCTCGAACGGTTGCAAGACTACGCTGGGCGTGCGCAACGACGAGATTATACGCGGGAACAATCGCGACCGCTCCGGGATCAACGGCGAATTCCTGTGCATCAAGGGCCGCTACGCGTTCGATTTCTACAAGCATCCGGAACGGTTGCTGGCGCCGCTTGCGCGGGTGAACGGGAAGCTGGAAGAAGTTTCGTGGGCGAAGGCGCTGGAGACGGTGGCGGGGAAGTTCAACGAGGTCCGGGCGCGGAACGGCAAGTTCGGCGTAATCGGCTCGAACCACACCACCAATGAGGAAAATTATTATCTGCGGAAGTTCGCACGGAAGGTGCTGGGCACGGGCAATATCGACCATCACCGAACGGGCGACGTGGTGACGCTGCTCGACGCGCTGAGCGGCAAGACCGGCAAGCTGGCCACTACGGCGGATTTGTATCAGAAGAAAGCGGTGCTGGTGATCGGAGCGGATCTGGCCCTCGAACAGCCCTTTCTAGCGTTCCAGATCCGCGCGAACTGGCGGCACCACCAGGCGCATGCTTATGTGGTGACTGCGGGGCCTGTACGCGAGGACAAGTATGCGGCCGCCAGCCTGCGTGTAGCACCCGGTGGCGAGATGGATGCCGTGCGATCGCTCGGCGAGCGACTCAAAGCTGAACCGGAGCTGGTGATTGTGTTTGGAGACGCCATCAAAGGCGAAGCGGTGGGGCGGTTGGTCGAGTTTGGCGAATCGCTGGGCATTCCAGTGCAATATATCTGCCTGGTGGACGATTCGAATTCGCGCGGCGCGGTGGATATGGGGCTGCTGCCGGACGCGGGCGGAATGGCGCTGCCGGAAATGCTGGCGGCGGGAGATTTGGACGTGTTGTGGGTGGTGGGGGCGAATCCAGTGAAGACGCAAGCGCTGCCCGCCGGCCGCGCTTCCATGCTGGTCGTGCATGACCTGTTCCTGACCGAAACGGCGCAGGCCGCCGATGTGGTTTTTCCCGCCGCATCGCTATACGAGAAGAACGGCACGGTTACCAACGTGTGCGGCGAAGTCCAGAGGCTGCGCCGAGCCATTCGCACCATGGGCGCCAAACCCGACCTCGAGATCATGGGCTTGCTGGCCCGGGAAATGGGCGTGGCGGCCGAACTGGGGCCGTGGGTTCCGGACACTGTTTTCGAAGAAATCCGCCGCAACGTGCGCGGGTACGATGTGGCGCTGCCGGTGCTGGAGGCGGGCGGCGCGGCCCAGACGGCGGCGCTCAACGGACGCCTGCCGCTCGACGGCCGCCCCGAATTAATCCGATCGGCGCACGAGAATTTGTTCACCTCGGGAACGCTGGGGCGCTATTCTAAAATACTGAACTCCGTGGTAGAGAGCCACGGCAACCGATAAATGAACTTCTTCCTCCTAAGCCTGATCAAGGCTGCGGTGGTGGCATTTGTTCTACTCACCACGCTGGCGTACCTGCAGTGGGTGGAACGCAAAGTCATCGCGCACATCCAGGTGCGCATGGGTCCTTCGCGCGTGGGCCCACACGGCCTGATGCAGCCGCTGGCCGACGTCATCAAGCTGATCACCAAGGAGGATCTGATCCCACCGTACGTGAATAAATTTCTGTACCTGGCGGCGCCATTTTTGGCGATCACTATGGCGCTGCTGTCGATTTCGGTAATTCCGTTCGGCGGCGGGTTCAGCGTTTTCGGCGACCCGACTTGGATGCAGTTGACCGACCTGAACATCGGCGTCCTGTTCGTGCTGGCAGTCTCTTCGGTCGGCGTGTACGGGATCGCGCTGGCGGGTTGGGCGTCGAACAACAAGTATTCGCTGCTGGGCGGGCTGCGCAGCTCGGCACAGATGATCAGCTACGAGTTGCCGCTGAGCCTGGCGATCGCGGCGCCGCTGCTGCTGGCGAACAGCTTGAGGCTGCGCCATATTGTGCAGCAGCAAGACCATTTCTACCTGGGCTTCATTCCGCGATGGAATATTTTCCAGGGGCCGATGCCGCAGATTTTCAGCTTCATCATTTTTCTGATTGCGGCGTTCGCCGAGACCAATCGCATACCGTTCGATTTGCCGGAGGCGGAGAACGAGCTGGTGGCCGGGTATCACACCGAGTACAGCAGCATGAAGTTCGCGGCCTTCTTCATGGCGGAATACGCCAACATGGTGACGGTCTGTTCGATGACCACGACACTATTCCTGGGCGGATGGCTGCCGCTGTGGCCGGAGTCGCTGGGGTCGAACTACCTGCCGTCGCTGGTGTTCGCAGGGGCCGGAGCGGTGGCGCTTTATCACGGACTCAATCCGGTGCGGCCGCGCGACCGCCTGACGCTGCCGGTGGTGGCGGCCGTATTCTTTCTGCTGGCGTTGATTTTCCTGATTCCGGCAGGGCATGCCGTGCTCGCGCCGCTATTCTGGTTCGCGGCCAAGACCGGCACGCTGCTGTTCGTGTTCATTTGGGTGCGCGGCACGCTGCCGCGTTTCCGCTACGATCAACTGATGGGCTTCGCGTGGAAGTTCCTCTTCCCGGTGGCCGTCGTCAACCTGCTGGTCACCGGCATTATGGTGGCGGTGTTTTCCTGACATCCTAACGTTGCCTACCATGGACGTCCTCCTGTTTCTCATCTTCGCGTCGATTGCGGTGGTCTGCGGGGTCAACGTGGTGGTGCAGTCGCATCCGATTTCGAGCGCTGTCTCGCTGATCGGAGTGATGGGATCGCTGGCCGTGCTGTACCTGTTGCTGGGGGCCGAATTCATCGCGGCGGCACAGGTGATCGTGTACGCGGGCGCCATCATGGTGCTGTTCATTTTCGTGATCATGCTGTTGAACGCGGGCGGGGAGACGCGCCGCGGCCGGTCGTTCCTGGCGCAATTGCTGGGCGTTCCGCTGCTGATCGCTTTCCTGGGCCTGATGGCTTATTTCGTGCAACAATTGTTCCCCGGCTCGCCCGTGGTGCATTTCGGCGCCTTCCAGGGTGGCACCGCCCAGGCCGTGGGCCGGGCGCTGTTCACGCAATTTCTGCTGCCGTTCGAAGTGGTCTCGGTGCTCATCCTGATTGCCATACTGGGCGCGGTGGTACTGGCGCAAAAGGAGATGGACTAAAGATGACCGGCGTTCCGCTTTCCTGGTACCTGATCCTGAGCGCGGTGCTGTTCGCGCTGGGGGTGGCCGGATTCTTGTTCCGGCGCAACATCATTACCGTGTTCATGTCCATCGAGCTGATGCTGAATGCCGTGAACCTCAGCTTCATTACTTTCTCGTATCAATTGAGGCAGGTGAACGGACACATCTACAGCTTCTTCGTGATGGTGGTGGCGGCAGCCGAGGCGGCCGTGGGGCTGGCCATCATTCTGACTGTGTTTAGGAATCGCTCCACGTTGAATATCGACGACGTGAGCTCCATGAAAAACTAGATGCAACTGTGGCTGATTCCCATCTTCCCTCTGGCCGGGTTCCTGTTGAACGGGATCTTGGGGCGGCGCTTTTCGAAAGCCATCGTCAATACCATTGCCATCGGCTCGGTGTTGCTCTCGTTCGTCTGGGTGCTGAAGACGCTGGCGGGTCCGTGGGAGCTGAACCCGGAGCACTATTTCACCTGGATCGCCAGCGGCGATTTTCATGTAGGCCTGGATTTCAGCGTGGACCGGCTGACCGCGGTCATGCTGCTGGTGGTCACCGGCGTCGGCTCGCTGATCCACATCTACTCGATCGGGTACATGGCGCACGAGGGAGGCTATTACCGCTTCTTCGCTTACCTGAACCTGTTCATGTTCTTCATGCTGACGCTGGTGCTGGGGGCGAATTACCTGGTACTGTTCATCGGCTGGGAGGGCGTGGGATTGTGCAGCTACCTGCTGATCGGTTTCTACTTCGATAAGAAGTTCGCCACCGACGCGGGCAATAAAGCATTCATCGTGAACCGCATCGGCGATTTCGGTTTTTCGCTGGCGATGTTTCTGATCGTGGTGAATTTCGGAACGCTGGATTTCGGGACCGTGTTCGGCGGTGTAGCAGCAGGCAAACCGGCGGTTTCGGAAGCTACGCTGACGGCCATCGCGTTCCTGTTGCTGGTGGGCGCGTGCGGCAAGTCGGCGCAGATTCCCCTCTACGTGTGGCTGCCGGATGCCATGGCCGGTCCGACTCCGGTTTCGGCGCTGATCCATGCGGCGACCATGGTCACCGCAGGCGTCTACATGGTGGCGCGCTCCGAGGCGATTTACAGGCACGCGCCGGCCGCCCTGGAGGCGGTGGCCATCATCGGCCTGCTCACGGCGTTCTTCGCCGCCACCATCGGCCTGCTGCAGAACGATATCAAGAAAGTTTTCGCCTACTCCACAATTTCGCAGCTCGGCTATATGTTTCTGGGGGCGGGCGTCGGTGCGTTTTCGGCCGGCATCTACCACCTGGTGACGCATGCCTTCTTCAAAGCGCTGCTGTTCCTGGGCGCCGGCAGCGTAATTCACGCGCTCGGCGGCGAGCAGGACTTGCGCAACATGGGCGGGCTGCGCAAGAAGATTCCGTGGACGTTCTGGACCGTGCTGTGCGCCGCCGTGGCCATCGCCGGCGTGCCGCCCTTTTCGGGCTTCTATAGCAAAGACGCCATTCTGCTGGCCGCCGATCGTCACGCGCCGTGGATGTATTGGGTGGGAGTGCTCACCGCCGGCATGACCGCGTTTTATGTCTTCCGAGCGATCTTCATGGCGTTCTTTGGAACCTACCGCGGCCAAGCGCATCCGCACGAATCGCCAGCGGTGATGATCGGGCCGCTGGCAGTGCTGGCAGCGTTGTCGCTGGCGGGTGGCTACCTCTTCAACGTGCCCAAATATTTGGAGCCGCTGTTCCCGCTGGCGCCGGAGGGGAGCGACCTTGGCCCGATGGTCGTCTCGGTTGCCGTGGGTCTGGCGGGCATCGCGCTGGCCTGGCTGTTCTACGTGGCCCGCCCGGGGTTACCGGATTCGCTGGCGGCGAGCTTCAGCGGCGTCTACAAATTGATTTACAACAAATATTTCGTGGACGAGATTTACGCGGCGGTGGTGGTGAATCCGGTCGTAACGGGATCGCGCGAAGTGCTGTGGAAGAGCGTGGACGCCACTGTGATCGACGGCGCAGTCAACGGAGCCGGGACGGTCTCGCAGGGTGTCGGCGGCTTGCTGAAGCGGCTGCAATCCGGGAACATACGCACTTACGCGGTGTGGGTGCTGCTGGGATCGGTGCTGGTGCTGGTAGCGATGGGCCTGGCGGCGGGAGGCATCCGATGAACCTGCTGGACTTCGTGCTGGCCGTGCCGCTGGTCGGGTTTATCGTTGTGCTGTTGTTGCCCCGGCAAACCCAGACGATCCGCACGACGGCACTAGTCTTTTCTTTGGTGGCCTTCGCCGCGTCGCTGGGCCTGGCATTGGGATACCACACGGACGACGCCGCCCAGCAATTTCAATTCGTCACCGACGTAACCTGGATCGCATCGCCCAACATTCATTACCACGTGGCGCTCGATGGGTTGAGCCTCTGGCTGACCATCCTGGCCACTTTTCTGACGCCCATCTGCGTTCTGCTTTCCTGGAACTCCATTCAGGTCCGCGTCAAAGAGTATTATGCGTTCCTGCTGGCGCTGGAGTTCGGGCTGACCGGCGTGTTCGCGGCGCAGGATCTGTTTCTATTCTACGTGTTCTGGGAAGTCTCTCTAGTGCCGATGTACTTCCTGATCGGCATCTGGGGCCATGAGCGGCGCATCTACGCGGCGGTGAAGTTTTTCCTGTATACCATGGTCGCTTCGATGCTGATGCTGACGGCCATCATCTACGTTTACAATCGCGCGGGAACCTTCAACTATTCCGACGTAACGGAGATGCTGTTGAACGGGAAGCTCGCCTTCACCGGCGGCGAGCAGATGGCGCTGTTCCTAGCGTTCTTCGTGGCGTTCGCCGTGAAGGTGCCGGTGTTTCCGCTGCACACCTGGCTTCCGGACGCGCACGTGGAAGCACCCACGGCGGGCTCGGTGATGCTGGCCTCAGTGATGCTGAAGATGGGCGCCTATGGCCTCGCGCGATTCTGCCTGCCAATGTTTCCAGGCGCGGCGCGGATCTGCGCACCCTGGATCGTGGTGCTCGCGATCATAGGGATCGTCTACGGAGCCCTGGTGGCCATGGTGCAGCCCAATATGAAAAAGCTGGTGGCGTATTCTTCCGTCAGCCACCTGGGCTTCGTCGTGCTCGGAATTTTTTCGTTCAAGCAGCTTGGCTTAGATGGAGCGGTATACCAGATGCTGGCTCACGGCATTTCTACAGGGGCGCTCTTCCTGCTGGTCGGATACCTCTACGAGCGCCGGCATTCGCTGGCGATCGCGGATTACGGCGGCGTGGCGACCAGCGCGCCGTGGCTTTCGACAGTGTTCATGATTACCATGCTGGCCAGCATCGGACTGCCCACGCTATGCAATTTCGTGGGGGAGTTTCTGGTGCTGCAAGGGTCGGCGCTGGCCAATTTTCGCTGGACCATTTTTGCGGCGATCGGCCCGATTCTGTCGGCTTGCTATATGCTGTGGCTCTACCAGCGCGTGTTCTTCGGTGAAGCGTCCGAAGAGGTACGGTATCACGTATTCGATCTGAAGCCGCGCGAGTGGGCGGCCGTGGTTCCGTTGATCGCCATGATGGTTTGGATGGGCATGTATTCGCAGTCGTTCCTGCCGGCGGTGAGCAAGACCACCGCGCAGATTCTGGAACAGACGCAGGTGAACGTGCAGTTCCGCGTGAAGGCAGTGGGACAGGCGTCCGGGCCTATCCAGAGCCTTCCCACAGAGGTCGCGCATGCCCGTTAGTCTTGCTCCCGGCGGCGTGGAGTATATCCGCTTCCTACCCGAGATCATTTTGATTGCGACGGGCACGCTGCTGATGGTGCTGGATGCGATCCTCCGCAAGGGCTCCCGGGACGCCTACGGGCGCATCTCAATCGTTGCCCTGGCGGCCGCCATGGGCGCCGCGGTGCTGGCTTACCAGTCGCCGGGGCCGGCCTTCTCGGACATGCTGATCGTGGACGGCTTTGCTACGTTTTTCCGCGTGCTGGTGATCGGGGTGGGCATCCTGACGGTGCTGCTTTCGTTCCGCTTCCTCGATCGGGAAGGCGCGGAGACCGGCGAATATCACGCGCTGCTGCTGTTCTCGGTGGCGGGCCAGTGCGTGATGGTTTCGGCCAACGAGCTGATCATGATATTCATCGGCCTGGAGATCTCTTCGATTTCGAGCTACGTGCTGGCCGGTTATCTGCGCGACGACAAGCGGGCCAACGAGTCGGCGTTGAAGTATTTTCTGCTGGGGTCGTTTGCCACGGCGTTCTTCCTGTACGGCGTGGCGCTGGCGTATGGGATGACCGGGTCGACCTGGCTGACCGCCATCCGCGCGTCGCTCGGCGGCGAGCCAGCAGCGCCGGCGCCCGTATTCATCGGTGTTGCGGCGGCGCTGATGTTCGTAGGGCTGGGGTTCAAAGTCTCGGCCGCGCCGTTTCAGATTTGGGCGCCGGATGTTTACCAGGGCGCCCCCACACCGGTGTCCGCGTTTCTTACGACCGGTCCGAAAGCGGCGGCGTTCGCCATTTTCCTGCGCATCTTCTCGACCGCGTTCGAGCCCATCGGAAGCGGATGGGCGCCGCTGGTATGGTGCTCGGCGCTGCTGTCGATGACCATCGGCAATTTCGCCGCGCTCACCCAGTCGAACATCAAACGGCTGCTGGGCTACAGTGCCATCGCGCATGCGGGATACGTGCTGGTGGCGCTGGCAGCGCGCTCGCAGGTGGGCATGGCGGCGGCCATGTTCTATCTGGCGGCATATGCTTTCATGAACATTGGCGCGTTCGCGGTGGTCTCGCACCTTTCGGGAAAAGGCGAGCGCTTTCTGAAAGTGGACGATTTCGCGGGCTTGGCCACGCGGCAGCCGGGCACCGCCGCGCTGCTCACGATCTTTCTGCTTTCGCTGATCGGCGTGCCGCTCACCGGCGGCTTCTTCGGCAAGTTCTATATCTTCAAGGCGGCGCTCGATTCGCACCTGGTATGGCTGACCGTGCTGGGCCTGCTGAACAGCGCCGTGGCGGCGTATTACTATCTGCGCATTTTGGTGGTCATGTATATGCGCGAGCCGAGCGATGCGATGGCGGATCTGGAGCCGCTTTCGGCCGGCCTGCGGGTGGCGCTGGCCATCCCCGCGCTGGGGACGCTGTTTCTGGGCATCTTCCCCGCGTGGGTGTTGAACTTCGCAGGCAAGTCAGCGACGTTAGTGAGATAAGACCGCTCCCTGCGTTCACGGCTCGGAAGGCATTGCCCGTTGCGCGATCACGGCGTCTACTATTTCCCTCAGCTTGATGCTGCGGTAAGGCTTCTGGACGAATCCGGCGATACCGCCAATCGCGAATCGGCGCGTGGCTTCCGTCTCGTTATAGCCGCTCGACAGAACAATCGGAACGTCGGCCCGGACTGCGCGCAAATGCTCGAAAGCTTCCTCGCCGCCCATGATCGGCATGGTGAGATCGAGGACAATTAAATCGATCGATTGAGACATTTCGCGGAGGACGTCTATAGCTTCCTTGCCATTACTGGCGAGGACCACTCGATAGCCGTAACTTTCAAGGCTTAGTTTGGCGACCTTCCGCACCATCTCTTCATCGTCGGCCACCAGGATCGTGCCTTTACTCGGAGGCAAGTCCGGCTCGCCGCCCACGGGAGATCTGGGGGCCATGGCGGGAAGAAAAACCTTGAAATTGGTTCCCTCGCCGGGAGTGCTTTCGACGCTGATCGCGCCTTTGTGGGAGTTGACGATGCCCAGCGCAGCCGCCAATCCCAATCCTCGTCCGGCGAACTTGGTGGTGAAGAACGGGTCGAAGATTCTTGCTTTGGTCTCTTCGTCCATGCCGCAGCCGTCGTCCCGGACGTCGATGTAGACGTATTCTCCCGGTGTGAGGTTGGCGGCCGGGAGAAGCGCTCGGAGGTAAGGTTCGTCCATTTGCTGCGCGCCTGTTCTTACCACCACGGTTCCGGAGCGACTCTCCCCAATCGCTTCGGCGGCATTGATTATCATGTTCATAACCAGTTGCTGGATCTGGTTCGGGTCTCCCTCTATCCGCGGCACATTCGCGCCCGGTTCGAGGCGCACGGCCACGGTTTTCGGGATGGACGCCTTAATCAGCTTACTGATCTCGGCCACCACCCCGGAGACGTCGACTGCTTCAATCACGAATTGACCTCTGCCCGAATAAGCCAGCATCTGCCTGGTCAAATCGGCGGCCCTATCCGCGGCGGCGGTCAGGTCCTCGAGACGCTCTTGCGCGGGATGCGAGGCGGGCAGACTATCGGCAACCAGGCTGGCATTGCCGATGATGCCGGTGAGGAGATTGTTAAAATCGTGGGCAATCCCGCCGGCCAGGACGCCAATGCTTTCGAGGCGCTGCGTCTGGCGGAGCTGCGCTTCGAGCTCTCTTCGCTTGGTGATATCTCGCGCTACATGGGAAGCGCCCACCAGCGAGCCGGCCACGTTGCGAATCGGTGAAACGCTCAACGATACTTCGATAAGCTGCCCATCTTTCCTCAGTCGGGTCGTTTCAAAATGTTCGACCCGATGGCCGGCTCGCAGTTTGGACAGAATCGCCTGTTCCTCGTTCACTCGGTTGGAGGGGAGCAGGAAAGCGATGTTGCGCCCGATTGCCTCATGCATGGCATAGCCGTAAATTCGTTCCGCCCCCGCGTTCCATGTCTGGATGGTCCCGTTGAGATCCTTGCTGACGATAGCGTCTTCCGAGGATTCGATAATGGCCGCCAGTTGCGCGTTGGCCGCTTCGAGCCAGCGCTGCTCCGTGATTTCGCGCGCGATGTGGGATACGCCTATGACGGCGCCGGCGCGATCCCGAATGGGTGAAATGGTCAACGATACCTGCACCAGACTCCCGTCCTTTTTCGCCCGCACGGTTTCAAAGTGATCGACGCGTTCTCCGCGGTTAATCTTCTCCAGGATCTCGTCTTCCTCCTGCTCCTGCCCGGACGGCTGCAGGAATTTCATGGATTTCCCGAGAGCCTCCGTTACGGAGTAGCCATATATCCGCTCCGCCTTGGCATTCCAGGACTTGATGGTGCCGGCGAGATCCTTGCTGATGATGGCGTCTTCCGAGGACTCGACGATGGCGGCAAGCTGAGCGTTGGCCACTTCCAAACGCCTGCGCTCCGAGATATCGCGAGCCACATGGGATGCGCCGACCACGCGGTTCTCCTCGTCAAGAATGGGCGAGATGGTCAGAGAGACCTCAATGGCTACACCGCTCTTCTTGATTCGAATCGTCTCGAAGTGCTGGATGCGCAATCCCGCTCGTATGCGCGCAAGTATGGCTTCTTCCTCGGCGGCGCGATCGAGCGGGACCAACAGGTTGGTGGAACGACCGACGGCCTCCTCGGCCGAATATCCGTAGATAGCCGCCGCCCCGCGGTTCCACGTCAGAATCGTCCCGTTCAGATCTTCGCTCAAGATAGCGTCGTCGGAGGATTCAACGATGAAGGCGAGCCGGGCGAGCTCAGCCAGCGTCTTCGAAAGAAGGCTGTCGGGCGGCATGGGATCGGGTGTCAATCTCAATTTTCCGACAGTGGACGTTGGCAATATGGACATGAAGCTCAAACCAGCGGCGAAAAAGTGCGAAAACATACCGAGCGGCCAACGCGAGCCAAGCGACCAAAGGTGTAAGATAAGGGGTATGGCAACGTCGGGAACGCCAGTCGTATCGAAGCGCCAAGAAAAGGGTGGGTCGCATACGCACTTGGTCCAGTTCTATGACGATGAGCGCGTGCTTGCGAAAAACGTAAGCCATTACCTGGGAGAGGGCTTGCGGCGAGGGGAAACAGTCGTCGTCATCGCAACGCGCGGCCACCGGGACGCCTTTACCGGGGAGCTCGCGACGCAAGGCTTTGAGCCGGCTGAAGCCATGCGGGAGGGCCGTCTGCTGTTGTTGGATGCCGGAGAGACGCTCGCCGGATTCATGGCGGACGGGCAGCCTGACCGGGAGCGATTTGAGAATACCGTTGGAGCTCTCATTCGGAAGCTTCGCGCCGAGGCGGGCGATGAAGGTTTGCGCGCCTACGGCGAGATGGTAGATCTGCTTTGGAACGCCGGTCACTCTTCGGCGGCGATGCGCCTGGAGGCATTGTGGAACGAATTGCTCGGCGCGAATGGCTTCAGCCTTCTGTGCGCATACCAGATCGATGTTTTCGGCAAGGAATTCCAGATAGGAGTGCTCGACGGTGTGTTGTGCGCCCACACGCACCTGGTCTCAGCGGGGGCCAACGGAGATCTCGAAGGCGCAGTGAATGACGCCATCGAACAAGTGCTCGGTTCGAGGGCCAAGGGGCTGAAGCTGCTGATTAAGGCGAATTTTCGCCCCGCCTGGGCGGTTGTACCTCAGGGGGAAGCTACGGTTCTCTGGCTAAGAAATAATCTCCCCGATTACGCGGACGAGATCCTTGCGCGGGCCCGCGGATCCTATCAGACATCGCTCAGCGGCAATGCGAACTAGCAGCATGGACACTACCGTTTTACTCATCTGTGGCGCTCCCAACGAACGTTGTTGGAAGCTTGCCTTTTTGAGGGCGGCGCCAAACGTAAGTCTCCGTGTGGTCGAAAGCGCTACGGAGAGCCAGGCGTATCTTTCGGGCGTCAATGCTTATGCCGATCGCGCCGGCTATCCGATGCCGCGGCTCATTCTGGTGGATCTCGACGCTGCGCAAGGAACGGGCTTTGAACTTTTGGAATGGCTGAAGGCGCAGCCCGACTTGATGCAAATTCCGGTTTTCGTGCTCACTTCCGCCCGCGAATCAAGCGATGTCGATCAGGCCTATGCGCTGGGAGCGCGTTCCTGCCTGCTGAGAAGCATGGGTCAAAAGGCCGCACGGGATCTCGCAAAGGGGATCGAGGCTTATGCGGGGCTTCTTATGCCTGACGTCGGCCAGGCAGCGAGAGCGTAGCAGGAATGGTGCTGGGTGGTGGCCCGGGTTAGCCAAATCACAGTAAACGGAATCCGCCGGCAGATCGACGCGGACTCCGGCCGCTCGCTCCTTAGCGTTCTCCGCGACGACCTCGGTCTGACTGGCACCAAGTACGGCTGCGGCGAAGGCGAATGCGGCGCTTGCACAGTTCTGCTCGACGGCCAGCCCGCGCGGTCCTGCATCACTCCAGTCAGCGCCGCGGCCGCCAAACCCATCGTCACCATCGAAGACATTCACCACCCGGTGCAGGACGCCTTCCTCGAAGCCGGCGCGTTGCAGTGCGGTTACTGTACCTCCGGCATGATCGTGGCGGCGGTGGCGTTACTCAACAAGACTCCCCATCCCACGCGGCAGCAGATCGTGCGCCACATGAATGGCAACATCTGCCGCTGCGGCACCTATCTACGGATTGTCGACGCGATCCAAAAGGCGGCCCAGGCCCATGCTTGACCAACTGGACCGCCGCGACTTCATGAGCCTGTTCGGTAGCGGGCTGCTGGTGGCTTTTTCGTCCAAAGCGCAGGAGTCCGGCATTGCCCGGCGCGTGCCCCCAGGAATCCCGCAGGATGTGGATTCGTGGCTGCACGTCGGCGGGGATGGCTTGGTCACCGTCTATACCGGCAAGACTGAGATCGGCCAGAACATCCGCACTTCTCTCACGCAGGCGGTCTCGGAAGAGCTGCGCTGCCCGGCCGGCTCCATCAGCCTGATCATGGCCGACACCGCCCTGACGCCTTTCGACATGGGCACCTTCGGCAGCCGCACTACGCCCACCATGGCCCCGCAGCTTCGCCGCGCCGCCGCCACCGCGCGCGATACGCTGCTTGAGCTGGCCGCCGAGAAATGGAAAACCGGACGCGATCGGCTGACCATCGCCGATGGCAAAATCACTTGCGCGGATGGCGGCCAATCCATCGGCTTCGGCGAGCTCACCAAGGGCCAAAAGTTGGCCAAGACTATCAACCGCGACCTGGCCGTCGCGCGCCCTGCCGGCCAATCCGTCGCCAAGCTCTACGCCCGTGATATCGTCACCGGAAAACACAAATATACTCCAGACCTTCAGCGCCCCGGCATGTTGCACGGCGGCGTGCTGCGTCCGCCCGCATTCGGCGCCACGCTCGTCAGTGTCGAGCCGGACACGCTTCCGGGAGTTACGATAGTCCACGACGGCGATTTCGTGGGCGTCGCCGCGCCGGATGCGCAGGCCGCCGCCAATGCGTTGCGGCAGCTCAAGGCCGAGTGGAAACGCACGCCTCAGCCATCCGGCGCCGCGCTCTACGAAGACCTGAAGAAGACCGCTTCCCCCGGCGAAGGCCCGTCCATCGGATCGATCGAACAAGGCCTGGCATCCGCCGACATCAAGCTGCATGCCACTTACACCGTTGCCTACATCGCGCACGCTCCGCTCGAGCCTAGGGCGGCCCTCGCCGAATGGGACAACGGCGCGCTCACCGTCCAGACCGGCACGCAGCGCCCCTTCGGCGTACGCGCCGAGCTGGCCGAGGCCTTCAAAATTCCCGAGGATCGGGTGCGCGTGATGGTGCCCGATTTCGGCTCGGCGTATGGCGGCAAGCACAGCGGCGAATGCGCCATCGAAGCCGCCCGCCTGGCCCGCGCCGCCGGTAAACCCGTCAAGCTGGTCTGGACGCGCGAAGAGGAATTCACCTGGGGCTACTTCCGCCCCGCCGGCGTCATCGAAGTCTCGAGCGGCGCGCGGCGCGACGGCTCCCTCACGGCTTGGGACTTCCACAATTACAACTCCGGCCCTTCCGGCATTCAGGGCCTCTACGAAATCCCGCACCAGCGCAACATCTTCCACCCGGCCAACTCCCCTTTGCGCCAAGGCTCCTATCGCGGCCTGGCAGCCACGGCCAACCATTTCGCGCGCGAATCGCACATCGACGAGCTGGCCCGCGAGCTGGCCATCGATCCGCTCGCATTTCGCCTGAAGAACCTTGCCGAGGCGCGCCTGCGGGCAGTGCTGCAGGCCGCCGCCGAGCGCTTCGGCTGGGACTCCAAAGGCACCTCTAATGGCAAGGGCTTGGCCTGCGGATTTGAAAAGGGCGGGTACATCGCCACTTGCGCCCAGGTCGCCGTCGAAAACGGCCAGATCCGCATCCTGCGCGTGGTGGAGGCTTTCGAGTGCGGCGCGATTGTCAATCCGGATCATCTCCGGAACCAGATCCAGGGCGCCATCTCCATGGCCATAGGCGGCGCGCTGTTTGAGCAGATGCGCTTCGACAACGGCAAGATTTTGAATGGGCGCTTCTCGCTCTATCGCGTGCCCCGCTTCAGCGACATGCCGGAGATAGATGTAGTGCTGGTGGACCGCCCTGACCTGCCCTCCGCGGGCGCCGGGGAGACCCCCATCGTTGGCCTCGCTCCGGCGGTTGCGAACGCCGTCTACGACTTCAACGGAACGCGTCTTCGCGCTCTGCCGCTAAGTGTCTGACGCTGGGTAGGGCCGATGCCGGGCGGCTCCCCTGGCTCGGCTGTCGGACCGGGGGTCCGACGCGGGCGAGGGCGCCCGCCCCACCTTCTGATTGTCGCTGTATTACGCGAAACTCAATAACTGCCTGACACTCGGACAGGCCGGGAGGCCTGTCCTACCTCAGTGAATTACCAGTGGATAAGACCCTCAGGGTCTCCCACTAAAACGACTTCATATTTTTCCAGCATTGGCATCAGGATGTTTTCCAGTTCACTCTTCCATAGTTTCCCTTCGTAAAATTTTGCCTTCATCGGCTCACGCGAAGGTAAGTCGGGAAAGCCGCGCATAAAAAAGAACGTGTCGGGATCTTCGACGGAAAGAAACGGGCCCAGTATTTTCATCCCGATTTCCGTGTGTGCCGGAATAGACCTGGAGCGAAATATCTCCAGAAATTCGGCGCGTTTGCCGGGCTTGATTTTATAGGTGCGCATCTCGACGATCATATACAGTCTCCATCAAGCATGGTACCGTTACGAAGCGGCGCTGTACTGGTACAGCCCAGCCTTCGCTTGCCGCAAGTCCGGCCCTAGAATGAATCTTGTAAGTCATTCATAACCTGATGAGACTCTCCGCCATCTTCGCCCTGATCTACCTGTCTTTCGCGCCGCTCCACGCCGGCATCGTCGACGTAACCGCGGACTCACAAGTCACCGTGCAAGAGAACGACAGCCTCATCATCGGCCTCGGCGTATGGACCTATGCGAGCCAGGCATCGGGCGCGGGCCTGGCTTCCCCTTATCCCACGGAGATCTCCTTCATTCTGGGAGGCCTGCCCGAAGGCCTGCCCACGTCCGCAATTCCCGGAACTTCGGCCACCTACACGCCGGGTATGCTCTTCAGCGCTACCCTGGAATCCCTGGATGGCTCGTACTCGATGCCGCTGTTCGATTCCAATGCCGCCCTGCTCGGCTTGCCGGATGGCGACCTGGTCCTCGGCAGCGGATTTCGCAGCGGCGGCTCATACTCGGGCCCCATTTCAGTCCTCAGTGCCACAGTCACACTCAACTCCACGGAATCGGCCGAGCTGTTTTCCGCCGCGGCGCTCGAGCCGTGGTCGGAAGCCTTCGTCATTCGCCTGGTCAACGTGGGAGAGGACATCACCTTCGGATATTCCGGCTCGCCCATTACCAGCGCGCTTTCCGCATCCCTGTCGAGCGCGGATGGCACGCTCAGCGCGGGGGCCATGCCCCTCCAGGTTGAGTTGCAGGATTGCCCCGAGCCCGGTACCATGTGGCTGCTGCTGATCGGCCTCACAGCTTCTCTTGTAGTCCGGACGATCTTCGGGCGATGCGACCGGGCATTGACTGCGACTGCCAGTCCAAAAATCAAAAATACCGCGATTTGAGCTGAAAATCGGCTCGTTACCGACGGTCTACTATCCGCTCGAAGCCGTCTACGGTCGGCTCGTCGTCGGGCGCCACGGAAGGTGATGGGTCTGGGGTGACGGGTGGTGGCGTACTTCTTGCAGGTTGTGCTGATTTGGTTGGGGTTACCGGGGGATCGGGTTCCCTTCGTAATTCTTCGGTGACGGGGGGTGGAGTGGGTCTTGCGGCGCGGATTTTCTGGAGTTTTTCGAGCTCCTGACGGGAGCGGTCGTATTCGCGCAGCAGGGTGGTCTCATAGCGCGACAGTTTGCTGAGGGCGTTGCCGCCGTTGGCGTCGCGCAGGTAGGCCCAGGCGCGCTGGCCTTCTTGGCTTAGCGCCTCAACTACCTCCTTAGGCGCCTGATCGACGGTGAGGCGTATGTTGAAGATGCCCGCCTCCAGGGGCATGATGCGGTTGTAGCGGCAGCGGGCTTTGGCCATGCGCTCGACGTAGAAGTCTTCGTCGGTGTCCTGGGGGTTGTATTTATAGCGGATCTCATCCTGGATGCCGAGGAGTTCGGCGGGTTCTTCGCCATCGAGCATGCAGGTTTTGGCGGTGAGGCCGTGCAGGAGACCGTTGCGACGGGACCTTGCTTTGCCTTCCGGGGTGCGGGGCCCCGTGGATTTCTGCGCGTTTAAGCGATTTGCATCGATTTGTTCTTGCGTGGCCATAAATAGCTCCTTCGACTACACGTTAATCTGCTGGTTGTGGCGTAAAGGTGGTACGGATGGCTGGAAGTTATTGAAAATACGGGGAGAAGTTTATTTTCTGGGCTGGTGATCGTAACGCACCCTCACACCCGGTATACTGAAATTTGCTTTTCCAATGAGCGCCATCGCGACACCTGATCCCCTGCATCGCACCATCGGATTTTACGAGGCCAGCATCGGCAAAAAAGTAGTGATGGCCGTTACTGGCGCGATACTGTTTGGCTATGTGTTGGGCCATCTTCTCGGCAATCTCCAGATCTACATGCCGGATACGGGCGTGCCCTCGACCGAGCCCATCAACATCTATGCCGCATTCCTGCATTCCCATGCGGTCATGCTATGGGCCGTCCGCGCGCTGCTGTTGGTTTCGGTGGTGCTTCACATCACCGCCTCGGTGCAACTGACGCTTCTGAAGCGGGAGGCCCGCCCGATCGGCTACGTCAAGAAGCAAGACGTTCCCACCAGCTACGCCGCTAGAACCATGATGTGGAGCGGGCCCATCATCGCCGCCTTCGTCGTCTTCCATGTCCTGCATCTGACCGTCGGCACGGTGCTGCCGATCGAGGAAGGCGATGTGCGCGCCAACGTGATCGGCGGATTCCAGCACCCCGCCGTGGCCCTCTTCTACATCGTCGCCATGGCGCTGTTGTGCATGCATCTGTATCACGGCCTTTGGAGCATGTTCCAATCCGTCGGCCTCAGCCACCCGCGCTATACGCCGGCGCTGAAGCGCTTTGCCGCCGTCTTCGCCTGGTTCGTCGCGGTGGGCAATATTTCCATTCCAGTCGCGGTGCTGGCGGGCTGGCTGACATAGAGAGCATATGGAGCTAGACGCCAAAATCCCGGAGGGCCCGATCGAGACTCTGTGGGACAGACACAAGTTCGATCTGAAGCTGGTGAATCCGGCCAACAAGCGCAAGTACAACATCATCGTGGTAGGGTCAGGGCTGGCCGGCGGATCGGCGGCGGCGACGCTGGGCGAGCTGGGCTACAACGTCCAGTGCTTTTGCTTCCAGGATTCCCCGCGGCGCGCCCACAGCATCGCCGCGCAGGGAGGCATCAACGCCGCTAAAAACTATCACGGCGATGGCGACAGTATCTACAGGCTCTTCTATGACACGGTGAAGGGCGGAGACTTTCGCGCGCGCGAAGCCAACGTCTACCGGCTCGCTCAGATCAGCGTCGATATCATCGACCAATGCGTGGCGCAAGGCGTGCCCTTCGCACGGGAGTATGGCGGCATGCTGGATAACCGTTCCTTCGGCGGCGCGCAGGTCTCCCGCACATTCTACGCGCGCGGCCAGACCGGCCAGCAATTGCTGCTGGGCGCCTATCAGGCTCTCGAGCGCCAGATAGCCGCCGGCCAGGTAAAGATGTATCCCCGCGCCGAAATGCTCGACCTGGTGGTGGTGGATGGCCACGCCCGCGGCATTGTCACGCGCGATCTGGTCACTGGCGAAGTCGAGTCTCACGCAGCCGACGCCGTGGTGCTTGGAACCGGCGGTTACGGCAACGTCTATTACCTCTCGACCAATGCCAAGGGTTGCAATGCCACCGCCATCTGGCGCGCTTATAAGAAGGGCGCCCTGTTCGCCAATCCCTGCTTCACGCAGATTCACCCCACCTGCATACCGGTGACGGGCAGCTATCAATCGAAGCTCACGCTCATGAGCGAATCGCTGCGCAACGACGGCCGCATATGGGTGCCGCTGCGCAAAGGCGACAAGCGCCCGCCCAACAGCATCCCGGCCGAAGAGCGCGATTATTTCCTGGAGCGTAAATACCCGAGTTTCGGGAACCTGGTGCCGCGCGACGTGGCCTCCCGCAATGCCAAGGCCGTCTGCGATGAAGGGCGCGGCGTGGGGGAGTCCGGCCTGGGCGTGTATCTCGATTTCAAGTCGGCGCTCGAACGCCTCGGCAAGCACGTCATCAAAGAGCGCTACGGCAACCTCTTCGATATGTACGAGCGCATCACCGGCGAGGACCCCTATCAGGCGCCCATGCGCATCTATCCGGCCATACACTACACCATGGGCGGCCTCTGGGTGGATTACAACCTGATGAGCACCATCCCCGGCCTCTACGTGATCGGCGAGGCCAACTTCTCCGACCACGGCGCCAACCGCCTGGGCGCCAGCGCGCTCATGCAGGGGCTCGCGGACGGCTACTTCATCCTGCCTTATACCATCAGCGACTATCTCGCCACTACCAAACTGCTGAAGGTGGATTCGAGCCACGAGGCCTTCCGCGAGTCCGAAGCCCAGGTAGCCTGCAAGACGAAACGCCTGCTCGAGATTAAAGGCACGCGCCCGGTGGATTCCTTTCACCGCGACCTGGGCAAGCTGGTCTGGGAATACTGCGGCATGGCCCGCACGGCGGAAGGCCTGCGACATTTGCTCGAAAAGATCCCCGAGCTGCGCGAGCAATTCTGGCGCGACGTTACGGTGCCGGGCACGGGCAGCGAGCTGAATCAATCCCTTGAAAAAGCCGGCCGCGTGGGCGATTTCCTGGAGCTCGCCGAGCTGATGTGCCTGGACGCTCTCGAGCGCAATGAGTCGTGCGGCGGCCACTTCCGCGAGGAGTACCAAACGGCCGAGGGGGAGGCCTTGCGCAACGACGCGGAATACTCCTACGCGGCAGCCTGGCAGTATCGCGGCGATGGCCAGGCGCCCGCCATGGTCAAAGAGCCGCTGCACTTCGACTATGTGCACCCGAGTCAACGGAGTTACAAGTAAATGAATCTCACTCTGCACATCTGGCGGCAGCGCAACGCGAGCGAGAAGGGCCGCATGGTGCGGTACGAAGTTCCCGAAGTCAATCCGGAGATGTCTTTCCTCGAGATGCTGGATGTGCTCAACGAAGGCTTGATCGCCAAGGGCGACGAGCCGGTGGCCTTCGACCACGATTGCCGCGAGGGCATCTGCGGCATGTGCGGCTTCATGATCAATGGCACGGCTCACGGGCCACGGCGCGGCACCACCGTCTGCCAGCTCCACATGCGCTATTTCAAGGATGGCGACGTGCTGTATCTGGAGCCCTGGCGTGCGCGCGCGTTCCCCATCGTCAAGGACCTGGTGGTGGACCGTAGCGCTTTCGACCGCATCATTGCCGCTGGAGGCTTCATCAGCGCGCCCACGGGCAGCGCGCCCGACGGCAACTCGATTTTGGTGCCGAAGGAAGCTGCCGACCTTTCGATGGACGCGGCCGCTTGTATCGGCTGCGGCGCCTGCGTGGCCATGTGTCCGAACGCCGCGGCGGCGCTGTTTACGGGGGCTAAGATCATGCACCTGGGCGCGCTGCCGCAAGGCCAGCCCGAGCGCTATAGCCGGGTGACCGCCATGGTCGCCCAGGCCAGCCATGAGCTGTTTGGAAGCTGTACTAATATTGGCGAGTGCGAAGCGGTTTGTCCGAAAGAGATTCGGCTGGAGGCAATTGCCAGGATGAATCGCGACTTTTTGAAGGCTGCCGTCAGCGGGCGCGATTAGTTTGCGGAGGCGGAGGGGTGGGTGGCCCTTCGCGGTTTCCGAAGTTTCTAAAGTTTGCTAAGTGTTGATATTGGCTATAGTCTCGCCTAAAGCGGAGAGACTCAAGGAATTCTGGTACGATCCGCGTTACGGCGTTGCGTACCTGATCGATACGCCGGACGCGTGGGGGATCCAGACATATACGCCGCCTTCGAGCGGCCGCGGCAACGATTGGGTATTGCTTATTGAAGATGGCGCGGCCGGGCTCCCGCTTCCCGGAGCGCGCCAATGACAGAGTTCAATTTTTTACAATACGAGTGACATGGCCTTGCGGCAGAATAGAGCAGAGGACACTTTATGGCAAACAACGTGAAGCCCGTACCCGACGGCTTCCATACGCTTACTCCGTATCTCACGGTCCCGGCCGTGGGCAAACTGATTGACTTCCTGAAGCAGGCTTTCGACGCCACCGAAATCGAGCGAATGCAGCGGCCGGACGGCACCGTGCATCATGCCGAGGTGAAGATCGGGGATTCGATGGTTATGATGGGCGAGCCGCCGGATCCATCGAAGAGCAAACCGGCCGCGCTTTACCTCTACGTCAACGACGTAGATGCGACGTACCGGCGCGCCATACAGGCGGGCGCCACCTCGCTGAGCGAGCCGGCCGATATGTTCTATGGGGACCGCGGGGCAGGCGTCGAGGACGCGTCGGGCAACACCTGGTGGATCGCGACACACATTGAGGACGTCGCCCCGGAAGAGGTGGAGCGGCGGGCGGTCGCGGCGAGGCGCGCATGATCAACGCCGTCCACGCCGTAATCTACACCAAGGATGCGGAAGCGGTGCGCGCGTTCTTTCGGGACGTGCTTGGGCTCGCTTCGGTTGACGCCGGACATGGCTGGCTCATCTTCGCCCTGCCTCCCGCCGAACTCGGCATCCATCCGACTGACTCGGCTTCGGAAGATGGCCGCCATATGCTCTATCTCATGTGCGACGACATTGTAGCCACTGTCGCGGAGTTGAAGGGCAAAGGCGTGGAGTTCACCGCAGCCGTTAAAGACGCGGGCTGGGGACTGCTCGCGGCCATGAGAATTCCCGGCGGCGGCGAGTTGCAGCTATACCAGCCGAAGCACCGCTCTCCGCTTTCGCCATAGGGGTCTGCGCCCGATTAATTCAAATCCAGTAGGACGCCCTCAGGTTCTAATTGCAGCGATTGAAAGTACATCAGATATCGATCGGCATCCGCCGCCGGCCTGATGCTCACGGTGTATTCACCGGCTTTGTCGATCTCCAGATGGCCCAGGTCGAAGGTTTTGTATTGATAGCCTGCGCCTGTGGCGGTGACCACCCCGGTAAGCGATTGGCTTCCCATGGTAACGACATACTTCCGATTCGCCCATGCGCTCTGGGCGGCATACCGTATAGTCACTTTGTACCGTCCCGTCTGGCTCACCAGAAGATGCCACGTGACTGAGTCCTGAGGTCCGGTCCATTTCGAAATATGGAACTTTCCGGCACGATTGAATCGCTTGACCGCCCGGCCCGAAGTCACTGCCGCCAGGTAATCCAGCTCGAACGCCGAATCGCTGCCCTGGGTCATCACCGGCGGATCTACCTGGGGCGGGCCGGCAAGCTCCATCACCACCACTGTGTCGATTTCATCCGGCTTTTCGGCGGGCAGCGATACGCCGATCACGCCGTGGTCGCGCGCCACGGCGAGCTTCCGGGAGGGCTCGGTGAGCAGGTATGCGCCGGCCACCTGGGTGTTCAGGCCCGTTACGCGGAGCACTGCATCACCGGGCCAACTGAACACGTGAAGGTAAATCCTGGCGCCCTTGACGGTACACCGTCCCCAGGGAAGCTCCGGCAGAGGGCAAGCCGATGTCCCGTAGATGCTCTCTCCGTTTTGCCGCATCCACGCGCCCACTTTCTCGAGCGTCCTGACGCTGGGCGCGGGCACCGTGCCGTCGGCCATGGGGCCGATGTTCAGGAGATAGTTGCCACCCTTACTTACGATCTCAACCAGGCGCTGAATTACGTTGCCGGGCGACTTCCACTGCTGATCGAACTTACTATATCCCCAGGTAGTGTTCAACGTCTGCGGTGTCTCCCAGTACTCCTCGAGCCCCCCGGTGGGCATGCCGTTGTCGTTCAGGTCCTGATAGTCGCCCAGCAGCTCCTCTGCATAGCCGCCCACACGCCCGTTGATCAGGCAGCCCGGCTGCAGAGTCCGCACAAGCTGCACGAATTGCATGGCATGCTCACGTGTATCCATGCCACGATCGAACCAGATCAGTCCCAAGGGCCCGTAGTTAGTAAGTAGCTCGCGAAGCTGCGGCTTCGACTTATGTTCCAGATACCGGTCGAAGTTCTTTTTGGTCCGGTTGTAATCCCAATTATTGCCGTAGCCGTCCGGATCGTCCCAATCTTCCCGGTGAGAGTAGTACACGCAGAACCGTATGCCGGCCCTGGCGCAAGCTTCCGAGAGTTCCTTCACAGGGTCGCGCTTAAAGGGGGTCCAGTCCACAATATTGTACTGGCTGGCGCGGGAGCGGTACATGGCGAAGCCATCGTGATGTTTGGCGGTGATCACCAGGTATTTCATCCCAGTTGCTTTGGCCAAATTCACCCATTGCGCGGCGTCGAAGTGGACGGGATTCAAGCCACGCGCCATCTCCCGATAGTCGTTGACCGGGATGTTGAATCGCTGCATGATCCATTCGGCTTCCGTGCCGACGGGCACGCGATGCCCGTTCCACTCCCCGGCCAGCAGCGAGTATGGACCCCAATGGATGAACATTCCAAACTTGTCATTGCGGAACCAGCGTATGCGTTCTTCGTCGGTGATGGGTGCGGATGTTGCGCGAAGCGCGGTCAGAGCGGCTAGCAGCGTTATGGAGGCGATTCGGTTGGTCATCGGCGGGAAGTGGGACAGGCCCGGAGGCCCGTCCTACTAGGTGGTCTTGCGCGCCGAGTATTTGTTTAGCGCGGCGATCAGCTTGGCGGCGCCGGCGGGCGGCGGCACACCGCTGTTCAGGATTTGCTTGTTCTCCCAGCGCTTGCCGTACAGGTGCTCGTTCTCGTCGATATCCTCGCGCAGCGTCGCGCCATCCAGCGACACTCCCGCGAAGGCGCCTCGGGAACGAGACCAGGAAAGAATCTCCGCCGTGATCAGCGCGTCCGTCTGAGCGCTGGCGGTGCGACCCACCGGACCACCGGCTATCGAAGCATCCGCGCCAAGCGTGAATTTGCTGGTCAGCAGTTTCTTCATGCCGCGCTCATTCATCACCAGCAGAACCAGATCGGTGGAAGAGACTCCGATCTGCAAGCCGACACTGCCGCCTTCGATGCGCACCGCCGCGGGAGGGCCCCAACCCTGGCCGGAGGTGCCGCGGCAAATGACAAAGCCTCTGCCGTACTTCGCCGCGACCACGAAACCACCCTTCTTCAAGCCGGGCACGAGGACGATACACGAACTCTTATTCAGCAAATCCTGCGGGATCGACTTATCGGGCGCGCCCATGATCTCGTTGAACAGATCCGCTGCGTCGTCTAGCCGTTCATTCGTTTTGTCCTTCTCGGCCGCCCACGAAACGGAGCAAAGCCCGACCACAGAAATCGCAAGTGCCATCAAGCGCATGGATCTATACTAGCGTGGATTCAATCGGGGATTCACTCGAGCGCAGAACAGCATAGGCGGCCAATGGCATCAGCGCGCCCACCAGGCACACGGGCCCATAGCCGCGCGCGTCCACCACGGCTCCGATCACCGGTGAGATGAGCGCCTGCATGGCTCCGTAGGAGGCCACCAGCATGGAAATGGCGAAGGCCGCGCGGGCGCCGCCGAAGGTGTCGAGCGGAATCGTATACACATTGACGCTGACCGCTGAGACGGCCAGAATGCTGAGCGAAATTCCGGCCACCGCCCAACCTGCCGTAGGCAACAGCGGAATCAGCATAGTCGGCAGGGCCAGCAACGCTCCGGCCAGGCAGACTCGCGTGCGCGCAGTCACCGCCGGCCAGCCCGCGCGCACCCCGCGCAGGGAAAGCCAGCCGCCGCCGAATCCGCCGAGCATGGCGACGAGGGGAGGGATCCACGCGTACCAGGCTGCGCGCGCCAGCGTGAGGCGCCGCGCCTCGACCAGGTATAGCGTGGTCCAGTTGGTCCACAGCGAATAGACGCTCATGTTCAGAGCGTTGGCGATCACCAGGGCCCACAGGCGCGGCGAGCGCAAAATTTCGGAGACGCCGGAGACGGCTGGGGGCTCATGACCGCCTGTTGGAGCGGCATGGGCAGTGACTCGCGCAATCCAGTTCCAGACCGGAATCCAGATCAGCCCCAGGCAGCCTGTGACCATGAAGGCCTGCCGCCATCCGTAGGTTACGGCGATCCAGGTGGCCACCGGCGGTGCGAGTATGAGCCCCAAACTTACGCCTGCCTGGTTGAGCGCATTGCCCAAGGCGCGCTCCGCCGGCAGCAGGTATTGGTGAATGGCCTTGCCCGCCGCCGGGATGCCGGCCGCTTCCGACATGCCCAGGACGCATCGGCACCCGAGCAAGCCAGCCAGCCCGCGCGTAAATCCGGTGAAGATACCGGCGCATGACCAGACGCCGATTGCCAGGCTGATGGCGCGATTCAATCCGATGCGGTCGATCAGCATGCCCGCGAAAGGCGCGCCGCCCGCATAGGCGATCGAAAACGCGGTGAGGATGAGTCCGTACTGCGCATTCGACAGATGGAATTCGGCGCGCACCAGCGGCGCGACGGTGGCGAGGGTCTGCCGGTCCAGGTAATTGATCGCCGAGGAGAGCACGAAGATACTCAGCGCCACCCAGCGATATGGGCGGGCGTTCACTGGAACTCGATGGTGGCCACTTCGCCCGTGGTAGCCAGCCGCGCGTTGGTTTTGGGAAAGAACTCCACTTTCACGCGGCGATCGTGCTGCGCTCCGCAGCCAAGGGTGAGCTCGCCGCCACCGGTAATGGCGATCTGGGATGGATCCGTGACCAGCAGTTTAACCGTCTTCCCATCGTCGCCCACCACCACCAGCCGGAAGCGTTTGCCGAGGCAGTCCACTTGCTTCAAGGCTCCCGTGGAGACGCCGGAGGGCTTGGGGCCGTCCCACCAGGGAACCACTTTTCCGTTGGTCCCCGCGGGCGCGCCCTGATTGGCGCGCGCCTCCAGCGCATGCAGGTCGGCACGGGCCTGCTCCTTCAGTTTTTCGATTTCGCGCGCCTGTTCGTCGGCCTTGCGCTGGCGTTCGGCGGCTTCCCAATCGAGACGCTGCTCCTCGATCTGCAAACGCGCGCGCTGCATACGGGCGCGATCACCGGGGGTAGCGGCGGCCTGCTCGGCCGAGCGCCATGCCTGGGCCGCTTGCGGAAAATCCTTGGCGTCCAGGTAGGCTTCGGCCAGGGCCTGCCAATAGGTCAGATTGCGCGCATCCAGCTGGGCCGCTTGCTTGAGCTCCTGGATGCGCTTGGGCGGATCGGTCTGCCGCTGGGCCATCAGGAAATGCGGCTCGGCGAGCTTGGGATTGAGCTTGGCGGCCTGGACGAGAGCGGCCAGCGCTTTGGCGTTGTCCGGGGCGTTGTCCGATAGCAGGCGCGCGTACTCCATATAACAGTTGGCGCTCTTCGAGCCGGCCTCCATGGCGGCCGCGAAGTCCTGCCGCGCTTCATCGGTCTGCCTGGCGCGCAACGCGAGCATTCCGAGGCCTTCATAGGCTTCGGGTACGCGCGTCTTTTGCGAGATCAGATCGCGATAGGCGTTGCGCGAAGAGTCGCCCAGCAGCAGGTCGGCGATGGCCAACTGCGCCGCCGCGGGCTCCACGGACCTCTCCGGAAAATCCTGCGCGCTCATCGGCAGCGGTGAAATCGAAGCAACTTGAAACTGCCCGGCCGCCAAGTGACTCTGCGCTTCCACCTCGATCTGCTCGGGAGACTTGCTGAACGCGTTGCGAAAGGCGGCGTCCTCATCCACGCCTTTGCGGAGATTGTAGGTGAGCACGCGCAGATTGCCGGTGTATTGCGGATCGACCGCCAGCAGGTGCACGCGGGCCCAGTCCATATCGGGATGGGACGGTGGTTCGCCCAGGGTGATGCGGATGCCGGTCACCTGGATGGTCGAGAACAGCTCGACCAGGCCGCGCTCGAGCCGCTCCGGCATGCGCGCGGTGTTGGTTTCGAGAAACAACTGCGTCAGCCGGGCGAACACTGCCGGTGCGATGGGCTTGCCGGCGGTCAGAACCAGGTTGTACTGGTCGCGGCCGCGAATGACCGGCTCGGGGGTTTCGGGCGCGCCGCTCTTGAACAGCATGACGCGGACGGGCAGCGGCGTTTCCAGGTCGTTATCGCCCAGCACCTGCCCGAGCGCGTGGCGGAACTCTTCGAAGCGCACCAGGGTCTCGCGTCCGTCTTTCTGACCGGCGCTGCTGAATACCTCGAAGGGCCCCGAATTGAAACGGGTCCAGTGGTCGCTGCCGGCGGCCAATGGCAGACGCCACAAGAGATAGCCCAGCAGGAATAACTGCCGCATGCTCTTATGGTAGCGCCCCAATCTCATGCGGCGATTCTCCGCAGAACGGTTCGCGAACGCGTGGCATCAATTCTCTCACTGCCGGCAATCAATGAGTTGGTCCAAAATATCTTGTGATATGTGGAAACTCGTTTGCTGCAAACGGCCTACTGCGCTTTTGAGATCGAGCAGTCCTTGCTTCGATCCCGCTTGCAGAATGCCCAGCGTGCCGGTAAAAGGCAGATGCCGCCGCTTAGCCTCTCGCCGGCCGCGACTGTCATCGATGATGAATTGATCGGCCTGGAGTTCTTCGGCCAGGAGAATCGCATCGCGTTCGCCCGCGTCGAGGTGAGTGAGCAGCGGATCGCCAGAGCGGATGGCTGTCCGCACTTCAAGCCAGGAAGGGGGGCCGGGCAATCCACAATCGTACGGCCTCGGGCGCGCGCTTACGTCCGAGTTCCTCGTGCACCGAGGGTGGGATCAGCAGTTGGCCATAGAGCGCCGGCAGCAAATCTATCTCGTCAATTAGAATCAAATAATTGACGGGTCCGGTGTCGGCAATGACAATCATTCGGCGGGCAGCTTGCCGACCGCCTGGCGTTGGTTTTGTACCCGTTGTGCGACCTGAAGGGCCACCGCACTGTCATGGTCGAGGTCTTCGAGCGTATAGTGCATGAATGCCCCGTGTTCCTTGAGGAATTCGTGCACTTCCGTGCGAGTTTCGAAACCCAGCAACTGCCGGACATCCGATTCCGTGAGCCGCTCTGCACGGTATCCTTCGAGCGCAATCGCTTCGAGTACCGTACGTGTGGGCTCTTGGCCATTGGCGAAAAGCAGGCTCCCAAGTACATCCGGCAGTTGGACGGTAATAGTCACGGCTCTTCCAGCCTACCGCTGCCGATCGCTTCAGTCAATCCAATACCGCCGATAGCAACTGAGAACTCTGACCGACCCATGACCTCTCTTATGGGTCTCAAAGATGTTGCCACGATCGCCTCACAACCCTGTATAATTGCGCATTCAGGACCGTAGATGAAGACCGCCTCCAAGGTGAATCCGATCGTATTCGTCTCAGGCGCGCTGGCCATCGCCGTCTATTTTCTCTACTTCACTGACGGCGGACTACGCACCGGCTTCAGCCATGACGACTTGATGAACACGTGGCGCGCATGGCAGGACCCCTTGCCGCACATCTTGAAAGAGAATCTCTTTTTCTTTCTCTATCCCTCGGACTCCCGTCCGTTGGGAACCCTGTTCTACCACGTCTTCTTCAACGCCTTCGGCCTGGATCCCCTGCCCTACCGACTTTGCATGCTAGCATTTCTGCTGGTGAACATTTACTTGGTCTATGCATTTGCGCGACGGATCAGCCAGTCGCGAGAGATCGGCGGAGTTACTGCCCTGCTGCATGCGTATCACAGCGGATTTACGCCGCTCTATCGGAATACCGGCACCTGCTACGACATCATCTGTTGTTTCTTCTATCTTTCCGCGCTGGTGTTGTATCTTCGAATCCGGCAACAAGATCGTCTGCTACGACCTATAGAGCAGATCGGCGTTCTCGGCCTGCTGATTTGCGCACTGGACGCCAAGGAGATTGCAGTGACGCTGCCCGTTCTAATCGGCGTCTATGAAATGCTCTATCATCCTCCACGCGGATATAAGCCGCACATCCTGATTTCCTGGCTGGTTCGAGAGGGCGGAGTGGCGTGCTGGGGAGCGCTGATCGACCTGGCTTTCATCATCGGAAAGATATACTGGACCAACGGCCTAGGGCGGGCAGTTGGCCCGTACAAGGTGAGCATCAGCCTGGTCGCGTTTATGCACGGCATGCGGCACGATCTGGACGAGGTATTCATCACCTGGGGCACGGAGGTGTTCCGCCCGCGCAACCTGGCGATCCTGCTGCTCCTGTTATTCCTGTTTGCATGGCGCTCCCGGCTGGCCCATTTCCGGTTTGGATTGCTGTTCTGGCTGATCGGCGTGCTGCCGGTCGAGTTCATTCCGACGCGCAGCATCTATGCCATCTATATCCCTCTGGCTGGGTTTGACCTGTGCGCGGCAACGCTAATCATAGAGACGCGGGACATGCTGTGGCGCGCCATGCAGCGGCTCGCTCATCTCCCGGATCTGCTCGGGCTTCGACAGATTCTGACGTTTGTGGCGCTATTGCTGGTCCTGTCGCGCACCTACTATGTCAAAGGAGCGAAGCTCGACAACGAGGCGGCCCGGCAATCGCGTCAAATCGGTTCCGTAATCGATGCATTGCGCGTCCAGCTTCCAACGGCGAAACAGGGCGCACACATGCTCTTCTTGAAGGACCCATTCGAAAAAGCCTTAGGCACGGAATGGGGTATCGTTTTCTTGACCCATCTGGTTTATCGGGACAGCAGCATCCGGCCGGACCGCCTGTGGAAGATGCCCGAGCCGCCGGATGCGGCGCACATGAAGCAGTACGACTACATCTTCACCGTGGCTGGGGAGAAAGATGGGGAGAAGCTGGTTATGGTCGCGCCGCGGTAGTCATGCCGGGTGGCGCCCCTGCGCGCGTTTAGCCGGCTTGGCCACGACTTCGCCCACCCCTTCGAGCACCAGCAAGGAATCCGGCTTCTTCGCGGGCAGATGCTCGAACAGCCCGGTGACGGTGGCTTGAACCAAGGGTGTCTTCTCCAGATCCTTCTGCAGTTTTCGGAATTCCTTGCTCTTGAGGAGCACGGCCAGGTGCTGGTCGTCGGGGGCGAAGAACGGCAGCTCGGCGGAACAACTCTCGTCGGCCGCGCCGCTGGGCAAGTCCATAACGCCGGATTCGACGGTGGCCCGGAACTGGACTACTTTTCCATTGAAATCGTCCGGCCGCTTGACGATTTCGCAGAGAGTGGTTTTGACGGGCGCATCGGTTTTGGTCTGTGCGAAGGCACCCCGAGTGAGACAGAGACCGAGGCAGAGACAGGCCGCCAGCAGACGCCGGCTTGGCAATCCCAGGGCCAATACACACGCCCCCAGGATACCCGCCATGGTCATGATAGCGCCCAGCATGGCCGACGTCGGGCGGTACCGCAGGGCGACGGTGTGAGAACCCTTTTCGACCACCACGCCGCGCAGCGCCGTATAAGGCCGATAGATAGTCGCGGGCCGGCCGTCGACGGTCGCGTACCAGCCGGGATACCAGGTGTCGGCGATCACTACCATGCCGCGGCAGCCCATCTGCGCGGCGATCGAAACCGAGCCAGCGCTACGGGCCGTCATCCATACATCTTCCGGAGCCTCGCACGTCGCGAGCGCCGGAGCGCCGTCCAGCATGGGAGCAATTTTGCGCGAATCGAAACCCGGGTCGGCGATGGCCGTGCGCACATTGGCCGCGCTGCTCATGGGCACCGCGCGATGCACCGCCCACACGCGCGGAAACGCGCCGGGGTTGCGGTAGACATTGAAGCCGCTGGATCCTTGAAACACCAATTCCTGTCCCGGCCGGGCCGGCGCGCGAGCTACTGAATAAGTGACACCTAACAAGTCCTGGGTGCGCGGGGATGCCCATTCGAGCTGCACTATATTGGAAGTAATACTGGCCCCAAAACCCCTGAGCGAATCGATTCCCTCCCAATCGCCGAAATTAAAGATATCGTCGAAATCGATGCGCACCAGGCCCCGCTGCTTCCTGAGAAACCCGGCTATATCTTCGTAGGCCGTCAGCTTGCCGACATAGGCGGCTTGACCCTTGCCGGAGCGCTCGGCAAAAGTGCCGGACACCATGCCGAACTCCGCCAGCATCAGGGCGAATATCGCCGGCACAACAAAGCGGGCCGGCAGCAAGGCTCTGTGCCAGGCGAGCAGGACGCCCGCCAGCAGCAGGGCCGCCAGACCGGTGAACATCACGTTTTCGGGTGGATCGAATTTGTGGGTGACGGCGCTCGAGCCCAACGGGATGGCGTACAGGCCGGCTCCCACCGCGGCCAGCGCCAGCGAGATGCGGCGCACGGCCCGCGCGGGCAATGAGATGCCGCGGGCGAGCAAGGCATCCAGCCCGTAAGCAGCCAGCGGCGCGGCCGCGAAATCGAACATGGAGAGCAGCCGCCCCGGGTTGCGCGCCTTGCCGAAAAGCGGCATGACCGCATATAAGATGCCGTGGAAGATATTGTAAGTGCCCATCGAAAACAGCAGTCCAAAGAGCGCCACCGCGGTGAACAGCCGCACCCAGCGCTCCCTCCAGCGGGTGACTACGCCAAGCACGGCGAGCGTGAGCGATACCACTCCCAGATAGCCGTTCGAATCGTTTGCCAGCCACGGAACCAGCAGGCCCACGAGCGAACTTGGGCGGAATGAGTACATGGTATCGACGGAGTAAGGAATGGCTTCGTTCCATTTCAAAGCGCGGTCGGCGCCCACCCAGCGATCCGCGAGCCCGGCGTATTCGTAGCCCGGAACAGTCTGCAAGCCGCTGGTCAAAACGGCAATGAGAGCGGCAATGGCGGCCAGGAGCAGTAACCGCCGACGGTCCGGTCCGGTGGAAGTCACGATGTAGTAGAGCCAGATTGCGGCGACCGCCAGCGAGAGATAGATGGGAACTTCATGATGTCCGCTCAGCCACGCCGCGCCCAGGAAAAGCCCGCACACCGCCGCGCTGGCCGTGGGACGATAGCCGCGCAGCAGACGCAGCAGAAACAAGAAGACCAGAGGCGTCCACAGGAACCCTCCCATGATGCCGATCCAGGTATTGTTTCCGAAGAATCCGTTGAGCGCAAAGACCAGGCCGCCCGCCAGCGCCGCGGCGCGCGAAAGCTGTAAGTCGCGGCAGAGCCAGTAGGCGAACAGTCCACCGAGAAAATGAATCGCGACAAAGTACCAATTAAATACCGCCATGGGGACTTTGCCGCTTTCGTCGAGCGGCAGCAGAAAAAAGGGCCAGTTCACCGGATTGGCCGCGCCTACCACTTGACCCAGAAACGGCTGGCCGCACCACTGGTGAGGGTCCCAAAGCGGAAAGGCGCCCTGCTGCCAGCGGGTAGCCTCAAACTGAAATCGCGGCGCTTCCTGATGGGCCAGGTCGGGACTATCGAGCCAGGTATATTCGCTCGAAAGGATCAGTCTCCAATAGAAGCCGCAACAGATCAGTAAGAGGAGCGCCGGCGCGGCCAGCCATGACAGCCGCCCGCGCAGGCTGGTGCGGGGGCGATTCGTCACCGGTACGGCGGCCACACTTCATCATAGAATGGAGGTGAAGCATGAGAATCGCGCTGGGGCAGATCAATACCACGGTCGGCGACCTGGCCGGCAATGTGGATAGCATGATCCGCGCGGCGCGCCAGGCGGCCGAAGCCCGGGCCGATGTGGTGGTTTTCCCCGAGCTTTCCGTCACGGGTTACCCGCCTTGGGACCTGGTCGAAAAACCTACTTTCGTGGAGCGCTCCGAGCTGGAGATTTTGCGCCTGGCGGCTGAGACCGCGCCGCTCGCGCTGGCGATAATCGCCGGCTACGTGGGCGCTTCCGAATCGGGCACGGGCAAGCGCGCGGCCAATCGGGCGGCCGTGCTGCGGGGCGGCAACATCCTGTTTCGGCAAACCAAGATGCTGCTGCCCACTTATGACGTTTTCGACGAAGCGCGCTACTTCGTGCCCGCGGAATCCCAGAGCCTGCTCCTGCTGGATGGCCGCAAGATCGCACTAACGATTTGCGAGGATGCCTGGAACGACAAGCAGTTTTGGGAGCGGCCGCTGTATCGGCGCGACCCGGTCCAGGAACTGGCGCATTCAGGCGGCGAGCTGCTGATCAGCATCAACGCTTCGCCCTATCACATGGGCAAGCGCGCGCTCCGGCGGGAGATCTTCGAGGCCACCGCGCGCCGGCACAACATGCCGGTGGTCTATGTCAACCAGGTGGGCGGCAACGATCAACTGGTGTTTGACGGCAGCAGCTTCGCCATGGACCGGTCGGGGCGGGTGGCGGCATCGGCGGCTTCCTTCGCCGAGGACCTGGTAATGTTCGACTCCGATACGAGCTGGGGGGAGCATCGTCAGAGCCTGCCCGACGAATGCCAGGCGGTCTACGAGGCTCTGGTATCGGGCACGCGGGACTATATCCGGAAGTGCGGATTCAGCAGGGTGCTGATCGGCCTCAGCGGCGGCATCGATTCGTCGCTGACCGCCGCCATCGCCGTGGATGCGCTGGGCGCGGGCAACGTGACCGGCGTGGGCATGCCCGGGCCGTTTTCCTCGGAGGGCAGCATCCGCGACGCGCGCGCGCTGGCGGAGAACCTGGGCGTGCGGTTCGAGATGGCGCCCATCACGCCGGTGTACGAAGAGTTTCTGAAAATCGTCGATCCTTTGTTTGCGGGCGCGCCGCGCGATGTGACCGAGGAGAACCTGCAAGCCCGCCTGCGCGGCGTTACGCTGATGGCGCTATCCAATAAGTGGGGCGCGATGGTGCTGACCACGGGCAACAAGAGCGAGCTTGCGGTGGGCTACTGCACTCTATACGGCGATATGTGCGGCGGCCTGGCGGTGATCAGCGACGTGCCCAAGACGCTGGTTTATTCTTTGGCGCGGGTCGCCAACCTGCGGCATCCCGGCGCGATTCCGGAGAGCGTTTTCGAAAAGCCGCCATCGGCGGAGTTGCGGCCGAATCAGAAGGACACGGATTCGATTCCGCCGTACGAGATTCTGGATCAGATTCTGCGGGCGTACGTGGAAGACGATCGTGCGCCGCTGCAGATCGCGCGGGAGCTCGATCTGCCGCTCGAGACCGTAGCCGATATTGTCAACAAGGTGGATCGCAACGAGTACAAGCGGCAGCAGGCCGCGCCGGGGTTGAAAGTTACTACAAAGGCCTTCGGCATCGGCCGCCGCTTTCCGATTGCGCAGAGATACACGGAATAGTTTTAACGGCTCGCGTGGGTGCTCCGCGTCCGGCGGAAGATATCGCGCTCCTATTTCCCGCCGAAGGCGTACGACACCGCAATCAGCGGAGTCACTGTCTGCCCCAGTCCTTTGTTGTCCAGCTTGAAGAGCACGTCCGCGGTGATAAGAAACTGGTTAAAGAGGTTGTACTTTAATCCCAGCGCGGCATCGCTCAACGCTATAGTATCCTTACCACCCGTAATGGTCGGCAGCGTCATGGAAGCCATGCCGCAATACGTGGTGCCCTTAAAGACGCTGCAAACATTGGAATCGTCCGCCGTCTGCGTTGTGCCAGAGAATACACGCGGCGTGTTGATCAGCGTCTGGCCAAGATAATCGAAGGACAGCGTCAGCCGCCTGGCCACACCCCAGTCCGCGCCGAGCGCATAAGACAATTGGCCTGGCAACCTTCCCTTCGTAGCAGGACCATTCTGAATGTACTCCGTCTCGTTCACCTCCGTCACCGAGGTGCCGGTGATATTTCCAGCGAGAATGGAGTCGCCATTCCATTCATAGCCGAGATTCAGGTGCGGCGAGAATCGTTTGTTCGCGGAGATGATGACAAAGGGCTTCACACCCATTGCGCCGGACCCCAGGAACTGACGGGCATCCCCCGTGGGGGCCCGCACATCCACCGCGGCCGCGACTTGGAAGGTCTGGCCCCGATAAACGCTTTGCTTGAGCCGGAACGTCACATCGCCAATTCCGCTGGCGCTCCCGTCCGGACTGCTCGCATAAACGTTCGACAGGGTTCCGTTAGGGAAACTATGCGGATTGGGAAATACGGGGGCGCCGGCGGGCTCCAACGTGAAGTACTCACCAGAAACGCGGATGATGTTCGCAGAGGAGAAAGCGTCGAACCGGACCGAAACGATGGGCACCGATACGGAAAAATCGAGGTGATCGGTCAAGCCAACGGTACCGAACAAGACGGACTGGTCCATATTCAGACCCAGGCTGTTCGAAGTGTTAATCACATCCTTTTCGTAAGGCTCTTGTGTGCCATTCGGTCCCGTGCCTACCACGTGGGTCAACACGGCGGGAATGTTATGGAGGTTGATACCGTCGAGGGTGCTGAAACGAAATCGCTGGTAGCTGGTGCCCACCGAAACCTTGCCTCGTCCGATGGTTTCGGCCCGCTCGGCATAGACAGGACCAAAGCTTGTCGTGGAGGGGACAAAGACACCCGCCGAAGCGTCATACTCAAACGTGAAGCCCGAAGCGGGCGAAACGATGGGCAGGGCAGTCAGTTGAGTGGCGATCGCGGAGCTTAGAGTCACATTCAAAGCCTGCTGAGCGGAACCGATGAAATGCGCGTAGTGAGAAAACGAACCCGAGACTTTGAGAGTCAATCCCTCCGGTCCGAATAAGTTGGGGAGCACGCAGCCCGGATCGGAGGTGTGTTCCTGGCACTGACCGGTAACCACCGTACCTTGAGTTAAAAGAGTCTGGGCAAATGAAAGTGTAGCCCAGCATCCCGGGAAGAGCAAAGCGATGATGCAGCCTCGGAATCGTTTTGTTAGGTTTGCCCGCATTTATCGTTTCCTTTTCTTGTTCTTGGCGATCAATCAGCTATTTAATGTCTTGGATGATCCACGTTTGCCCGCTTCTGCGGAGCGTAATCGTTACCGTCTCATTGTGCTCCGGCAGCGGCCGCTTGTCGACGGTCTCCTTAGTCGTCTCGCGGCACTGCACCGCCGCCGTATCTTCGGATACCTCCGGCTCGCGGATTGGAACCAATTGTAACGCAATCGAACGGGAAGCATGAAAAGCATCACGGATCTCTTTTTCAGCGCGGCTGCCCGCCAGCGACGGCCGCAGCACGAGAAGTTCCGCAAGGTTCTTGGCGGCATACGCTTGCTGATATTGCACCAAGACCTGATTGATTGCGAGCCGGTCCGCGGCCAGACGCTCCACCTGTTGCAAAGCAGCCAGCGCCGCACTCGCATCCGGGGCTTGCAAGCTGCCCGGGTGCTGCTGCAGGAAAGCGCGGATCTGGCCGGCGTTCTGTTTGTCTACGCGCGCCCACTCCAGATCTTCTATCCGCCGACGAGCCTGATCCGCATGGGAGCCATTCGGATATTTGTCCGCGAACGCTTGGAAAGCCGTGGGATCGCGAGTGTTTTGCAGATTGTCCCATTCGATCTGTTCGATCCGGCGCGCCGCTTGTTCACTGTTAGCGCCGGTGGGATATTTATGTCGGAATTCCTCCAACTGATCGACATTACGTGTGTTGCGAACGCGGTCCCATTCTTCGGCCTCCACGGCGCGTGGATCGGGAGCCGGCGGGGTTTGTTTCACAGGAGGTGAAGGAGGCGGAGGCAGTGGCGACGCCTGGATTTCCGCGAGACTCACGTCCCCGCGGCCCAGGTTAACCGTGGCTCCAGGATCGAATTTCCTGTTCCAGCGTCGGGGGGAGTAACCGTCCCGGGTTAGCTCGATGCCATGGTCCCCCGGTGTAATGTTGTTGACCAGAAGAGTGCCATCCGCGCCGGTAGTTCCAACGGCTTGGCCGTCAATCAGCACCCGGACTCGGGGCATGGCTTCGCGGATCGCCAGGACCGCATCAAGCGGAGCGAGTTTGAACAAAAGCCGCGCGAGTTCGCCTTTCTTTACCTCGACCGATTTCGCCAGCGGCTGGCGGTAGCCTTTCTTTTCCACTCTCACCGAATATTGCTTCACGGGTAACGTCAAGCGGACCAGTCCATCATGAGTCAATGCGGCCAGTGGGCGGTTGTCCATGAAAACCTGAACATCGTCCTGCCCGGCTTCGACTACCAGCGTGCCAACGTCGCGGTCCGCGGTGAGGAACAGATTCAGCGAAGGATTTTCCTGAAGGGCAACCACTGAGTCCCGGATACCGTCTGGCGCGGTGACACGGAACTGATGAGTCCCCTGTGCCAAGCCCGGTAAAGCCAGGCGGCCGCCTTCCAATCGGCCAGCAGGCTTCCCGTCGACTGTGACTTCGCCGGAAATACAGTCGCACCGGATTTCCGCTGCCGAGGCAGAGCCACTCACCACGATCGCCTGGGTTTGGTTGACCGAGGGCGCGGAGAGAATCTTAGCCGGCTGCCCCGCGGTCTGCTCAAAATGCAACGTGGCTTGGCCTTCCGGGCTGCGGATATTCAGCGTGTGGGTTCCTTCGGGGACGGAATCCAGGACGAATTCTCCGTTACGCAGTTGCCCGGCCTCGCTGCCATCCAGCGTGACAGTGCCGCGCGTGAAATTGGCGCCCACCAGAAGGCGTGTGGGTAAGGGAACCAGTGTGAGCTCGACCGGCACGCGTGAGCCTTTGCCGATTTCCACATTCGCTGAAGCCGCACGATATCCCGCCTTTTGCGCCTGAATCCGGTAGCTGCCGGGAGGCAGATCTAAGGCACAATTCGGAGTAATGCAGCTCATTTTTCCCGCTGTTACTCTTGCTCCGGGCGGGTTTGTGGACACCTGTAAAGTCGCGCCCCGGCTGCTGGAGAGCTTCCAGATCAGAGCGCCGAGACTCAGGCCGACGATCACACCGGCGGCAATCGCGCGGCGCCACCGAGGGGCGGGAGCGGCTTCGGCTGCAGTTTGGATCTTCTTCCACTCAGCGCGACGGCGTGCAACGGCCTTACTCGCAGCTTTCGCGGCCTGCTTGAACTGCTTGTCCGATGAATATGCCGCCGCGATCTCTTCGGCACGCGCGACAACCTTCTGCAACTCAGACTCATCAGACGCGCGCCGCGCGCTCAGAGGCAAGATAGAAATTTCGGCCAGCGCCTCTTTGCGAGCCTGCTCCAACAAGAATGTCTGATGGTCGCTCCTGATGCGGTCTCGCGCGGATTCGAGAACCTGCGCGCCGGGGTGTTCCCGGAGCTCCATATCGAGCAACGACAGGGCTTCCTCGAATCGGCCTTGATCTCGCAAAATCAGAGCTTGTTGCGCGGCGGCTTCGATGGCTGCCTGAACTCTCTGTTGCTCAACTTTCGCGGCAATCGAAGCTTGCAGGTCCTCTGTGTCCACTTCGCCGGGCAACTCGGTTTCCAGATAAGACGCCAATTGCGTCGCAACATTGATCTGGCCCTGCTCCAAAGCGGCCCGCGCCCGGTCGAGGGTTTGCCGCGCGGAGAGTGCGCGACGCTGATCGGCGCGGATCTGTTCCTGCAATTCGTCCAAAGCCGGCCGGTGGCCCAGCCGCGCAATCGCCTCCTCTAAGAGCTTGAGAGCAGCCTCCGTAGCCCGTTCCTGGCGGAGCTGGCCAGCTCGCTCGAGAACCTCGACGGCCTGCCGGTCCTCCTCCGCACGGCGCTTGCGGTCGGCTTCCTCGCGCAGCCGCGCTTCCTCCTCCCGGCGTTTGCGCGCCTCCTCTTCCTGGCGCTGGCGTTCGGCTTCCAGACGGGCCCGTTCGGCTTCGAGCCTGCGTTGTTCGGCGATCCGAAGCCGTTCCGCAAGCATATCGCGCAGGCGCAGAAGACCCGGTTCGCTGGCGTACTGGCGACACCCTTGCTCCACCGTTTGGAGCGCTTCCTCGAGGCGCCCCGCATCCGCCAGGGCGGCGCCTTCGATCATGATCCTGTCGATAGCTGCCCGCGTCTCGGCGGCCTTTCGCCGCTCCCGCGCGTAGGCCAGCAAGCCCTTGATTTCAACTTTATCGGTACGCTCGCGCGCCGCCGCTTCCAGAAGGGCGATCGACTCATCGATCCTGCCCGCATCCAGGTGCTCCCGAGCCTGGGCCAGCGTGGCTCGTACTTTTTCCCGCTCCCATTGGGTCTCGATTTCCTGCTTCAAGCGGACCAGTTCCTCGTCCGAGTCCAGCTGCAGAGCGGCCTCGATCTGCTCCAGAGCCTCGGCGAAGCGGCCCGCCTGCAGCAGCTTCTGAATCGAATCCTGTGTGTTCTGCAACGCGCGCCGCCGCGCCGCCGCCTTTTGCGCCTCCGCGATCCGCGAGCCCAGTGCCTCCAAGGCAGGCTCGCCGGGATACTTGTGGAGGCCCTCTTGCTGGGAGGCTTGGGCCTGATCCAACTGCCCCGCGGTGAGCTGAGCCTCGATCTCCAGGCTGAGCCGGCGGACCGCCTCCGCCCGTTGCTGGTCGGCAAGGAGCTTTTGGGCGGAGCTCAATAAACCCAGCAGTTCCGAGTCTGCCGGATGAGCGGTTAAAGCCCCCTGGATCGACGCGACGGCCTCCGCCGCCCGCCCTTTTTGAAGCAACCGGCGCGCATCCGCAATGGCGGCCTGGCGTGCCTGGACCCGCTTCCATGCAGTCCACGCCTGCTCCACGCGGCCGCGTAAGTCCACCAATACGGCTTCGTCCCCGTGTTCCCGCACCGCATTGTCCAGCAAGTTTGCGGCTTCCACGAACTTCTCGCCCGCCAGCAGTTTTTCGCTCTTAGCCACGATGCTACGGATGGCGCGCTCGCGCTCCGCAGCGGCCTTGACGGAACGGACGCGGTCCCGGATCCGCACCATGGTTGCGTCCGCGGGGTAAAGGGCCAACGCTGCCTCCACTACCGCGGCCGCTCGCGCAAAATCCTGCGCGGCCAATAGCTTCTCTGTCTCGCGCTCGGTTTCGGCAACCTTCTGCGCTTGCTTTTCCGCTTGCTCGGCTTGTCGCGCGGAGGAGAGCAGGTCGGCGACCTCGGCGTTGTCCGGAAACTCGCCGGCCAACGGCTCCAGGATGCGGATGGCCTGCGCAGGTTGCCTCTGCCGGAGCAGGTCGCGAGCCGAACTCAACGACCTCAGCAGCTTCTCGCGCCGCTCGCGCTCCGCCTTGCGCTGCTGGACTTCGGCTTTCAAGTCCCGCAGATCCGCAGAGTCCGGATGCTGCGCTTGTAGAGCGGTTAACAGCGTGAGCGCCTCATCAAAAGCCTCAACCTTGAGCGAGGCGCGAGCCTTGGTCAGCCCTTCCCGCAACGCGCGCTCGGCGATCTGCCGTTCGCGTTCCTGCTCTTGTCGCTTGGTCTCGGCGGCGATCCGAATCCGTTCCGCAAGCATATCGCGCAGGCGCAGAAGACCCGGTTCGTTGGCGTGCTGGCGACACCCCTGCTCCACCGTTTGGAGCGCTTCCTCGAGGCGGCCCGCATCCGCCAGAGCGGCGCCTTCGATCATGATCCTGTCGATAGCTGCCCGCGTCTCGGCGGCCTTTCGCCGCTCCCGCGCGTAGGCCAGCAAGCCCTTGATTTCACCTTTATCGGTACGCTCGCGCGCCGCCGCTTCCAGAAGGGCGATCGACTCATCGATCCTGCCCGCATCCAGGTGCTCCCGTGCCTGGGCCAGCGTGGCTCGTAGCTTTTCCTGCTCCCATTGGGTCTCGATTTCCTGCTTCAAGCGGACCAGTTCCTCGTCCGAGTCCAGCTGCAGAGCGGCCTCGATCTGCTCTAGAGCCTCGCCGAAGCGGCCCGCCTGCAGCAGCTTCTGAATCGAATCCTGTGTGTTCTGCAACGCGCGCCGCCGCGCCGCCGCTTTTTGCGCCTCCACGATCCGCGAGCCCAGTGCTTCCAAGGCAGGCTCGCCGGGATACTTGTGGAGGCCCTCCTGCTGGGAGGTTTGGGCCCCATCCAACTGCCCCGCGGTGAGCTGAGCCTCGATCTCCAGGCTGAGCCGGCGGACCGCCTCCGCCCGTTGCTGGTCGGCAAGGAGCTTTTGGGCCGAGCTCAATAAACCCAGTAGTTCGGAGTCGGCCGGATGAGTGGTTAAAGCCCCCTGGATCGACGCGACGGCCTCCGCCGCCCGCCCTTTTTGAAGCAGCCGGCGGGCATCCGCGATGGCGGCCTGGCGTGCCTGGACCCGCTTCCATGCAGTCCACGCCTGCTCCACGCGGCCGCGTAAGTCCACCAATACGGCTTCGTCCCCGTGTTCCCGCACCGCATTGTCCAGCAAGTTTGCGGCTTCCACGAACTTCTCGCCGGCCAGCAGTTTTTCGCTCTTCGCCACGATGTTACGGATGGCGCGCTCGCGCTCCGCAGCGGCCTTGACGGAATGGACGCGGTCCTGGATCCGCACCATGGTTGCGTCCGCGGGGTAAAGGGCCAAGGCTGCCTCCACCACCGCGGCCGCTCGCGCAAAATCCTGCGCGGCCAATAGCTTCTCTGTCTCGCGCTCGGTTTCAGCAACCTTCTGCGCTTGCTTTTCCGCTTGCTCGGCTTGTCGCGCGGAGGAGAGCAGGTCGGCGACCTCGGTGTTGTCTGGAAACTCGCCGGCCAACGGCTCCAGGATGCGGATGGCTTGCACAGTCTGCCTCTGCCGCAGCAGGTCGCGAGCCGAATTCAACGACCTCAGCAGCTTCTCGCGCCGCTCGCGCTCCGCCTTGCGCTGCTGGACTTCGGCTTTCAAGTCCTGCAGATCCGCAGAGTCCGGATGCTGCGCTTGTAGAGCGGTTAACAGCGTGAGCGCCTCATCAAAAGCCTCAACCTTGAGCGAGGCGCGAGCCTTCGTCAGCCCTTCCCGCAACGCGCGCTCGCGCTCCTGATGATGGATCTCCGCGCGAATTTGCTGAAGCAGCGCACCCGCCTCCGGATGCTCGGGATCGCTCTGCAAAGCGGCAGCAACACTCTGATACGCACCAGTGAGGTTTTTCTCGTGGAAAGCCTTCCGGGCCCCTTCAACCAGCTCGTCCGTGCGCTTCGCTTGCGCTTGCGCAGCCGCGACGCGGTCACGCAGCGATTGGATCTGGGGATCCGTCGGGTCCAGCCGGAACGCGACATCCAGCCGCTCCCTGGCCGCATCGAATTGCCGGCCGGCCAGAAAATCCTGGCCCTGGGAGAGTAGCGCGTCGATTTTAGGCTTCACCGCGCGCCGCTGTAACTTTCGCTGGGCGGAATCACGCAACCGCCGCGCGGTTGTATTTCCGGGATCCAGATCGAGAATCTCGCGCAACAAAGCGTTGGCGGATTCCAGCTGCTCGGCGGCGAGATTCCTCTCGGCCTCCGCTACCAGTTGGGAAGCCCGTTTCTGGCGAAGTTCGCGCAGAATCGGTTCCAGGTCCAACACAATATCCTGGGCGGAGTGGTAGCGCTGATCGCGGTCTTTGGCAAGCGCCCGCATGACCACGTCTTCCAGGGCGGCTGGACAGTCCGGCGAATACTTGCGCAGGGGTTCGGGTTCCTTGGAAGTGATGGCAAACATCACCGCGACGGGGCTGGAGGCTTGAAAAGGATGTCTACCGGCCAGCAACTCATACGCGACCACACCTAGCGAGAAGATGTCGCTGAGCGCATCGGAATCGGCGCCCTGCCCCAGCTGCTCGGGCGACATGTAATTCGCGGTACCGATCAACATGCCCTGCTGAGTCAGGCGCGCGCTGGTGGTTTGCGTGAGCCTGGCGATGCCGAAGTCAAGAAGTTTGACCGAGAAATCGGGAAGGACCATGATGTTGCCCGGCTTTACATCGCGATGCACCAGACCGTTCATATGCGCGTGATGGAGGCCCGCTGCCGCCTGTGACACAATACTTACCTTGGTGTCCAACGCAAGCTGCGTTTTCGCGGCGAAAATCTGGTGCAGGTTCTGACCGTCCAACAGTTCCATCACGATGAACGGTACGCCTTGCTCTTCTCCGAAATCGTAAATCGTGACGATGTTCTGATGGTGGAGCTTGCCCGCCGAACTCGCTTCGTTGCGGAAGCGCACCAACAGGTCGGGATCGTCCCCCGCGATGAGGACCTTGATCGCCACCTTGCGGTCGACCATCGGGTCCCAGGCGACGTAAACTCTGCCGAAGCCACCCCGACCGATTTCCGTCTGCAACCCGTACTTGCCCAGGCGCTGAAGGGTAAGGGGAATGGGACCCTTTCCGCTTCCAGGTGGAAAATGCAGAGTCGCGGTGGCGGAAGCTGGTTCAGTGCCTTTACCCGATAGGCCCAGCAGCGCCTCGACCTCGCGCCTCAGTTCGTGATCCCCACCGCACTGTGCCGCAAGGAATTCCTCCCGCTCGCCGGAATCATGTTGAAGGGCAAGCTGGTGCAATCGCTCGACTTGTAGCCTGCGCTCCGGGGCCATAATCCCGCCGAGTTTAAGCCTAGCATAGAGAGCATAAAAATTCGTGGGGCTGTAGCCTTCTATATGGCAGGACACCCGCAAGAACGAGACGCACACCGGGGCAGTGGATGCCAGTGGCATCTGGCACCTGGGTCCAGCCTATGCACCCGAGCTGAACAGGCGTTGCCGAGCCGTAGACTCGATCGGCCAAACCATCGAGTTTCTGCTCACAGCCAAGTGGACGCCGCTGGATAGAGCCATCACCATCGATGTAAAATAGAGGCCGGCCAGGAGGTTAGTCGAATGAAGCCCATCCCCCGCTTCGCAGGTTCGTTCATAGCCAACACCATGTGGACCAGCCAGGTCCGCAGGGCTATCTGTTTGTCACTCTTAACTGGGGTAACGGCGCGACTGCCACACAACCACTGGTAGGTGGCGTGAATGTCCGTGATTATAACCAGGACGGAGATCAGAATACCATCAATAATGCGACCACCACTCTGGCCTGGGAAAATGGCCTCCCGGGCCAGCGCCCGGACCGTCAGGAATACATCAGTACGTGCAAAGGTTATCGTGCTCCCAGAGTACGAGAAGACCGCGAATCAGGCAACACTGCCGACGGAATAATTAATGCCGATCTCGGTATTCTCGCGATTCGTGATGCTCGACGCGCGGGCCCACTGCCCGCGGGACGGGGACGGCGTAGGAGTGCGCGTACGTGCCGCGATTGACCCAGGTCCGCGACCATGGGCGATGGTCGATGAAGATCTCGTGCGTACGCCACGCCAGCGCGGGGCCAGCCCAGCCAAAGGGCGCAAACGCTCCTACGAAAACGCCGGGGCCAAACGAAATGGCGCTGCCGATGAAGAATCCGCGGCGGGGCGCGACGAAAACCACCAGCGGATCGTAATAGGGCACGTATATCAAGCCGGAATTAATGGGCAGGATCTCGATGTCTCCGGGCCCGCCCACCATGACTCTATAATCCGCGTTGGTTTGCAGATAGCCATAATTCATGGCCACTTGCCGCATGCGCTGCACTGCATCCATCACGTCGGGGCGCTGGGTAAGCACGGCGCCGCCGAGCGCTTGGGTCCAACCCGGATCTCTAGCCATCATATCGAGCACACTGGGAAAGGGGAGCAATGCAAGCACGCTGGGGTCGAACGGAAGATTATCTTCATAGATCGCCCTGGAGAGCTCATCGCCTCTTAAATAGTTGTGCCGGTCGATCCAGTTGGCCGCATCGGGTATCTGATTCCAGAACGTGGAAGCGGTTAGAATCTGGGCCAGCAGCGGATCGGGATAAAGCGCGATGCGCTGGACAAGCTGATCCAACTGCTGCGGAGCTAAGAGCGGCGGCTGCGGCCCGTAAGGGGGCTGCCCTTGTGCCGGGTACCCTGGTTGTTGAGGATAGCCTTGCTGCTGGGGGTAGCCTTGCTGCTGTTGAGGGTAGCCTGGTTGTTGCTGCTGAGGATACCCTGGCGGCGGATAAGCCGGCGGTGGAGGCGGAGGCTGCTGGGCCAGAGTCACCACCGATAGACTGCCAACTGCAATTATTGCCAGAAAAGCTTTTCGCAACATCAGAGTATCCTCCCTTATCACAATGGCTCAATTTACAGCGTCAGTTACCGCCGGCCACGGAATCCACCGTAAAAGCCGCGACCACCATAATAGAAGCCGGGTCCCCAGCCAAGCCCGAACCCTCCCCAATAGCCATACGGGTAGCCGTACGCATAGGGATACGCATAGCCATACGGATAATATCCCGGAGCGGCATAATACCCTTGGCCATAGCCTTGGCCGTACGGCGGGCTCATGCGGGCCTGCATCGTCCCGTAAGATTGGTAGTCGCCTGGACTCACGTAACGGAACGCCTGCGGCGCGGTCTCCGTAGAGACGGTCACGGGCGCTTCCACGCGGAACGTGAGTACCGACTCGGGGTAAAGCACAGTGGGGTGGCCGCGCGTCAGCAGCACGCCGACGATACCGACCAGCGCGCCCGCTCCGGCGCCGATGGCCGCGCCACGGCCCCAGTCCGCCGCCGCGCCGATGGCCGCGCCGGTCGCGGTGGTGGCTCCAACCGCGGCTACATCGCGACCCACTGAGGTGGGACCGTTCCTGTTAAACAACTGCGTTTGAACCGGTACGGGCTGGCCGTCTGCCAGCGTGAGGTCGGTCAACTGAACACCCAGGTGCGAGACACCCTCCACGCGGCCGGCCTTCTTGGCTTCCACTACGCGGCCGGCGACCGTCTGTCCAGCCTGGGCGACGACTACGCCGTCTATCACGATAGGCCTCACCAACGTCGCGGCGAAGGCATCTCCTGCCTGGTTACGGTCGGAGGAGAGACCCTGATTCAGCCGCACCGTTAAAAACGTGCCAGGCTTGATGGTCAGCTTGGCGGGAACCGGGCCGGGATTGTAAGACGAGGCCGCCGGCGGATAGGGCTGATTCGGGTACTGTTGACTCGGGTACTGATTCGGATATTGCTGATTGGGGTACTGCTGATTGGGGTATTGTTGATTGGGATATTGTTGATTCGGGTACTGCTGATTGGGCGGCTGCGCCTGGCCTTGCGCATAGTTCGGGTCCATCGTGGCCTGCGGAGCGGTCGCTTGCGGAGCGGCCTGCGGAGCGGTGGCCTGCTGAGCAGCGTCGGCGGGCTGGGGCGGCGGATCACCGGCCTTGCGCCATTCGCCATTCGGCGGAGCGCTCTGTTGCTGCTGCGGGTTGTCGGCTGGCGGCGGCCCGGCGGGCTGCTCCTGCGCTAGAGCCAGAGTGGATCCGGCTAAAAAGGTGGAAGCGGCGATCGTACAAACGGCAGTGCGAAACGTGTTCAATGGATTGGTCTTCATAAGGGCTGCCTCATAACTGGCGACGCATGCTCACATGCATCCGTTTCGCCAATCCCGAACACATCGTAAGTAATTGAATCAAAAGCCACAATACGAGGTCAATCGCTGGCCGGAAAGCACCGCTGCTGGTGCATTTCAGCCACTCGTAACCATCTCGCGGCGGTGGTAGTCTAAGAGCGTGGGTGACATATGCGAAAGACCATAGTTTTACTTGCATGTTTGACTTTTGGTAGTGTGGCTTTCGCCGCATCAAGTCACGGCGGCGGCGGAGGTCATGGCGGTGGCGGCGGAAGAGCGGCTGTCGGCGGTGGCGGCGGAAGAGCCGTCGGCGGTGGTGGCGGCGGAAGAGCCGTCGGCGGCGGTGGCGCGAGAGGGTACGGCTCGGTTGGCCGCGGATACGGCGGTTATGGATACCGCGGTGGCTATGGATTCCGTGGCGGCTACGGATACGGTGGCTGGGGTTGGGGCGGTTGGGGCTTGGGTCTTGGTTATTGGCCAGGGTATTACGGATACGGGTATGGCTACAATCCCTACTATTATGGCGGCTATGGTTATCCGGCTTACCCGGCTTATCCTGACCCATACGATGCCCCATCTTACGGATACTCGGCTCCAAACGGATATTCGGCGCCATACGGATATTCCGCGCCATACGGATATTCCGCGCCATACGGATATTATCCGAATGCGTACGCTTACCCGGGACCCGCTGTCGGAGTAGGAGTGGTGATCGGGCGCGGTTTTGCAGACGGCGGATGGCATCATTTCGGCGAGAGACGTTAATTGCGAGCCGCAAAGAGCCGGGAGGAGGCAGAGTCATGTTGACTCGGCGGAGTGAGCCTCTGCTCGTAGTGCTGCTGGCGGCGGGCATGGCTGTCGCGGCGGGTTGTTCGCGCCGACCGGACGACAGCCAATTGGCCCAGGGCATTCAAGCGGAGATTCAGAAGGACGCAGCCATCAACGGTCAGGTCAGTGTCCAGAGCGTCGATGGCGTGGTGACTCTGTCGGGTCAGGTACCGAGCGACGCAGCGCGCGCGCTGGCCGCCCGGGAGGCGGTCGACACGCCGGGCGTCAGGCAGGTGGTCAACAATCTTACCCTGGTCCCGGCTCTCGCGCCTCCGGAGCCACGCCGCGCGCGGCAGCGCCACGCGCCAGTGAAACCGGAACCACCGCCGGAAGAAGAGGCGGCCGCCAGTACGCCGGTGGCTCCGGAGCCGACGCCGCCCGCCAGTCCGGTAGCGGAAGCAGCGCCGCCACCGCCAGCTCCTCCCGCCGAAGCGCCTGTGCCGGCGCCACTACCTCCGCCGCCGGCTCCCGTGAAGCATACCATTCCCGCCGGCACAGTGATTTCCGTTCGGCTGATCGACGCACTGGATTCATCGAAGAACCAGGTAGGCGATACGTTTCGCGCCACGCTGAAGTCTCCGATCCGGCTGGATGGCGAGCAGATCGTCGGATCGGGCGCGGATGTGGAAGGGCGAGTGGTGGATGCGACCGCTGCCGGACGTTTTTCCGGTCACGCGGACCTGAAGCTGGAGTTGACTAAGCTCACTTCGCACGGCCATGTTTATCCTTTGAACACCGAGCACTATGACAGCGCCGGCGCTAATCGCGGCAAGGGCACGGCGGAGACCGTGGGCGGCGGGGCGGTGCTGGGCGCCATCATCGGGGCGGTGGCCGGCGGAGGCAAAGGCGCGGCGATTGGCACGGTCGCGGGAGCGGGGGCCGGCGGCGCCACGCGCGGCGTCATGAAGGGCAAGGGAGTTACGTTCCCGTCCGAGTCGGTGTTGAGCTTTAAGCTGCAAGAGCCGTTGATGGTGGAGACCATGCCGAGTGGGGACGAGGCGCGGGCGCGGCAATAGAGTTCTCGCGATGGACATGATACCCATTAAGCCGGAACGTAAGGCGCAACTGGACGACTATGCCCAACGGTAAGGACAAAGCGTCAACGACGCCCTTGATGAGGCTCTGGGCGCGTATGAAAGCGCGGCGCACACGCCTCGCCTCTGAGTTTCTTACCGAGATGCGCCGGAAATATGGCCTTCCGGGTTGAGACAGCGCCGGAGTCCGAACGCGACGCGGAAGCGATTCTTGAGTGGTTGTTTTCCCAGCATGCAGGCGATACCGGCATCCGCTGGTTTTTGGCACTGGAAGATGCGATTGCATCGCTTGCCCTCATACTTCGAACGTGGCGACGCACGGGTTGAGCGGATCGGCGATGGGCGCCGCAGGCAACCCACGTCCGGCCGGCTACGATATGATCGTGCTTAATGAGATCATATTTCTTACTTGCTGCGCTACTCGCTGCCGCAGCACTCGTCTCCTCCCAACCGGCGCCGCGCGAGCAGGTCGGGCCGCTTCCGGGCGGCGGATTTCTGCTCAATAGCGGCTGGCGTTTGGATCCCGCGGGCAAACAAGTACCGCTTGATACGTTTCCGATGTCCACGGCGCTGTCGCCCGACGGCCGCTACCTGCTGGTCTTGAATGGCGGATATAAGCCGCCCACCATCAGCGTGCTGGAGACCGCCACGGGCAGGGAGGCCAGCCGCGTCCCGGTGGCGGACGGCTGGCTGGGCCTGACCTTTTCGCGCAAGGGCGACCGTGTATACGTGGGCGGCGGTTCGCAGGCCGCGGTCTTCGAATTCTCTTTCTCGAACGGCGCGCTCGCGCCCGCCCGCACATTCACCGTCGTGCCCCCGGAAAAGCGTACCCCGCAGGATTTCATCGGCGACGTGGCGGAAACGCCGGATGGCCATCTGGTCTACGCCGCGGACTTGTATCATGATTCGCTGGTGGTGATCAACCCGCAATCCGGGATGCTTATCGATCGTGTCAAGACCGGCCGGAGGCCCTACCGCATTCTCTTCCATCCCGATGGGAAATCGCTGTTCGTCACCAGTTGGACGGATGGCTCGGTAGGCCATTACGAGACAAACTCGGGCAAGCTGCTGGCCACCGTGCGGCTGGGCCCGCATCCTACCGACATGGTCTGGCGACCCGGCCAGACCGACGTCCCGGAAGGCGAAACACCCTGGGCCGGACGCCTGTTCATCGCCGCCGCCAATACTAACAGCGTCTACACGCTGGGCGTATCCGAAGGCAAGGAGCTGCGCCTGGTGGAGACCATCAATACGGCCATGACGCCGAACCAGCCGGCGGGGATGACTCCCAGCGGCCTGGCGCTCAGCCCGGATGGCAAGCGCCTCTTCGTGGTCTGCTCGGATGCCAATGCGGTGGCTGTCGCGGATGTCTCCGGGGATCGCAGCCACGTGGAAGGCTTCATTCCCACCGGCTGGTATCCCACCGCGGCGCGGGCGCTGCCCAACGGGACCCTGGTAGTGCTGAACGGCCGCGGGCTAGGCTCGCACCCGAACCCCAACGGACCTAGTCCCGCGCGGCGGCCCGAGCCCCTGCACCAGGGCGTCGCGCTGCCCGAATACGTGGGACGCATACAGACCGGCACCGCATCCTTTATCGAGCCGTTCAGCGACGCGCAACTGCAGGCGTACACCAAGACCGTACTCGGCAATTCGCCCTATCGCGATGAGAAACTGGAAGCGCCCAACCCCTTCCCCCCGATCCAGCACATCATTTATATCGTCAAGGAAAACCGCTCTTACGACCAGGTGCTGGGGGACATGAAGGAGGGCAATGGCGATCCGTCGCTCGTGCTATTCGGCGAAAAGATTACGCCCAACCAACACAAGATGGCGCGCCAGTTTGTGCTGCTCGATAACTTTTACGTTAACTCCGACGTAAGCGCCGACGGCCACAGTTGGTCGACGGCGGCCATCGCCACCGATTATATACAGAAGATGTGGCCCAACAGCTATGCCGGCCGGCGCAAAAACTACGACTACGAAGAGCAGGAGCCCACCGATGCTCCGCCGGCCGGCTATTTGTGGACCAGCGCGGCCGGCGCGGGGCTCTCCATTCGGAACTTCGGGTATATGGTGCAGAACCGGTCCAAGCCGGCGGCGGACGGGACCCAGGTGGAAGCGGTCCGCGACCCCGTGCTGAATCGGGTGACCAACCGCTTCTATCGCGACTTCGATCTGGATTACCCCGACGTGGAGCGCGTCAAGGTTTTCCTACAGGAGTTCTCCGATTATGAGAAATCCGGCCAGATGCCGCGACTGATTGTTATGCGGCTCGGCAACGATCACACTTACGGCCTACAGGCAGGCAAGCTTTCCCCGTTCTCGCTGGCGGCCGACAACGATTACGCGCTGGGGATGCTGGTGGAGGCGGTATCGAAGAGCCGCTTCTGGGCGGAGACGGCCATTTTCGTGGTGGAGGACGACGCGCAGAACGGCCCGGACCACGTGGATTCGCACCGCTCGCCTGCGTACGTGATGTCTCCGTACGTCAAGCATCAGGCGGTGGACAGCTCGCTGTACAATACCACGTCGATCCTGCGAACCATGGAGCTGATGCTCGGACTGCGGCCCATGACGCATTTCGACGCCGGGGCGCGGCCCCTGTCGGCCGCATTTCAGCCCACCCCGGACCCGGCGCCGTTCATTGCCGAGAAGCCGCGCGTGCCGCTCGACGAGCGCAACCCTGCGCATACGGCCGCCGCGGAGCGATCCTCCCGGCTCGATTTCAGCGAAGAAGACCGCGCTGACGAGGACGAACTGAACGACATCCTGTGGACCGCCCTCAAAGGCAGCCACCCGCCTCCGCCAGCGCGCAGTTTCTTCGCCCGCTAGGAAGGCCACTCCATGGCTCGCATCTATCTCTGCTTCCTCTGGCACATGCACCAGCCGTTCTACAAGGACCTGGCGACGGGCGAGTACAAGCTCCCGTGGACCCGCATGCACGCCCTCAAAGACTACTGCGGCATGGTCGAGATTCTGAGGGAATTCCCGAGCGTGCGGCAGACCTTCAACCTGGTGCCGTCCATGATGGCGCAGGTGGAAGAGTACGCCCGAGGCGAGGCTCGCGACCCATACCTGGACCTGGCGCTGAAACCGGCCGACGCGCTCACCGGGGCCGAGCAGCTTTTCCTGTTGCAACAGTTTTTTCCAGTAGCGCCGCGCATGCTCCAGACGTTTCCGCGCCTGGCCGAGTTGTATGGGGCGCGCGAGGCCCAGGGCAGCCTGGAAGCCGCCCGGCGTCGTTTCCTGCCGCAGGATTTCCGCGATCTGCAGGTGCTGTCGCAACTGGTGTGGTTCGATGAGGAATTCCGTGTGGCCGATCCCGAGATCCGCGAGTTGTTCGCCAAAGGACGCGATTACACGCTGGACGATCAGAAACTGGCGGGCCGCAAGCAGCGGGAAATCGTCGGGAAAGTGATGCCCGCCTATAGCCGCATGGCGCAGGAGGGTCAGATCGAGATATCCACGACGCCTTACTATCACCCGATTCTGCCGTTGGTGTGCGACTCCAACATCGCCGCAGTGTCGCACCCCAACGTGCCGCTGCCTCCGCGGTTTCGCTATCCAGAGGACGCGCGAACGCAGTTGCAGATGGCGCGCGAGTACTGCATGCGCCAGTTCGGCCTTCCCCCGGCGGGGCTGTGGCCCTCGGAGGGATCCGTTTCCGACGAAGTGTTCGATATGGCAGTCGATACGGGTTTCCGCTGGACCGCCACCGACAGCGGCGTGCTGGGGCGCACGCTGGGGCGCGCGATCGGCGTGGAGGCCATCTATCGCCCCTACCGCTGGGAGCATAACCGGCGCCAGCTTGACGTGATCTTCCGCGATCACTTTCTCAGCGACCTCATCGGATTCGTTTATTCGGGAATGGACGCCGGGCAGGCGGCGAACGATTTCCTGAATCGCATTCGCGACAACTGCCGCGGCCTGCTGGCGGGCGGCCGCGATGCCCTGGTGCCCATCATCCTGGATGGCGAAAACGCGTGGGAATACTATGACCGGAACGGACGGCCCTTCCTGCGGGATCTGTACCGTCGCATCGCGGAAGATCCGCAAATGTTCGCGGTCACCGTGAGCCAGGCCCTCGAGAAAATGGAGCCCGAGCCGTTGAGCCACATTTTCCCGGGCTCCTGGATCAACGCCAATTTCGACGTATGGATCGGGGCGGAGGAGGACAACCAGGCGTGGACCCAGCTTCTGCGGGCGCGGCAGGCCTTTGAGGCCGCCGCCAACGTGCCCGACGATCGCAAGCGCCTGGCATACGAAGAGCTGCTGATTGCGGAAGGCAGCGACTGGTGCTGGTGGTACGGTCCGGAGCACGATTCGGCCAATCGCGCCGAGTTCGATCAGCTATACCGCAGCCACCTGGCGAACATTTACCGGTTCCTCAATCTGAGTCCGCCGGAGGAGCTGTCCCGGCCCATTTTGCGCATTGCGGAAAAGGGAATCAACGTGCCGCCGAGCGGGCCGATCAAACCGTTTATCGACGGCGAAGTCACGTCGTATTTCGAATGGCTGGGGGCCGGCCTGTACCGCGCCGACGATCGCTCGGGCTCGATGCACGGAAAGAAATTTCTGGTGCGGGAAGTGTACTACGGCGCGGACGGGGCAAACCTCTATCTGCGGGTCGATTTTCATCAAGGGTCGGAGCAGGCCATTTCGGAGATGGAGGCGCGCCTGAGTGTCGCGCCGGGCAACGGGGCGGGCTCCAGCTTGACGGTGAAGCTGGACCACGGCCACCCTCATGTCACCGAGGTCAAGCTGGCCGCGGCAATCGAAGCGACGGCGGCGGCCACAGAGTTCGCTTTCGGGCAAATCCTGGAAGCGCGCCTCTCACTCGCCGCGCTGGGCGTGAGTGACGGAGCCTCGGTGCGCTTCCAGTTCTCCCTGTGGCAGGGCGGCCTACCGATGGACGCAGTGCCGCAGCAGGGTTGGATTGAAATGCCCACTACCGAACCGGCGGAGTGGCCGATCTAGAGTAAGTAGAAGGCCTGTCCCACTATTGGGTGCGGTCGGCGTTATCCTTATGCATCGAGTATCGATCCAGCTCGGTGATCAACGGACGCGCCGCCGCCGGTACCGGCGTGGGGGTCATCAGGATATCGTGGTTCTTCATGGGCTGGCCATAAAGCTCGGCATTATCTTTCTCATCGGAACGCAGGCTGGCGCCCTTTAAGGCGATACCCGCGAATACCCCCTTGGTGCGCGACCAGGAGAGAATCTCGGCGGTCATAAAGGCATCCGTGTCGGCCGCGGCGGTGCGTCCGACCGGGCCGGCGGCCACACTGGCGTCCCCGCCCAACGTGACTTTGCTTTTGTCCAATTCCTTCATGCCCTGCTCGTTCATCACCAGCATCACGACATCGGTGTCAGATCCTCCGATCTGAAAACCAAAACTTCCGCCTTCCACAATAATGGACGCCGGCGCGCCCCATCCCGCGTGGTGCCTGCGGCATACCACGAACCCTTTGCCGTAACTGGCGCCCACGATGAAGGCGGCCTTTTTCACCCCCGGAACAATGGCCACGCAATATGCCCTATTCAGCAGATCTTGCGGGATGCCCTTGTCGGGCGTGTCCATGATTTCGTGCATGACCCGCGCCGCATCCTGCAACCGCTCATCCGCTTTCTGCGCGAAAAGCCCGAATGACGAGCTGCATAGTGTTACTGTTAAAACAAGAAACTTTCTCATCTCCATATCCTCACTCACTATTATCGCCCTTACTCGCCGATCGGGTCTGATTTGCCGGGATACAAGTGTGACCGGCAGTACAGCTTGACACGCCACACTGTTACAATCTCCTCAAATGGACGTTGCCACGCCCCCGATCCAGTACTGCTCGGAGTGTGGCCGGCCTTGGCCCTATGACGAACTCGCCCGCTTCGGCGACCGGCTAATCTGCGCGGACTGTAAGAACGCTTACACTCAAAAACTCCGCGAAGGCGTGGCCGCCGCATCCACCTTCGTGTACGCGGGGTTCTGGATTCGTTTCGTGGCAGCGATCATCGATGGAGTCATTCTTTACGTGGCGGGCATGGTGGTGCAGTTACCGCTGGCGGGGATGCTGAAGAGCCCGCAATTGGAGGTGATGCTGATGGGCGCCGGAATCGCGTATCTGATTGAGATGGCCATCGGCGCTACTTACGAGGGAGTCTTCGTCAGCCGTTTCGCGGCGACGCCGGGCAAGATGGCCCTCAACCTGAAAGTCGTTCGGCCCGATGGGAGCCCCGTGTCGCTCGATCGCGCCTTCGCCCGCTACTTCGCGAAGGTTCTGAGCGGAGTCATCCTCTGCATCGGGTTTATCATGATCGGATTCGATTCTCAAAAACGAGGTCTGCACGATATGCTCTGCGACACACGCGTGATCAAGACGGAGAATTAACTCGACCGCCAATGTCCGTTCCATGCAACCGTTGCGGCCGGCCGCTGCCGAAGTGGGAGTTGGCCCAGGATCAGTCGCTATGCCCGGAATGCGGCGCCTACAGCATGGTGCGCGTCTTTCCAGCGCTGTTCTACTCACAGAGCGGGCCCGTGGCGGCGGAGGCGGCGGCGCAGGGCGAGGCCGCTTGCTTCGATCACCCCGGCAAGCGGGCTATAGCGTCGTGCGGACACTGCGGCCGGTTTGTCTGCCAGCTCTGCGCCGTCGATTTCAAAGGAGGCGTGTGGTGCCCTTCGTGCTTCGCCGCGGGAGATCTTAGCATCAAAGCGGCCGAGCGCGAAAACTCGCGCACCCTATACGATTCCATCGCCCTGACTGTTTCGCTCGCGCCTTTGGTGTTGTGGCCCTTCACGGCTCTCTCCGCGCCCATCGCCCTGTTCCTGGCGGTGCGTTACTGGAGGCGGCCGCTGAGCCTGGTGCGGCGTTGGCGATGGCGGTCCGCGTTGGCCATTCTGATCGCCCTGAGTGAGATCGCGGCGTGGATCTGGGGCGCCTCCTATCTCCTGGTGAGGTCGCGAGCTTGACTGCCACAGATTCCAGCCCGCGCTACCACAAGCTGCCCGGACGCCGCCGCGGTTTCATTTCGTCGGCGAGCTTATGGACCGGCACGGACCATTTGCTCTCGGTGAAATCCGACCGGCTTCACGAAGACTACAAGCGGTTCTATTTTCGCGATATTCAGGCCATCGTGGTCACCAAAGTTCCCCGCTTCCCAGTCTCGACTCGCGCACTGGTTCTCGGCGCGCTGCTGCCGATCGTCATCTTGACCGCCCGCAGGCTGGCGCCCGGCCTGACGATCTGGATTTGGCTGTTGGCGGCCGGACTGGCGGCCTGCTGGATCTACATTTCCGCGGCGCACAGTTGCACATGCCGCCTCTATACCGCGGTCAGCCGCGAAGATCTGCCCTCGCTTTACAGGATCTGGACCGCGCGCAAAGTAGTGGCGGATCTGGAGCGGCGGATTGCACAGGCCCAGGGAGTGTTCATCGAAAGTTGGGCGGATGCGGCGGAGCTGTGTTCGCCCGGCCCGCCCGATACACCAGGTCACGCGGCTCCCGGAGGACGCTCTGTCGCCCCGCGCAGCCGCACCCTGGCTTCCGACCTCTTTCTCGCCAGCCTCTTCGCCGATGCCATCGCCACCGGCTTCGAGATCGGCTCTCCGAGCGCCTTTCTTACGGTTGTATCGGCGGGCCTTACCGCACTCCAACTGGCCGGCGCGATCTGGATCTTCGTGCAACACTCTCGCGGCGTCTTGTCGACCGCTATGCAGAGATTTGCAATCGCGACGTTAGTCCTCATCGGCGGCGACCTATATGTACAGGCGTTTGTCGAATCGATTCAGGCCACGCTGGCCGGCCGTCGCGGAGCCGTCGCCCTCCACGCGTTCGCGCATTCCGAGACGGCTCGTCCTATTTATATCGCCGGGATGCTGCTGCTGGGACTGACGGGTCTCGTGCTATCCTTCAAATCGGTCGATCCGGAAACACCCCCGGCCATCACCGGGTAGACCGCATGGCGGGCGTCTTCATTCATCAGCGCTGCTGGAATCATGAGCTGCGGGAGGCGGTATGCCGATGTCCCGCCTGCGGCCGCCATTTCTGCCGCGAGTGCGTGACGGAGCATGAATCGCGCCTGTTGTGCGCGGCCTGCCTGCCATTGCTCGCGCGGACCACCACTGCACGCCGCGGCACGCCTGCGCCGATGGCACCGCTGGCCGCCCTTGCCGGCCTGTTATTGTCGTGGTGGATCTTCTATATCGGCGGCGAGATTCTGCTGGAAATCACAGCGCGCCTGCAGCAAACAATGGAGCAGACATGGCTTCCCCGTTAGCGCGGGCCAGCGCCATCGATCTGCTGGAAGAGGCGGTCGACGCGCTGCGGGCCGCCCCTCTTGCAACGCTGGTCTGTCACTCGATCGGCAGCGTGCCCTTCGCGCTGGCTCTGCTCATTTTCTGGAACGATATGACCAGGCCCGGCGCCCGCGACGCCACCTGCGCCACCGAGGCGCTTACGCTCGCTTTGCTGCTTGCGTGGATGAACTGCTGGCGCGCCGTATTCGCCGGGCGCATCCAGCGTCAACTCGCCCGCCAGCCGCAACCGCCGTGGACCCGCCGGCGGATTTGGCGGCTGATCGCGAGCCAGGTATTTCTCGGCGGAACGAAATTGGTGGCCCTCCCGCTGGCGATTTCGATCACTCTCCCCATGCCCTCGACAGTAGCGTTCTACCGGAATGCGGCGGTGCTGGCGGACCGGGAGGATCTCGACTTGCGGCAGCTCATTGCCAAGGCGCGCAAACTCGCCGGCCCCGACCAACGGCAGGGATGGGGCATTCTGCTGCTCCTGGCGATCTTGTATCTCGTGCTGCTCGTCAATCTCACAATCTTGCTGGCGCTGCTGCCGCAACTCATCCGGGTGCTGACAGGCTACGAATCCGTTTTCAGCCGCGGCGGGACTTACTTTGTGCGGAATTCCCTGTTCTGGCTCGTGACGCTGGCGGTGGCCTGGGTGGCGTTCGATCCGTTCATTCAAGCCGTCTATTGCATTCGGTATTTCAAGCTGGAATCGCGCGAGACGGGTGAGGATCTGCGCGCGGCGCTGCGGGAGAGTATGCGCCGCATTATTCTGTTGGCGGTGACGTCTACACTGGCGTGGGGGTTGGCTTACGGCTCGCCCGCGCAGATCGCCCCCGAGGACTTGGACCGCGCTATCCATCAGACCTTGCAATCGTCCGATTACGCCTGGCGATTGGCGCCCGTGCCCCAACACGCCACCGGCGTTTCCTGGCTGGTGGCTGCGACTGACCGCCTCGTGGATCATGCCAAAGCCGGCCTCCACAGTTTTGGCGACGCCATCGACCGGTTCGTGGAATGGCTGAGCGAAAAGTTCAGGCCGCCGTCCAGGACAGCACCCGCCGCGCCTCCCATCACCGCGCTGCACTGGAGCATTTATGCGCTGATCGCCGCGATGCTCACGCTGGCTGCCGCGATTGCGTGGCGCTTGCGGCACGCCCGGAAGCCGGCGCACGTCGCCGCGGCCGCCGGCGCGCCAGTCAACTTGCGGGATGAGAACCTGCTGGCCAGCCAGCTTCCCGAAGATGGCTGGATGGCGCTGGCCGAAGACTGCGCGCGCCAGGGAGATTTGCGCTCCGCGCTGAGGGCTCTGTATCTGGCCAACCTGGCATGGCTCGGACGCGGCGAATGGATTGCCATTCATCCCGGCAAAACCAACCGCGAGTATGAGCTGGAAGTTCGCCGCAAGATGCGCGGCTTTCCGGAAGCATGTTCGTTGTTCGCGGCCAACATCGTGAGCTTCGAGGGCGCCTGGTATGGCATGCACGAGGTAACCGCCGGAGACCTGGAGCTGCTGCGGGAGCGCCTCGAGAGAATGAAGACATGAAAAGCTCCACTGCGATCCTGCTGCTGGCCTTGCTGGCGGCCGTATTCGTTGGCGGTATCGTATATCTGTTCCATCTGCAATTCGCCGGCGGCGATGTCTATCCGGCTGACTCGACCCTGCGTAGCGATCCCGCTGGAGCCGAGTTGATCTTCGAAAGTCTCCGCCGGCTGCCCGGCGTGACGGCCATTCGCAGCTACCAGCCGCTCCTGCGCTTGCTGCCGGATCGCGACAGTACTATTCTGATGCTGGGCATCGACCCGCGGCCTTTCGCCATGCAGCCCGTCGAGGACCTCCATGAATTCGAGGAACTCGCCGGCCGCGGCAACCGCTTAGTCCTGGGCATGCGCCCCGGATCGGGACGCGCGCCGCCTCGCCGCAACGCCCTGGAGCAGAATTGGGGCGTTCGCTTCGGCCTGGACTTCGATAAAGACGGCGACGCTATCCTGTATTTTGCCGAAGCCAACCGCTGGGACGTGTTAGAGCGAAGCGGGCAGCGACCGTTGGTGATTGAAAGGGCTTTCGGAAAGGGCAGCATCGCGCTGGTCGCGGCCGGCTGGCTCTTCAGCAACAAATCAGTGGCGGAGGCTCGCCATACCGCGCTGGTGACCCGCATTATCGGCCCGATCATGGGCCCGCACGCGCGCATTGTGTTTGACGAAGCGCACTTCGGGATTGTCGAGAGCGGGAGCATCGTCGCGCTGGCCGGAAGATTCCGCCTCCACGGACTGGCGCTCGGGCTGGCTATCTGCGCCGCGCTGTTCATTTGGAAGAACGCCTCCAGCTTTCCACCGCTCCGGGATGCGGCGACTACCGAAAAGATTTTCGGGCGTACGTCGCTGGCGGGACTGGTCACGCTGTTGCAGCGGCACATTCCGGCCGGCAGTCTCGTTCCGGTCTGCTGGCAGGAATGGCTGAAGAGCAATGCGCGCGAAATTACGCCGGAGCGCCGCGAGCGGGCGGAGACTGTGGTGCGTGGCCTGGCCGATCGCCCGGCCGAGGCGCTGCGGCAGATCCAAGCCATCGTGCGCGTGCCAGAATAGGGATGTGACCACATACGCCGTGGTAATTCACGAAGAGCCGGAGGGTGGCTTCTGGGCCGAAGCGCCGGCATTGCCGGGCTGTTACTCACAGGGTGACTCGATCGCTGAGCTTATGGACAACGTGCGTGAGGCGATCGCTGGCGTGCTCGAAGTTTTGAAAGAACAGGGTCGCCAACCAGAGTCGAACATTCAGATTCTGGATGTCGCTGTGTGAAGCCGATCACTGGACCCGAGTTGTGCCGTCTACTGGAGGCGAACGGCTGGGAACTCCGGAGAATTTCGGGCAGCCATCACATCTACACCAAAGCCGGAGAGCAACCCAAGCGCGGCCGCGGCCGGACTGAGTGACTGACTGACAGGGATGACAAAGTCCCCTGCCCCGCACCTCTCCAGTGTTACTCTGGACTGGAAGAAAGCGGCCACCGCTTGAACCAGCCGTGCGCAGATGACCTGAAGGGAGCATTTTGAATCTCGATCAATTTCAGGCGGCCATCGAGCGCGTCACTGCCGAGCTCCGGAAAGTGATCATCGGCCAACAGGCTGCCATACGCCAGTCGCTGGTGGTCGTACTGGCCAATCAACATGCGCTCATCGAAGGCGTCCCCGGCCTGGCCAAGACGCTGCTCACGCGCACTCTCGCCCGCGTGCTCGGCTGCGAGTTCAACCGCATCCAGTTCACTCCCGACCTGATGCCCGCCGACATCACCGGAACCAGCGTGTTCAACTTGCAGAGCAACGAATTCTCATTGGTTAAAGGGCCCGTCTTCACTGCCTTTCTACTGGCCGACGAGATCAATCGCGCGCCGGCGAAGACGCAATCGGCGCTGCTGCAGGCAATGCAGGAGCGCACCGTCACCATCGATCGCGAAACGCACCGCCTGTCGCCCAACTTCACGGTCTTTGCCACGCAGAATCCCATCGAATCCGAAGGCACTTATCCATTGCCGGAAGCGCAGAAGGACCGCTTCATGCTCAAGATTTCGATGACCTGGCCGGAGCGCGACGATGAATTAGACTTGGCCCGGCGCAGCCTGAATGAACAGGCGCCCGAGGCGGTGCTGCGGCGCGGAGAAGTCGCCCAGTGCCTCTCCGAGGCGGAGATCGCCGAGCTGCGCGCCGCCTTGCAGCTCGTCACGGTGAGCGAGCAGCTGGTCGAGTACGTGGTGGAAGTGGTGCGGCGCACGCGCACCGACGATAGCATCCTTTTCGGCGCCGGGCCGCGCGCCACACAAGCTCTGCTGGCGGGCAGCCGCGCGTGGGCCGCCCTGCAGGGCCGCGATTTCGTCAGCCCGGACGATGTGCGCGCCATCGCCTCGCCGGCCCTGGAACACCGCCTGTTGCTGCGGCCCGAATCGGAGCTGGAGGGCGTGCGCGCCGGCGAAGTGCTGGATCGCATTCTGCACGATGTGCCGGTGCCGCGATGATGGTCCCGCGATGATAGTTCCAAGTTCCCGCCTGCTGCTGATAGCGGCTATGGTGGTCCTGCCCTTGGCCACTCTGGCCGGCCTGGCGCCCGACTTGTTTCCGCCTTGCGCGGGAATCCTGACAGTCTGCGTCGTCGCGAGCGCGGCCGATGCAGCCATGGGCCGGCGGCGCGCGGCCCTACTCGACGCCCACGCGCCTGCTCTCCTGCGGCTGACCAAAGACCTTCCGACGCATCTCGCCATCGTGCTGCAGAATCGCTCGGCGCGGACCGTTTCCCTGAGAGCCGGACTCATCCTGCCGGAGGGCGTCGCATCCGAGCGGCTCACCGAAAGCGTCACTCTGCCGCCCGGCAGCTCCGCCATCGAATGGCCCTGCACCGGAACCACGCGCGGCGAGCATGCGCTGCGCGAGCTGCACCTGGAAACAGCCTCGCCGCTGGGTCTCTGGCTGGCGCGCGCCCGCGTGCCGCTCGAGTGCGCTCTGCGCGTTTATCCGAATCTGCGCGATCGCGCCACCGCGGCGCTTTTCCTGCGCGATCCCCATGCCGGCGTGCGGGTCCACCGCCAGGTCGGCAAAGGCCGCGAATTCGAGAGACTGCGTGACTATTTGCCCGGCGATAGCTACGAAGACATCCATTGGAAAGCCACGGCCCACCGCCGCACCCCGGCAGTGAAGCTATACCAAGTGGAGCATGCGCAGGAGGTTTACGTGGTGATTGATTCTTCGCGGCTATCCGCGCGCGAACAAATCCTTGAAAGCTACGTCACCGCCGCCCTGCACCTGACCCTGGCTGCCCAGCGCCAGGGCGACCGCTTCGGCCTGATCGCCTTCAGCGACCGGCCGCATCGGCTGGTGCGCGCGCGCAGCGGCATGGATCATTTTCGTCTGTGTCGCGAAGCCATCTACAACCTGCAGCCGCGGCGAGTCAGTCCCGATTTCCGCGAGCTGTTCACCACGGTGCAACTCAACCTGCGCCGCCGCTCGCTCCTGATTCTGTTCACATCGCTCGACGATCCGCTGCTGGCCGAGACGTTCCAGCGCGAAGTCCCGCTGATTGCGCGCCGCCACCTGATATTAGTGAATGTGATGCGCACCGCCGGATTGAAGCCGCTGTTTCAGGGCGAAGCGCCGGTGGATCTCGAATCGACTTACAACGCTCTCGCCGGGCAGATGCTGTGGAATAACATGCGCGAGCTGCAGATCGCGCTGCGGCGTCATGGAGTGCGGCTGTCAGTCGTCGAGCCGCGCGAGATCAAGACCCAGGTTACCGCCGCGTATCTCGATATCAAGCGGAGGCAGTTACTGTGATCCTGGACCCGGCGCGCTTTGTAGATATGGAGCGAGTCTACTGGAATGAGTTACAAGCCATCCTGGACAAGCTGCGCGTGGAGCCGGGGTGGCGTATGTCCATTCCGGAAGTACAACGCCTCCATTACCTGTATGAGCGGTGCTCGGCGGACCTGGCGCGCCTGGATACGTTCTCCACCGAGCCGCTGTTGCGCGGGTATGTCGAGTCACTCGTCTCGAGCGCTTATGCCGAGATCCACGAGACACGCGCGCCGTCCGGCAAAGTTCGCTGGCGCGCGCTCGGGGCGGCCTTTCCGCGGGCCTTCCGGCGTCACCTGGGCGCCTTCCGCCTGGCAGTCGGTTTGACGCTGCTCGGTGGCGCCTTCGGTTGGTTTGCCATGCGCGCCGATCCGGACGCGAAGGCGGTCCTCATGCCGTTTCCCGGCCTGTTGGATCCCCCCGCAACGCGCGTGGCCCGCGAGGAAAGCGCCCGGATGGACCGGCTTCACGGACAAAAGGCGTCCTTCTCCGCCATGCTGATGACTCACAACATTCAAGTCACTGTGATGACATTGGCCTGCGGAGTGACCTGGGGGGTCGGGACGGTGATCCTGCTGTTCTATAATGGCGTGACTCTGGGAGCCATCTCAGCCGACTATGTGGGAGCGGGTTACACACAGTTTCTAGCCGGCTGGCTGCTGCCGCACGGCGCCATCGAGATTCCCGCGATTCTCCTGGGCGGCCAGGCGGGGCTGGTGCTGGCAGGCGCTCTCATTGGCTGGGGAGAGCGCGCCTCCCGGGCCGACCGGCTACGCTCGGTAGCGCGCGATCTGCTCGCGATCGCCCTGGGCGCCGCCGCGCTGCTGGTGTGGGCCGGCCTGGTTGAAGCGTTCGTCTCACAGTATCATCAACCGGTCTTGCCTTATGGCCTCAAGATCGCGTTCGGCTTATTGGAACTGGCAGCCTTGTCGATCTTCCTGGCGCGCGCCGGCTGAGTATGAAGGCATTGCGCATTGAAACTCCCGAGGGCGTAGTGTTCTCACTCCAGTTAGCTACGCCGGTGTTGCGCGCGCTGGCCTGGTCCGTCGATGGCGCGGTACTCATCGCCAGCTCGGTGGTAATTGGAAGAGCTTCCGGCACATTCGCCGTGATCGGCGCTGACTGGGCCAACGCCATCGCTACTCTGCTGTACTTCGTGTCATCCATGGCGTATGGCATGTTATTCGAATGGTACTGGCGCGGGCAGACCCTCGGCAAGCGGCTGTTCGGCTTACGCGTGGTGGATGCGCAGGGCTTGCGTTTGCGTCCGGCGCAAGTGGTGATGCGCAACTTGCTGCGCTCGGTCGACTTCCTGCCGGGCGCCTACCTGGTGGGAGCCACGGCCTGTCTGTTCAGCCGCAAGGGCCAGCGCCTCGGGGACCTGGCAGCCAACACCGTGGTGCTACGCGAAGCCAAACTGCTGGAGCCCGATGTGGAACGCATCGCGCCGGCCAAATACAACTCTTTGCTGGCCCTCCCGCACCTGGCCGCGCGCCTGCGGAGCCGCGTCGATCCGGAAGCGGTGCGCATCGCGGTGACTGCCCTGGCACTGCGCGACGGCTACGATCCGCGCGCGCGCGTCGAGCTGTTTGCCGAACTGGCCGGTTACTTCCGCTCGCTGGTCGAGTTTCCGGAAGCCGCGGTGGAGGGTCTGACTGATGAGCAGTATGTGCGCAGCGCGGTACGTGCGATTTATGGGAGATAAGTCGACGCCCAACTACAGAAACTCAACGCGCCCTGCAATCTCCTCCGCCGTCAGGACGTCGAACAACAGGACGAGCATTCTCAAGATGTCGCCGATGGTCTCGCCCTGGCGGAAAAACGCCATTCCTGAATGACTGACTCCTTGGGTGTGCAGCCGGAGAAAATCCGTGTCCTGTGTTATCAGCACCCAGCCAATGTGTTCGTCGGCGTGAAAGCGGATCGGCTGGCTCAAGACACTCGCTTTGCCTGGCTGAGTCTTGCCCGTAGAATCGATTTGCTGTTAGCCTGATACCGGTCCACGGCAGCCAATTCCGCGCGCATCTCTTCCCGGACTGCGTCAAGGTTCTCGTAGTAGTAGGCTAACGCCGCGTGCAGGTCCGCGAGGGTAAGACCCGGAATTTGAGAGACAATCGCATCGGCTGTCAACCCCTGGTGCTCATGCCAGATCACGATGTCGGACACACGAACCCGGTGACCGGCAATGCAGGGCTTTCCCCCGCAAATGCCGGGGATAACTGTGATCCGTGAAGGTCCTGTACTCATCACTGATCTCCATTATCACCGATTCATGCCAGACTTGGCTCGGCGGCCCAAGGCGGCCTCTGCTATTCTGAACGGTGGCATCTTCAACCCCAAAAAGGAGACCTACGTGAGAGTCGGCGTTTTCACCGCCTTGTTGGCGCAACTTCCCCTGGACGATGTCCTCAAGAAGCTCAAGGGCATCCATGTCGATACGGTCGAGCTCGGAACCGGCAATTATCCGGGCGATCCGCACTGCAAGCTGTCCATGCTGCGCAACTTTGCCAAGCTGGACGAGTTCAAAAAGAAGCTCGCGGACAGCGGCTTCACCATCAGCGCGCTGAGTTGCCACGGCAACCCGCTACACCCGGATCAGGAGCGCGCGAAACACGATCAGGAAGTCAGCCGCAAAACCATCTTGCTGGCCGAAAAGCTGGGCGTGCCCGTAGTCATTGATTTTTCCGGCTGCCCCGGCGACAGCGATGGTTCCAAGTGGCCCAACTGGGTCACCTGCCCGTGGCCTCCGGACTACCTTGAAATCCTGAAGTGGCAGTGGGAAGCCAAGGTGGCGCCATACTGGACCGGGCAGGCCAAGTTCGCCGCGGACCATGGCGTGAAGATCGCCATCGAAATGCATCCCGGCTTTGTCGCCTACAGCCCGGAGACGATGCTGAAGCTGCGCGCCATCGCGGGCCCCTCAATTGGCTGCAACTACGATCCGAGCCACATGTTCTGGCAGGGGATCGATCCTATCGCCGCCATACGCCTGCTTGGCGACGCGATCTTCCACGTACACGCGAAAGACACGCAGATCTACGAACGCAACCTGCCGCTCACCGGCGTCCTCGACACCAAGTCGTACACCGACGAGCGCAATCGCGCGTGGATTTTCCGCACTTGCGGCTACGGCCACGGCGGCGAGTGGTGGAAGGAGTTCGCGTCGACGCTACGCATGTTCGGCTACGACTACGTGCTGTCGATCGAACACGAGGACAGCCTCCTGTCGCCCGAAGAAGGTTTGACCAAGGCCGCCGATTTCCTGAACGGCCTGGTCATGCGAGAGCAGCCCGCCGCCGCCTGGTGGGTTTAGCGGATGCGCTACCTCGCCTTGCTGGCCTGCGCGGGTTCGCTTCTGGCCGAGTTCCGCGCGGGCGCCGCTAAGACCGTCATCACTCCGGATTTGCAGAAGTTCGCGCCCGTGTATATGGCGGGCTTCGGACACAACCGCGTGGCCGCCGGCGTGCATGACGATCTCTACGCGCGCTGTCTGGCGCTCAGTACCGGAAAGAAACCGCTGGTGGTATGCGAGGTCGATCTTATCGGCTTGTTCCTCGACGACGTCGAACGCATACGCGCCAAAGTATCCGGCGCCGATGTCGTGGTGGCCTCCACCCACGTTCACGAGGGCCCGGACACGATGGGGCTGTGGGGTCCAGGCGCGGCCCAGTCCGGTATCAACGAGGATTACAATAGCTTCGTCGTCGATCGCGTCGCGGAAGCCGCCAACGGCGCGATAAAGGCGCTCGAGCCGGCCACGCCCATTCTGGCGCGGGTGCAAAGTCCGGAGCTCAACTCGTTCATTGACGACACTCGGCCGCCCGTGGTTCACGACGCGGACCTGATCGTCCTCTCGGTCACCGGCAAGGATGGCAAGACCATCGCTACCGCGGTCAACTGGGCCAATCATCCGGAGACGCTGGGTTCGCACAACACTCAGATCACCGCGGACTATCCGGGATTCTTCTACACGCGCCTCGAAGCGAAGCTGGGCGGCATGGCCATACTGTGGAACGGAGCGGTGGGCGGCATGCAATCGCCGCTGGGCGCGCAGGTGAAAGATCCGGAAGCCGGTGGCACACTGGCGCCGGAGAATAGTTTCCGCAAAGCCGAGATCATAGGCCAGCGCATTGCCGATCTGGCGGCGGACGCGGTGCGCTCCGCCAAGCCCAATCGCATCGGCCGGGTGACGTTCGCCGAACGCATGATCAGCATCCCGGTGACCAATCAAGGCTTCCAGGCGGCCGCCAAGGCGGACCTGTATAAAGGGCGCAAGAAGACCGCGGCGGACGGTTCCACGACAGCGCCGGTCGGGCTGATCGAGCTATCCGGCAGCGGACCGCAGCTGGATATCGCGCTGGTGCCCGGCGAGCTTTACCCGGAGTTGAGCGTCGGCGGCGTGGAGCGCTATACGGGCGCCGACTTTCCGGACGCGCCCATCGAACCGCCCATCAAGCCAATGCTGCCAGCGCCCTACCGCATGCTGATCGGCCTGGCGGACGACGAAATCGGTTACATCATCCCCAAGGCCGAGTGGGACGAGAAGCCGCCTTACCTTCAGAACGCTCCGAAAGCGTGGTACGGCGAGGAGAATTCCGTGGGCCCGGATGCCGCCACGCGCATTGCCGCAGCCATCAAGGCCATGACCCGGTGAGGCGGGAGAACCGCAGTCACGGTTATAATAACGGGTTAAATCCCCGACACAAGGAGTGTTCATGCCTGCCAAGCGCATCGGCATACTTACCGGCGGCGGCGACGTGCCGGGTCTCAATTCGGTGATCAAAACCGTGGTGTACCGAGGCAGCGAAATTGACTGCGAAGTCATCGGTATTCGCCGCGGTTGGGAGGGCCTGACGCACGTTAATCTGGACGATCCGGCCAGCCGGGCGCGCTATATTCTGCCGCTCAATCGCGAGAACACACGTACCATCGACCGTACGGGCGGCACCTATCTGCACAGCACCCGCACTAATCCAGCCAAAATGAAAGTCGTGCCCCCGGCGGCCAAGAGCCAGGATTTCCCCAAGTCCGAAGTCACTAAGAAGGGCGTGACGTCCGTCGTGTACGACATGACCAGCCGCGTGTTGAAGAACGTCGAAACGCTGGGCCTGGATTCCCTGGTGGCTATCGGCGGTGACGATACGCTCAGCTACGCCGCACGCCTGGACACCGAGGGTTTCAGAGTGATCGCCATCCCTAAAACGATGGACAATGACGTGCGCAATACCGAGTACTGCGTGGGTTTCTCTACGGCCATCACGCGCGCCACCGAAGCCATCGAGCGCCAGCGCACCACCGTCGGCTCGCATGAGCGCATCGGTATCTTCCGCATCTTCGGGCGCGACGCCGGATATACCGCGCTCTACACGGCCTATGTCACTTCGATCCGCTGCTGCATCCCCGAGTATAAGTTTCAGCTTCCGCACCTGATCGAGCTATTGCTCACTGACAAACAATACAATCCGAGCAACTACGCCCTAGTGATCCTATCCGAGGGCAGTGAGTGGGAAGGCTATCAATCCAAGGAAATCGGCGAGGCCGACGCCTTCGGGCACAAGAAGAAGATGAACGTGGGTGAGGATCTGAGCGATGAGATTAAGAAGGCTACGGGCGAGGAGACTATCGTCAGCGACCTGACCTATGATCTGCGCAGCGGCAGTCCCGACTTCGTGGACAAAATGGTGGCATCCACCTTCGCCAGCATGGCCATGGATTGCATCCAGCAGGGCCAGCACGGGGTGATGATGGCTATCTCCAGCGGCTGCTATCAGGCGGTGCCAATACCCGATCCCAAGCTCGGTCCTCGCAGGGTGGAAATCGAAACGATGTACAACACCCGCCGCTACCGGCCGAATTACGCGAACAAGCTGGGCCTGCCCATCTTTCTCACGCGCGCATAAGCCGCGCCTTATTTCCGGTCGCCGTCTAACACGCCATTCCCGTGCCGCTCGATGCCCATGCGGATTCCGCTTCCCTGCGGCACTCCCATGGGACTCAGCGTATCGCCGCCCACAATGAAGCCGACCAACTGCGCGTGCGTGAATGGTCCCAGGCCGGTCGTGTCGGCCAGGTAATTGTTAGTGACCGGGTCGTACAGCAGTCCGTGCGGCTGACCCTTGATGGTGCCTTTGACAATCAGGTCGATACTGCCGGCCACGGCCTGCGACTCCAGCGTGGCCCAATTGGTCACGACCGAGCTATTGTTCACGTTGGTCTCGGTAATTGTGATTGTGTATCCTACCGCGGGCGGAGTGCCGGTGTCGAAGCACAGCTCATAAGCATTCAACTGCGTCTGGATTTCCGTGTTGGTGGAGAACGACTCGAAAACCGGATCGGAAAGAAACTCAAAGAGACCCGCGTCGGAACCATCGTGCAACACCCCGAAACCGTCAATAGTGGCTGCGCCGGCGGCGTTGTTGAACAGCAGCTTCTGATAGATATTGCGCAGTTGGGGGGTCTTGAACGGTTGCGGCTGCTCGAGAAGGACCGCCGGAATGATGAACTGGTCGGTGCCGGCGTTGGCGTACAGATGACAAAGATTACAGGTGACGATGCCCAGGGCGAAGGCCTGAGTCTTAAAGATGTTGAAGCCGGTCTGCGGATTCCCGCCTGCCAGACTGGTGGGCAGCGACCCATCCAGATTCAGATTCGGATTAGGCTGGAACATGACCGTGAAAATGAAATTCTGAAATGCGGTCATCTCCGCGTCGGACAACTCACTGCCGCCCAGAAGTTGATTGAAGTCCGAATTGAAGTCGGCAAAGTTGGCCTTGTCTCCGCGCCAGTGGTAGGGCTGCAGGTTGACCAGTCCCTTCATCGCCAGCGTGGTCATGGGACCCTTCATCGGGTGGAGGGCAACTTCCACGGGATCCTTCACGTATTCCATGGTGCCGCCCGGATCGCCCAGGTCCCAACCCAGATGGTCCATGTCGCTATCGATATGACAGGCTGCGCAGGCTCCCGTGCCGTTACCGGAAAGCTTGGCGTCATATAGAAAACCGCGGCCGATCCTTATCGTGGACGGTGTGGGATCGTAGCTTCCCACGGGTATTTCCTCAGTCACCACGCCGGTGGACGTGTTCACGACCGACAGAGTATTCGAAATCCGGTTGAGCACGTAGAGCGTCTGGGCTTTGAGCGCCAGGCCGCGCGGCCCGCGTTTGTTCATGGGGTCCGACGCCGGGCCGGGGGTGTTGCCGATTTCGATGCGCTGGAGCACCGTTCCGTTGGTGCTGACCTTAGCGACGCGGTCCGTGCCGAACGCCGCTACCCACATGAAGGCGCCGCTGGGATCGAACACGGTAGCCGTCGGTTGGGAGAGCGCTGTGGACAGAGCCGTCGGATTCGGCAGTTGCGCGTAATTGATGCCTGGGTTCAGATTGAACGGAGTCACCGTCCCGGAGGCGATCGAGATGCGCGTGATTTGATTGTTAATGAAATGGCCGCGCAGGTTGGGCGCAAACCGCACCAGGTTGAGCGCATCGGTATTGGCCACGTACAGATCGCCCGTACCCGGATTTACCGCCAAGCCCAGATTGATGGTTCCCACGCCTGAGAAATAGCGGGTCACCGCCAGCGAGGCCGTGTTGATTTCGACCACGTCGTTGTCCGGCATGGTGAACTGGATGAAGGACGACCAATCGGGATCGGTGGCTTGCACGATGATACCCTGCGCGGGCGCGGGCGGCAGGGCCGGGTTAGTGGGCGGCGGCGGCGGGGGCGCCAGCGGCACTGGAATGATGGTTGTGGCATTGCCCGAAATGGCGAATGCCGCATAAACTTTGCTCCCATCGGGACTGACCGCCATCGCGCGCGGGTTGCCGCCAAACACTGGAATTGCGGCCACCAAGCGGTGCGTGTTCACGTCATAGGCGTTGATCTGGTTGTTCCGGGACACCGAAACAAAGGCCAGCCCGGCGGCGAAGACTACGTCCATGGGCTCGGGTTTGGCGGAGATGGTATCGGTGACAATGCCCTTCGAGACCGAGACCACGCTGACGCTATTGGACTCCTGATTCACCACCCACACTTCATCGTTGCTGCGTGGATTCACGGAAACCGGCTCGATGCCCACGGGAATTTCGGCGATCAGCACCGGATTACCAGGCTGCGAAACATCGAACACCGAAACCCGCGCATCCGCCGTATCGACGGCGAACAGCCTGGTGCCGTCCGGCGAAAGCCGAACCGGATTCGTCTGGGAACTCTCGAAGTTCACATACGTGCCACCGCCGCCGGTGACCTGGCTCATCGCCGCAATGGGAAGCAGGCACGCGGCGGTAAGTAGAACGGCTAGGCTCTTCATGGACGTAACTCCTATCTGGTTCAAGTCTGGCTCAAGCAGGTTGCATCCATGATACAGGGTCAGTCCGCAGGTTTCAACTGACTGATCAGCCACGTTCGGGCAAAATCCCAGTCACGCTTCACCGTGGCTACCGAAACACCCGCGACGGCGGCCGCCTCCGGTTCCGTGAGGCCGCCGAAATAGCGCAATTCGACGATGCGGGCAGCGCGGGCGTCGAGCGCCTCCAGGCGGCGCAGGGCATCGTCCAGATCGAGCAGATCTTCCTCGATGGGGACGGCCAGTCCGCTGACCTCCGTGAGCGACAGCCGCACGCGGCCGGCTCCGCGCTTTTCCGCCTGGCAGGCCCGCGCATGATCGACGAGCAAGCGGCGGATCTGCTGCGCGGCCACAGCGAAGAAATGCGCGCGGTTCTGCCACTCCACCGGTTCACCGCCAAAGAGCTTCAGATAAAGCTCATTCACCAGGGCGGTCGCCTGCATGGTGTGCCCTGGCCGCTCCCGCTGCAGATGCCAGGCGGCCAGGCGCCGCAGCTCCTGGTAGGCCGTTGTGAACAGGCGGTTTCCCGCATCCTGGTCCCCGTTGCGCCAGTCGACCAGCGTTTGGGTCAGAGTGGGAGCGTCGGGCGGCATTTCAGATTACAGTGTATCCTCATCATTATTGTGAGCTGTTCCTGGCGATTGTGAGCTGTTCCTGGCGGAGATCCCGCTATTTGGGATATGAGGAGCATGACACCGGAGCGCTTCCGACAGATTCGCAACCTTTTTGAGGCCGTCGTGGAACGTCCGCCGGAAGCGCGCGACACGTTTTTCGCGGAAGCCTGCGTGGGGGATTCCGATTTGCAAGCGGAAGTCGAGCGACTCTTGGCAGCCCATCGGCGCGATACGGATCTGCTGGCCGGGCCGGTTATCCCGCCGGCGAATCCGCAGCGCCTCGAAGGCCGTCACGTCGGCCCCTACGAGATCCTGCGCGAGATCGGCCGGGGTGGCATGGGGACGGTTTATTTGGCCGTGCGTGCCGACCGCGCCTTCCGCAAACAAGTGGCCCTCAAGATCGTGCGTCCGGAGGCCGGCAGCGAGGAGGTGCTGCGGCGCTTCCAGCGGGAACGCGAGATCCTGGCCACTCTGGATCACCCCAATATCGCACGCCTGCTGGACGGCGGCAGCACGGAAGACGGCCTGCCCTACTTCGTAATGGAGTATGTCGCGGGCGACCCGATCGATATCTATTGCGATCGCCACAAGCTCAAGGTTGCGGATCGGTTGGAGTTGTTTCGCACCGTGTGCGCCGCCGTCGAGTACGCGCACCGCAGCGGCATCGCGCACCGCGATCTGAAACCCGGCAATATTCTGGTCACGGGCGAGGGGACGGCGAAGCTGCTGGATTTCGGCATCGCCAAGCTGTTGCGGGCCGCGGAAGATGAAACGGTCTACATCACGCGCACGGGTCTGCACCTGATGACACCGGAGTATGCGAGTCCTGAGCAGATTCGCGGCGAGGCCATTACCGCGCTCAGCGATGTTTACTC